>Ga0207866_1000782_pt1 | contig 39370 bp, 33 predicted proteins | sample HigsolmetaAR203D_FD_184835 | JGI IMG/M metagenome (GOLD analysis project Ga0207866, IMG submission 184835) | Ionic liquid and high solid enriched microbial communities from the Joint BioEnergy Institute, USA - AR20-3-D (SPAdes) (version 2) ...
TAATGAGTTAAAGAGTGACGGGTTGGAACAGCCAAGATGGTATGGATTTCATCGATATGTACTGCATGTGTTATGTTGCATCCTTATGCATAACTTCGAGTTTTTACTCTAGTTTTGCAACACCATCTTTTATTTCAAAAATATCGTTGCAACGGCGTGAAATCGCAAAGTTTTTGATACAATGAAAATCTATGATTCTATTTTGAGAGAGAAAGAAGCAATAAAAAAGAAAAACCCCCTACTGAGTTGGCCGCTCCAGGGGTTTTTCGGGAAAATTAGGGAAGCAATCGCGTGCTTCTATATGGTGTTGTTTTGTCTTAATTTTAACATATGGCCGCGCGATTGTCCTTCCTTCGGGGAGGATTTTTTATGGAAAATTTAACATTAGCGGTTATTCCGCCTTTGGAACGGGCGAAGCGCCATGTGCTGTTTCATCACCACGGGGCTTCGGGGTGGATTGCTATTGCCAAAAAAGATCAGAACGGCACTTGGCGGCAGTACCACTATCGGCCTGAGGAATTGGCCACGGAGCTTTCCAAATGGCTTGGAGAGGACGTTTATTTCAGCCAGAATACATTTTATAAGCCCCAGCGGAGAATCGAAAATATAAGGCAATTGCGGGCGTTATACGTCGACGTGGATTGCCACTTGCTGAATTATGATCCTGATTGGGTCATTGGAAAGCTCGATTTGGAAGTGTTTCAAGATAATATCCTGCCGAATCCAAATATCATTATTTTTTCCGGCCGCGGGCTTGTTTGTATTTGGCTGTTGGAGCCAGTTCCATATCAGGCGCTGCCGCTTTGGAAGGCGGTACAGAATTATTTCTGCGAGCAGTTGAATTATGTCGGTGCGGATAAAAAATCGCTCGATCCAACGCGGGTATTTCGAATTGATGGAACGATTAATTCGAAAAATAAAAAAGAAGTCGTTGTTGAATACAGGCACGATTATCGATATGTACTGAGAGATTTGCAGTATGAGTATTTGCCAGAGTTAACTCCAAATCAACCGCCTAAGCGGGGACGAAAGCCGAAAATCGTTCATTTACATAACGTCCGCACACTGCATTACGCTAGATTGCTAGACTTGGTGAAGCTGGCGGAGCTGCGGGATTATGATTTAAAAGGATATCGGGAGCTGTTTTGCTTCCTGTACCGGTACTGGGGCTGCTGCTTTACGGACGATCCGAAAGACGCTTTGCAGCAAATGCTCGAATTTAACAGCGAGTTTAAAGAGCCATTGCCTGAACATGAAGTAATACGTGCCACGAGAAGCGCTGAAAAAGCGTGGAAGGCGAAAAGCGATGCGAAAGCTAATGCGGAGGCTATCGCGAGGGGATATCCAGGCGCGGGCTACAACTTAAAAAACACTACTATTATTGAATGGCTCGATATTACGCCGGAAGAGCAGCAACATTTAAGCACGATCATTGATGGAAGAGAAAAAAGAAGACGTAAGCGAAAAAGAGATAAACAAAGAATTATGGAAATACGCCGCGAGCAAGGGGTTAAACCACGCGAGGAATATTTAGAAGAGCAAAGAGAAAAGACGGAAGACAGAGTGTGGCAGCTAAAAAAAGCAATGGAACGGCATCCAAATGCCACGAATAAGCAGCTGGCAGAAATGCTGCAGTTGTCTGTCCGACGCATTCAGCAACTGAAGAAGATGATCACGAACTGATGTTCCCGTGAAATGGTGTGTCGCCCTTATATTATGGGCGATAGCCTGCTTGCTCTTTCTTGTGGATAAATTAAGCACTAGGCTGTTATCAGCTAGTGCTTTTTATGTTTTCTGGGGGACGCCCGATAGTTTTTTAAAGGATTAGATGGTTTAGTTGTGTATTTGGATTTGTTATAGGGGGATTTTGAGCTTTAATTACTTGGGAAAGTGTTGAAATTAGCTTTTCTCAAGAGTTTTTTGCGGCAAATCTATCATAGATAAAACTAAGGTTGATGGTGTATGGTGAGATGTAGTAGTGTGTTTTGGTTAGCTGTTTTGGCTGTCTCATTTTATTGTGTGATTAATTAGAACATAGTGTTAAATACAAAACAATCAAATTGAAAATACCAATAGAGATATATAAACAAAGTGGATAATTGTGGTGATAAAGTGGATAAATTCTGTTTACAAGAAAATGAACTAATCTAGTGACGATGTCGATAAATTATTTTAATTTATCTGTTTTTTTAAGAATCCAGCACCTATTAGGAAGTGTTCTGATATCAAAAACACTCTTGGGAGAGAGAAAGAATTGTTTTTCGAGAGATTCTCCCATCAGGAGTTTCTCGAGCTCCCCAGACTGATTGATGATGTTTTTAGAGAGTAGAAAGAATAGCCTGTTGTTGGTATCCAATTCGCAGAAAGAACAGTACTCTTTAAAAGGGATAATTGACAGAAAATTACTAATTATATACAATTTTATGTATGTCGATTGGATATAAAAATCTTCATCACGGTAATCCAAACGGTTAAAACATTGATTGAAAGCCTCCCGTATTATGAGCCAGTCTATGATTAGATTAACAAAGAAAGGAGATAATGAGATGAAAAAATATGAGATTGCTGTTATCCCTGGGGACGGGATAGGGAAAGAGGTGGTCCCAGCGGCAGTAGAAGTCCTTCACACGCTGGCTGACGTACACGGAGGAATCCGATTCGAATTTACGGAGTTTCCCTGGAGTTGCGAGTATTATTTGGAACACGGAAAAATGATGCCGGACGACGGGCTGCAGATCCTGCAAGGATTTGACGCAATTTTCTTAGGGGCGATCGGCAACCCTAAACTCGTACCGGACCATATTTCGTTATGGGGAATCTTAATCAAAATTCGCCGTTCTTTTGAACAAGTGATCAATATTCGCCCTGCAAAATATTTTCGCGGCCTGCAATCTCCTCTTGTCAATCCGAACGATTTCGACTTGATCGTCGTTCGTGAAAACAGCGAGGGGGAATACAGTGAGATTGGTGGGCGTATTCATCAAGGGGAAGACGAAGTAGCGATCCAAAACGCTGTCTTTACACGCAAAGGGACGGAACGGGCGATGCGTTATGCCTTTGAGCTGGCGCGCAAACGAAGAGGGCATGTGACAAGCGCCACCAAATCAAACGGAATCTACCATTCTATGCCGTTCTGGGATGAGATTTTCAATGAGGTGAAAAGGGATTACCCCGATGTGGAGACGTCATCGTATCACATTGATGCGTTGACTGCCTTTTTCGTAACGCGTCCTCAGATCTTTGATGTAATTGTGGCCAGCAATTTGTTCGGCGACATCTTGACAGACGTAGGGGGCGCGATTATGGGCAGTATCGGCATCGCTCCCGCAGCCAATATTAACCTGAACGGCAAGTATCCTTCCATGTTCGAACCGGTTCACGGTTCCGCTCCCGATATTTACGGAAAAGGAATCGCAAATCCGATCGGACAAATCTGGACGGGGAAAATGATGCTCGATCATTTCGGGGAAAACGAACTGGGGAAAAAGCTGCTGGATGTAATTGAAGACGTCACCGCCGATGGCATCAAAACGCCGGATATCGGGGGGAAAGCCACGACAAAGGAAGTGACCGAAGAGATTTGCCGCAGATTAAAAATGTTGTAAAACAAGAAAAAGGCCTGGGGAGCAGTTTCCCAAGCCTTTTTCAAAATTTATAGATTTAGTTCCTGTAATAAAACATGGTGAGACATATTTTCTATAGATTATCGACTCATCGCGTCATCGATGATGTCTTTGCCGATAATTGGTGTATATTTGTCATAGACAGGCTGGAGAGCTTTGCGGAACGCTTCTTTTTCCTCCGGCGTTAAGACATAGATTTTGATGCGGCCGCGTTCCTCCATCTTTTTCTTCGCGTCCATGTTTAACTTTGCCGCCTGCTCCCGTGCCACTTTCGTTCCGGCTTCCACACCGTCTTGAATGATTTTTTTCGTCGCCTCGTTCAAGCTGTTCCAGAACTTTGTATTCGTCAGCAAAGCATAGTCCACGCGGGTATGATTCATCTCAGTCAAGTATTTTTGCACTTCGTCGAATTTTTTCGACTCTATATTGCTGTAGGTGTTTTCCTGACCGTCGACGGTTCCCTGTTGCAGGGCGGTATACAATTCGTTGAAAGGAATGGAAACGGACCCGGCTTTCAGTGTAGAATAGAATTTTTCCAACACTTGTCCTCCTTGTGTGCGGAATTTCAAGCCAGCGAGATCTTCCGGTTTTTTGATCGGTTTTTTATTGTTGGTGATTTGTTTAGGACCGTTCGGCCACATTGCAAGCCCGAGAACCCCGTCCTTCTCCAACCGTTTTAAAATTTCCTGCCCCTTAGGACCGTCCCAGAATGCAATGGCGTCTTCATCACCGTCGAACAAGAACGGCATTGAAGGGATGTTAAAACCGGGTTCGTGTCCGACGAGTTTCGCCATATCAGGGATGATAAATTGGACGTTGTTGGCGACGAGGTTTTCGTATTCGTCCTTATCGCCGAAAAGTTGGCTGTTCGGATAAACTTGCACCTTGATCTTGCCGCCGGATTCCTTTTCGATATATTCCTTCATCGCTAGAGCTCCCTGATGCTTTGGTGTGTTTTCTGCCACCACGTGGGAGATCTTGATCGTCAACTTTTGGATGCCATCATTTGAATTATCCTTGTTTCCGGAAGCGGATGATCCCTGACTAGATCCTCCTCCGCAAGCCGTCAAAGCAAAGACCAGCGAAAATGCGAACAAAAAGTGGAAAACTTTTTTCATGCTTAACATTTTCAACGTTTGAACCCCCGATCACATATTTGAATTTTTTCTTTCCTCGTCAAAGAATTTGGCGACGAAACGAAAAATTTCCGTATGGTCCGCCTCCTTTCCCAATGCGCAGGCGGCGCCGCCATAAATTTCCGAAAGAAGGTTGCTCAATGGCGTATCGATCCCTCGATCACGTAAAAGCTGTTTCGTCATGGAGACATCCTTAGCGAGAAGTCCAAGGCTGAATCCAGAAGCGAACGTTTGCGGTAAAATGAATTCTGGAAATTTGTATTTCGTCGAAATGCTGCTTCCTGTGCTGTGGTTGAAAATGCAGATTCCTGTCTGAGGATCGACACCAAAAGCGGATAACGTATGCACTGCCTCACACGTGGCCAGCAAGTGTGCAGCGGACAGGAAATTGTTTAACATTTTTACGAGATGTCCGGATCCACTCGGGCCCACGTAAAAGACTTGTTTCCCCAGAACTGCAAAGAGTTCGCGGTGTTTGTCAAAAACTTCTCGGTTACCGCCTACCATGATTGTTAATTCGCCGGTGGCTGCTTTTTTTACACCGCCGCTCACAGGAGCATCAAGAAAAGCGATGCCCAATTGCGCCAGTTTGTGTGCGTTTCTTTGCGTTTCCAGAGGATAGGAACTGCTCATGTCGATAATCGTGAAATTGCGATCTGTCAATTCGTTTCCCAAACAAGAAATGATTTCCTCAATAACCTGATTGACGACTTGAGAGTTTGGCAACATTAAGATGATTATGTTAACGTTTTCAAAAAGCTCGGTTAATGGTGCTGGAATTCCGCCGAAACAGGCAAAAGTTCGAATAGCATTAGGGTCGATGTCGTGTCCGTAGACGCGGTATCCGTGTTGAACGAGCAAACGCGCCATCGGATTCCCCATATTTCCTAATCCAATGAACCCAATGTTTACGTTCTTCATCATCATTCTCCTCTTGATCTCTCCCATTTTTTCCGAGAGCATGGCACCATCTTTCCGTTTGCTGCGAATCACCTCCTTCGATTGGCTATTGGATACAATTACAACTTTAAATATAGAAGCAGTTTTTCCTGTGAGAATCTAAAAAAAAATATAGCAAAACGCCCTATCTGTGTAAATATTAAAAATATTAATTTTTTTAAAATATTTTTAGATTAATTTGACTTTTTAGAATAATATGCTAGAATTGAAGCAAATGCCCATGGCTATTGGATACAAATTGGCGAGAGATGAAAAAAAGGAGTGAAATCCATGAGGGTGAAATGGCTGGAAAAATTGGAGGAGTATGCTTCCGGTGTTCTGTTTGTTGGCGGGATGTTGGTTAGTTTTTATGGGGTGATTATGCGTTATATTTTCAACAAACCTCCTGCATGGTCGTTGGAAATTTTCGAAACGCTGATGGTGTGGTCCATTTTCATCGGCTTCGGGATGGCGCTTCGGGAAAATCATCACATCGCTGTCGATCTCGTGTATGATCGTCTGCCTTATGGCATGAAAAGAATTCTAAGCGTGATCAGCAACTTGTTCGGTTTTGCTTTTTGCATATTCATGACTTATTCCGGGGTTGTTATGACAGCGCTTACAAAAGAACAGGGGACTGTAACGATTGACGTGGGGATCCCATTGTGGATACCTTTCCTTATCATGCCAGTGGGCATGGGATTCATGGCATTCTATTTCCTGTTAAAGATGATCAAAGCCTTAAAGGGAGATAAGGAGGAAATACTGGGGCGCCTTTCCCACCAGCAACACATACAGCAAAATCAACACCATGATTCTTTCTATCAGGAAATCAAGGCATAGCTCTGAGCAAAGATTTGCATTCTCATCCGACCAGAATACAGCTATGCAGAATTATGTAAGAAATTATATTATTATACATTATTTAGTAAGGAGGAATAAGGGCATATGAACGCAACAGTAGTTCTGTTTACGACTTTTGCCCTGCTTTGTCTGATTCGCGTGCCCATCGCGGTCAGCCTCGGTTTGTCAAGCTTAATCGCTTTGACGATGATCGATTTTACCCTGTATCCTGTCATTCAAAAAATGTTCAGTTCCTTGAACTCGGCGACATTGATGGCTATTCCCGGTTTTGTTTTCGCGGGAATCATCATGTCGAAGGGCGGCATCTCGCATTATTTGATCGAAGCATTGCGCGCTTGGGTGGGACATATGCGCGGCGGTTTGGCGGTAGTGACGATTCTCGCATGCATGATTTTTGCCGCAATATCCGGATCGAGTCCAGCTACGGCAGCGGCGGTCGGCGGCATCATGATTCCTGCAATGGTCGAGGCTGGTTATTCGAAACGTTACGCTATGGGACTTGTCGCAGCGTCCGGTACCTTGGGTATTCTCATTCCGCCCTCGATTCCTCTGATTATTTACGGGTCGGTGGCAGAGGAGTCAATCGGCAAACTATTCGCGGCTGGGATCGTTCCAGGATTGTTGTTGGGAGCCATTCTCCTCTTTTTCGCCATCATCAACGCGCGTCTGAACAATTACGGCATGCTTCCCAAGGCCAGCTGGAATCAGCGATGGCAAAAAACGAGGAAAGCGCTACCAGGATTTTTGTTGCCTGTGCTCATTCTAGGCGGGATTTATACGGGGATCGTCACGCCGACGGAAGCGGCGATCATCGCCAGCGTGTACGGATTTCTCGTTTCTACTTTGATTTATCGGGAAATGGATTGGAGAAAGTTTATTGAGGTCGTAAAGGAATCGATTAACATCACGGCGATGATCTTTCTGATTATTGCTTCCGCTGTCGTATTCGGCATGTTTCTTACGACCGAACAAGTACCGCAGGCGTTTACCGAGTGGATCGAGGAGAATGCGGCAAATAAATGGTTTTTCCTGCTGGGGGTAAACGTGATGTTTTTTATTCTCGGCATGTTCCTGGAATCTGTTGCCATTATTCTGATCACGTTGCCCATCCTGCTTCCTGTCCTCGGCTTGTTCGATATCAATGTCATTCATTTTGCCATTATTATGACGATGAATATGGAATTTGCAATGATCACGCCGCCGGTAGGCCTCAATCTGTTTGTCGTCAGCGGCATCTCACGAGAGAAGGTGGGAGAAGTCGTTCGCGGGGTATTGCCTTTCTTTGCAATGATGCTACTGGCGCTCGTACTGGTCATCATATTTCCGCAAATTCCGTTATCGCTGGTTCGATGACGGGATACCTGCAGGGCCTTGAACAATCGATTTAACATTAAGAATTTGCAGAAATTTGTTGATGATTATTTGGTTAAAAAAAGGAATAAAAGAAAAACGGGAGGAAATCCGCATGCGGGAAGTTCATGTCGATATGTTGCGCGACACAATCGCGAAACTTTGTTGGGAGGCTTGCTATTATTTGCCAGAAGACATATTGAAAGGATTCAAACATGCGGCAGCGACGGAAGTTTCGCCGTTAGGGAAAAGCATACTCGACCAGCTGATCGAAAATGCCGAACTGGCGTATCAGGAGCATGTGCCGTATTGCCACGATACAGGATTGACCGTCGTCTATGTGGAACTCGGACAGGAAGTTCATTTGACGGGCGGAAACTATATGGACGCGATTCAGGAGGGGGTGCGGAAAGGATATACGGAAGGATATTTGCGCAAATCGGTGGTCGGTGATCCGTTGTTGCGCGTCAATACGGGAGACAACACGCCGGCGGTTGTCCATACAGACATCGTTCCCGGCGACAAGATCAAACTGACGGTCCTTCCCAAAGGGGGAGGAAGCGAAAACATGAGCGCAATGAAATTTTTGCTACCTGGTGAAGGAGAAGAGGGGGTCAAAAGATTCGTCCTAGAAACGATTGTTGCGGCGGGAGGAAAAGCTTGCCCTCCGCTGGTCGTCGGCGTAGGGATCGGGGGAAGCTTTGACAAGGTGACGGAGATCGCGAAAAAGGCGATCCTGCGGGAAGTTGGCGTTCATCATCCTGAACCTCACATCGCTCGCCTCGAAAAAGAATTGATGGAAGAAATCAACAATACGGGAATCGGGCCGCAAGGATTGGGAGGAGTCAACACCGCGCTTTGGGTGGCAGTTGAAACGTACGCCTGCCATATCACGGCGCTGCCCGTAGCCGTGAATCTACAATGTCATGCAGCGCGCAAGAAAACGGCGGTAATTTGATTCAAGATGAAAATAGACGTCGTTTTGGTTCATTCGCGTAAAGCCGTTCGCTAGGGAACTCCTAAGCGATCAGCTTACGAAGCATACTTAATTTTCATGATTGGAGGAATGGCAAGTGGCCGTGTATCATCTGAAAACGCCGCTTTCCAGCGGAGAGATCCGCAAGCTGCGGATCGGTGATCAAGTGTTTTTCACGGGAACACTTTATATGGCTAGGGATGCCGCGCACAAACGGATGGTAGAACTGCTGGAGCGAAACGAGCCGCTGCCCGTTGATTTGCGGAACCAAATCATTTTCTACGCCGGCCCATGCCCCCCAAAGCCGGGACAAATCATCGGACCAGTCGCTCCCACGACTGCCTATCGGATGGATCCTTATACTCCAGCGATGTTTCGCTACGGGGTTAAAGGAACGATCGGCAAGGGCCCGCGCCGAGAGATCGTGAAAGAAGCTTGCAAAGCTTACGGCGCCGTTTCCTTCGCAGCGGTGGGCGGTTTGTCCGCTCTATTGAGTAAAAAAGTGAAAAGCGTGGAGATAGTAGCCTACGAAGATTTGGGACCTGAAGCAATACGGAGGCTGTGGGTGGAAGAATTTCCTCTCCTCGTCGCGTACGATTCTTACGGAGGAGATTTATATGAACAGGAAATCGCCAAATACAAAAACTTTCATCATCGGAACGCATCGCTCTGAGTGTGGCGGGACGGATAGGTCAGGAATAAGGATCAGGTGATATGGAGATGAAACTCGATCATACGACACTGCAGGAGAAAGTAACTGATGCCTTGCGCAGGATGATTCTTTTGCGCAAATTTGCACCAGGAGAGCGCTTAATTCAGGAAGAATTGGCGGAATCCCTTGGTGTCAGCCGCATGCCGATACGGGAAGCCCTTCAACATCTGGAAATAGAAGGACTAATTGAAATGATTCCACACAAAGGAGCAGTCGTGAAAGAAATCAGCAAAGAAGATATTGAAGAAATCTATTTTCTCCGTTCTTTGCTGGAAGGGGTGGCGGTGGAAAAGTCGCTGAACCGTTTATCCAAGGAAGACATCAACCGTCTGGAAGATTTGATCGAAAAGATGGAAGAGGATATACGAGAGGTCAAGCTAGATGGGTTTGTGGAACATAATATCCTTTTTCACCAGCTCTTGCGTAAAGGATGTAATTGGAAACGGATTGACAAGATGATCCAGCATTTGTGGAACGGTTATCCGCCCTATGTTCCTAGCCTGCTCCCGAAAACGATGAAGACGTCAAACGAAGAACACAGACGGATGTTGAAAGCGATCCAAGAGAAAGATCCGGTGAAACTTCGCTATTTGATGGAAAAACATGTGATGCGGGCAGGAGAGGAGCTTTTGCGCATTTTTGAAATATAAAAAAGCGGTAGCGTCAAAAGTTTTATGAAAACTCCACATCCGCCATCCCATGGAGCATCGTAAGGCATCCTTGGAGCCGGATTCGCCCTTGACCAACACCCGCCAAAGGTGTGAAAGGGACGTCAAGGGCGACGGGGACAAAAAAGAGGGCATAGGAAAGCCGCCCTTGCCCTTACCGAATTTTACCTTTGACGAGGTTCGGTTGGTCAAGGGTTCGCTTCGCCGAATCCGGCTGTTCTTCTGATCCATGGGCTCCGGCGGACAAAAAAGTTAGGCTGCCTCTTGTTGGAGGAAATCTTGAGCCATGGCGATCAGCTTCGTCCACCGGGCCGGCATATGGGGCAGATCGGCGAGCTCCGGGATGACGACAGGAACCCGGCCTTCGAGTGCACCGTGCGGGCGCAGGAAGTTGAAATACGCCACAAACAGCGTGACAAAGGAGACCGATCCTTCTTCCGCGCCAAATCCGTGAGTCGGCCGATAGTTGCCTTTAAACGTCCGGTTGAATCGCTCGATGATTTGTTTGAGCGCGCGGAACTCTTCGGACACCGGATCCTCATTGGTCAGTCCGATCACTTGGCGGACGTCAAACGGAATCCCGTGCTGGGCAAAAAAGTGCTGCGCCAGCAGGTAAATGGGATTGCCGTCGACGACGAACGACAAATCGTCCGGGATGGACGACAGCTTTCGCAGGACGTCATCGATGGCCCGGATGGCCGACAACGCATCCCGGTGGGGCGAGACGCGATACGACAACACCACTTTTTTCACGGCATCAAACATAAAAAACAGGTAATGCCAGCGTCCTTTCACGCGAATATACGTCTCATCCCCACAGAACGAGCCGGACAGCTCGTACGGGAACTGGTCGACAAATGGCTGAATCATGAGCGCGACGCTATTGGCGTAGTTGAGTACCGTCTGATGGGAGATCGACACGCCATGCACATCCTTCATGATTCCGGCTGTCTGTCTGGAGGACATCCCATAGTTAACGTAGTACGTCAACACGAGTCCGAGGGTGTGCGACGACACCGCCAGACGAGACAAATCGACCTTTGGCTTTTTCGGCGACGATGGGGCCAATGGTTGAAAGTCAAACAAAAACTCACGGAACAGATACCGCACCTTGAAGGCTTGAGGGTTCTGCTGGAACCGTTGGCGTTCTTTTTGGCTCATCCGGCGAAGGTTCTTTTGGTAAAACGGGCAGTCGTTGTTCTTGCATTTGTAGATGTAGTAGTCCTTGCGTTCTTTGATTTTCTCAAGCGTTTGGAAGCAGTGCGGGCAACGAAAGACCGCTTGCTTTTTGAACCGATTTCGATGGTTGAACCGGCATTGGCACACTTTGCATTGGTACTGCCCTTTTCCGCCGTTGTTGGTGTACAGGTAGGATGACGGCGCCTGGCAACGGGGACACGTCAACGAATCCGGAACACGGTGTTTAGCGTTGTCCCGGCGTTGGATCGGCGGCAACGGACGGCCGTGCCGGGCTTCGTAGTCGGCTAAAAGCTGCCGGTAGTCGAGTGTTTCTGGGACATCGATGATGGGAAGGTCATCGACTTGAAGTTTTCGGTACGGTTTTCGAACCGGTTCGTCCATGTCTTTGCGGCTTAAGGATTTTCCTAATAAGGCACCAATTAAATAGACAATGATTTGATGTTGGGACTTGATTATTTCGAGCAAATAGGCTAATAATTGAGGTAACAAGCTTGTCACTCCTTTGTTTTGGGTGTTGGGTGTGGGGTTACCTCAATGATGGCCTAAAACAACGGGGGTGGCAAGCTTTTTTTATTCTCACCGTTGAAACTCAATGAAAAACAGTGAGTGTGGAGGATAAACTTTTGACAATACCAAAAAAGCTAAAGGAGATTGCGATATGGAAACGAAATGGAACTCGAAATCGGAGATGGTAACGAAGGCGTTGGTTCAACATTTGCGCAACACCCGGTACGAAGAGCTTCCGGAGGAAACCATCGAAGAAGCAAAGCGAAGTTTTTTGAACTGGCTGGGGGTGGCGATCGGAGCAGCTAACCATCCGTCAATGGACATCGTGCTGCGACTTGCCCGTATGGTTGGCGGCAAAGAGCAAGCGACGGTACTCGGTCGGGGGATCAAAACAGATCTATTGTTCGCCGCCCTGCTAAACGGCATGTCTTCCCATATATATGATTTCGATGACACGCTGTTGGAAACTGTTTTACACCCTTCTGCTCCGATATATCCCGCAATCCTATCGTACGCGGAACACCGAGGACTCACGGGAAGAGACGTGTTGTTCGCATTTGTGCTAGGATGTGAAGTCGCTGCCCGGACCGCCCTTTGTCTTTACCCTTCTCACTATTGGCGGGGTTGGCACATCACCGGCACGGCCGGCACGATCGGCGCCGCAGCAGCGGTCGCCAAGTTGCAGGGACTGGATGAAGAACGCTATAGTTATGCTTTGGGAATCGCTGCCACAGAACCAACGGGACTGCGTGAGATGTTCGGTTCAATGACGAAACCGCTTCATCCGGGCAAAGCGGCGATGAATGGGCTTATGGCGGCATTGCTTGCCGGATGGGGATTCACGAGTTCGGCGCAGGCCTTGGAAGCAAAGCGCGGCTTTGCGCGCGTTTTGGCCGATGATCCGAAATTGCACCTCATCCATGAAGGATGGGGAGAAAGCTGGAAGATCATGAAAAACAGCTACAAACCGTTTGCCAGCGGAATCGTTACCCATCCGGCAATTGACGGTGCGATCAGGTTACGCAACCTTCACGGGATCCAGCCCAACCGGATCGAAAGAATAGAATTGGAAGTCCATCCTCTAGTAGTGGAACTGACGGGGAAGACAGATCCACAGACGGGGCTGGAAGGAAAATTCAGCGTTTATCATTGCACGGCCGTCGCTTTGCTGGACGGAAAGGCCGGTGTCAAGCAGTTTACTGATGAGAGAGTGAAAGATGAACAGGTGGTGAGCCTGAGAAAAAAAATCCGCGTAAAAGTCGAGCGAAAACTGCAAGAAGATCAGGTGTTGATTCGCGTCACGTTGAAGGATGGAGCTGTCATCGAAGAGTTTGTGGAACATGCCATAGGAAGCATTTATGTTCCTATGACGAATCGCCAATTGGAAGAAAAGTTTATCGATGTCACCGCAGACGTTTTGTCTTCCGAAAAACAACAACGATTGATCGATCTTGTTTGGCGCTTCGATCAACTTGAAGAATTACACTCTTTCTTTGCTTTGTGCCATTGAATCAGCGAAGATAGTGTTTAAACCGGGTGTTCAGCTTTTGACATTTTTTCTTCCATGCAGAAGAGTTGATTTTCAGTTTAGCCATTGCTTTCTACTTCAGATGTTAAAAAGAGAATCTATGTTTTTGTCGATTATGGGGTCGTGTCATTATTTTTTGCAAAAAAATGATTATTCCTTATTTACAAAAAAATTTGGATCCAGTATCCTAAAAACAAAAAGCTTTTTCTTGGTTCTCTACTTAGTTGGATTTGAACCACAGTTTCCCGCAGGAAAGCGAGTGAAAGAAGAAATGGCCAAAAAGCTGAATTTAAAACTGGAAGACCGGGACACGCTTCATTCAAAAGTTTGCAATGCTCTGCGGAAAGCGATTTTGTGCGGGGATCTGAAACCGGGAGAAAGACTAGTGCAGGCCGAATTGGCGGAAGCACTCGGGGTAAGCCGCATGCCGGTGCGGGAAGCGTTGCGCAAACTGGAAAGCGAAGGGCTCGTAACGATCGAGCCGCATCGCGGAGCGATCGTCAAATCTTTCGGAATTGAGGACATCAAGGAAATTTATGAGTTGCGCGCCGAGTTGGAGAAGATGGCCATAAAAAAAAGCATTCAAAACATGAAAGAAGAAGATATTGCGGCGCTGGACCGGCTTGTTCTAGAGATGGAACAGGCGGCGGACGTAGAAGCATTTGTAGAGAAAAATATCGAGTTTCACCGTCTGTTATTAAGCCGCTGCCCCTGGAACCGACTGCTCGACTTTATCGAGACGCTCTGGAACGGATTCCCGCAACAGACTCCGCTCTTAATCAAGGGACAGGTGCATCGCTCCAATGAAGAGCATCGCAAGATCCTGCTTGCAGTCAAGGAAAGGGACGCGGAGAAAGCGGCATGGCTGCTCTCAGAGCATATTTTGCGTACAGGAGAGTCGCTGATTGCCAGTTTGCAAGAGAAAACACAAAACAATGCGCAAGAACGGTTCGTGATCGAATCATGAAAAAGAGCACAATGCCGTTGATCGGGCAGAAGGAGATGCCCACAGCCAGAATCGAAGGAAAACGGCTTTTTAGTTTTTGCGTGACGCTCTTGGCCGCTTGGGGGATTTTTTCACTCTTGCCGGATTCCTTCCCTTGGACCGCCCGCATGATGACGAGCATCGTTGTCGGCGGCGTGATCCTTTGGGCGTTGGAACCTGTGCCGCTTGGATTGACTTCCATTCTGATCATCGTCACGATGTTGTTGTTTGACGTGGTGCCGATGGATGTGGCGTTCAGCGGCTTTTCATCACCGGCTGTATTTTTAATTATCGCGGGAATGATGCTTGCGCAGGCGGTGAATCAAACAAATCTCGTCAAACGGGGCGCCTATTACATCCTCTCGAAATGGGGAGGCACATCTAAAGGGATCTTAGCTGGACTTTTGCTTATTAACCAGATTCAGGCTTTTTTCATTCCGGCCACTGCGGTGCGCACGACGCTTACGTTGCCGATTGCCTTGATGTTGCTCGAGCTGCTGAAAATGCAAGAAAATCACAATCTGCGCAAGCTGATCCTTCTCGGCATGGCATTCGGGGGAAATATCAGCGGGACGGCGATCATGACAGCGGCGATCGGCAATATTTTGACTGTGGAATTGGTGAACCGTTACCTCGGAATGAAGATTTCCTACTTCGAGTGGCTGCTCTATGCGTTTCCCATTTGGATTTTGTTGATCCCAGCAACCTGGTTTTTGCTGGTTAAAATGTATCCGCTGGAGCCATCGGCGCAATCGTTTCCCCAGCTGAAAAGGGAAATGGAAAACAAGTTGCAAGCTCTTGGTAAATTGCAGAAAACAGAAAAGAAATGTTTGTTTATTATCGTCGCTACCGTGCTCCTCTGGATGACGGAACCGCTGCATGGGTTGCATCCAAGTGTTACAGCATTCGTTGGCGTGGCTTTGATGGCATTTCCCGTCATCGGTTTTACCACTTGGGAACATGTTGTGAAAATCAATTTCAATACGGTTCTTCTTTTGGGTACAACCCTTTCGATGGGATACGCGTTAAATGAATCCGGAGCGACCGATTTGTTGGGGGAGATCTTTTCTGCCTCTTGGATTGGACCGATATTGCAAAATCCTCTGTACGCCGTGATATTCGTCGTTGTTGTCGCACAAATTTTCCACCTAGCCATTTCAAACGTATCTACGTCCGTTGTCACCCTTTTGCCGATTGTCATCGGCCTTTCTCGGAAATTTGGCGTCGATCCTTTTCTACTTTGTTTCGTGGCAGGGTTGACCAGTTTGCACGGGTATATACTCGTGGTGGAAACGATGCCAAATCTGATCGTGCACAGTACTGGGTTGATTGAACAAAAAGACTTTATCCGTCCTGGTATTTACATGACGCTATTAACGATGTTTGTCACCGTTTTCGTCGCACTTACCTGGTGGCGATGGATCGGCTTATTATAGATTATCTTTTGCAAACGAAAAAAATCGCGAAAGGAGTGAAAAACATGAACAAAGACCGTTTTGACGCTGGTTTGGAGGTACGCCGTGAGGTATTAGGAGAAGAATATGTGAACCAATCGCTAAAAAGCGCCGATGAATTTACCATGGACTTGCAGCAATTGGTCACAGAGTATTGCTGGGGAGAAGTATGGACGCGTCCAGGACTTTCCCGAAAAATGCGCAGCATGATCAATATCGCGATGCTTACAGCGCTGAACCGTCCTCATGAATTGAAACTTCATATTCGAGGAGCTCTACGAAACGGAGTGAGCAAAGAAGAAATCAAAGAAATTTTGCTGCAAACCGCCATCTATTGCGGTGTGCCTGCGGCAATCGATAGTTTCCGGGTTGCCCGTGAAGTTTTTGAGAGCAAAGAGATTTAAAAAATATTCTTTCTTGAAATCGTTATCTTTAGATATTCAGCCGCCTTGCTTGATTTTATGATCATGGATCTTTCGTCTTTTTTAACTTCTTATGACATACGACCATACTTAAAGTAAATCGTTTATCAAAAATAGTCAGAAATTAAAGAATATATAGACTAAATATTGGATCCAATATCCTAAAATTAAGGGAGCAAAGGAGGAAAATAGTTCATGTTCTTATCCCGTACTTGGATGTTTGTTCCCGGCAGCCAGGAGCGCCGTTTGCAAAAAGTGAAGGATTTGCCGGCAGACGTGCTCATTTACGATTTGGAAGATGCCGTTGCGGCAAGCGAAAAAGAAAAAGCTCGGAAAATGGTGCGGCAAGCGTTGCGGGAAAATGCGGAAAAAGTAAATTTTGTGCGGATCAACGATCCTTCCACTCCTTATTTTCTCGCTGATCTGCAAGAAATCGTTGCAGAAGGATTGGCAGGAATCATTTTGCCGAAAGCGGCAAAAAAGGAAGATGTGATCCTCGTTGACCGCTTGCTCGGACAATTGGAGGAAGGGAAAAACCTCCCACGGGGTTCCATCCGAATCGTCCCTTTAATCGAATCCGCTCTCGGTTTGCAGCATGCATACGAGATCGCCACGGCGAGCGACAGGGTGATCCGCCTGGCGTTCGGATCAGTCGATTTTACTCTTGATATCGGCGCGAAGTTGACGAAAGAAGGAACGGAGCTCCTCTATGCCCGTTCGCAACTCGTTGTCGCATCTAGAGCGGCGGGAATCGAAGGCCCGATTGATGCGGTCTATATCCATATCAGAGACCTAGAAGGATTGCAGCAAGAAACAAGGTTTGCGAAACAACTTGGTTTTCAGGGCAAAATGGTCATTCATCCTGAACAAATCCCCATTGTAAACAAGATCTTTATGCCAACGGCGGAAGAAGTGGAGGAAGCGAAAGCAATTGTGGACGCCTTTGCTGAAGCGGTTGCAGCCGGGAGCGGGGCGATTCAATGGAACGGAAAAATGATTGATTATCCGGTGGCCGAAAGAGCGAAAAGAATCGTCGCCCAAGCAGAGATATTAGGGATGCTGACGGAATAATTGGATCTATTATGCCGATAAACCAATGAAAAAATGAGAAACCAAAGGAGGAAAGACAGTGGGAAAAGTTCTGGAAAATCACAGTAAAGAGTTGATTCGTCAACACGAGGTTCCTGTCCCTCAACATTGGACGGTTGCTTCCGGGGAGGAGGCGGAGCAGGTAGCACGAAAGTACGGCAAGCCCGTCGTTTTGAAAGCGCTTGTTCCTGTAGGAAAAAGGGGGAAGGCCGGAGCGGTCAAATTTGCCGATACTCCATCTCAAGCGAGAGAAGCGGTGGAAGCGTTGCTGAACATGACGGTAAGAAACTTTCCCGTCGAGAAAGTATTGATGGAAGAACGACTGAACATCAGAGAGGAGTGGTACGTATCCCTCACCATTGACCCGCAGAAGCAACTGCCGGTCATCATCGCGACGACGGAAGGGGGAGTGGACGTCGAGGAACTTGCTAGGAAAAACCCAGGGAAAATCGTTTTTTTTCACGTGGACCCTTTTTGCGGACTGATGCCATATCAGGCCAAAGAGATTTGGAATCGGCTGGGACTGACAGGGAAACCTCTCGTGCAAGCAAGCGCCATCCTTTGTCGATTGTATGAGGTTTTCATGCGGTACGATTGCTACCTTCTTGAAATTAATCCTCTCGTATTGACGGAGGAAGGAAACGTCGTCGCCGCCGCTTCGGTAATGGGCGTGGACGATGCCGCACTCTTCCGCCAGCCGCAGCTTGAAGGGATCGTAGAAGTTGGAAGCGAAAGGTCGTGGAGACCGTTGACCCAGCTGGAAAAAGAAATGATCGCGGTCAATAACGCCGATTACCGCGGAACCGCCCGCTATACGGAAATGGATGGCGGGGATATCGGATTCATGTGCGGCGGCGGTGGCGGAAGCTTGTTAAGTTTCGATGCCCTCATTAAATTAGGAGGAAAACCAGCCAATTACTCTGAAACCGGTGGGAACCCTTCGGAAGAAAAAGTGTACGGTTTGACGAAAGGAATTCTTTCGAAAGAAGGAGTCAGAGGTCTTTTCGTTGCCCATAACATCACCAACAATACACAAATCGATGTGATGGCGCGAGGAATCGTGCGCGCGATCAAAGAGCTCGGCATCAATCCGAAAACGTTTCCCATCGTCGTGCGGGAAGCAGGCGTCAACGATGAAGAAGGCAGACGGATCTTCGAAGAAGCGGGCATCACTTATTTCGGGGAAGAAGTGACAATTGAAGAAGCGGCGGCAAAGATGATCGCGAAGATGAAGGAGGTTTACGCATGCCAATCTTAATTGACAAACATTCACGCATCCTGATACAAGGGATCACCGGCCGGGAAGCGGCAATGATCACCAAACACACCCTCGATTACGGAACGCCGGTTCTCGCAGGGGTCACACCGGGAAAAAAAGGCGAGACCGTGCACGGCGTCCCTGTCTACGACACCGTGAAAGAAGCGGTGCGGGAACACGGAGTCAACACTAGCCTTGTCGTCGTTCCTCCTGCCTTCGCCCTCGACGCAGTTCTCGAAGCGATCGACAGCGGCATCAGGGTGATCGTCGTGACGACGGAGAACGTCCCCCAGCATGACGCGATCAAGATGCTGGCGGCAGCAAAAAGGAAAGGCGTAAGGATCATTGGGCCGAATACGGTCGGGATGATCAATCCGAAAGACCGTATAAAGCTCGGTTCGATCGGCGGCGACAATCCGGATCGCTGTTTTGTCCCGGGAACAGTCGGTGTGATTTCCCGCAGTGGCGGGATGACGGCAGAGACGTCCTGGATGGTGAAGCGGGCCGGTTTCGGGGTTTCCACGAGCATCGGGATCGGCGGGGATAGCCTCATAGGTTCGAGCATCAAAGATCTCTTGGCGCTGTTTGAAAAAGATCCGGAAACGGAAGCCGTCGTTACATTTTCGGAACCGGGAACGGCCTTCGAAGAGGAAGCGGCGGAATTCATCAAGGCGGGAGGATATACGAAACCGCTGATTTCCTACATCGCAGGACATTTCACGGAAGCAATGCCCGAAGGAACAGTGTTCGGTCACGCGGCGACAATGATTTCCGGCGATTACGGCCGTCCGTCGCGCAAAATGCAAAAATTGCGTGAAGCAGGGGCGTACGTCGTCGAGCAATATGATGAATTGATCGAGGCGCTGCGCTCGATTCTAGGTGCGAAAGCGGGGAAGAAAGCATGAGCCTGAGTGAGGCGCTGGCACTTTTCATCGTCGAAACGAAGTACGAATCTTTGCCGCATGATGTCGTGAATTTCACGAAGCTGTGCATCTTGGACTGGTTGGGTTCAGCTATCGCCGGAGAAGAAAAACCGCCGGTGCAAATGATCAAATCCATGATCGAGGAAATGGGAGGAAGTCCCCAGGCCACTCTCGTGACGGGAGGCAAATCCTCCGTGCTGAACGCGGTCCTGGTCAATGGGGCAGCGAGCCACGTCGTCGAATTGGACGATATCCATAAAGCGTCGATCGTCCATGCGGCCACCGTCGTCATTCCCGCTGCCTTGGCCATCGCCGAATGGCAAGGCAAAAGCGGCAAGGAGCTGATCACGGCGGTGGCGATCGGTTACGACGTTTGTTTCCGCATCGGGGAAGCCGTCTCCCCCTCCCATTATGATTACTGGCACAATACAGCGACATGCGGCACGTTTGGCGCTGCGGCCGCAGCGGCGAAATTGCTGGACTTGACCCTGGAACAAACCATCCACGCGCTGGGGAATGCCGGGACGCAGGCCGCGGGATTGTGGGAGTTTATCGAGGACGGGGCGATGTCCAAACAGCTTCATACCGGAAAAGCCGCGATGAACGGCGTTCTTGCTGCCATTCTGGCCAAGAAGGGATTTACGGCGGCCAAAAAAATTCTTGAAGGAAAACGTGGATTCTTCCGGGCGATGGCCCGGGACGCAGATGAAACAAAAATCACACAGGGGATGGGCGAAACGTTTAAGATCAAGGAAAATTCGTTCAAAATCCACGCTTCCTGCCGCCATACCCATCCGGCGATCGACCTGGCCCTAGAGATCGTCAAGGAAAGGGGCGTGACGCCTGACCAGATTGAACGCATCCAGGTAAAAGGGTATCGAGCGGTATTAGATATCACGGACAATCCGCAACCGGAGACCGTTTACGCCGCGAAATTCAGTGTGCAGTTCTGTACGGCCCTTGCGTTCGCAAAAGGTCAGGCGGGACTTGCCGACTTCCATGAAGGAAACTTGCGCGATCCAGTGATTCGAGAGCTTATGGGACGGGTGGAAGCATCGGTCGACACGGAGATCGATGCAGCCTATCCAAAGAAATGGGGAACGGTGTTGGAAGTCACATTGAGAAACGGGGAGCGGATCGTGAAACAGACGGATTTTCCAAAGGGAGATCCAGAAAACCCTGTTTCCGCGTCAGAATTGACCGACAAGTTTAAGAGATTGGCTGGACATTTACCTGCAGGGATGGTCGAGGATTATGTGCGCCGGGTAATGGAATTGGAGGAAATCGGAAACATGTCCGCGTTTTTCTCTATAGGAGAAAGGGGGGAGACATGATGGCGGAGCCGTTGACGACACCATCTGTGGGGAGGACGCCGTCGGGCAGACGGTTTCTGCTCGCGCGGCTTCATTCTCTTGCCGGCGTCGTTCCCCTTGGCATCTTTTTACTGGAGCATCTTTATTCGAACGCGATAGCTTTGCTCGGGCCGAAAGCCTATGATAGCCATGTGCGGGCTTTGCAAAGCATTCCCTTTCTTCCCTTTTTTGAAATCGTTCTGATTGGTATTCCTTTGCTTTATCACGCCGTGTTCGGCATTTATATGGCCATTCTTTCCCGAAACAATGCACTGTCCTATTCGTATTCCCGGAACTGGAAGTTCGTCTTGCAAAGGGTGAGCGGCCTGATCACCCTCGTATTCGTCGCTTATCATTTATGGGTTTTCCGCCTTTCCAGCACGTTTTTCGGCACAGAAGTGAATTATTCTGCTGTACAGGAACATTTGCAGCATCCTGCGATATTCGTCTTTTACGTGCTTGGGGTGATTTCTACGATGTTTCATTTCACCAACGGGCTTTGGACTGGGTTGATCACCTGGGGGATTACGGTCGGTCCAAAAGCTCAGATGATATCGGAACGTATCTCTTTTTGCCTGTTTGTACTATTAACTGGGGTAGGCATCGCAACATTATTCGCCTTTTAGATGATGTTATTCGATTTAGACTTTGGTCTGGGGGTGCAACGAAGATGCAAAAAAAAGAAGAAGTGATCGTTGTCGGCGGCGGACTGGCTGGATTAATGGCGACGATAAAAATTGCGGAGGCAGGAGGAAAAGTCAAGCTTTTCTCCCTCGTTCCCGTGCGCCGTTCCCATTCCGTCTGCGCGCAAGGCGGGATCAACGGCGCCGTGAACACGAAGGGTGAAGGAGACTCTCCTTGGGAACATTTCGACGATACGATTTATGGCGGGGATTTTCTCGCGAATCAGCCTCCGGTAAAGGCGATGTGCGAGGCTGCTCCGGAAATTATCTATTTGCTCGACCGTATGGGAGTGCCGTTTAACCGCACACCCGAAGGGCGGATCGACTTTCGCCGTTTGGGCGGCGCGAAATATTCGCGCACCGCGTTCGCCGGAGCGACGACGGGACAGCAGATTCTCTACGCGCTGGATGAGCAGGTGCGGCGCTTTGAAGTGATGGGGCTCGTCGAGAAATATGAGTATTGGGAGCTGTTGTCTCTCGTATTGGATGACGAGGGAAGATGCCGCGGCGTCATCGCCCAAGATCTAAAAACGATGGAAATTGATGCCTTTCCTGCAGACGCTGTCATTCTGGCAACGGGCGGAATCGGCGCGATTTTTCGCAAAAGCACGAACTCGATGATCAATACAGGGAGCGCCCACAGCATAGCCTACCAACAAGGGGTGTATTACGCGAACGGAGAGTTTATCCAAATCCATCCGACGGCGATTCCAGGGGATGACAAACTGCGCCTGATGTCGGAATCGGCGCGGGGAGAAGGCGGCCGCGTGTGGGTGTATAAAGACGGAAAACCGTGGTACTTCTTGGAAGAAAAATATCCGGCCTATGGCAATCTCGTGCCGCGGGACATCGCGACGCGAGAAATCTTTCATGTTTGCGTCGATCTGAAACTCGGCATCAATGGCGAGAACATGGTATACCTTGATCTTTCCCACTTGCCGGAAACGGTTTTGGAACAGAAGCTCGGGGGCATCCTAGAGATTTATGAAAAATTCGTCGGCGAAGACCCACGCAAAATGCCAATGAAGATCTTTCCGGCGGTGCACTACTCGATGGGCGGGCTTTGGGTCGATTACGACCAAATGACGAACATACCGGGATTGTTTGCCTGCGGCGAATGCGATTACCAGTACCATGGGGCGAATCGGCTCGGAGCGAATTCTCTTTTGTCGGCGATTTTCGGCGGGATGATCGCAGGACCGAAAGCCTTGGAATATATCAAAGGGCTTTCCATATCGTCAAGAGATTTGCCGAGCCGTCTCTATGAAAGGGAACGACAAAAACAGGAAGAAAAGATGACACGGATCTACAAAATGGATGGCAACGAAAATCCTTATCAATTATACGTCGAAATGAGCGACTGGATGGTGGACAATGTCACGGTGGTGCGCTACAACAAACGCTTGCAGCAAACGGACGAAAAACTGCAGGAACTGATGGAACGCTGGCACAACATCGGCATTGACGATACGGGACGCTGGCACAACAAGACCGTCACTTTTGTCCGCCAATTGTGGAACATGCTGCAGCTGGCGCGGGTGATCACGCTCGGCGCCCTGAACCGCAACGAAAGTCGCGGCGCCCACTACAAGCCGGAATTTCCGGAACGGGATGATGAAAACTGGCTAAAAACGACGCTCGCTACATATACGCCAGACGGACCGAAGTTTAGTTACGAACCGGTGGACACCAGGTATATCAAACCGCGCCCGCGCCGTTACGATATCGTGAAAGAATCCCCTACCCATGAGGTGGCGGCAACCAAGGAGGTGGAAACATCATGAGCGAGCACGCGATGAGCGCAAACAAAAAGACGATCCGGCTCAGGATCAAACGGCAAAAGGACGCAGAATCGGCTCCGTACTGGGAAGAATTCGATATTCCGTACCGCCCCAACATGAACGTGATATCGGCCCTTATGGAGATCCAGCGCCATCCTGTTAACGCGAAAGGAGAAAAAGTGAGCGCGGTCGTTTGGGAGTCGAATTGCCTGGAAGAAGTGTGCGGCGCGTGCAGCATGAAGATCAACGGGAAAGTGCGTCAAGCTTGCTCGGCCCTTATCGACCGGCTGGAGCAGCCGATCATACTTGAACCGATGAGTACATTTCCTGTGGAGAGGGATCTTATCGTCAACCGTCAGCGCATGTTTGAAGGATTGAAGAAAATCCGCGGCTGGATCACGATTGACGGCTCTTATCCCCTAGGGCCGGGCCCGAGCATTTCCCAAGAAGAGCAGCAGGAAGCGTACAAATATGCGACATGCATGACGTGCGGTTGTTGCCTGGAAGCTTGCCCGAACGTCAACGACCGTTCGCCATACCTAGGCCCGCAAGCGATGGCCCAAGTCAAGTATTTCAATATGCACCCGACGGGCAAGTTACAAAAAAGGGAACGGATGGAAGTCGTTATCGGAGAAGAAGGCATCGCCAACTGCGGCAATTCACAAAATTGCGTGCAAGTATGTCCAAAGAACATCTCCTTGACGACAGCTTTGGCAGAACTGAATCAGGAAGCAAACCGGTTCGCGTTGAAAAAATGGCTGATGGGACGTTAAACCTCTACCTACGACATAGGGCATTATCAAGATGACCCGCTAGTGTGTCCCCGCTCGCTCCGGTTGCGTTTACACAAGATCGGCATCTATCTGGGTCGATGCGAACCTTGAACGCTGCGGAAACCTTAGGGAGAATTCGGCTGTGCTTTTCTGCAACTCAAAACAATGCTCCCTGAGCGGCCATGTAAAGTCGCTAGTCCGTGAAGCACCTGGGCGTTTAATGAGCCTGATTGTCTTGGGGACAGGGATTACGGGACGAGACCGGACGGGGAAAGCCGTTAACGTGGTGAAGAAAACTGTTTAACATGGTGGTGGAATATGGCCGTGTCAAAAGGAATGGAATATGTCTATGCGGATGTTCTGGTGATCGGCGGAGGCCAGGCTGCTCTGCGTGCAGCGATCGCGGCAAGGGAGGCGGGAGCTTCCGTTGCGATGGCCTCCAAGGGACGAATTGGCTTAGGCGGCTCGTCGGTCATTTCCGACGGCGTCCATTCGGCGATTTTTACGGATGGAGATTCTCCGCAAAATTTCTTTGAGGATATCATGCGTGGGGGGCGGGGAATCAACGATCCCGATCTGGTGCACATACTCACGGCGGAATGCACGGCCCGGGTGCAGGAGCTCGCGGAAAAGTTTGGTGTCGAGCTGCACTTCGAGAGACAGGTCGCCACACCCGGACATTCTTTTCCCCGGCGCGTCTACGCCGGAGAAGGCAATGGGCGATCGGTGACCCAAGCCCTTAGGGAATATGCCCTCTCAATCGGGATCCGTTTCTACGAACAAACGTGGGTGATCGATTTGCTGCAAGATGAACGGGTGAAAGGAGCCGTCGGTTTGCATGGAAACGAATGGGTCGCGTTCTTCGCGGGAAGCACGATCTTGGCCAGCGGCGGGATCGGCGGACTTTATGCTAATTCCGACAATCCAAACGATGTTACTGGAGAAGGGATCGGGATGGCCTGGCGCCACGGTGCGGCCTTGCGGGATATGGAATTCGTCCAGTTCTATCCGTACCGTCTCGTTTATCCGCGAAACCTTGATTTGTATACGAAGATTTTTGCCAAGGGCGCCAAGATGTTTAATGAGAAAGGCGAAAGGTTCATGGAAGGATATCCGAAAAAGGAATTGGAAACTCGGGATGTCCTCTGTTATGAAATGTATCGTCAAGGGAAAATTTTCCTCGATATTTCGGCGGTGAAAAAGGAAGATCTGGCTACTGACAGCCCCCGCCTCTATCAGTTGCTGGAGAAAGGATACAATGGGGAGCTGTTGCTGGCACCGGTGGAACATTATTCGATCGGTGGCATTCAGGTCGACAGAGACGGAAGGACAGGAGTCGAAGGGTTTTACGCTTGCGGCGAATGTACGGGCGGCTTGCATGGGGCAAACCGCTTGGGAGGAGGAGCGTTGACGGAAGCCCTCGTATTCGGTGCTCGGGCAGGATGGACGGCAGCGCAAGAATCGCTGCCAGTGTTGCAAAGGGGCAGAGGGAACATCTGCGATCCAGTTTTTTTCAACGCGCACGATCTGTTGTCGACAGAAGCGAAGGCTGCATTGGCACAGCTACGCAAGCGTGTGCAGGAGATCATGTGGAACGGAGCAGGAATCGAACGTACCTTGTCCGGGTTGCGCACGGCAGTCGGAGACTTGCACGCGCTGACGGAAGCGCTGGACGAGGGAGAATTTCCGGAAATCCAAGGCGTCGGCAAGCAAGTCGCGGAAGACATGATCCGTGCGGCATGGCTCGTTTGCCACAGCGCATCTCTGCGGGAAGAAAGCCGTGGCGCCCATCGTCTTGCGGAATGTCCTACAGAACGCGAAGAGTTTGTAGGGAACTTTGTGATTCGTGGGGAATCGTGCTCATTCATTCCGGTGAGCACAAACGGTATGGAGGAAAACGAAAAAATTGAAAATGGACAAAAACAGAGAATAGACAAGAAAATCGGAACGGGTAAAACCGATCAAGTGGGGGAGAGATGATCTGTTGAGAGAAGTCCATTATCACGAGATTGTGGAAAAAGTGGCGCAGATGTGTGAGGAAGCCAATTATGATTTGGGAAGAGACGTCATCAGCGCGTTCAAGTCGGCTTTACAACATGAAGTGTCGGAAACAGGGAAGGACGTGTTGCAACAGCTAATCCTCAATGCGAAAATTGCTGCAAGTGAGCGAGTACCAATGTGTCAAGATACAGGCGTCGCCGTTTTCATCGTGGAACTGGGACAGGACTGCCACATCGTAGGAGGAAGTTTGTATGAGGCGATCCATGAAGGAGTGCGCAAGGGATACAAAGAAGGTTACTTGCGCAATTCGATCGTAGGCCATCCTCTGGAACGCAAAAACACGGGTGACAACACGCCTGCCGTCGTGCACGTGGAACTCGTTCCCGGAGACCGCTTGAAGATTCACATGACGGCCAAAGGCGGCGGCAGCGAAAACATGAGTGCACTGAAAATGTTGAAGCCGGCAGACGGCTTGCAGGGAGTAAAGGAATTTATTTTACAGACCGTTCGTGTTGCCGGTCCTAACGCTTGTCCTCCCCTTGTCGTGGGGGTGGGCATCGGCGGCAACTTTGAACTGTGCGCCTACCTGGCGAAAAAATCGCTCTTTCGCCCCATTGGAGTGCGCAATGAGCGACCGGAAATTGCGGCGCTGGAAGAAGAGTTAATAGAAGAAATAAACCGCCTCGGTATCGGTCCTCAGGGGATGGGTGGACGAACGACAGCCCTTGACGTGAAAATCGAAATTTATCCCTGCCATATCGCTTCCCTACCCGTGGCCGTCAACTTAAATTGCCACGCAAGCCGACACAAAGAAGTTGTATTGTAAGTGGACTTGTTCATAAGAAAAAGCGATTGCTTTTAATGAGGAAGTTAAGAGTATGATTTGCAGGGTAATATGGGACTGTGAAAGTTTTGGGCATGAAGATTATACAGAAAGGAGAGTTAAGCTTGTCGGCTATCTTCATCACCACGCCGCTCGACGAGGCGACGATCGCTTCACTGAAGGCGGGCGACCGTGTTTTCATCAGTGGAATCGTTTATGCCGCCCGCGATGCGGCGCACAAGCGAATGATCGAACAGCTTGCGGAAGGAAAACCACTTCCTTTTGACCTCAGGGGGCAGACCATCTATTATGTGGGCCCCACACCGGCGAAACCGGGGAAAGTAATCGGTTCGGCCGGGCCGACGACCAGCGGGCGTATGGATAAATACACGCCCACGCTGCTCGATCTGGGACTGAAAGGGATGATCGGGAAAGGATACCGCAGCCAAGAGGTCAAAGATTCCATCGTCCAAAACAAGGCCGTATATTTTGGAGCGGTCGGTGGTTCTGGGGCTTTGCTTGCAAAGGCGATCAAAAAAGTCGAGGTCATCGCTTATGAAGATCTCGGACCGGAGGCGATCCGCAAAATGACCGTGGAAAATTTCCCAGCCATTGTGATCAACGACATGTATGGAAACGATTGGTACGAGATGGGCGTGGAAAAGTACCGGATAAGCGGGGATGAAAGTAAGAGGGAATTAGAATTTGAAGATGATTTTAAAGAAAAATTGTTATAGCATATATCTGATTTACAAAAAGCCCCTTTCAAGACGAAAAAGGGGCTTTTTGTATCTCTTTAATTGATGAAACGTGGATATAATGAGTTTTCCCACTATCTTTTTCTTTGAATCGTAAGGTTTGATTTAACTGATCGTAGTAATGAACGCGACCGATGACGCAGCATAATCGATAATTATGTATTGAATCTAAAGATAAGAAGCGAACTTCATCGCCTCAAAATTTTAGTTTATCACCATATTAATTAGGCTGCCCCCTACATATATGCAAAATATTAACTAATGATTGTAATAATCTGTCATCGCCGTCTTGCGTACGCGTAAGCGGACACGGCATTCAGATTAAGTCCCGGAAATTGTGTAAAAAGAAAACCGCAAAAAATGATTTTGTTTTCCGATGATCCAAGTTCACTGAACTGAGAGGAGGAATTTCACACAATAATTGAGACTTGTCCAAACTTAATATCTAAGGGCAAAAACAAAAAATCCAAAAGCCGAGCCGGACTCAGGCATTTTTTCCTGAATCCACTCGGCTTCGTTCGTTTGCGCAACAATTCAGGACTCAAACAATATCTATTTTTACAGTGGAAAGGGAACCCTCCTGTTCAAAAGCATAAGCGAAGCGGTACAGATTTGCTTCGTCAAACGGTTTCCCAATCAGTTGCATTCCGATGGGCAATCCCGATTCTGAGAAGCCGCAGGGTACGGAGATGCTGGGGAAACCGTTCAAATTGGTGGGACCTGTCAAGCGAATCAGCGCGGATCGGACATGCTCCTTGTTTCCGCGGATATGGACCTGACGCTGGCCGATGTCAGGCGGCAAGATCGGAATCGTAGGTGTCACAATGACATCCGCTTCGTTGAGCGCTTGTTTAAATTCCTGGACCGCGACGTGCCTGAGTTGCTGGGCATGGACATATGTATGCGCTTTTTCGTCCATGCCGGTCAGCAGCCGTTCCCTCACCTCTGGGTCGTATTGCTCGGACCGATTCCGGAGCATGGCTTCGTGTACCGCATAGGCTTCGCTTCGGATGGTGATTTGATGCGCCAATGAAAATTGCTGGATGTGAGGCAGATCGATGACACGGATTTCCGCCCCCAGACTTTCGAACACCTTCAACGCATGCCGCACTTGCTGTTCGACTTCTTCTTCTACATTGTCAAAGTAAAAAGAGGAAGGCACGCCGATGACGCTGCCCTTGATGCTTTGTCCAATGAAGCGGGTGAAATCTTCCGCATCGGTTTTGATGGAGTACGGATCCCATTCGTCGTATCCGGACAACACGTTTAATAACAGGGCATTGTCCAGCACGGTTCGAGTCATCGGTCCCACATGGTCTAGGGTCCAGCTTAACGGATACACCCCGTATTTGCTGACGCGGCCAAAGGTCGGTTTCATGCCGACGATGCCGCAGCAACTGGACGGAATCCGGATGGATCCCCCTTCTTTCCGGATTTTTTTCAACCATTGGCCTTGTTCCTCTCTCTTATACCGCCGGTTTTATTATGACAACGAAAATGAAGGAGCGACTGCCCTTCATTATCGGAAGCTTTCTCATATTATTAATCAGCTTTTTCCCTTTTGTTACAGTATTTTTTGCTTCGATTCCGACTCCTGTTGGATATGCAAGCATGCTTTTAGCATTTTCGAATATGATAGGAATCGGCATTCGTGAATATTCACAGACCGATCTCAATGAAAGAAATTTATTTATTATCGGCATTTCATTAATGATCGGAATAGGAACTATGTTTATCCCGACCGAAGTAGTTGCAACTTTTCCTCCAGTCATCGCTTCGATTGTCAATAACGGTTTAATTGTCGGAGTATTAATTTGTATGTTGTTGGATCAGTTGATGTCTAAAAAAACGGAACGATTCACAAGCTCAAATAAAAAACCAGATAAAGCGGAACCCTTAAGATCTGAAGCACAAATGGACTGATTGAAAAGTAGAAAAAGAAGGCTCTATCCACTCGGAAAGAGCCTTCTGTCCGGTTACCATAAATATTCTTTTACCTCCGAGAACGAAAACTTCATTTAACATTTTTCTTTATTGTTCTCATTCATTTCACGCTTTAACTGTTTTGCAGTAGGGGATTTTGTTTGTTATTAACGTAAGGTTTCAATATGTTCACGCAGTTCAGGGTGGTTGTACAGTATTGCTTTTGCCACTCCTGCTTCGTTTGCTACTTAATACTCACATTGGCTCGCATCATCCTTTTAATGGCTGAATTGACCTTTTGATAGGTATGAGCCTTTCCGGAGGCATGAATGACTTTCAAATTCTCTCTGCTGAATAGTTAGCCATTGGAAATACCTTGATTTTTCTTGACATTCTAATCGCTCGAAAATAATATTGCCTTCTTTAAATGGTGTTTAAGATTTTCTCGTAACCCTCAAAACTTTGGCAACGCCTCCACGGCATCCGCCAAATCACTATAGCTATCTTTCAAGTATCGGGATGTCGTGGCGATATTGCTGTGACCAGCAAGCCTCCGCACTTTCTCGATATCGTTGTTCGTCGCCTTTAGCATCCACTTACAAAACGTATGCCGGAACATGTGTGGTGTAAGCTTTTTGTTCGGAAGGCTGTAGCTTTCAATCATTCGCTGGATGCCACGTACTGAAAACTTTGGTGAGCGCTGGCTGTAAAAGACGTATGGCGATGCGGCCACATGCGGTTTCTTTTTCGCCATTTCCGCGCGAAACTTCAGCCAATCCTCCAATTCCGCCAGCAAGATATTCGAGATCGGCACCGTTCTTACCTTCATCCCTTTTCCCACGATTCGGATTCGTTTCATTTCTAAATCTAAGTCCGTTAATTTTAAATTGGATAACTCTTCTACTCGCAATCCTGCATAGGTAAGCAGATATACAACAGCCCGATCACGGCGATATTTCTCCTCGGGATCCACTCCTCTGCTGCGAACCGGTTTTTTCCGCATCCGATGCAATAAGTCCTCAAATTCTTCTTCCGTCAACCACATAATCTTTTCGTTCTCTTCATCGGCCGATTTTAAATCCTGGATGTCTTTCATTGGGTTCTGTTCGATCTTATGATGTTCGACTGCCCACGAATAAAAGCTTCGCAGGGAATTAAGCCGGCGATTGATGGTGGAGATGGCCAACGGTTTTCCTTCGGCCGGATTCAACATTTGCTGAATCCATTTCCGAATGTCAGCCGACGTAACATAATCACCCGGACCGATATGTAAGTCTTGGAAAAAGATATTCAAGTCATTGGTGTAGGAGATGATGGTGTTGGGAGAAGCCCCTTTTTCCTGAAGGTAGGTGACATACTCATTTAGCATCTTTTTCACCCTTTCACTTATACGACGAGTTTAAAAGGATTCAAAACGCAAATAATCGATTGAAAAAATAACATTATATGACGAGTATATCATAAAAAAGAATAGATTGTTAGTCATATAATGTGTATTATACGTCAAGTTAAATTAATCTAAGAGGAGGTGCCAAAAGAGTTTTTCGCCTATAGGTGTGAGGAGATTTGTTTTCTTACTGGGGATGTTCAAAAAAGGATCGGCATTTTTACAAACATTTTGCAAAAATCTCCCCCATTCCCCCAGAAAGCCACGAACCCTTGATACTACTGGGGTTGAAGAGGGGGAAGCTGTTTTCTCACCTTTCCCTCACTTCCTACAGTTTTCCCCACAAACAAGAGTAATGGTTTGGAATTTCGAACGCTAATTGGCAACACCGAAAATCATTCATTTTTTCGCCAAAAAGGGGTTATTTTTCTGTTTCTCTCCTTTTTCCGCTGTTTTCTATTGTTTTTTTTGTTTGACAAAATAAAAAATAGTCTACCCAAACACAATATATAGTATGTTTTTGAACAAAAACCATACTATATATTGTTTTTTTATGGTTAATATGGTAAGGTAAATGAGTAAAAATTCCTATTATTTCCTTTCTCGATTCGTTCTAGGAATTGATAGAAAGGGTGATTCATCGCGGAGTAATGAAAAAAGAAAGATTTTGCGTCGTTGTCACTCCTGTAAGTAGGGTGGAGGAGGTGACATGCGATGAAGCGAATTAAGCAAATTGCTGGTGCATTAGCTTTAAATTCTTTTGCAGCTATTTGTGTCCATGTTGGTGATGGAATTTTTGTTTCTCACACTTTGACTGGTGCAACTACAGTCAGCGATGCATTAAACTTTGTTGTAGGCTACTGGGCCACACCGATTTTCTGCTGGTCTACGTTAGTCTACTTCGTCTGCTTGAAATTAGAACAATGGACTAACAATACTAACAATTCTTTTTAATTTGATCCCTATTCAACTTTCCCAACGCCCTCTAAAACGGTGGCACGTTTTAGGGGGATTTTTTTGTCTTTTTAGATCATCAGAAGATTTTATATTATTTTTTTAATTTTTAAAAAATTAAACTTTATAAAAAATTAAGTTTTATAACTTATCACGATAGTGATGTTGTGTAATATACACCTTAGCACATCTTCGATATCGTATCAACATTTTTATGTAAAAAGTCAATGATTTTTAAAAAATGCAACAGGCCAAAACAATAAAAAAGTCGCTCTCGATTATGTTGAGAAAAGACGTATTGACAAAAAGTTTTTTGCTGGATGAGGAGATAGAAAACGGCGTCAACCCGAACGTCATCCGGTTCAAGCAGTTTTTCTTAAAATCGGGTGGATAGCAAACACGCTGACGACACAAAAGAAGGCCGAATCGCATACATGAAGGATTTCCAATATCTATTGAGAAAACTTGATCATGTATACGTTTGGAGCGAGCTTCGGGTGTTCTTCAAGAAAATGAGGGTCGTGTGTGGTTAGCGGGAAAGACCTCGTCATTCCGGAAAAAAAGAAAGTTAGAGGGAAACCTGTGTGGGAGCGCCAACTTCTCGAACAGCCAAACCACATCTGCGGAGCTCAAAGCCCCATCGAGAAAGACATAGCGACTTTCTTCGGATTCCTTGGCATAAAATCAGCCATTATACTCTCGCTCTATAGCTAATTTATCCTGTTCCTAAATTTTCAGACAGATTTTTTATGATTGACAATTAAATGATTAGCTGTTATTGTAATGGTAACAGAACACACCACGCTTCTTCTTAGCGGACCAGGGTGTGTCATTTTTTTTTATCCATTTTTTAAGGAGTAATTGCAGTTGAATCCCGAGAAAGATCAATTCAAAGTAAAACCTCCAAAAACTTATAAAGAACAAATTGAAATCTTTAAAAATAGAAATCTACAAATAGAAAATCCTGAAGAAGCAGAGAAAGTTCTCCAAAGAATAAATTATTACCGACTATCAGGTTACGGATTAACACTTAAGGATCCAATTCATGAAAATCAATATATTAATGGCTCGTCATTTAAACAAATGCTATCGTTATATGAATTTGATAGGAAGCTAAGATCTTTACTCTTACAAGTACTAGAGGTTATTGAAATAGCTTTCCGTACTCATATTTCTTATGAAATCGCTCACAAATTAGGACCGTTGGGATATAAAGAAAAAGAAAATTTTAACGATGAAAAATTTCATACAGAATTAATGGATGAACTCAATAAAATGATTAAAAAGAGTTACAGAAGTGAATTGTTTATTCAGCATCATTTTAAAAAATATGGTGGACAAATTCCAATTTGGGCCGTTATCGAAGTGACTTCCTTTGGCTTTTTATCTAAGTTCTACAAAAATTTAAAAGCAGATTTGAAGAAACATATAGCGGAGACTTACTATAAAATTCCTTATATCTATATAGAAAGCTGGTTATATGCCCTATCTCATGTAAGAAATATTTGCGCTCATTTTGGCCGCCTATATAATAAAAAACTGACCCTTAGGCCAAAATTATTTAAAGATGTATTAAAACAAATAGATAACCAATATATATTTGCTGATATTTATGTCATTGAGCGTTTGTTAACAAAAACGGAAGGATTGCGTTTTATTACTGATTTAGGAGCATTAATTGATGAATATGAGGAATACATTCAATTTCAGCATATTGGTTTTCCTGAAAATTGGAAAGAATTATTAGAAACTGCAAACAATATTAAATAAAGACGGATTATAAGAACGAATTCCGTTGATAGTTACATTTCTCGATATTACGGCCCAATTTACACACAGGTTGACATAACGAATACTGAACTGAAAACCTCCGGATTTGTCTGATGGGGAGCCGTGTGAAACACACGCATTCTCCGGATGAATATTGGAACATTGCCATTCAATATGCCGAAAAAAAGCGGGAGGATGATGTGTTTGCGGCGCTAAACAGCGAACCGCTGACCTTAGAAGAAATCCGCGTAGAACATATCCCCTTTTCAAAAAGGAAATTGACATACAAAAGGAAGAGCCCCAAACGGGCTTTTCTTTTTTGATCACTTATTCCTCTTAAACTATTTTCATTTATAGGTTAAAATGGATAATGTTTCATTTATGGGTTAAAATGGATAATGGAGTGAAATTATATATCAAAGTGGAGGGTGTCTAATGAGTAACAGTAAAGCACTCGGTCATGACGATAGTAGCGGTTTTGAATTTGCGAAAGAAATGCTAGGCAATATACCAACAGCAGCAATAAACTTTGACCGTATTCAAAAACACCCTGAAAAGGGTTATATTATTTTTGAATATTTACTATGTGAAGAAGATCAACCTCGTGTAACACCTTACACAAGTCATCCTAATCTCTATTGGGAAAAAGATAAAAACAAGTTCTTGCTGCTATGGGAACTTTCTCAAAAATTAAATGCCACTCTTTATCTAGTAAACTATGCAAAAAAAGGGTCTAAACATGAAGATGAGATTCTCGTTATTAAGGTACAAGACATGAACGAAGGTGGAATTCAAAAAGAAGAGAAAAGGGAGATGAATCGCCAAGAGTTTAAACATTGGTTCCGTCAGCTAAATACTGAATCGTTAGGAAAAAGGCCATGTCCAAATTGTGGCGCCCCTTTAATTAAAAAACAAGGAAAATACGGTAAATTTTTAGGATGTGCGGATTACAAAAACACAGGTTGTAGATATACAGAAAAAATTTAAGGAGCCCTTTGGGCTCCTTGCTCTACTCAAATAAATCGTTGATCCTCCGCTGCCACTCACTTTCTGGAATAATCTCGAAGACGAACCGATTTCCTTCAAATTCCAATCCGAGTGCGTTCCATGATGTTTTCCGTCCAATCTCGTTGCAAAGATCAAAGAGGTTCTGCTTATATGTTGTATCATCGTTCCCCAGAAGATGTTCCCCTTTTGTTTCGAGGATATACACCGTTCCATAGGAGTTAGTTTGATCTTCCGCTTTTTCTGCTGCGATGAAGTCCGGCCAAATCTTGTGTTTACGCCACCCTTGAATGCCATAGTCGACCCGTGCGATGTTTCGATACCACCATAGAAGTTTCTCCTTACTATCAAGAGCCAACGCAACAGAACGCTCCAATCCATCAAAATCCTCATCAAGAACAGGCTCCACAAGGCTTTTCTCGATAGGTTCATCGTTGTCATGTCGTAGTCTTTTCGCCTTTTGCTTTACTTTCCGAACCCTTGCAGGAATTCGACCACGCTTTTCTTCCAGAAGGAACTGAATTTTGCCCTCTTCGAGCAATCCCCTGAAAACCTCTTCCGCTAACCGATCTCGTTCCTTTTCAAGCCATTTTTTCAATTCTTCAATAATGAATGCTTGGTTGGAGGCGATTATCTCTTCCGAATAACGCTCTTTCAAGATTTCCACTGTTCGTTCAGCAAACTCGTGAGCAACCCATGGATTCGGAATAAGATTACCAATATGACGCGTAATCATCACCAAATCAACGTTGATCGTACTCTTTACCGTTGTTTTCCCATGTGTTTTAATAAGTTCTCTTGTATTATCGCTTAGTCCCAAACTTATTTTGATGTCTTCCTTCTGTTGTGAGGATAAGACCAAGTGTTTCAAGCCATCTAAAGACACTTGTGACCAATCAATACGACTCAAAATGTCCATTTCGTAACTAACCTCTCGCCAACCATGCTCGGCTTCTTGGAAAAGAAATAATGGAAGATAAATCTTCCCCGCAAAACTCTTGAACTTGTCCCGGATTTTGACATTGATTTCACGTTCATTGCTAGGTTTACCTTCATCATCTAGTTCACTAGCGACGATCCGTGAAGTTAAGTCTCCAAGTCCTTCACCTTCAAGTCCCTTCTTAATGTCTTTGAGAAGGTTGCTTGCGTTTTGCTGGAAGCAGAACACGTACGATTCATCTAAGGCTTTTATCTTCGTTTTTCGTGCCCATGGTTGACGAAGAATCCGTCCAACTAACTGCGTAATGCCGTTCTTAGATGATGGGTTCGTTAAAATCGTGAGCACGTAAGCAAATGAACAGTCCCATCCTTCCTGTAATGCTTGTTTTGTAATGATATAACGAATCGGACAATCCTTGGCGTACAAATCAATTCCTTCGATGTCGTCTTTGTCAGAGGATTTGATCGCTATGTGCTCTGATGGAATGCCACGCTCTTTGATGAGATATTCTCTCACATCTTCGGAGTGAATGTATCCCTTACCACGTTGATCCTTCCCCGTCCGTTCTACTTGAATGAGACAAATAGGACGAATTAACCGTCCACTTTGTGCTTCATAATCCAACGCAATCCGCTCCAACTCCTCACGCTTTTCTACACTTGCGTTCAGTGTATCTCTCCAATCACCGCTTGATTTATTCGTAACGTGCAAATCAAGTTTAATCATCTCTTCACGTTCAAGATCGCGACCTTTGATGTCTACGAGACTATTAGCCTCTCTGGCCGGAGTTGCTGATAGTTCTACCACGATGCTCGGATTAAATCCTCGGATTGTTTCCTGTGCCCCTGCTGAATATGCCTTTTGTCCTTCATCGACAATGACAATAGGCTGCAAAATACGAAGAACGTTACCAAGTGACGTCTTGACTTGCTTTGGCTGATATCCAAATAGTCCAAGGTCTTCCCCACCGAAGTAATCCAAATTTGGATATTTTTCAAGTAGTGCTTCATGCTCTAGATAATGGTCTTCCTTAGGAAAAAATGATTCGTATCCACCCGCATCACGGAAGATTTTCAATGTTTCTCTCGTTTGACGATTAGCTGATGGTAACATGAGCACCATTACAAGTAATTTCTCTTGTACGTCTCGGGGTGTAAACCGATCCATTTTTTCGAGGATCTCCGTCCGACCTCCGCTTGATAAATCCAATACTTGTCGGTATGGATGTTCGCGATTTCGTAATGCGGACAAGGTTTGACGGTATATTTGATTAGACGGCACAATCCAGAGTACAAATCCCGTTTTTCTCTTGAGGTAATGAGTATTGATTAAGTCTATAGTGTGCACCGCTAGGAGAGTTTTACCTCCCCCTGTCGGCACTTTGATGTTGAAATTCGGTAAATCTTCACCTATGCCATTTTTTTTTATATGATAAGGGACATCCTCACCCATCACTTGATCCCACGCTGCTTTTGGCGGATTAATCGTTTTGGCTAAATCAGCATCAATAGCCATAATTTTGTCCCGTTTCTCTTTAAATTCCGCTAACGCTTGAAGGTATGCTCGAATTTTGGCCAATGCGTTCTGTTGGTATTGTTTTAGTTCCATCGTTCCATCAGCCTTTCATGCGATAAATTTCATAAGGAAGTTGAACAAAATCAATACGATACTTGTCCAAATAATCTTGGTCCAAGAACTTCATCGGAGCAAATACAAGGCGTTTCTTACTACTACCTATAGTAATTCTCGCAATTTCTTCTGCTTTTTCAAGCGTAAGTGCGGTTGTTTTAAGATAATCTAAGTCAGGCTTGTAAAACAAGAACACATCATAATCTCTACTTGATCCGATAAAATGATGCTCATAGTCTACTACTGATGGATCAAACAATTCACCTGTTGCAGTAAAGAAAAGATAACGTGCTAAATCTTCATAGGAAGGAAGATTTTCACCTTTCAAAATTGCCTCCATCTCAATTGGATCTCCTAAACGGAAGAAAGAAAAAGTGCCCTTCAATCCCTGTTTTAATTCTTCATCCTTTGCTTTTGGAATCCCTTTGATAACCCTTCTTACGCGTTCTGCGGTAATCTCATGTGCATATTCTTCCATCTCAATAAGGATGAAACGACGATTCCCTCCATCTTGTTTGTTAAGCGATAATACTGCATGAGCAGTAGTGCCACTCCCTGCAAATGAGTCAAGTACAATCGCTTCTTTGTTTTCAGTCGCAAATTGTATTAGTCTTTTTACCAAATCAATTGATTTAGGGTTATCGAAAACCTTCCTTCCAAATATCTTCTTTAATTGACTAGAACCGTTGGGTTTTAAGTCAAACCAGGCATTACTTAACAACTTTTTGCTAGTCGGTGGAACAAAGTGCTCAATCGTGCCATTATCATTTTGTCGTAACAAGTCAATATCTTCCCCATTATTTTCTACATATTCAAGATACCATTTATCAATATCCTCTTGAGTTGGATTAGTAATGCCTTTTTGTCTAAGTTCATCTAACATCATTTGATAGTTTTCAATAGCCTGGAGACTACGTTCTTTCCCCCATCTCCATTGACCTTCTGTCGGAGTAACCCCAAATAATTCATATCTCATAGTTTTACGGTCTGTACCTCTCCAATGATTATTCCAACTACCAGGCTTTTCTTCTACATCTTCATAAACCTTATTAAATCGTCGAGATGGCTGTTTAGTGTAAACCAAAATAGACTCATAACCATTTGAAAGAGAATCAATTGTGTCAAATTGCGCTTGAACATTTTTTACTCCTCTACGAATGATAATAGCGTCACGAAAATTCTCCTCACCGAATATTTCGTTCATAAGGCACGTAAGATGGTGTATTTCATTGTAGTCAATGCTTACAAATATCACTCCGTCTTCTGACAACAACTCTTTCAACAGTTTTAACCTCGGCATCATCATACAAAGCCACTTATCATGTCGGGATAAGTCTTCTTTGTCTACCACTTTTCCAAGCCATTCCCTAATCATTGGGGAGTTGACATTATCATTATAAATCCATTTTTCAGTTCCAGTATTGTATGGTGGGTCAATATAGATGCAATCTATCTTACCAGCATATGTAGGTAGTAGAGCTTTCAACGCCTTTAAATTGTCCCCATGAATGATAAGATTGTCATGAAGACTAACTTTATCGGTCAGACTTTTTTCTGGTTCTGGGATCAATTCATGATATTTTACAGTCAAGTGATGATTTTGTACAAAAGACTTTCCCTTAAACGAAATAGTAGGCATACACTTAACCTCCTTTATGTTAAAAGAACGATCTTCTCATGTAATCCCTCAAGAGGTCCATGGAGACAAGGAAGGAGCGTGCTTTTATTGATTAATTATTTTTTAACTCATTTAAATACTTTTCTAAAGCTTCCTCAATCAGCAAATAAATATTCTTCTCCTGCAGGATCGATTGCATTTTCAGCTCTTTGTGCAAATCCGTCCGCAAGTCGAAGGATACGCGTTTTCTTTCCACTTTCTTTTCTTCCTTTCTTTCTTGGTTGTTTTCTTCATTCGAAGAAACGTTGGTTTCATCTCCAACAGGTTCTACTAAAACTT
>Ga0207866_1000784_pt1 | contig 39274 bp, 41 predicted proteins | sample HigsolmetaAR203D_FD_184835 | JGI IMG/M metagenome (GOLD analysis project Ga0207866, IMG submission 184835) | Ionic liquid and high solid enriched microbial communities from the Joint BioEnergy Institute, USA - AR20-3-D (SPAdes) (version 2) ...
GCGAAGGCCGCCGGCGGGCGCATCGTCCGGGTGTGACGCCGGCCGGACATGAATCCGGTCTTGTCCGCATAGGTATACGAGGAAAACCTGTGCGGAAGGAGTCGGATTCATGTCGGTGGACGCTGCGCAGACGGGCCAGCTCTTCACGGTGCTCACGATCGCGTTCGCGCTCGGGCTGGACGCCTTCTCGCTCGGGCTGGGCATCGGGCTGAGGGGCATACGCAAGCTGCATATCCTGAAGCTGGGCGCCGTCGTGGCGGCGTTCCACATGCTGATGCCGCTTCTGGGCCTCGCGGCGGGGCAGATGGTCAGCGGCCTGCTCGGGGGCGTGGCGACGAAGGCCGGCGGGCTGCTGCTCCTGCTGCTCGGCGGCCATATGGTGTACAGCTCGCTGCGCCGCGAGGATGTCCCGCGGCTCGATCACCGCTCGGCGATCGGCACGCTGCTGCTGGCGCTCGGGGTGAGCGTCGATTCGTTCTCGGTCGGGGTGTCGCTCGGCATGTTCGCGGCGGATCTCGTGACGACGGTGCTGCTGTTCGGATTTTTCGGCGGCACGATGTCGATCGCCGGGCTGCTGCTCGGGCGCAAGGCGGCGAGCGGGCTCGGGGAGTACGGGGAGACGTGCGGCGGAGCGATTTTGTTCGCGTTCGGGGTCATGTTTTTACTATAATAGAGAACCGGGAGAGTCTGGCGTACGGTTGAAGGAGGGATGCGGCGTGGTCCGAGTCTTGTTCGTCTGCACCGGCAATACGTGCCGCAGCCCGATGGCCGAGGCGTTGCTTCGGGCCAAGGCGAAGAAACGCGGCGTGCCGGTCGAAGTCCGGTCGGCGGGCGTGGCGGCATCCGGCGGCGCTCCGGTGTCCGCGCACGCGGCGGAAGTGCTGCGCGAGCGGCAGGTGCCGCATGAGGGCGTATCCAGCGCCGTGACGGCCGAGGCGGTGAAGTGGGCGGATCTCATCCTGACGATGACAGCCGGCCACAAGCGGATGCTGCTGGAGCGGTACCCGGAGGCGCTCGAGAAGACGCATACGCTGAAGGAGTATGTGGAGGACCGGCCGGAGGTGCTGGCGGAGATCGCCGAGCTTGAGCGGCTGTACACGGAATGGCATGTCCGCCAGGCGATCGGGGAGAAGCTGGGCGACGAGGAGCGGGCGCGGCTGCTGGAGCTGGAGGGCCGGGTGCCCGATTTCGACATCGCCGATCCGTTCGGCGGGTCGCTCGACACGTACCGGAAGGTCGCGGACGAGCTGGACGCCGCGCTGGACAAGCTGGTGGAGAAGCTGGCGGTGGAGAAGCCGGAATCCGAATGAAAGCCGATTGATTTTTCCCGAGTCTTCGGCTATGATGGACTTGACATACACGGGTCCGATGTGACTGGCGACGTTAGTGGGGAACCACGGTGGAGCATCGGACGATATCGGCCGGTCGCCTGGGCAAAGAGCATTCGCGCGAAATGGCGCGTCATGCTCTTTTTTGTCTTTTTCGCCAAAGCGGAAGGCATACTAAGTTCATCTTATAAGGGGAGGCGGACTGCCATGAAAATTGCCATCGGAGCGGACCATGCGGGCTACAGGCTGAAAGACGAGATTGTGCCGCTGCTGAAGGAGCTCGGCCACGAGGTCGAAGATTTCGGCTGCGATTGCGCGCAGTCGGTCGACTATCCGGACTATGCGATTCCGGTGTGCGAGCGGGTCGTGAAGGGCGAGGCCGACCGCGGCATCCTGATCTGCGGCACGGGCATCGGCATGACGATCGCCGCGAACAAGGTGCCGGGCATTCGCTGCGCGCTGGTGCACGATCTGTTCTCGGCGAAGGCGACGCGGGAGCACAACGACTCGAACGTGCTGGCGATGGGCGAGCGGGTGATCGGTCCCGGTCTCGCGCAGGAGATCGTGAAGGTCTGGCTCGAGACGCCGTTCTCGCAGAACGAGCGGCACGTGAACCGCGTGAACAAAGTGATGGCGATCGAGCGCCGGCAGGCGTGAGCCCGGAGGGACGGACGCCATGGATGAAGCGCGTCTTCGATCGATTGCGGCGGACACGGAGCGCTGCGTCCGGGAGCTGGCGGCCGCCGGCGGGCTGAAGGCCGGGCAACTGCTCGTCGTCGGGGCGAGCACGAGCGAGGTGATCGGCCGGCGGATCGGGACGTCGGGCACGACGGAAGAAGCGCGGGATGTGGCGCGGGCGATTTACGAAGGAATCGAGGCGGCGCGGCGCGGCATCGGGTTTCACCCGGCGTTCCAGTGCTGCGAGCATCTGAACCGGGCGCTCGTCGTGACGCGCGAGGCGGCGGAGCGGTACGGGCTCACGGAGGTGTCGGCCGTGCCGATTCCGGGCGCGGGCGGCGCGATGGCGGCCTATGCCTACCGGCATCTGCCGGACGCCTGCCTGGTCGAGTCGGTGCAGGCGCACGCCGGCATCGACATCGGCGACACGCTGATCGGCATGCATCTCAGACCCGTGGCGGTGCCGGTGCGGCCGAGCGTGAAGTCGATCGGCGAGGCGCATGTGACGATGGCCCGCACAAGGCCGAAGCTGATCGGCGGGGAGCGGGCGGTATACGTCCTCGCGCCGGATGAGCGGGAATGAAGACGGATGCGCAAGCGGGAGTTTTTTCGGTCCGATCGAATAGGACAAGAAGTCGGGAGGAGTAACGCAGATGGAATTTCTTCGCAAACAGGATCCGGAAATCGTCAGGGCGCTCGGGCTGGAGCTTCAGCGGCAGCGCGACAACATCGAGCTGATCGCGTCGGAGAACATCGTCAGCCGGGCGGTGCTCGAGGCGATGGGCACGGTGCTGACGAACAAGTACGCGGAAGGGTATCCGGGCAAGCGGTACTACGGCGGATGCGAATACGTCGACATCGCGGAGGAGATTGCGAGAAACCGCGCGAAGGAGCTGTTCGGCGCCGAGCACGCGAACGTGCAGCCGCACTCCGGCGCGCAGGCGAACATGGCCGTCTATCTGGCGACGCTCCAGCCGGGCGACACGGTGCTCGGCATGAATCTGGCGCACGGCGGCCACCTGACGCACGGCAGCCCGGTGAACGCGTCCGGGATTCTGTACAACTTCGTCGCCTACGGCGTCCGCGAGGACACGCACACGATCGACTACGAGGAAGTGCGCAAGGCGGCGTTCAAGCATCGCCCGCGGCTCATCGTGGCGGGCGCGAGCGCGTATCCGCGCATCATCGACTTCGAGAAGCTCGGCGAAATCGCGAATGAAGTCGGCGCGCTGCTCATGGTCGACATGGCGCACATCGCCGGCCTCGTCGCGGCGGGCCTGCATCCGAACCCGGTGCCGCACGCGCATTTCGTGACGACGACGACGCACAAGACGCTGCGCGGTCCGCGCGGCGGCATGATCCTGTGCCGCAAGTCGTGGGCGCAGGCGATCGACAAGGCCGTCTTCCCGGGCACGCAGGGCGGCCCGCTCATGCACATCATCGCGGCGAAGGCGGTCGCGCTCGGCGAGGCGCTGCAGCCGTCGTTCAAGACGTACACGGAGAACGTCGTGAAGAACGCGAAGACACTCGCGGAGGCGCTGCAGGCGGAGGGGCTCAACCTCGTCTCCGGCGGCACGGACAACCACCTGATGCTCGTCGACACGCGCAACCTGAACATCACCGGCAAGGACGCCGAGCACGTGCTCGATTCGGTGCGGATCACGGTGAACAAGAACGCGATCCCGTTCGATCCGACGAGCCCGTTCATCACGAGCGGCATCCGGATCGGCACGCCGGCGGTCACGTCCCGCGGCATGGGCGAGGAAGCAATGAAGACCATCGCAAGCGTGATCGCGATGACGCTCAAGAACCCGAAGGACGAGACGGTGCTGAACAAGGCGCGCGGCATCGTGAAGGAGCTCACCGAGCAGTATCCGCTGTATCCGGATCTCACATATTGATCGGTTGGATCGGACGCATCAAGGGCCGGTCGGGAAGGTTTCCCGGCCGGCTTCTTGTTTTCTGTGGTCGAGCGGTGTGCGCGGTTAGGGGAATGGGGGAAATGAACACGGGTAATTAGTCCTATTAATTCCGGAAATATGTGTCGAAATTGGTTGACGATATCTCAATTCGATGGTAAATTAGTGTTTCAATAACAGGTTAATAGTCCTAATTACACAGGAGGAATATGGGACTATTGGCGTGGCGGGGTGGTCGGCGCTGCGGGTACGGTTGGGCGAATTGCTGATACAAGCCGGACTGATCACCGAGGAACAACTGCAGGAAGCGCTTCGCGAGGGCAAGGAGCGCAACATGCGGCTTGGCGACGTGCTGATCGCCATGGGCTACATCACCGAGCAGCAGCGGATCGAGGTTCTGGAATTCCAGCTCGGCATTCCGCATGTCCAGCTCTACCGGGAGAACATCGACCCGCGTGCGATCCAGATGGTTCCCCGGATGCTCGCGGAGACGCACAAGGTGCTCCCCTACCGGATCGAAGGCAACAAGCTGATCGTTGCGATGTCCGACCCGCTGGACTATTACGCGATCGAGGAATTGCGCATGGCGACGGGGATGTGGGTCGAGCCCGCCATCGTCTCGAGCGAAGAGCTCGATCACGCGATCCGTCGGTACTACGGCCTCCAGGAATCGGTCGACCAGGTGATGCAGGACCTGGCGGTGCGGGAGGCCGAAACCCGGGACGAGGAGCCGGAGGAGGAAGAGGATTCCCCGGTCGCGCGGACCGTCAACCAGATTATCCAGCAGGCCGTCCTGATCGGCGCGAGCGACATCCACTTCGACCCGCAGGCCGACGCGCTGCTCATCCGGTACCGGGTGGACGGCGTGATGCGCACGGAGCGGACGCTGCCGCTCAACATGCAGGGCGTCATCGCGGCCCGCATCAAGGTCATGTCGGGGCTGAACGTGGCGGAGCGCCGCCTGCCGCAGGACGGCCGGGTGGAAATGAACATCGAGAACCGCAAGATCGACATCCGCATCTCCACACTCCCCACCATCCACGGCGAAAAAATCGTCATGCGGATCCTCGACCTGTCGCAGTCCCTGATGGAACTGGAGCAGCTCGGATTTTCGCCGCACAATCTCGAACTTTTCCGGAAAGGCATCGCCAGCTCCTACGGCATCGTGTTCATCACGGGACCGACGGGCAGCGGCAAGACGACGACGCTCTACTCGGCGCTCGCCCGGCTGAACCGGGAGGATGTCAACATCATGACGATCGAGGACCCCGTCGAGTACCAGATGCGGGGCATCAACCAGATCCAGGTCAATCCGCGGACCGAGCTCACCTTCGCCCGCGGGCTGCGGGCGATCCTCCGCCAGGACCCGAACATCGTCATGGTCGGCGAGATCCGCGACGTCGAGACGGCCGAGATCGCGGTGCGGGCGGCGATGACCGGGCACCTCGTGCTCAGCACGCTGCACAGCAACAGCTCGGTGAACGCGATCACCCGCCTGATCGACATGGGCGTGGAGCCGTTCCTCGTCGCCTCGGCGCTGCGGTGCGTCGTCGCCCAGCGGCTGGTGCGCAAGGTGTGCCGATACTGCGCGACGGAGCGGGCCCCGTCCGGCCGCGAGGCGGAGCTGCTCGCCGCGGCGGGCATCCGGGCCGACCGGCTGCTCCACGGCACCGGCTGCGCGGAATGTCTGCGCACCGGCTACCGGGGCAGGCTCGCGATCCACGAAGTGCTGTTCTGCGACGACGGCCTGCGCAACCTGATCCTGCAGAAACGGGCGGACAACGAATACCGGGATCACGCGTCCCGGCACGGCGGTCTCATCCCGATTCTGCATGACGGCTTGTCGAAGGCGGCCGCCGGCCTGACGACGGTGAGCGAAGTGATGCGGGTCGTCGACGAAGGGTAACGCGGAGGCCTCGGGAGGGGATGCCGGTCATGGCAAGATTTCGATACCTGGCCGTCGACACGTCCGGCCGTTCGAAGCGCGGAATCGTCGAGGCGCCGGACATGCGGGCGGCGGCGGAGAAACTGCGCAGCGACGGGCTCTGGATCGTCCGGCTTTCCAAGCCGGCGCTGGAGTTTCTGAACCGCGCGGTCCCGCTGACGGGCGGGCCGAAGGTGAAGCTCGAAGAGTTCGTCGTCTGCTGCCACCAGCTCGCCACACTGTACCGCGCCGGCATCAGCCTCGTCGACGCGCTGCAAATCATGGTCTGGCAGACGCAGGGCAGGGATTTCCGCAAGGTGCTGCGGCAGATGGCCTACGACATGCAGATGGGGCTGCAGCTTTCGGAGGCCGCGGCGAAGCATCCGTCCGTTTTCCCGGATGTCTATGTCAGCATGGTGCGGGCGGGCGAGGCGAGCGGCAAGCTGGACGAGATTCTGATGCGGCTCGCCGCCCAGTACGAGAAGGACCACAACACGCGGGCGAAAATGCGCTCGGCGATGATGTATCCGGCGTTCCTCGGCATGCTGACGGTCGTCGTCTCGATCGCGCTGGTGACGTTCATCCTGCCCCGGTTCGTCTCGTCGTTCCAGGGCGCGGGCGCGGAACTTCCGGCGCTGACCCGGATGCTGATCGGGCTGAGCGACGCGCTGAAGCATACCTGGTTCCTGCTGCCGCTGCCGGTGCTGCTGACGGCGCTGCTGTACAAGCTGATCCGGAGCCAGCCGAAGGGGCGTTATGCGATCGACTACACGCTGCTGCGGATCCCGGTCCTGGGACCGCTCAGGATCAACCAGATGCTGTCCCGCTTCAGCCGCACGTTCGGCACGCTCCACATCGCCGCCGTTCCGGTTCTGAAAATTCTGTCGATCACCTCGTCGGTCGTCGGCAACGAGGCGATCCGGCGGATCGTGACGGACGCGTACGAGCGGGTGCGGAAGGGCGAGCCGATCGCCGACGCGTTCCGCGAATCGCCGCTCATTCCGCCGATGGTCTCGCACATGATCGCGATCGGCGAGAAGTCCGGCGCGCTCGACACCGTGCTGGACCGGATCGCCGAACATTGCGAGTCGGTCGCCGACCGGACGAGCGACCGTCTGAAATCCCTGTTGGAGCCGCTCATGATTCTGGGGATGGCCGGCATCGTCGGCATCATTGTCATGGCGATGTTCCTGCCGGTGTTCCGGATGATGGACATCACCCGGAGCATGGGCTGAGCCCATAGATCATTCCATCTCTATGAATGGGGGAAATCGAAATGGAAGTGTTGAACAGGAAGATTCTGAGACTTCCGGGCAACCAGAAAGGCATGACGCTGATCGAACTGCTCGCGGTGCTCATCATCCTCGGCATCATCATCGCAATCGCGGTGCCGTCGATCACGGCGGTTCTCGCCCGCTCCAAAAAAGAGGCGGACGTCAACACCATCAAAATGGTGCGGGAAGCCGGATTGCGCTACGCGCTGGCGACGAATGCTCCAACCGGAGATGTGAACGTCTCGACTCTGGTCAACGACGGCTATCTGGCTTCCACCCCGCAACTGCAATCGAAGTCCGGAGTGACGATTTCGACGGTCAGCATCACCCTCAATGCAAACGGCACTTACACGGTCAAAGTCATGGGCTCGGACAATAACGAATTGACGGAAGCGTCGATTACCGGCGGGTCTTGATTCGCCGATTGACCCGTTCTTCTTCCTGACCGCACATGACCATCGAACTCTCGCTGACCGTGGCAACGGCGGCGTTCCTGGGGCTGCTCATCGGCAGCTTCCTGAACGTCGCCGCCATTCGCATTCCGGGGGGCGAGTCGATCGTCGCGCCGCCCTCGCGCTGCATGCATTGCGGCCACCGGCTGGGAACGCTCGATCTCGTCCCGGTCGCCAGCTACCTCCTGCTTCGCGGGAGGTGCCGCTATTGCAAGGGCCGCATCTCGCCGGCCTACGCCATCGGGGAACTGGCCGCGGCGGCGGCGTTCGCCGTCACCGCGTGGCGGGTCGGACCGGACGCGGAGCTCGCCGCCGGGCTCCTGCTCGCGTCGGTCCTGATCGCGTGCGCGCACAGCGACCTGCGGACGATGCTGATCCCGGACAAGATCGTCTTCTTCGGCCTCGCGGCCGGGCTTGTTGCGCGGATCTTCTCGCATCCGCTTCCCTGGTGGGACTATCTGCTGGGCGCCCTGCTGGGCGGCGGGCTGATGCTGGCGCTCGCCTTCATCAGCAAGGGAGGCATGGGCGGCGGCGACATCAAGCTCTGGACGTTCACCGGCCTGATGCTCGGCGTCAAGCTGACGCTGCCGGCCGTGTTCGCGGCCAGCCTGCTCGGCAGCCTGTACGGCGTCTGGCTGATGCTGGCCGGCAAGTTCCGCCGCAGGATGGAAGTGCCGTTCGGGCCCTTCATCGCCGCCGGCGCGCTCCTGGCCTACTGGTTCGGCGAACAATGGATCGACGGATATATGAAGCTGTTCACATCCTAGGAATCACGGGCAGGTGCGGCAGATGTGGAACAAGCGCTTCGCCTTGGGGCTGGAGATCACCGATTTCGCCGTGAAGGCGGCGGAAATCACGGTTCGCTCCAGGTCCCGGGCGGCGATCAACCGGCATGCGGCCGGGCGGCTGCCGGACAACAGCATCAGGGACGGCCGGATCCTGCAGAAGGAAGCGGTGGCCGAGACGCTGCGCAGCCTCATGCAGCGTCTCGAGCCCCGCACGCGCAAGGTTCACCTCGCGCTGCCCGGCTCGTCGGTCATGATCCGTTTCCTGAAGCTGCCCGACCTGCCGGACAAGAAATTGCGCAAGGTGATCGAGTTCGAGCTGGAGCACCGCATTCCGCTTCCGTTCGACGCGCCGCAATTTGATTTCGTGAAGCTGGGATCCCCCGCTCCGGAAGGCGGGGACGCGCTGCGCGACGTCATGCTGGTCGCCGCGCCGCTCGAGACGATCCGCGAATACACGGAGGTCGTTGCGATGGCGGGGCTCGCCGTGAAAAGCATCGAGATCCGTCCCCTGTCGCTCCTGCGGCTCATCGAGCGGACGGGACAGGCGGAACCCGGCAAAACGGTGCTGCTCGCGGACGTGGGCGACCGGATGTCCGATCTCGGGATGATCCACAACGGCGAGCTCCGGGTGGCGCGCAGCATCCCGATCGCGTTCCCCGATCCGGAGAGCGGCGATGCCGCCGCGCTGCGGCGCGCCTGCGGCGAGCTGGTCCAGGAGATCGAGCGGCTCCTGATCTTCTTCCGCTACAATCTCCAATTTCGGGACCGCAGCATCGACCGGATTCTGCTGACGGGGGATGTGCCGTATCTCGAGCGGATCATGCTGGAGCTTGCCGGCTCCACGAATCTCAATGCCGAGATCAGCCTGGTCAGCGGCGAGGCGTTCCGGATGCGCACGATCGAGGCGGAGCAGGCGTTCCTGTCGCTGGCCGTGCCGATCGGGCTCGCGCTCAGGGGGATCGGGTCATGAAGCCGATCAACCTCCTGCCGCGCGTGCCGCTGTCCAGCCGGCTGCTGAAGCCGGTGATCGCCGCGATCATCATGGTGACGGCGGTTGTCGTCGTCGGCATCTTCCTGTTGTATGACCAGTACCGGGACACCAACCGGATGTACGAGGCGGAGATCGCCCGCCTGGAAACGCAAATGCTGGAGCTGCTCGCATCGGAGCGGCCGCCGCGCTACGCGGACGTGACGGCGTACCGCGAGCTGGTGGAGCGGTTGGATCGCTCCGGCCGCGATTGGGGGCCGATGTTCGAGCTGGCCGGCGGCCTGCTGCCCCGCGGCTCGTCCATCGCGTCCGTCGCGGCCGACGAGAACGGCAAGGTGACACTGTCGGTAAGGATGTCGGACCTGGCCGGGATCGCGGCCTATTCCGCGGCGCTGCGGGAGGCCGAACCGGTCGCGGACGCGGCGGTCGTCAGCATCCGGCTTGAATCGTCCCTGACGGCGGACGGCGCCGCCGTGCGGGCGGACCCGGTGTATGCGGCCCTCATCGAGCTCCAACTGGCCCATCCGACCGGAACGGAGGGGGCGGGGTCATGACGGGGCGCGACCGCGACAATGGGTTGTCCGTCAAGGCCGCCGTCCGGCACGCGCACATGCCGAAACCCGTGACCGTCATGCTGCTCGCGGCGGCGGCGGCGCTGGTGCTGCTCGGCATGCTGGCCGGCTTCCTCCTGTACCCGGCCTTGAAGGAGCAGCGGGAGCTCGAGCGGCGCTACGCGGAGAAATCTTCGGCGTTGACGGCCGAAATGCAGCGGAAGGCCGCCGAGGTTGTCGATATGGACGAGCTGGCGGCGCTGCTCCGCCGGGTGCCGACACGCCCCGAGCGGGAGGCGTTCATCCTCGCCCTGCGGGAGATCGGCCGGGAGAGCGGCGTGGAGATCATCAGCCTCTCCACCGGCTCCGGAGCCGAAGTCCCGAGTGCCGAGCTTCCGGGCATCATCGGCGAACTGGCGGAGGGCATCGGCGTGACGCAGCAACCGCAGTCGTCCTCTTCCGGGCGTCAAGGCGGCAACGGGGCCTATGAGGAAATCCGCTACGAGCTGGAGATTGCGGGCACGTGGAAACAGGCGGCGGATTTCGTGCGCAGGATTGGCGAGCTGGAGCGGCTGGTGACGATTCCGGCGTGGCGCGTCGCGGCGCAGTCGGCCGACGCGTCGTGGGACTCACGGCCGATGGCGGTGACGATCACGCTGGCGCTGTACGCGGGAACCGGTTACGAAGGCAAGTTTCCCGGCGCGGAGGCCGGAATTCAAGGCGGTGATGGCGAGTGAAGGATCAGAGAGGCGCTTCGCTGGTGGAAGTGTTGGGGGCGTCCGTGATTCTGGGGATCGTCGTCACCGCCTTTCTGGCGTTGTCGCAGCACATGGCGCTGGCCGACCGGACGGCGGATCTGGAGACGCGGGCGCTCCGGCTGGCGGAGGAGAAGCTCAGCTACGCCAGCGATCAACTTCGGAACAACAACGGCTTGCCCGCGAACCAACAGGAGGCGGACGGCTTCTCGGTCGTCTACCAGATCGCGGCGCTGGGAAGCGGGACCGATCCGGTCGCCTACAACGATCAGTCGTTCGGGCCGAAGCATCTGTCGCTGCAGACGATCGTGACGGTATCGGAGAACGGCAAGCCGACGCCCGCGCTGCTGACTGTCACCGTGTCCTGGGGGGATGCGCCGTGACGCGCGATGAACGGGGCACGACCTTGACGGAGCTGCTGGCGGCCATGACGATCACGATGATCGTGCTGGCCGTGGCGTTCTCGGTTTACTACGCGATCCACAACGCGACGACGGGCGGCATGGAGCGCTACATGGACAAGTCCGCGATGAACGGGGCGATGAACCGGCTGGCCGCCGAGCTGGCGGACGCGACGACGGTCTACGTGTCCGCGGCCGGCGACGAGATTCGCATGACCAACGGCAGCGGCGCCCGCGCGATCGTGTTCGACGCGGAGGGCGGGACGCTGACGCTGTACGCGTTCAGCGAGGGCGAATCGCCCGCGGGCAAGCTGGCGAACGTGACCGACGCCGCGATCAGACTGGCGACTCGCCCGGAACTGTACGCGAGACCGCGCGAGCTGCCGGCCGTCGTGGAGGACATCCGGCTGTACAACGCGCAGGGAGTGCCCGTCGCGGGCGCGTCCGTCGGCGGCGGGGCGGTGGTCCGGCTGGCGGTGACCTTCGTGACGAGCGACGGGCCCCGCGCGGTCGAGACGGCGGTGAAGCTGTTCCATGCCTCGGCGTGACGCGGGCGGCGGATGTTTTTTCAGCGGAAGGGAAAGGAGGCGGACCGATGACGGGGGGATGGATCTCGCGGGTGAAAAATGAACGGGGCGCGGCGGCTTTCACCTACGTGTTCATGCTCGTGCTCCTGCTGGCCGTCGTCGTGCCGCTCATCCTGACACTGCTTGCGAACTCGGCGCTGGACGTTCGGACCTCCCGCAACGAGAGACTGGCGGAACGTCTCGCGCTGGGCGGGATGGAATCGGTGTTCGCGTATCTCAGGGATTATGCCGAAGACAGCGGCGTCGACCGGGGCGCGTATCTGGAAGACTATCCCGGATTCGTCGAATGGTCGTATGAGACGCCGGAGAACGTGCCGGTCCGCTACAAGGCGGAGATCTCGCCGGAAGCGCAGGGCCGGTACATCGTCACCGTGGAAGTCGAGGCGGGGGCGGGCGCGGCGAAGCGCAAGAAGACGGTCGAGTATCTGTTCGCGCCGACGATGGGGACGGCGGACCCCCATGTGGTGACGGACGATTCCCAGCGGATGGTCGTGCCGGCCGGCAACGGGACGATGTACGTGGGCGGCAGCTACGACGAGCCCAGCATCCTCAACGTCGATCCGACCAATCTGGAACAACTGTCCGAAGCGATCGGCGCCGCCATCGAGCACTACCGGGATGAAGCTTATGACAGCTACGGCGGCTGGATCGACGCGTATCTGCCGATCGCCGCGGCGGCGGCCTGCACCGGCAACTGCGTGTCGGATCCGGTCTGGGAGAATTGGGCGGCGAACATGCCCGATCCGCCGGTGCTCAGGATTCCATCCAACAACTATTGGGACGCGGTCGACGTCACATTCGGCAGTCCTTCGAATCCGGTCGTCCTGATCCTCGAGAACCGTCCGAGGTTCAACAATCTGAAGATGACGGTGTACGGCACCGTGTTGTTTCCGCAGGGGATGGACTCGAGCGGCTTCAATTTGACCGTTCACGGCAACGTCGTCTTCGGCGCGGGTATCTCGCCGACGACCGTGTTCGACGTGACGACGCACAAGCTGAACGGCGAAGGCGGGCATTTCTACGTGCTCGGGGAGTTCACGCCGACAAACGCGCCGAACCTGAACATCGCCGGCAACTTCTATGCGGACGATGTGCGGCTGTCCAACGCTTCCCGGATCAACATCGGCGGCAAAATGATCGTCGAAAGCGAGCTCCGGTTCCAGAACACGATGATCCAGTTCAATGTCGGGCAAGACCTGCTCATCGGCTCCCTGTACACCTGCTGCACGAACCGGATCGATACGGGCGGCGATCTGCTGATCGAGGGCAGCATCACCCGGTCGAACCCGCTCGAGCTCCATTCGGGCGGCTACATCGGGGTCGGCGGCAGCATCGCGGCCGCGCCCTGGCATCCGATCTACGTCGAGTCGGGAGGCGGCACCACGTCGCTCATCGTGCCGTCGGGCCCGGACGGCGGCGGAAGCGGCGGTTCGGAAGGCGGCGGCAGTCCGGGGAACTGGAATCCGGTGCGGGTCGGGTGAACGTTTTTTGGCCCGGAGCGGAAAACGATGCCGATTGACCGGGAACATGATATAATGGACGGGATCAGCAACCACGGTCAGCAGAACGCATCGCCGGGACGCCGGGAGGAGGCAGCCAATGGGCAAGGTAGTCGTGTGCGATCATCCGTTGATCCAGCACAAACTGACGATTATTCGGGACAAGAACACCATTACGAAGGACTTCCGCGATCTCGTCGGCGAGGTCGCGACGCTGATGGCGTACGAAATCACGCGCGACCTGCCGCTGTCGAAGGTGACGATCGAGACACCGGTCGCGAAGATGGAAGGAAGCGTGCTGTCCGGCCGCATGATCGGCCTCGTGCCGATTCTGCGCGCCGGACTCGGCATGGTTGACGGCATTCTGAAACTGATCCCGTCCGCGAAGGTCGGCCACATCGGTCTGCAGCGGGACGAGGAGACGCTGAAGCCGGTGGAATACTATATCAACCTGCCAACCGACGCGCAGGAGCGGCTGCTTATCGTGATCGACCCGATGCTCGCCACCGGCGGATCCGCGGTCGCGGCGCTGTCCGCGCTGAAGGCGCGGGGCTGCAGGCATCTGAAGCTGATGTGCCTGATCGCGGCGCCCGAAGGGGTGGAGGCGCTGCAGGCGGCGCATCCGGACGTCGATCTGTACGTCGCCGCCATAGACGAGCGGCTGAACGAGCGCGGCTATATCGTTCCGGGGCTCGGCGACGCCGGGGACCGGCTGTTCGGCACGATGTGACGGGAGCGTGAACGGCATCTTGGCAAGACTGAAAGTGATGACGATCTTCGGCACGCGGCCGGAGGCGATCAAAATGGCGCCGCTCGTGCTCGAACTGCAAAAGCACGAGGACGAGATCGAGACGATCGTCTGCGTCACCGCGCAGCATCGCGAGATGCTGGATCAGGTGCTCGAATTTTTCGAGATCAAGCCGGACTACGATCTGAATGTGATGAAGGACCGGCAGACGCTGACCGAGATCGCGGTGAACGTGCTGCAGGGGCTCGACCCGGTGCTGAAGGAGACGCGGCCCGATCTCGTGCTCGTGCACGGCGACACGTCGACGACATTCCTCGCGAGCTACGCGGCGTTCATCAACCGGATTCAGGTCGGCCACGTCGAGGCGGGCCTGCGCACCTGGAACAAAATGTCGCCCTATCCGGAGGAGATGAACCGTCAGCTCGCCGGCGTGCTCGCGGATCTGCACTTCGCGCCGACGGACTGGTCGGCCGGCAATCTCCGGCGCGAGAACAAGCCGGAATCTTCCATTTACATAACGGGCAACACGGTGACGGACGTGTTCCAGTACACGGTCGATCCGTCGTTCAGCCATCCGCTGCTCGACTGGGCGAAGGGCCGCCGATTGATCCTGATGACGGCGCACCGGCGCGAGGCGCTCGGCGAGCCGCATCGCAACATCTTCCGCGCGGTGAAGCGGATTGCCGACGAGTTCCCCGACATCGCGGTCGTCTACGCGGTGCACATGAACCCGGCGGTGCGCGAGCCGGCGAACGAGATCCTGGGCGGCCACGAGCGGATCCGGCTCGTCGACCCGCTGGACGTGTTCGAAATCCACAATTTCTACCCGCACACCTACATGATCCTGACGGACTCCGGCGGGCTGCAGGAGGAAGCGCCGTCGTTCGGCGTGCCGGTGCTCGTCCTGCGCGACACGACGGAGCGGCCGGAGGGCATCGAGGCGGGGGCGCTCGAGCTCGTCGGCACCGGCGAGGAGCAAGTGTACGCGGCCGCGTGCCGGCTGCTGACGGACCGGTCGGCATACGACCGGATGGCGAGCGCGGTGAACCCGTATGGCGACGGGCGCGCCTCCGAGCGGATCGTGCAGGCGATCCTGCACCATTTCAGCCGGCGGGACGGCCGTCCCGAGCCGTTCGCGCCCGAGCGGCGGACCGGCGCCCTGTCCGGTCCGGCGGAGCAAGCGTGAACGCGGAGCGGGCGGACACGGTACAGCATACAGTGAGACTGAATGGTTTTGAACCCGGGGAAGCCCTGATTTTACAAGGTTTCTTCGGGTTTCGTTCACACAATGTTAGAATATTAGAGAATTGACAAAGTTCTTGCCGCACGGCTAAAATATATGGGGATTAGCAGGGGTATCGCATATGGACAAGAAGAGCAAAGGCGACAACCCGTGGCGGGCTGCAGGGCTCGTCGGCGCGATGGGCGCCGACATGGCCGTGTGCGTCGCGCTCGGATATTTCCTCGGCAGCAGGCTCGGCGGCACGCCGGGCTGGGTTGTGTTCGGCGTCCTTGCCGGACTGGCCGCCGGGATCATGACCTGCGTCATGCTGGTCCGCGCCGCAATGAGGGATGGCGATGGCTGAGCTGCTGGGAAGAGCCTTGCGAACCGCGCTTTTTTTTATGTCCGCGCTGCTGGCCGCCTGGGCGTTCGTACCCGAAGGCCGGACGGTCGCGGCCGGCCTCCTGCTGGGCACGGCGGCAAGCGTCGTGAATGCGTTTTTATTGCGCCGCCGCGTCGAACTGATCGGCCGGATGGCGGCGGAGGGACGGGCGCGCCGGACAGGCCTCGGCCTCGGCGCGAGGCTCGCGACGGTGCTGCTCGCCGTGCTGGTCGCGCACCGGTTCCCCGATTGGTTCGCGATGCCGGCGGTAATCGCGGGATGCTTTTTTGTCCAGATTGCCATATTTTTCGCGGCCATTGCGCAGCATAAATCACGATCCGGCGGAAAGGGGTGAGAATACAGCGTGCACATTTTCCCTGTACTTGACATTAACGGCTTCCACCTGGATCTGTCGACAATGGTCGGGCTGATCGTGGCCTGTGTCATCGTGTTCGTACTCGCGCGTCTGGCGGTTCGCAACCTGTCGGTGGACAACCCTTCCAAACTGCAGAACTTCATGGAATGGGTTGTCGAATTCGTGCACAACACGGTCGCCAGCGCGATGCCGCTCCACATGGCGAAGAAGTTCGTCGCCCTCGGGATGACGATCATCATGTTCATCTTCGTGTCCAACCTGCTGGGCCTGCCGTTCGGCATTGTGACCGAGGTGGCGGAGGATCATCACGGTCCCGTCACATTCCTCGGCTTCGAGCTGATCAGCGCCGAAGAGGTGGAGGAAGCGCACAAGGAAGGCAAGCATCTGTCCATCGCGTGGTGGAAATCGCCGACGGCCGATCTCTCCGTAACCGCCGGCCTGGCGATCACGGTCATCGTCCTGGTCCACTACCTGGGCATCACGCGGAACACGAAGCATTACTTCAAACACTACATCGAACCGTACGCGATCTTCCTTCCGATCAACATTCTGAAGGAATTGTCGAAGCCGCTTACGCTGGCGCTTCGTCTTTTCGCCAACATCTTCGCGGGCGAAGTGCTGATTTCCACGATTCTGATGCTGTCGTGGGTCGGCATACCGCTCATGGCGGTATGGCAAGGCTTCAGCATTTTCGTCGGCGCCATCCAGGCATTCCTGTTCACCATCCTGACGATGGTTTACATTTCCCAGGCCGCGGTTCATGAAGAAAAACACTGACGGCCGCACAACATCAATCCATATCTATTGAGGAGGACTTGGCAAATGGAATTTCTCGCAGCAGCACTTGCAGTAGGTTTGGGCGCGCTGGGCGCCGGCATCGGTAACGGTCTGATCGTCAGCAAGACGGTCGAAGGCATTTCGCGTCAACCGGAACTGCGCGGTACGCTCCAGACGACGATGTTCATCGGCGTCGGTATCGTCGAAGTCGTGCCGATCATCGGCGTCGTCATCGGCTTCCTGCTTTACTTCGGAGCTTAATAGCCCGGCTTACGAGAGCGGCGGGGAGGCTATTGCCCTCCACGCTTTCGTTTTGAATGTGCACGACGCTCGCGAGAAGCAGTTCGAAAGGAGTGTAGGCCGTGTCGTTTTATTGGGAGTCGACAGTCATTACGATCATCGCGTTTCTGGCGTTGTACTGGCTGTTGAACAAATATGCATTCGGGCCGCTGTTCGGCATCATGGAGAAGCGCCGTCAGCTCGTGAAAGAAGAGCTCGCGTCGGCTGAAGAGAGCCGCAAGGCCGCGGAGCAATATTTGGCGGAGCAGAAGCAGGCGGTTGAGGAAGCACGCCGCCAGGCTTACGAAATGATCGAACAGGCCAAGAATTCGAGCTCGAAGCAGGCCGAGGAAATCATCCAGGCCGCCCGCAGCGAGGCGAACCGCCTGAAGGAAGAGGCGCTCCGGGACATCGAGAGCGAGAAGAACAAAGCGGTTGCGGCGCTCCGCAGCCAGGTCAGCGGCATGTCCGTGCTGATCGCGTCGAAGATCATCGAGAAGCAAATCGACGAGAAGTCCCATCAGGAGCTTATTGATCGATATCTTCAAGAGGCAGGGAAACAGTCATGAGCCGCGCTTCCGTCATCGCGAAACGCTACGCGAAAGCGATGTTCGAGATCGCGCGCGAGCGCGGCGCCGTATCGGAAGTCGAAGAACAGCTCCGGGTCATCGCCGAAGCGATCGAACACGATGCGGACATCCGCAAGTTCCTTTCCTTCCCGAATATCGAAGCGCAGCGCAAGGTCGAAGTTATCCGCCAGGCGCTCGGCGGCAAGGTGTCCGATGAAGTGCTGCAGCTGATCGCCCTTCTGATCAAGCGCGGCCGTCAGGAGGACATTCCGGGCGTATTCGAGGCCTACACGCGCATTGCCGGCGAAACGACCGGAGAAGCGCGGGCCGTCGTCTATACGGCGATGCCGCTCGGCGATGCCGAGCTCGCCTCGATTGCGGAACAATTCGGCAAGATCACCGGCAAAACGATCCGCGCGGAGCAGCAGGTCGACCCTTCGCTGCTTGGCGGCATTCGGGTCCGGATCGGCGATCGTCTGTACGACGGCAGCCTGTCCGGCAAGCTCGCGCGTCTCGAGAAAGCGTTGAATTCCTAAGTTACGATGGACAGGGGTGAGCCTTTTGAGTATCAGACCTGACGAGATCAGCACGCTGATCAAGCAGCAGATCGAACAATACAAATCCGATATTGAGGTCGTCGACGTCGGGACGGTTATTCAAGTCGGCGACGGGATCGCGCGCGTGCACGGCCTCGAGAAAGCGATGGCCGGCGAACTGCTCGAGTTCGAGAACGGCGTCGTGGGCATGGCGCTGAACCTCGAAGAAAACAACGTCGGTGTCGTCATTCTCGGTCCGTACACGGGCATCCGCGAAGGCGACCAGGTGAAGCGGACCGGCCGGATCATGGAAGTGCCGGTCGGCGAAGAGCTGCTCGGCCGCGTCGTCAACCCGCTCGGCCAGCCGCTCGACGGCAAGGGCCCGATCAACGCGAAGCAATTCCGCCCGGTCGAATCGCCGGCTCCGGGCGTCATTCACCGGAAATCGGTCCATGAGCCGATGCAGACCGGCATCAAGGCGATCGACTCGATGATCCCGATCGGCCGCGGCCAGCGGGAACTGATCATCGGCGACCGCCAGACGGGCAAAACGACGATCGCGATCGACGCCATCATCAACCAGAAGGATACCGGCGTGAAGTGCATCTACGTCGCGATCGGCCAGAAGCAATCGACGGTCGCGAGCGTCGTCGAGACGCTGCGCCGCCACGGCGCGATGGACTATACCATCGTCGTCACCGCATCGGCATCCGAGCCGGCGCCGCTGCTCTTCCTCGCGCCGTACGCCGGTTGCGCGATGGGCGAATACTTCATGTACAAGGGCGAGCACGTCCTCGTCATCTATGACGACCTGTCCAAGCAGGCGGCCGCGTACCGCGAGCTGTCGCTGCTGCTCCGCCGCCCGCCGGGCCGCGAGGCTTATCCGGGCGACGTCTTCTACCTGCACTCCCGCCTGCTGGAGCGCGCCGCGAAGCTGAGCGACGCCCTCGGCGGCGGCTCGCTGACGGCGTTGCCGTTCATCGAGACGCAGGCTTCCGACGTGTCGGCGTACATTCCGACGAACGTCATTTCGATCACCGACGGTCAGATCTTCCTGGAGTCCGACCTGTTCTATGCCGGTCAGCGTCCGGCCATCAACGTCGGGATCTCGGTCTCCCGGGTCGGCGGCAACGCGCAGATCAAGGCGATGAAGAAGGTCGCCGGCACGCTGCGCCTCGATCTGGCCGCGTACCGCTCGCTGGCGGCGTTCGCGCAATTCGGCTCCGACCTCGACAAGGCGACGCAGGCCCAACTGACGCGCGGCGCGCGGACGATGGAAATCCTGAAGCAGGGCGTCAACCAGCCGATGCCGGTCGAGAAGCAGGTCATCTCGATCTTCGCGGCGATCAAGGGCCATCTCGACGATCTGCCGCTTGAGGCGGTCAGCCGTTTCGAACGCGAGCTGCACCTGTACCTCGATTCGAACGCGCCGGAGATCGCCCAGTCGATCCGCGACACGAAGGATCTGACGCCGGAGACCGAACAGGCGCTGAACGAAGCGATCATCAAGTTCAAGAAGAGCTTTGCCGTCTGACAGACGGATCGGATAAACCTAGAATCCTGCTATGTTGCCGACGTCGCAACCTGCCCCGGACCGCGGATCATTCCGGCGGACTCCGGGACAGGCCCGTGGCGACGCGGCCATAAGGCACGCAAAGGCGGGTGAACCAGATGGCCAAAGGCATGCGCGAGCTCAAAGCGAAGATCAGAAGCACACGGAACACGATGCAGATCACGAAGGCGATGGAGCTGGTGGCGGCTTCCCGCCTCCGCCGCGCCCAGGAAGCGGCGACCGCGGCGCGTCCGTACGCGGACAAGCTGAAGGAGGTCGTCGCGAGCATCGCGGCCGGCTCGAAGGACGTCAAGCATCCGATGCTGCAGACGCGCCCGATCAAGCGGACGGGGTATCTCGTCATCACCTCCGACCGGGGGCTGGCGGGCGGCTACAACGCGAACCTGCTGCGCAACGTGCTGAACACGATCCGCAATCGGCACAGCTCGCCGGATGAATACGTCCTGTTCGTGATCGGCCGCAAGGGACGCGACTTCTTCCGCCGCCGCGGCATGGCGATCGCGAAGGAAGTGACGGGTCTGCCGGATTCGCCGGTCTTCGCCGACATCAAAGCGATTGCGCAGGAAGCGGTCAAGGGCTTCGAAGACGGACTGTACGACGAGCTCTACCTCTGTTACAACCAGTTCATCAATGCGATCACCCAACGGCCGGTCGAACGCCAACTGCTGCCGCTCGTGAGCGAGAATGTGAGCGCGGCGGGGCCGACCACGACGTACCAGTACGAACCGTCGGCCGAAGAAGTGCTGAACACGCTCTTGCCGAAATATGCGGAGACGCTCATCTTCAGCGCCCTGCTGGACGCGAAGGCGAGCGAGTTCGGCGCGCGGATGACCGCCATGGGCAACGCGACGAAGAACGCGCAGAAGATGATCCAGACATTGACCCTGCATTACAACCGGGCGCGTCAGGCCGCCATCACGCAGGAAATTTCCGAAATCGTCGGCGGCGCGAACGCGCTGATGGGCTGAACCATTACGCGCCTGCCGCCGGCCCCGCGAGGCCGGTCCGGGCGCTCCAGGAGGGAACAATATGAGAAAAGGACGCGTGGTGTCCGTCACCGGTCCGGTCGTCGACATCGAGTTCGAACGCGGACAACTGCCGGACGTCCTGAACGCGATCAAAATCGAGGCCAAGGGCGAAGGCGGCGGCCCGGACATCAACCTGACGCTCGAAGTCGCCCTGCACCTTGGCGACAATCTGGTCCGCACGATCGCCATGGCATCGACCGACGGCCTCGTGCGCGGCATGGAAGCCGTCGACCTCGGCGGCCCGATCACCGTGCCGGTCGGCGCGCCGACGCTGGGCCGCGTCTTCAACGTGCTCGGCGAGCCGATTGACGAAGCGGGCGACGTCGTGTCCGACGTCAAGCTGCCGATTCACCGTCCGGCGCCGGCGTTCGAGCAACTGTCGACGCAGGCGGAAATCCTCGAGACGGGGATCAAGGTCATCGACCTGCTCGCGCCGTACGCGAAGGGCGGCAAGATCGGTCTGTTCGGCGGCGCGGGCGTCGGCAAGACGGTCACGATCCAGGAACTGATCCACAACATCGCGCAGGAGCACGGCGGGATCTCCGTCTTCGCGGGCGTCGGCGAACGGACCCGCGAAGGGAACGACCTGTACCATGAAATGAAGGATTCCGGCGTCATCAGCAAGACGGCGATGGTGTTCGGCCAGATGAACGAGCCGCCGGGCGCGCGCCTGCGCGTCGCGCTGACGGGCCTGACGATGGCCGAATATTTCCGCGATGAAGAAGGCCGCGACGTGCTGCTCTTCATCGACAACATCTTCCGCTTCACGCAGGCCGGTTCCGAAGTGTCCGCGCTGCTCGGCCGGATGCCGTCGGCCGTCGGCTACCAGCCGACGCTGGCGACCGAGATGGGCCAACTGCAAGAGCGGATCACCTCGACGAAGAAAGGTTCGGTCACGTCGATCCAGGCGATTTACGTCCCGGCGGACGACTACACCGACCCGGCTCCGGCGACGACGTTCGCCCACCTCGATGCGACGACGAACCTCGAGCGCCGCATCGCCGAGATGGGGATCTTCCCGGCCGTCGACCCGCTGGCGTCCACCTCGCGGATTCTGACGCCGGAAGTCGTCGGTCAGGAACACTACGAAGTCGCGCAAGGCGTCAAGAAGATTCTGCAGCGCTACAAGGAGCTGCAGGACATCATCGCGATCCTCGGCATGGACGAACTGTCCGAAGAAGACAAGCTGATCGTCGCCCGCGCGCGGAAGATCCAGAACTTCCTGTCCCAGCCGTTCCACGTGGCGGAACCGTTCACGGGCGTGAAGGGGATCTACGTACCGGTCAAGGAGACGGTCCGCAGCTTCAAAGAGATTCTGGAAGGCAAGCACGACGATCTGCCGGAGGCGGCGTTCCGTTACGTCGGCACGATCGAGCAGGCCGTGGAGAGAGCCAAGTCGCTCTGATGCGGCTGGCGGGAGGGAATCTCGATGAGCACAATGCTGCTTGAAATTGTCACGCCGGAGCGCATCGTCTACTCCGAGCAGGTCGACATGGTCGTCGTGCGCGGCGTGGAAGGCGAGCTCGGTATCCTGCCCAACCATATCCCGCTGGTCACGCCGCTCAAGATCGCGCCGGCGAAGATCAAGCAGGGCGGCCGCGAGAAGCTGGTCGCGGTCAACGGCGGGTTCGTCGAGGTCCGCAAGGACAAGGTCGTCATCCTCGCCGAGAGCGCGGAGCTGCCGGAGGATATCGACGTCGAGCGGGCGCTCGCCGCGAAGGCGCGCGCGGAACAGCGGCTGCAGGCCTCGCGGCAGGAAGAGATCGACTTCCGCCGCGCCCAACTGGCCCTGATGCGCGCCATGAACCGGCTCGAGGTCAAGAACCGTCAACCATGACAACCGTCGGTCGTGCCTGCTCCGTCAGGCATGGGGAACCTGCCGGCTTCGCCGGCAGGTTTTCTTGCTATCCGAAGGTGGCCGCGTCGCCGCTGCACCGGGGTCCGGCATGCGTGTCGCGGCCAAGTCAGGCACGGTCTCGGCGGGTCTGTAGCGTGGTATACACGCTGCAGGAGTCCGGATGTGTGCGCCGGCGAATCTGCAGCGTGGTATCCACGCTACAGTTGGCCTGATGTGTCCATCAGCGAGCCGCATCACGGCGATCTTCAGCATATTGGATACCATACGTTTGGCCAGGGAGGTGATCGCGACATGATCCGCCGCTTCTTGCACTACTATCGGCCTCATATCCGGCTGTTCTGGCTCGACTTCGGCTGCGCCGTCGTCGCCGCGCTGCTGGAGCTCGCGTTCCCGATGGCCGTCAACTGGGTGATCGATGAACTGCTGCCGACGAAAGACTGGAACGCGATCGCCGTCGCCTGCACCGCGCTGCTGTTCGTCTATCTGTTCGCGATGTTCATGCACTTCATCGTCGGCTATTGGGGCCACATGCTGGGGATCAACATCGAGACGGACATGCGGCAGCAGGCATTCAACCATCTGCAGCGGCTGTCGTTCCGCTACTTCGACAACACGAAGACGGGCCACCTGATGTCGCGGATCACGAACGACCTCTTCGACATCGGCGAAATGGCGCACCACGGTCCGGAGGACATGTTCATCGCGATGATGACCTTCGCCGGCGCGTTCGGCATCATGTGGACCGTCGACTGGCAGCTCGCGCTGATCACGTTTGCGGCCGTGCCGATCCTGGTGGCGCTCATTGCCTACTTCAACGTGAAATTGAACCGGGCGGCCAAGCAGATGTTCGAGAACATCGCCGACGTCAACGCGCGGGTCGAGGACAGTGTGTCCGGCATCCGCGTCGTGAAATCGTTCGGCAACGAGCCGTTCGAAATCGAGCGGTTCCGCCGCAACAACACATTGCTGCGGAAGGCGAAGCTACGCTCGTATCTCGCGATTTCGCTCAGCTCGTCCGGCATGTACATGCTGAACCGGATGATCATGCTGATCGTGCTCGTCGCCGGCGCCTGGTTCGCCTACCAGGGGCGCATCTCCTACGGCGAGCTCGTCGCGTTCCTGCTCTATGTGCAGGTCTTCCTGAAGCCGATCGACAAGATCAACGCGCTGATGGAAATGTACCCGAAGGGGATGGCCGGCTTCCGGCGGTTCTGCGACCTGATCGACACCGAGCCGGAAGTGAAGGACGCGCCGAACGCGATCGAAGTGAAGGCGCTGCGCGGCGACATCGAATTCCGGAACGTGACGTTCGGCTACGAGCCGCACACGAAGGTGCTGCGGAAGGTGTCCCTGAAGATCCGGGCGGGAGAGACCGTCGCGCTCGTCGGACCGAGCGGCGCCGGCAAGTCGACGATCTGCAGCCTCATTCCGCGCTTCTATGACGTGGACGAAGGCGAAATCCGAATCGACGGCATCCCGATCAAGAACATGACCCAGCGATCGTTGCGGTCGCAGATCGGCGTTGTGCAGCAGGACGTCTTCCTGTTCAACGGCACGATCCGCGAGAACATCGCCTACGGCCGGCTGGGGGCGTCGGAAGAGGAGATCATGGAGGCGGCGCGCCGGGCGCATCTCGAGGAGATGATCCGCGAGCTGCCGGACGGCCTCGACACGGTTATCGGGGAGCGCGGGCTGAAGCTGTCGGGCGGCCAGCGGCAACGGCTTGCGATCGCGCGGATGTTTCTGAAGAATCCGCCCATACTGATATTGGATGAGGCGACGTCGGCGCTCGACACCGAGACGGAGCGGATCATCCAGCAGGCGCTGGAGGAGCTGGCGGTGAACCGGACGACGATCGTCATTGCCCACCGGCTCGCGACAATCCGCGGCGCGGACCGGATTTTCGTCGTCAGCGGCGACGGGATCGCGGAGGAAGGACGGCACGAGGAACTGCTGGCGAAGGACGGCATCTATGCCCGGCTGCACCGGGCGCAGTTCGGCGAGACGCTCGCGACATGAGGCGAAGGAGCGGGTGGCCCGTCAAACCGGACATAGACGGGGCACCCCCCTTTTGTTATAATTGGTAGGGTAAATTTGCGGCCGGAAACACCGCCAGCCGCCCCATACAGATCCTGCGCACGGAGGCGAACGTATGGAGAAATACGTCAACAGCTACGTGATCGTGGTTATTTTTGTCATCCTGGGGATCCTGCTTCCGATCGTGGCGCTCGGGGTGGGCCGCCTGCTCCGCCCGAACAAGCCGACGCAGGAGAAGCAGACGACGTACGAGAGCGGGAACGAACCGGTCGGCGAAGGACAGGTGCGCTACAACATCAGGTACTACCTGTACGCCCTGATGTTCGTCATTTTCGATGTGGAAACCGTTTTCCTCTATCCTTGGGCCGTTGCTTACAATCAGCTCGGCCTGTTCGTGTTGATTGAAATGCTGATCTTCACGGCTCTGCTTCTGGTGGGGCTGTTCTATGCCTGGAAGAAGAGGGTGCTGAAATGGGATTCGATCTGGAACAGGTAAGGCCTGAAGAGTTCGCGGAGCTGCAGCGCAATGTGATCGTGACATCGCTGGAACAACTGAAGGGCTGGGCGCGCAGCAGCTCGATGTGGCCGCTCACGTTCGGTCTGGCCTGCTGCGCCATCGAGATGATGGGCACCGGCGCCGCGCACTACGACTTCGACCGTTTCGGCGTCATTTTCCGTCCGTCGCCGCGCCAGTCCGACGTCATGATCGTGGCGGGAACCGTGACGAAGAAAATGGCCCCGCTGCTCCGCCGTCTGTACGACCAGATGCCGGAACCGAAGTGGGTCATCGCGATGGGCTCGTGCGCGACCGCGGGCGGTCCCTATGTGCGTTCGTACTCCGTCGTCAAGGGCGTCGACCAGATCGTGCCCGTCGACGTCTACATTCCGGGTTGCCCGCCGAATCCGGCGGCGCTCATCTACGGCATCAACAAGCTACGGGAGAAAATTCGTTACGAGGCGAAGACCGGGAAGCAGGTGACGAATCGGTGAGCGAAGAGAACAAGCGCGAAGAAGGCCGCCCGGAGGTGCCGTCTGCCGCGGAGCAGCAGCAGGAGTCGCCTGCCGCGGAACAGCCGGAATCCGCGGCTTCGGCACAGGCGGAGCCGGCTCCGGAGCAAAAGGAACCGGCCAACACGCAGGAGGTCGCGGGCACCGAACCCGCCGGCGCGGGCGCGGAGCATCCGAACCAACCGCAGCCGGACACGATGCCGGGACAGCCGCAGGCGGAGAGCGCGCCCGGGCAGACCGCGCCCGAACAGTCTCAAGCGGCCGATGAAGCAAAGCCGGCGGCATCCTCGGGCGAGGGTGCGGCTTCCGGCGCGGGAGCGGGGGCTGCCGTCGACCCCGAGCGCGAAGCGAAGATCAAGGCGGCGCAGGAAGCGCGCGCCGCGCGCCTGGCGGCGAAGGCGGCCGCTGAAGGCGGAGCGGGCGCCGGAGCGGGAGCAGCCGTCGATCCCGAGCGCGAGGCGAAGATCAAGGCCGCGCAGGAAGCGCGCGCCGCGCGTCTGGCGGCGAAGGCTGCCGCCGAAGGTGCGGGCGCTGCCGGAGACGCGCCGGCGGAACCGAAGCCGCCGTCGCCGAAGCAGCCGTGGCTCGACGAGGCCGTCGAGCTGCTGAAAACCGAAGTGCATCCGGAAGCGGTCGAAGAAGCGGTGATCAACGAACTCGCGGGCGACATGCCGACGATCACCGTGAAGGCCGAACATTGGCGCGCCGCGGCCGAGCTCCTTCGTGACCACGAGAAGCTGGGCTGCAGATACTTGCGCAATGTGACGGGCGTCGATTACGAGACGCACATGGAAGTCGTCTACTTCGTCATCAACCTGGAGACGAAGCGCGAATATGCGATCAAGATCCGTACGGACCGCGAGCAGCCTTCCGTTCCGTCGGCAACGCCGGTATGGCCCGGGGCGAACTGGCCCGAGCGCGAGGTCTACGACCTGCTCGGCATCGATTTTCCCGGCCATCCGGACTTGCGCCGCATCCTGATGCCGGACGACTGGGTCGGCCATCCGCTGCGCAAAGACTACGTTCCGCTCGATCCGGAGGTGTGACGCGTGATCCGTACCGAAGAACTGCTGCTCAACGTCGGCCCGCAGCACCCGAGCACGCACGGCGTCTTCCGCATCATCGTGAAGATTGACGGCGAAGTGATCACGGAAGCGACGCCCGTCATCGGCTATCTCCACCGGGGCACGGAGAAACTGGCGGAAAGCCTGAACTATACCCAGATCGTGCCGTATACGGACCGGATGGACTATCTGTCCGCCATGACGAACAACTATGTGCTGTGTTATGCCGTCGAGAAAATGATGGGCATCGAGGTGCCGGAACGCGCACAGTTCCTGCGCCTTATTGTGATGGAATTGCAGCGCATTGCGAGCCACCTCGTCTGGTGGGGCACCTACCTGCTGGACCTGGGCGCGCTGAGCCCGTTCCTGTTCGCGTTCAAGGAGCGCGAAATGATCATCAACCTGTTCAACGAACTGTGCGGCGCGCGGCTGACCTACAACTATATGCGGGTCGGCGGCGTGAAATGGGACGCACCCCCGGGCTGGATCGACAAGGTGCGCGACTTCATCCCGCATATGGAGAAGCAGCTCAAGGAATACGACCGGCTCGTGAGCGGGAACGAGATTTTCCTCGCGCGGGTCAAGGGGATCGGCAAGTACGACGCCGAGACGGCGATCGCCTACGGCCTCTCCGGCGCAAATCTGCGCTGCACCGGCGTGAAATGGGATTTGCGGAAAGACGAGCCCTACTGCATCTACGACCGGTTCGAGTTCGACGTTCCGGTCGGCCAAAACGGCGACTGTTATGACCGGTATCTGATCCGGCTGGAGGAGATCCGCCAGTCGCTGCGCATCCTGAAGCAGGCGGTCGAACAGTTCCCGTCCTCCGGCGAGACGATGGGCAAGGTGCCGCGCGCCATCCGTCCCCCGGCGGGCGAGACGTACGTCCGCATCGAATCGCCGCGCGGCGAGATCGGCTGCCATATCGTCTCGAAGGGCAAGGCCGAGCCGTATCGCCTGAAGTTCCGCCGGCCTTCGTTCAACAATCTGCAGATTCTGCCGAAGCTGCTCGAAGGTGAATCCATTTCGAACCTGATTGCGATTCTCGGCGGAGTGGACATTGTCCTCGGGGAGGTCGACTGCTGATGAGCGACTTGATCGAACAACCGCTTTCCTGGGGGAACGTCCTGATCTACGCCGTGCTGGCGGTTGTCTTCCTCCTGCTCATTCTCGGCTACGTCACCTACGCGATCCTGTTCGAGCGGAAGGTCATCGGCTGGATGCAATGGCGCCACGGTCCGAACCGGCTCGGGCCGTGGGGGCTGCTGCAGACGGTGGCGGACGTCCTCAAGCTGCTGATCAAGGAGGACACGATTCCGCGCAAGGCGGACAAAGCCCTGTTCATTCTCGCTCCGGCGCTCTGCTACGCGCCGTCGTTCGTGGTGCTGGCGGTCATTCCGTACACGCGCGAGCTCTATTTCGCCGATCTGAATGTCGCCATCGTCTATTACGCGGCGCTGTCGGCGATCTCCACGATCGCGATCGTGCTCGGCGGCTGGGCGTCGAACAACAAGTATTCGCTGCTCGGCGGCATGCGCTCGGGCGCGCAGATGATCAGCTACGAAGTGCCGCTCATCCTCTCGATCGTCGGCACGGTCATGATGACCGGCAGCATGAGCCTGCGGCAGATCGTCGAAGCCCAGGGCGACTGGTTCTGGGAGTGGAACTTCCTGCCGCAAATCATCGGTTTCGGCGTCTTCATCATCGCGGCGGTATCGGAGCTGAACCGTTCGCCGTTCGACCTGCCGGAGGCGGAGTCCGAACTCGTCGCCGGCTATCATACCGAGTACAGCGGCTTCCGCTTCGCGTTCTTCATGCTGGCGGAATATGTCTACATGTTCGCGATTGCCGGCCTCGCGTCGGTGCTGTTCCTCGGCGGCTGGCATCCGCCGGCGCCGTTCCTCGGGTTCATCCCGGGCATCATCTGGATGCTCCTGAAGATGGCTTTCGTCATCTTCTGCCTGTTCTGGTTCAGGGCGACGATGCCGCGCGTGCGCATCGACCAGCTCATGAGCTTTGCCTGGAAGGTGCTGGTGCCGCTGGCGATTTTGAATGTGTTCGTGACGGCTGTCTGTCTCGAGATTTTCATCAAAGGGTAACGGGGGGTAAGGGCAATGAAAGGTTTGATCCAGGGTCTGGGCGTCACGCTCAAGACGATGGTCTCGAAGAAGGTCACCTATGCCTACCCGGACGTGCCGCTTGAGATGCCGGACCGGTTCCGCGGCATCCAGCATTTCGAGCCGGACAAATGCATTGTCTGCAACCAGTGCGCGCGCATCTGTCCGACGGAATGCATCACGCTGGTCGGCAAGCCGAATCCGGATCCCGAGAAAAAAGGCAAAGTGATCGACACCTACGACATCAACTTCGAGCTGTGCATCCTGTGCGACCTGTGCACCGAGGTGTGTCCGACGGAAGCGATTGTCATGACGAACAATTTCGAACTGGCGGTCTACAGCCGCGACGAGCTGTTCAAGGACCGCGAGTGGCTGGAGAACAACAACACGAACGTCCGGCAGGACAACAACAACATCGGCGCGCCGCAGAGAGGGGGCGCGAAGTAACCGATGGGCGGTTTCTACATCGACTGGTTCGGCGAGCTTGTCGCGTTCTTCGCGTTCGCGGTCGTCATGATCGTCGGCGCGGTGCTGATGCTGACGCTGACAAAGGTCGTCCACATGGTGGTGTCGCTGGCGGCCGTCTTCCTCGGGCTCGGCGGCATGTTCGTCGTGCTGGAGGCGGAATTCGTCGCGTTCGTGCAGATCCTGATCTATTCGGGCGCCGTCACGATCCTGCTGCTGTTCGGCATCATGATGACGGACCATCAGGCCGTGCAGCATGAGCCGACGCGGCCGGTTCACGAGATCGTGTCGGCCGTCGCGGCGATCGTGCTGTTCGGCATCCTGTTCTACGCGATCCGGACCACGGAATTCGAGCCCTCGGCTCCGCCGCTGCAGGCCGGAGTCGACAACGCGATGGAGATCGGCAAGCAGTTGTACACCCAGCACGTCATTCCGTTCGAGCTGGTGTCGGTTCTCCTGACGGTCGCGTTCATCGGCGCGATCGTGATCGCGAAGAAGGAGGCGGAATAAGACGTGCTGTCATCGTACCTGACCATGGCCGCCATTCTGTTCTGCATCGGGCTGTACGGCGCGCTGTCGAAACGCAACGCCGTCATCGTGCTCATGTCGGTGGAGCTGATGCTCAACGCGGTGAACCTGAATCTGGTCGCGTTCTCGAAGTACGGCGCCGTGCCGTCGCTCGACGGGCAGATTTTCTCGCTGTTCACCATCTCGGTGGCGGCGGCCGAGGTGGCGGTCGGCGTCGCGATTCTGATCGCGCTGTTCCGCTCGCGCGGCACGGCGAATGTCGACGAATTCGACGAGATGAGGAGGTAGCGGCATGGACACCGTATTTTCGCAATACGCCTGGCTTGTTCCGGTATTCCCGCTTGCGGCCTTCCTCATCCTGACGGCGTTCGGCCGCGGCATGAAGCGCTCCGGCCCGCTTGTCGCCACGATCGGGTCGTTTGCCGCGCTCGTGCTGTCGGCGCTCATCCTGTTCGAGCACATGAACGGGGCCGACGAATACAACGACAGCTTCACCTGGATCGGGATCGGCGGCTACTCGCTGACCGCCGGCTTCGATGTGACGAACCTGACGGCGCTCATGCTGATCGTCGTCTCGCTCGTCGCGTTCCTGGTCAACGTCTACTCGATCGGCTACATGAAGGACGACGAGCGCATCGCCGTGTTCTTCGGCTACGTGGCGCTGTTCACGTTCTCGATGCTCGGGCTCGTGCTCGCCGACAACCTGCTCACGCTGTACATCTTCTGGGAGCTCGTCGGGGTCTGCTCGTTCCTGCTCATCGGCTTCTGGTACCAGAAGCCGGAGGCGAAGGCCGCGGCGAAGAAGGCGTTCATCGTCACGCGGGTCGGCGACGTCGGCCTGCTGATCGCGCTCCTGCTGCTGTTCTGGTACATGCCGGATCACGACCTGTCGTTCGCCGCGATCGAGAACGTGTTCGGGCAGTCCGGCCTGATCACGGAAGGCATCACGACGCTGATCGCGATCCTGATCTTCGTCGGGGCGGTCGGCAAGTCCGGCCAATTCCCGCTGCACGTCTGGCTTCCGGACGCGATGGAAGGCCCGACGCCGATCAGCGCCCTGATCCATGCCGCGACAATGGTCGCCGCCGGCGTGTTCCTCGTCGCCCGCACGTTCCCGATCTTCGAGGCGTCGCAGGCGGCGCTCGACACGGTCGCGTATGTGGGCGCGTTCACCGCGATCTTCGCGGCGTCCATCGCGATCGCGCAGAACGACATCAAGCGGATCCTCGCCTATTCCACCGTCAGCCAGCTCGGCTACATGATGATGGCGATCGGGCTCGGCTCGGTGACGGCGGGCATGTTCCACCTGTTCACGCACGCGTTCTTCAAGGCGCTCCTGTTCCTCGGGGCGGGCAGCGTCATCCACGCGGCGCATACGCAGGACATCCGCGAGATGGGCGGCCTCGGCAAGTCGATGAAGACGACCGCCTGGACGTTCGCGATCGGCGCGCTGGCGCTGGCGGGCATCCCGCCGCTCTCCGGCTTCTGGTCGAAGGACGCGATCCTCGCGGAGGCGCTTCACGCGAATCCGGCGCTGTTCGCGGTCGGCATCGCGGCCGCGCTGCTGACGGCGTTCTACATGTCCCGCCTGTTCTTCCTCGTCTTCGCGGGCAAGCCGAAGGCGGGCGGCGCAGCGCACGAGTCGCCGGCCGTCATGACGGTGCCGCTGATCGTGCTTGCGGTGTTCGCGGTCTTCGCGGGCTTCGTCGAAATGCCGTTTGCCGGCGCGGGCCGTCTCGGCGAGTGGCTGACCGGCCATGCGGCGGAGCACGAGGGCACGGCGCTCGTCATGCTTGTCTCCACGGCGGTCGGCCTGCTGGGCATCTATCTCGGCTGGCTGATCTACGTGAAGGGCGCGATTCCGCGCGACGCTGTCACGAAGCGCGCGCCCTGGCTGACGCGGCTGCTTGAAAGAAAATATTACATCGACGAGATCTATCACGCGGTGTTCACGGTCTCGCTGCGCGCGATCGGACGGTCGCTGGACGCGTTCGACCGCCATGTGGTCGGCGGCGCCGTCCGGCTGGCCGGAGGCGCGGCGGTCTGGACGGGCCGCGCGGCGACCCGGATGCAGAACGGGCAACTGCAGTCCTACGGCCTGTACGTCGTGATCGGACTGGTCATTCTCGTTGCAGCGATTGCCGGAAGGAGGTTTTGGTGATGGCGGGCTCTTTTCCCTGGCTGACGCTGCTGACGTTCTCGCCGATCATCGGGCTGCTCGTGCTGCTCTTCCTTCCCGCGACGAACAGCCGTCTGCTGCGCTGGACGGCCGTCGTCACGACGCTCGTTCCGCTCGGGCTGTCGCTCTGGCTGTTCGCGAGCTTCGACGCTTCGGACGCGGACGCCTTCCGGGAGCAAGCCGACTGGATCACGATCGCGCTCAACCACGAGGCGGTCAACATCGGCTCGAGCGCCTACGTGTTCCAGTATCATCTGGCGATCGACGGCCTGTCGCTGCCGCTGGTCGTGCTGGCGTCGCTCGTCGCGGTGATGGCCGCGCTGGCGTCGGTCCATATCAAGAAGCGCTGGAAAGCGTTCTATGTCTGGTTCCTGCTGCTTGAGACGGGGATGCTCGGCGTCTTCCTGGCGCGCGACCTGGTCCTGTTCTTCCTGTTCTTCGAGCTGACGCTGATCGCGCTGTTCTTCCTGGTCGGCATCTGGGGCTCGCTGAACCGGGAGAAGGCGGCGAACACGTTCCTCATTTACAACGGGCTCGGATCGGCGCTCATGCTGATCGCGTTCATCCTGCTCATCTCGACGGCGGGCGCTTCGCTGAACCCGACGGACCAGGGGGGCGACCTCGTCTACACCGGCGATTACGCGACGATCGCGGCGAATCTGACGACGGAAAACTCGCTCACGAATTTGCCCGGCAATTACGACAATCCGTTCGCGCTGAGCGACGGCATGCGTTGGACGATCTTCATCCTGCTGCTCGCGGCGTTCGGCATCAAGCTGCCGGTGCTGCCGTTCCATACATGGATGCTGCGCGTCCACGCGGAGGCGCCGGCGTCCGTCGTCATGATCCACTCGGGCGTCCTGCTCAAGATGGGCGGATACGGTCTGATCCGGTTTGCCGTCGGACTGTTCCCGGGGCTGGCGGAGGACGCGTCGTTCGTGCTGGCGCTGCTCGGCATGGCGGGCGTGCTGTACGGCGCGGCGCTGGCGTTCGTCCAGACGGAGTTTAGGCTGGTGCTCGCTTATTCGTCCGTAAGCCACATGGGCATCGTGCTGCTCGGGATCGCGTCGCTGAACGAGATCGGGCTTCAGGGCGCGGTGTTCCAGCTCGTGTCGCACGGCCTTGTCTCGGCGCTGCTGTTCCTGATCGTCGGCAGCCTGTACGAACGGACCGGCACGACCGAGCTGGACGAGCTCGGCGGCCTGGCGCGGCCGATGCCGTTCATGAGCGGCATGCTGCTGACCGCGGGGATGGCGTCGCTCGGGCTGCCCGGCCTGTCGGGCTTCGTCGGCGAATTCCTCAGCTTCCTCGGCCTGTTCGAGACGATGAAGTGGGTGACCGCGATCGCCGCGCTCGGCGTCATTCTGGCGGCGGTGTACATCCTCCGCAGCGTGCTGAAGATCACGTTCGGCCCGCAGCAGGAGCGCTACGCGGCGCTGAAGGACGCGCGGCTGATCGAGGCCGTCCCGATGATCGCGCTGCTTTCGTTCATCGTGCTGCTCGGCGTCTATCCTTCCGTGCTGACGGACACGATGCAGGGCAGCTTCGACGACATCATCGCGCATTTGAACTCGAGGATGGGGGGGTAACCGCATGACAACGACGGCAACACAAGCTTTGACCTGGCCGGATGTGGCTTACCTCGTCCCCGAGATCATTCTCGTCGGCATGGCGATCGTGCTGACGATTGCGGACCTGCTGCTGCCGAACTCGGTCCGCCGCGGCTTCCTGAGCTGGCTGACGCTGGCTTCGCTGGCCGGCGCCGCCGCGTACGTCGTCTGGCAACTGCTGTCGTTCAACCCGTTCGGCGAGGAATACGCGGAAGTCATCTCGCTGCTGCGCGACAGCTACCGGATCGACGGCTTTGCGCTCACCATGAAGCTGATCATTCTGGCGGCTTCGATGCTCATCGTGCTGATGGGCATCCGGACGATCGAGAAGGATGACGAGATCCCGGACAAGGGCGAGACGTTCACGATGCTGCTGCCGGCGACGGCCGGCGCGCTCATCCTCTGCTCGACGGCCGATCTGATCACGATGTTCGTCGGGCTCGAGCTGCTCGGGATTTCGACGTACGTGCTGATCGGCTTCCGCAAGAAGTCGAAGCTTGCGTCGGAAGCGGCGTTCAAGTACGTCGTCATCGGCGCCGTCTCGTCCGCGTTCATCCTGTTCGGCATGTCGTATCTGTACGGCGTGACGGGCTCGACCAACCTCGGCTGGATCGCCCGGACGCTGGAGCAGGCGGCCAACCAGTACGAAGCGCTCGTCTATGTCGCGCTGTTCTTCCTGGTCGCGGGATTTGCGGTGAAGATCGCGGCCGCGCCGTTCCACGCCTGGGCGCCCGACGTCTATCAGGGGGCGGCGACGCCGATCACCGCGTTCCTGGCCGTCGTCTCGAAGGCCGCGGCGTTCATCGCGCTGGTCCGGGTCATGTTCAACACGGCGGTCATCCAGACGCCGTTCATCCTCGGACCGGCCGTCGGCACCGTCGGCGAAGACGTGCTGCTCGCGCTGAAGGTGCTCGCGGCGGCCGCGATGATCGTCGGCACGACGGCGGCGCTGCGCCAGAAGAACGTGAAACGGTTGCTCGCCCTGTCGGGCGTCGCCAACGCGGGCTACCTGCTGGTGCCGCTGGCCATCGGACTCGGCACGACGTCGACGAACAATCTGGCCGATTTCTCGTTCTACCTGCTCGCGTATGTGTTCATGACGGTCGGCGCCTTCACGGTGATGGCGGTCGTCAGCCAGGCTGCCGGGCATGACGAACTGAAGGGTTATGCCGGCCTGTACTACCGCGCGCCGTGGACGGCCGCGGGGATGGTCGTGCTGCTGATCTCGCTCGCCGGTCTGCCGGTGACGGGCGGATTCTTCGGCAAGCTGTTCATTCTGCTCAGCTCCGTGCAGATGAAGGATTACTGGCTGGCGGCGGTCATGATCGTGACCAGCGTCATCTCGTATTACTTCTACTTCAGCATCATCCGCCAGATGTTCATGCGGACCGCGGAGACGGAGGCGAAGCTGGACGTCCGCGTGCCGACGGGCATCGCCCTCTGGATCTGCGTCGCGGCGACGCTCGCGCTCGGCTTCCTGCCGAACGCATTCATGGAAATGCTCGAGCAGGCCGTGACGCTGTCCCGCGACATCTGGGTCGCGATGCCGAGGTAATCGGGATTCGGGCAAGTCATTGGGACAGGCGGACGGCCGGTTTGGGGGCGGCTGTCCTGAGACGACAGAAGCATACGGGTGGTCCGGCCGCATCTTGTCCGGAAGGGACGGGGCGCGGCCGGATTTTGTTTGCGGCTCGCCGCGTCCGGCCGCATGAATCCATTTTTGTTGTGTCCGTTGCGAGTTTTTGGAAGCAGTGGCAGGAAGAATGGATTATAATAGGTTCATAGCGACGGAATGCATAAGGAACGATCGCGATGCGAATGCTATATTGGAACGGCAGGAAGCCGGACAAGCGATGGAATGGCGCGCGTACGGGCAGCGGGCTGTTCGCGAGCAGACACGCGAACGGGCGTCGCCGCATCCTCCCGGCGGCATTCGCCGCATTGACGGCGGGTGTGCTGGCAATCGCGGCGCCGCTGGACGAGCTGGGCGGGACGGTCCCGCTTGCAAGTGCGAACAGGACGGCATACGCGGACAGACCGGCAGCGCAGGCCAAATACGACGAATCCGACGGGATGGTCCGCGCGGGCGAAGCGGCAATTGCGGTGAACCCGGCGCCGCAGGCCGCGGACGATGAATCGGCCCGCATTCTCGCAGGACCGTCTGCGGAAAGCCCGGACCTAGCTCAGGATGACGCCTTCACGTCCGGGGTCTGGCTGCTCAAATGGCGGGAAGGCGCGGATGCCGATCCGGCGCGGCTGCCGGGCACCGTCGTGCGCACGCGGCAGCCGGAGCTGCGCGTCGATGCCGTCGCGCCGGCGGAGGGCGAGGATCCGGAACGCTGGATGGAGCGGCTGGCCGCGCATCCGGATGTGGCGTATGTCCATCCCGCGGGACGCGTCAAGCTGCTGGCTGCCGGTGACGAGGAAGGACGGGAGCGGACGGATGCGGCGTCCGCGGCGGGGGCGCGGGCGGAATCGCCGGCGCCGGCTGGCGTCTTCGCGCAGACCGCTTCGGCCGCGATGACGAAGACGGCGATGGATCTGCCGGGCAAGCCCGACGATCCGCTGCTCGAACGGCAGACCTACCTTTCGCTGATCGGCGCGGACCGGGCCTGGGCGCTGGCGCCGGGCATGGCGACGGATCTGACGATCGCGGTGGTCGACACCGGCATCGATCTCGATCATCCGGATCTGAAGGACAATCTCGTCGCGGGCATCAACCTGATCAGTCCCGGCAAGCCGCCGGATGACGACAACGGGCACGGCACCCGGGTGGCCGGTGTGCTGGCGGCTTCGGGCAACAACGGCATCGGGACGGCCGGCGTGCTCTGGAAGGCGAAGATCATGCCGGTCAAGGCGCTGGACTCGAGCGGATTTGGCGACGAACAGGTGCTCGGCGAAGCGATCGTGAAAGCGGTGGACGCCGGGGCGAAAATCGTCGTCCTGTCCGTCGGGCTGTACCGCTACTCTCCCTACATGCGGGATGTCGTCCTGTATGCCGAGAAGCACGGCGTCCTGCTCGTCGCGGCCAGCGGCAACGACGGCCGGTCGAAGGGCGACAAGGCGGCGGTCAAGTATCCGGCGGCCTATCCGACCGTGCTGGCCGTGGCCGGCGCGGCGGCGGACGGCAGTCCGGAGCGCGGTTCCAACGCCGGTCCCGAGATCGACATCGCCGCGGCGTGGGAAGTGTACACGACGGCGCGCGGCGGCGGTTACCGCCAGGAAGAGGGCACGTCGATGGCGGCGCCGCAGGTGGCCGCGGCGGCGGCGCTCGTCTGGACGAAGGAACCGAACCTGAAAGTGTGGCAGGTGCGGGAGCGCCTGATGCAGACAGCGCAGGATATCGGGGCGCCCGGCCGCGACAATCAGTCCGGTGCCGGCCTGCTCCGGGTCGATCTGGCGCTGTCGGCAGCCGCGACGGCGGACGCGCGGGAGCCGAACGACACGCGCCAGCGCGCCGCCGCGCTGCCGGTTACGAATCAGATCGCGGGCGCGCTGTCCGGCGGCTCCGACACCGACTGGTTCCGGATCGACGTGCCGCATGACGGATGGCTGTCGCTCGCATTCGAGGGCCATCCCGGCGAGCAGAAATCCCATCCCGCCGTATCGGCAACGCTGCATGCGTCCGGCGGAACCGTCTCTTCCGCGGAATGGCTCAAGGACGCCGGCCCGGTCGAGTGGCAGGTGAAGCGCGGAACCGCGTGGCTGGAGCTGAAGCTGCGGAACGGTTCGGAGACGGCGGTTGTGCCGTACACGCTCACGACCGGATTCCGGATGGCCGCCGACGCCCATGAGCCGAACGATACGCAGGCGACGGCCCGCCCGATCGCGCTTGCGGACGGTCGAGCGGCGGTGACCGGCACGTTCCATCAGCAGGGCGACCTGGATTGGTTCGCCGTGACGATCGCCCACACCGGCAATCTGAAGCTGACGCTTGCGGTCGATACGATGCGCATGGACCCGGCGCTGCTCGTCAAGCCCGAGGGCGGGGCGGAGCAACGCATCGACGACTACGGCGACGGAAGCACGGAGCGGGCGAACCTTCCGGTGACCCCCGGCCGCTACCTGATCCGCGTCCGCGATGTTTCGTCGCCCGACGCCCATCCGGTGGTCGGCACCTACACCCTGACCCTGGAGTTCGAGCAGCGGTACGAAGATCCGAACGAGCCGAACGACCGGATCTACCAGGCGACGTCGCTCGTGCCGGGAACGGAGTACCGCGGGGTGTTCGCCGCCCGGAGCGACGAGGATTGGTTCCGGTTCAGGCTGGACGGCCGCGCGCTCGTGACGATCGCGCTGAACGGGGTGCCGGAGGAGATCCGCGTGCGGATGGAACTGTACGACCGGCGCCAGCAGCTCATGGAATCGCTCGAGACGGCGCCCGGCGCCGGCGGCATCCGCATCATGCGGGAATATGACGAAGGCCAGCATTATATCCGGCTGACCGCCGACCGGCCGTTCGACCGGAGCCTGTATCGTCTGCGGGTGGATGTGGAACCGCTGATCGGGGGCTTCCGCGATATCGCCGGTCACTGGGCGCAAGATTCGATCGTCCGGCTGAACGCGCTCGGCCTCGTGTCGGGCACCGGCGATTACCGGTTCGAGCCGGATCGCGGCATCACCCGGGCGGAGGCGGTCGCGCTCATCGTGCGGGCGCTGGCGGGATCGGATGCGCCCGCGGCGCAGATCGCCTACCGCGATCTGAGCGTGCGCCACTGGGCTTACAAGGCGGTGCAGCAGGCGACGGCAGCCGGCATCGTGAACGGTCTGCCGGACGGCAGTTTCGGACCGGCCCGACCGGTAACGCGGGCGGAGGCCGCGGTCATGGTCGGCCGGGCGCTCGGGCTCTCCCCGCTGGGCGCGGCGAACCCGCGGTTCGCCGATCTCCAGTCCGGCCACTGGGCCGCGCCGATGATCAACCGGCTGAACGAAGAGGGAATCCTGAGCGGTTCGCCCGGCGGACTGGTCAGACCGGACGCGCCGATCAGCCGGGCCGAGTTCGCCGTCTTGCTGGTCCGCGCGCTGGAGAAGGGGAGAATGAGCTGAGATGGAGGACGTCTACTTTTCCGTCGGCATCAACGCGCTGTTTTCGGTGGCCGTCATGCTGCTTTCCGTATACCTCGCCTGGGTCGTGCTTCAGGAGCTCAAACTCGACGTGTTCCTGAAGCAGCCCAAGGGCCGGCGCGCCGTCATGCTGCGGCTGATGCTGGCGGTCGCGCTCGGCTACCTGTTCTCCCGCTTCATCCTGGATTACTGGGATTGGTCGATGTCGCTGCGGCTGCTTGTCGAATAAGGCGGACCTTTTCCGTCAACAATGGTATTGATTCTACGGTCCGAATCCGGCATGCGCCCGCGAAAGATGTAGAATATCGGGAAATCCCCGCTAATCCTGTAAAGATTCGAAAAAATGTGCTTGTCGTTATGTGTAAGGAAATGCTAAGATATTTCAGAGAACGCAGGACGGATGAAACATGCACGTGTTCGGATCGTTTTTTGTGGTTAGGATCATGTGCGCGGAGGGACCCATATGTGCAAAATCATCGTCCGCGGCGGTCGGCGGCTCTCCGGAACGGTTCGCATCAGCGGCGCCAAAAACGCGGTGCTGCCCATTCTGGCCGCGTCGCTGCTCGCCGAAGAAGGCGCAAGCGTCATTCGGGATGTCCCCCGGCTTGATGATGTCGTGACCATCCGGCAGGTGCTGTCGTCGCTCGGCGCCGACATTCGCCACGAGGGCGACACCGTTGCCGTTGATGCTTCATCGCTGCAAAGCTTCG
>Ga0207866_1000786_pt1 | contig 39242 bp, 38 predicted proteins | sample HigsolmetaAR203D_FD_184835 | JGI IMG/M metagenome (GOLD analysis project Ga0207866, IMG submission 184835) | Ionic liquid and high solid enriched microbial communities from the Joint BioEnergy Institute, USA - AR20-3-D (SPAdes) (version 2) ...
AAGAACATGACGGCCGCGCTCGCCGCCGCGGTGACCAGGATCACCGGCAGCGCGACCCGGCGGGCCCGGTCGACGAGCATGCGCGGCGGCAGCAGCGGCCGGGCCGTACGGGACTCCACGACCGCGAAGGCGGCGAGCAGGGCGAGCCCGGCGACGGCCGGGGCCGGGCCGGTCGCGGTGAGCAGGCCGTGGCCGAGCAGGACGAGCCCGCCGGTGCCGAGCAGCGCCCCGGGCAGGTCGAGCCGTTCCCGGCCGTCCCCGGCGGCGCCGGGGGAGACCGCCGCGGGGGCGCCGGCGTGGCGGACCGACCGGGACAGCAGACCGGCGACGGCGACCGCGACCGGGAGGAGCAGGCACCAGCGCCACGAGGCGACGCTCGCGACCAGGCCGGACAGCAGGCTGCCGCCGACCGCGCCGCTCACCGAGAGCGTGCCCCACACCGCGAGCGCCCGGGCCCGGCGCGGCCCCTCCGGGTGGATGCGGGTGACCAGCGCCAGCGCGGCGGGCGCGGCGAGCGCGGCCCCGGCGCCCTGGGCGAGCCGGGCGGCGAGCAGCACCCCGAAGGCCGGGGCGGCCGCCCCGGCGACCCCGGCCGCGCCGAAGAGGGTGAGGCCGGCGCGGAGCGTGCGGTGCGCGCCGCGCAGGTCGGCGAGCCTGCCGCCGAGCAGCAGCAGGCCGCCGAACGCGAGGCCGTACCCGGAGCTGAGCAGGGCGAGCTCGCCCTGGGCGAGGCCGAACTCGCGCTGGATCGCGGGCAGCGGTACGGCGAGCAGGGTGATCGCGGCGATCAGCGTGACCTGCACCGCGCCGAGCAGCGGGAAGACGACGCGGTGGGCCCGCGCGCGGGTGGTCGTCGACGTCATCCGGCGTCCTAAGTTACCCGACAGTTCATTCCAGAATTTGCGGACAAAAAAGGGGACTAGGCGAGCAGGCGCAGCGCCTGCGCGGCCGCGTCCCGCAGCCGGGCCGGATCGGGCGAGCCCTTGGCCATGATCCGCAGCCCCTGGAGCACGACGAGGAGGAAACGCCCCAGCGCCACCGGGTCGCTGTCCGGGCCGATCTCCCCCTGGGCCTTGGCGCGGTAGAGCGCCGAGGTGAGCGCGGTCTCCAGCGCCGCCCAGCTCGACTCGACGAACCGGGTCACGCTCGGGTCCTTCGGCAGCAGCTCGGCCGCGGCGTTGACGATCATGCAGCCTCGCCGCCGGGAGTCCGCGACGCCCTCCTCGGCGTACAGCTCGACCAGGGCCCGGATGGCGGGCAGCGCCGGCCCGGGCCGGGACAGCGCCTCGATCGGGTTGGGGGAGCGGGTCCGCAGGTAGCGGTTGAGCGCCGCGAGGTACAGGTCGTGCTTGTTGCCGAAGGTGGCGTACAGGCTGGCCCGCGCCACCCCCAGGTGCTCGACCAGGTCGGCCATGCTGGTCGCCTCGTACCCGCGCTCCCAGAACAGCTCCAGCGCGGCGTCGAGCGCGGCCTCGGGATCGAACTCCTTGCTCCTCGCCACGGTCCGACGCTAACACTTACTGGAACGATCGGTCAAATATGGCGGCGGGCCACGCCTCCCCGCCGTGGCCCGCCACCCGCCGTGCCGTACTCACTCCCAGCGGAACAGCCGGACCGCGAGCCCGGCGGCGACCACCAGCCACGCGGCGAGCACCAGCACCGCCTCGGCCGGGATCGCCGCCCCGCTCCACGCGGCGTGCAGCAACTCGCCGAACGGACCGGTGGGCGAGAACCGGCTGATCGTGGCGAGCACCTCCGGCATGCTCTGCCGGGGCACCCACACGCCGCCGAGGAAGAGCAGCGGGAACATGGCCGCGGCCCCGATGCCGGGGGCGGCGCGCCCGCTCGGCGCGAGCGAGCCGAGCAGCAGCCCGATCGTGTACAGCGCGGCCATGCCGAGCAGCACGATCCCGGCGAAGGCGAGCGGCCGCTCAGGGATCCTGGCGTCGAGCACGAGGTGGCCGCCGACGACCATCGCGGTGAGCGCGGCGACGCCCATGCCGAGCGACACGATGAGCTGCGCGGCGATCATGCGCGCGGGGCCGACCGGCGTGGTGGACATGCGGCGCAGCACGCCGGTCTCCCGGTAGGTGGCGAACACCGACGGCAGCAGCGAGGTGCCGATGATGGCGATCGACAGCAGCGCCATCATCGCCGGGTAGTAGGCGTCGATCAGCCGCGCCCCGCCGAGCTCCGGCAGCGGGCGGCTGAAGTCGGGGATGGCGCCGCCGAGGACGAGCAACAGCGCCAGGGGCAGCAGCAGCGGCAGCCCGACCGCCATCGGGTCGCGGAGGATCAGCTTCGTCTCGACCGCGACGAGCGTCAGCAGGGGCCGGGCCGGGCGGGGCGGCGCTGCGGCGGCCGTGACGGTGGATGTGTGACTCATGTCGGCCTTCCGGTGGTCGAACGGTGGATGGGGACGCGGCGTGTCAGGCCCGGTGGGGGGTGTACGGCATGCCCGGGCGGGGAGCCGGCGGGTGGAGTACGGCGACCGCCGAGCAGGGCTGGGAAGAGGGCGTCGAGGGGTCAGGGTTCGGCCCGCGGATCGGTGTTGCGTCCGCGGGTTCCGGCGGGCTCGGCCGCGATCGCGCCGCCCTGCCGGCGGCGTGGTCACCGGGAACTCGGGGCGCTCGTGGCCGGCGCGGTCCGATGAGGAAGGCGGCCTCGTAGGCCGGCCGCGGGCCGGGTGATCGGTACGGCGGCGCCCGGTGACGCGGAGGGGCTCAGGCGGCCTCGGCCGGGGCGCCGGTGAGGGCGAGGAAGGCGGCGTCGAGGGTGGGACGCTCGACCCGCAGGTCGGTGACGCGCACGCCGACCCCGGCGAGCTCGGCCACGACCGTGCCGGTCACGTCGACGTCGCCGGTCACCACGACCCGCCCGCGCCGGTCGACGACGACCTCGCGCACGCCGTCGAGCCCGGCGAGCACGTCCCGCGCCACCGGCGCCGAGGGGGTGAACGTGACCCGCTCGCCGACCCCGGCCCGCCGGATCAGCCCGGCCGGGGTGTCGAGCGCCGCGACGACCCCGCCGTGGATGAGGGCGACGCGGTCGCACAGCCGCTCGGCCTCCTCCATGAAGTGGGTGACGAGCACGACGGTGATCCCCTGGTCGCGGATGTGCTCGATCAGCTCCCAGGTGTCCCGCCGCGCCTGCGGGTCGAGGCCGGTGGTCAGCTCGTCGAGGATCGCCACCCGCGGCGCGCCGACCAGGGCGAGCGCGATCGACAGCCGCTGCTTCTGGCCGCCGGAGAGCCTGCCGTACCGGGCGTCGCGCTTCTCGCCGAGGCCCACCTGCTCGATGAGCGCGTCGGCGGAGACCCGGTGGCCGTGGAAGGAGGCGAACATGTGCACCGCCTCGCGCACCGTGATTCTGTCCGGCAGGGCGCTGCTCTGCAGCTGCACGCCGAGGCGGCGGGTGAGCTCGGCGCGGTCCTCCCGGGGGTCGAGGCCGTCGACGATGATCGTGCCGGAGTCGGGCTGCCGCAGCCCGGCCACGCACTCCACGGTGGTGGTCTTGCCGGCCCCGTTGCGGCCCACGATCCCGAAGATCTCGCCCTCCGCCACGGAGAACGAGACGTCGCGTACGGCGACGTGCTCGCCGTACCGCTTGGCCAGGTGGGTGACTTCGATAATCGGCATGCCGCTCACGTTAGGCCGCACATATGGCCGGGCGCGTTGGCGCAAGGGACACTTCGGGGGTGGGGTTATCCCCACCCCGATGGGCGGCCAGGTGCAGTGACGCACCACCCCGCGGCCCGCAGACTGAAGGCATGGACGAAAAGGTGAGCACCCCGCGGACGGGACAGAACCTCGCGAACCGGCCGGCCGTGCGCCTCGCCCGCTGGTGCGGCAAGGTGCTCTCCGCGATCGGGAACGGCCTGGCCATGTTCGCCCTCGGGATCGTGCAGCTGCCGATCACCGCGGTCGTCATGCTCGCCGTGGTGCTCACCTACGGCTTCGGCCTGGTCTTCCTCTTCTCCCCGGCGATCCTGCTCTCCCGCCGGTGGCTCGCGATCGCCCGCCGCCGCGCCGAGGCCTGGTCGGGGGTGCGCATCGAGGACCCCTACCAGCCGCCGCCCCCGCCGCCGGTCCCGCAGCCCGACGGCTGGTACCGGGAGGGCCGCACCCTCTACCGGTCGCCCCGGTTCCCGGCCTGGAGCCGCCGCCTCACCTGGCTGACGAGGGACCCGGCCACCTGGCGGGACCTCGTCTGGCTCGTGCTCCACCCGGTCACCGGCGCCCTGATCGCCGTGCTCCCGCTGCTGCTGATCGGGTACGGCGCCCACCTGGCCGTCACCGGCGCCTGGCCCGTCCCGCTCGCCGGCCCCGTGTTCGCCGCCGCCGGCCTGGTCGCCGCGCCGTACGTGCCCCGCCTGTACGGGCTGTGGACCCGCGCGCTGCTCGGCCCCACCGAGCGGACCCGGCTCGCCCGCCAGGTCAGCCACCTCGCGCGCACCCGCACCGAGGCGGTGGACGCGCAGGCCGCCGAGCTGCGCCGGATCGAGCGCGACCTGCACGACGGCGCGCAGGCCCGGCTGGTGGCGATGGGCATGACGCTCGGCGCCGCCGAGCGGCTCGTGGACACCGACCCTGCCGCGGCGAAGGCGCTCATCGCCAAGACCCGGGAGGCGTCCGCGGACGTGCTCGCCGAGCTGCGGCGGCTGGTGCGCGGCATCTACCCGCCGGTGCTCGCCGAGCGCGGCCTCGGCGACGCGGTGCGCGCGCTCGCCCTCGACTGCCCGCTCCGGGTCACCGTCGAGGTGGACCTGCCCGACCGCCCGCCCCCGCCGGTGGAGGCGGCCGCCTACTTCGCGGTGAGCGAGCTGCTCACCAACGCGGCCCGGCACTCGGGCGCCCGCGAGGTGACGATCGACATCGGCCGGCGCGGCGGCGACCTGCGCATCACGGTCACCGACGACGGCGTCGGCGGCGCGGACCCGGCGCGCGGCAGCGGCCTGCGCGGGCTGGAGCGCCGGATCGCCACGTTCGACGGGGTGCTCGCCGTGCACAGCCCGCCCGGCGGCCCCACGGTCGCCGTCATCGAGATCCCCCGGGTGCTGCCGGCGGCCGAACGCCCCAAGGCCACGATGCCGCGCCGCAAGGTCGTGCTGATGGGCCTGTGCATGGGGTTCTCCTGGCTGCCGCTGTTCCCGCAGGGCATCGTCGCGCTGATCATGAAGGTCATCGACGCGCCGCGGAGCTGGTTCCTCGCGCTCTACCTGCCCGACCCGCTCTCCTGGATCACGGCGATCGCGTTCATCAACCTCGGCGTGGCCATGCTCGTCTACGGCCGCTACCTCGCGGCCGAGTACGAGCGGTCCAAGACGTCCCACGCGTGCTCCTAGGGTGGTGCCGTGAGAGTCGTGCTCGCCGAGGACCTGTACCTGCTGCGGGAAGGCCTCGTGCACCTGCTGCAGGCGCACGGGTTCACCGTGGTCGCGGCCGTGGAGACCGGCCCCGAGCTGCTGCGCGCGCTCGTCGAGGAGCGCCCGGACGTCTCGATCGTGGACGTACGGCTGCCGCCCACGTTCACCGACGAGGGCCTGCAGGCGGCGCTCGAGGCGCGCCGGCGGATTCCGGGCCTGCCGGTGTGCGTGCTCTCCCAGCACGTGGAGCAGCTGTACGCGCGCGAGCTGCTCGCCGACGGCTCGGGCGGGGTCGGCTACCTGCTCAAGGACCGGGTGTTCGACGCGAAGCAGTTCGTCGACGCGCTGCGCCGGGTCGCCGCGGGCGGCACCGCGATGGACCCGGAGGTGATCGCCAAGCTGCTCGCCGGCAACGCCCGCAACGAGCCGCTCGCCCGGCTCACCCCGCGCGAGCGCGAGGTGCTCGCCCTCATGGCCGAGGGCCGCTCCAACGCCGCCATCTGCCAGCAGCTCTACCTGAGCGAGAGCGCGGTCGGCAAGCACGTGGCGAACATCTTCACCAAGCTCGGCCTCATGCCCTCCGACGACGACAACCGGCGCGTGCTCGCCGTACTCGCCTACCTCAACGCGCAGCGCTCCTGAACCGCCGCACGCCCCGAGACCGCCGCGACAGGCGAGGCGTGACCCCTCCCTGTCGGTACGGGCGGCTACCTTTTCGTACATACCGTCGAGCGAGAGCGTCGAAAGGGGATCGGTCGGGATGAAACTTCACGTGAACCGTGATGTGCTGGCCGACGCGGTCGCGTGGACCGCCCGGATCCTGCCCAGCCGGCCAACCGTTCCGGTGCTCGGCGGCATCCTGCTCGACGCGTACGGCGAGGACCTGACGCTGTCCGCGTTCGACTACGAGGTGTCGGCCCGGGCCACGGTGGAGGCGCGGGTCGCCGAGCCGGGGCGGACGCTGATCCCCGGGCGGGTGCTCGCGGAGATCACCAAGAGCCTGCCCGACCACCCGGTCGAGATCGTCACCGACGGCGCGGAGGCGATCCTCACCTGCGGCAGCGCCGAGTTCGGGCTGCACACCATGCCGGTCGAGGGGTTCCCCGCGCTGCCGGAGATGCCCCCGAGGATCGGCGCGGTGGGCGGGGGCCTGCTCGCCACGGCGGTCGCGCAGGTGGCGCCCTCGGCGAGCCGCGACGACACGCTGCCGATGCTCACCGGCATCCGCATGGACATCTCCGGCCACAACGTGACGCTGGCGGCCACCGACCGCTACCGGATCGCCGCCCGGGAGTTCCTGTGGCACCCCGAGCGGCCGGACGCGACCGCGGCGGCGATGGTGTCCGCCCGGGTGCTGGTGGACATCGCGCGCACGCTGCGCGCGGGCGAGGTGTCGATCGCGCTCGGCGACGGGGTGATCGGGTTCGAGAGCGTGGGCCGCCGGACCACGGTGCGGCTCATGGACGAGCAGTTCATCGACTACCGGTCCCGGCTGTCCCACACCCCGGCGATCTGGGCGACCGTCCCGGTCGCGCCGCTGGTCGAGGCGATCCGGCGGGTGTCGCTGGTGGCCGACCGGAACCCGGCGGTGCGGCTGTCGTTCGGGCGCGACCAGGTGCTCGTTCAGGCGGGCGGCGGGGACATCGGCCGGGGCGCGGAGGTCGTCGAGGCCGAGCTCGAGGGCGACGAGATCCAAATCGCCTTCCAGTCGCACTTCCTGCTCGACGGCCTGTCGGGCCTGGAGACCGGGCGGGTGCGCATCGGCATGGACACCCCCACCCGTCCCGCGCTCATCACCGACGACGCCGACGACCCGACCTTCCGCTACCTGGTGATGTCGCTGCGCCTGGGGTCGTAGCGGGGCCGCGCCGTGACCGTGCCCGGCGCGGGCGTCCGCGGCGGGCACGGCGTTGCGAGAACGGCGGTGCGAGAACGACAAAGCGTCCCGGCACGGCGCGGCGGTACGGCGCGCGTGCGGCGGGACGCGACGGGAGGGCGGGTACGGGGCGGCGGGTGGCCGTCCCGGACGGGCCGCGGCGGGCGGTACGGTCGGCACCGGTGCCGCCGCGCTCGATGAGGCTCCGATGAGCGCGGTCGCGCGGGTCCGCGCCCGGGGTCAGGACAGGTCGGTCGACTCGGTGAGGGACGCGAGGATGCGCTCCATGCACTCCAGGCCCGCGCGCTCGGCGGCGGACGCGTCCCCGGCGGCGATCGCCTCGTAGATGCCGTCGTGCGGGATGTAGGTCTTCTCCAGCGGCACGCCGGCGGCGGTGATGTTGGCGCGCAGCGCGGCGGAGAAGTCGTTGTAGATGTCGATCAGCACCCGGTTGTGCGTGGCCGCGGCGACCGCCATGTGGAAGGCGAGGTCGGTCTCGACGAACGCGGCGGAGTCGCAGGCGGCCCAGGCCCGCTCCCGCTCCTCGAGCGCGGCCTTGATCGCCTTGATGTCCTCCTCGGTGCGGCGGCTCGCGGCGAGCCGGGCGGCCTCGACCTCGAGCGCCCGCCGTACCTCGAAGATCTCCAGGTGCTCGGCGGCGCGGAGGCGGCGGAGCATCGCGCCGGACAGCTCGCTGGTGGCGCGCACGTAGGTGCCGTCGCCCTGGCGGCACTCGAGCAGCCCGGCGTGGGTGAGGGCGCGGACGGCCTCGCGCACGGTGTTACGGCCCACGCCGAGCTGCTCGGCGAGCACGGTCTCGGTGGGAATCTTGCCGTGCAGCGGCCACGCCCCGGAGACGATCTGCTCCTTGAGCTGATCGATCACCTGGTCGACGAGCGAGGCCCGCTGGGCCGTGCGCAGACTCACAGTCCGCCCTCCTCCACAGGTCGAGCACAATCATCCTACGAGCCAATGATTGGTCGACCCTAATTATTCCGGAGACTTTCTCCAAATCTGATGTGCGAAGAGCAGCGGAATCGGCGGAACGCGCTGGAAGGGCGCCGCCGTTCCACCCCCGGCACGCGACCCGCACCTGCGGGATCAGCTTCGACCGTACCTGACCACCCGGTCACGACCTTCGGCCGGGTCCCCGGTTGACGCCGGTGGCGCGACGGGACGCGCCCGACGGAGATCCGGAATTCCCGCGCCGGCACCGGCGGCACGGGTACGGCCGGGCGCACCGATGACGCCGGAGCGCGGCGAAACGGCGGAAACGCGGGAAACGAGGAAAAGGCGACGGAAACGTGCGCGCGCGACGCGCCCTGTGGGCCCCGCCTCCCCGGAGCGGCGCGCGCTCGCATGCGGGCCGCGTGCGGCGGCCCGTGAATTTGGCCCGTGGTTTCGGTCTCGCCCCTGGGACGGCCGTGCACGCGGCCGCCCCAGGGGGGCGAATCCTAGTGGGTGAGGACGGCCGGCGTGGTGGTCCCGGGCATGTTCGCCCGGATGCCGACGGCCTCCAGTGCCCTGCGGTACGCGCTGAACTGCTCGTGCCGCGAGCCGGACCGACCCCACAGGTCGCCGAGCTCGCGCCACACCCGGGCGGCCTCGCGGTCGGGGCCGCTCGTCGCCTGGGCGCCCTGGAGCAGCTCCTGCGCCTTCATCAGCAGCGGTACGACCTCGCCTTCGGACCGTGCCAACGCGACGTGAGCGTGGATGAGGTGGGCCGACGCCGCGATGACGCCCTGGGCCTCGCCGACCCGCTCGAGGGTGCGGTCGGCGAGCTCGTGGGCGGCGGCGTGGTCGCCGGCCCGCAGCTTCACGTGGGCCAGCACGGTGAGGCCGCGCGCGTGCTCGAGGCGCTCGGCGGGGAAGACCCCGAGGACGTCGGTCGCCTTCTCGGCGAGCTCGGCGGCGCGCTCGAACTCCTCGGTCACGGTCGGCCGGGCGGTGACGATCCGCGCCCACTGCAGGGCGACCTGGGACGTGCGCACCGCGAGGCGGCCCGGCCGCCCGGCGGCGAGCGCGTCGTCGGCGAGGATCACCGCGAGCGCGGAGTCGTCGCCCTCCGCGGCCTTGATGCTCGCGTCCCACAACGCGCGGATCTCATTGGTGCGGTCCACAACGTCGTGGGGGAGGCCGACCGCGTCGAGCACCCGCTCCACGTACGGCAGACCGGTCTCGGTCTCCGCGAGGATGGCGGCGAGCTCGACGGCCACGTCACCGTGGACCAGCGCGAGCTTCTCGGCCTGGGCGAGCGCGTGCGCCCCCAGGTCCTTCGCCCGCAGCAGGTCCCCGGCACGCTGGTAGCAGCGGCACAGCGCCACGGCGAGCGGGAGGTCGGCGAGCCGCTCGGGGTGGGCGGCCGCCTCCTTCCGCAGGCGTTCGTACGCCTCCACCGCACGACCCACCTTGCCCTGACGCTCCAGTGCCCGGGCCCGGCCCAGCCGGGCCTGCGCCGCCAGCATGACGTTGTCCTCGTCGGCGGCCTTGACGATCTCGCCGAAGCGCTCCGCGGCGACCGCGGGGTCGCCGTGGTACAGCTCCAGCTCCGCGTGGCGCAGCCCCAGCTCGGTGTCGATGCGCTGACGCGGCTCTATCCCGTGCAGCAGGTACTCGGTCGTGCAGCCGAGCCGCTCTGCCAGCAGGCGCGCGACCACCGGGGTCGGCGTCCGCTTGCCGGATTCGATGAGCGAGACATAACTGTCTGAGAGGTCGGGCCCGGCCAGCTGGGCCTGGGACATCCGTCTGCTCAGCCGTAAACCGCGGACGCGGTCACCGATGGATCCCTGACTCGGCATCTGATCTCTCACGGCGGGGGATTGGTCAATGGTGTCGCCATGATGGCACGAACAGGCCGAATCGGGTAACCCTCAGTTAAGATCTGAGTGGCCGAAGTAGGCCACAAGCCTGAGAATCCCGGACATTCGGCCTCAATCGTCATCGTCTTTGCCGGGGAAAATCAGTTGGCAGACCTCGAGGTACAGCGTCTCGGGGTAGGGCAGGTAATCGACCTGCCGCAGGGCCTGGTCCTGACCGGCCGACTCGGTGATGAACGACCCGTACCCGAGCAGGCGGCCGAGCAGGGACCGCTCGAAGCGCATGTCGGTGACCTTGCTGAGCGGCAGCATGTTCACCTGCCGGGTGATCAGCCCGTGCGTGGAGATCATGCGCTGGTTGGTCACCACGAAGTAGTCGACCGACCACTCCGCCACCTTCCACACGAAGCGGATCAGCAGCAGCAGCCAGGCCCACCAGACGACCAGCAGCAGGTTGCCCTGGCCCTGGTCGTTGAGCCACTTGCTCAGCAGCCCCGCGACGATGAGGCCGCCGAAGATCTCCGCCACCGGACGGAGCAGCACCGCCGGGTGGTGGCGGACCATGATGACGGAGGTTTCGTGGGGGAGGAGGTACCGGCTGACCGACGCCGGGGTGGACTCTCCGTGGGTGACCAGTCTCATGTCAATGCCGAGAAGAATTGCGCGAGTGAATCGGCCGCCCCAAGCACGGTGTCCAGCGCGCCTCTGACAGCGCTGGCCGCGTCACCGGGTCTGGTGAACAGGTAGAACGCCACAAAGGCGATGCCCGTATACTGGAGCACCTTCTTTACTTGCACTGCCGCCCCTCTCGCCCTTGGACACCCACCGATCTACATTACCCGCGCCATAGGCAGGGTAAAGCGCGACACAGCGCCCAGTATGCGTTCGTCATGCGCCGCTTACCAGACCGCCAAGGATGGTTGTGCGTGACCTGCGGGAACGGCCCGCGTTCGGGCGGCGTTCCGTCAGGTACGCCCGGCCTCGGCCGTACCCGGGGTCACGGCCCCGGAAACTCACCGCCGGCCGGTCGCCCCCATCGCGAGCACCTGTAGGTGCCTGCGCGCGATGCGCTCGACGAGCACGGGGTGAGCGTGGCCGACCACCTCCAGCGCGCCGTACCGCGCCGCGTCGACGCACCGCATCACGGTCGCCGCGGGATGCACCGCGGCGAACTCGTCCCGCAGCGTCGCCGCGACCTGCTCGTACGGCCCGGCCCCGGGAATCTGGCCCATACCGCTCCTTCACCCCCGCGTCCGCGCCCGGCGCCGCAGGGTGTCAGGGGACGCGTGCCGCCGCCTGACATCACCGTCCGGTCGGAGTGTGTCGTCTCAGTGTCCGTGTCACCGTGTCGGATGTCACCGTGTCCGATGCCATCACAGTATGTGTCCACAGTATGGCGGACGGTAACCGACAATGGGTGTCGTTTCCCGCAGGATCGTTCCATCCGCTCGAAAAGAACCGGCCAAGCGCGGCGGACGGTACGGCCGGCCGCCGCCGCGGGCGAGGGCGCGGCCGGCCGGAGCGGGAGCGGAGGGGCGGGCGGGGCGGCCGGGGTCAGACCACGCCGTAGAGCCGGTCCCCGGCGTCGCCGAGGCCGGGCACGATGAAGCCCTGCTCGTTGAGCCGCTCGTCGACGGCGGCGGTCACCACGCGGATCGGCTTGCCGCTGTCGCCGAACACCTCCTCCAGCCGGGCGAGGCCCTCGGGGGCGGCGAGCAGGCAGATCGCGGTGACGTCGGTCGCGCCCCGGTCGAACAGCAGCTCGATCGCGGCGGCGAGGGTGCCGCCGGTGGCGAGCATCGGGTCGAGCACGTAGCACTGCCGCCCGGACAGGTCCTCGGGCAGCCGGGTCGCGTAGGTCTCCGCCTTGAGCGTGCCCTCGTCGCGGACCATGCCGAGGAAGCCGACCTCCGCGGTGGGCAGCAGCCGGACCATGCCGTCGAGCATGCCGAGGCCGGCGCGCAGGATCGGCACCACGAGCGGTGCCGGGCGGGCGAGGTGACGGCCGTGGGCGGGCGCGAGCGGGGTCTGGACGGTGAACTCGACCGTCCGCACGTCCCGGGTCGCCTCGTAGGCGAGCAGGGTCACCAGCTCGTCGGCGAGGCGGCGGAAGGTCGGCGAGTCGGTGCGCACGTCGCGGAGGGTGGTGAGCTTGTGCGCCACCAGGGGGTGATCTACGACGAGGGTGTCCATGAAAGCCAACGCTACAGCAGCGGAAACGCGGGGTAATGACCGCCGGTTTTGATCACAATTTGGGCTGTCCGCCGTACGTGAGGACGGTGAGTCTGAAACGATTGGGTCACAGGGCGATGCGTCGATGGGGTGGACGATGATGGACCGTAGTGACGCGGACCACCGGGACGGCCTCCGGATCGCGGACGACCCCGATGACCGTGAGCTGGAGGACGAGGAGGAGGACGACGCCGCCCTCAGTTTCGCCATCGCGGTCTACCGCGAGGACGACCAGTGGGAGGCGGACATGCTCCCGTTCGCCCTCACCTCGAACCTCGACCGGCTCATCCACGCGCTGCGGCAGCAGCCGAGCATCAGCGGCACGATTGGCCTCGTCGACATTGGGGATGAGTTCTTCGTGGCGCTGCGTGTGCTTGGCGACCGGGTGAGCGTGTTCCTGTCCGACATCACCGCCGCATGGGACTGGCCGCTCGCCGAGCAGGTCCTCGAGTACCTCGACATCCCGGTTCCCGACGAGGAGGAGCTCGAGGCGGTCCTGCAGGAGGGCAAGCAGATGGTGCTGCCGGTCGGGGACCTGTCGATCTTCGCGGACCTCGGCATGGACGAGATGGAGCTGGTCGCGCTCTCCGGGGACCGCGAGCTGCTCCCCGACGAGGTGCTGTCGAGCATCGCGGCGCGCCTGGGCTTCTCCCAGCCGTACGAGCGCGCGGTCGACGCCGCGCTCGGGTGAGCGCGGGGAGCGCGCCATGTCCACCGCACCGCCGAACCTGTTCGCCGCCGCGTTCGTCCGCAACGGCGACCACTGGACCGGTGCCGAGGTCGACCTCTCCGCCGCGGAGTACCCCGACGACGTGACCGACCTCGTGCAGGAGGCGCTCGGCCTCACCGGTGACGAGCTCGCGATCCTGTGCGTGGAGGTCGAGGACGAGTGGTTCGCGCTCGTCCGCTTCGAGGGCGACCGCGAGCCCCGGGCGTTCATCTCCGACGTGCAGACGAGCGGCGACCGGTACGGCGAGATGTTCAGCGAGCTCGCCGGGGCGGCCCCGGACGCGGAGGCGAACGGCCTCGGCGTGCGGCCCGCGGGCGACTTCGAGCTGCTGAGCGACCTCGGGGTGTCCGCCGACGAGCTGCTGGAGCTGAGCATGGAGGAGGGCGGGCTGCCCGGCGACATCCTCAGCGTCATCGCGGAACGCCTCGCCTTCGGCGAGGAACTGGACCGGCTCCGGTGATCCTCCGGTGAGCGCCGTGCACGCCGACGATCAGGCCAGCGCCGGGTACGGCTCGGCCGGCGCGGCCGGCGCCCCGCCCCCGCCGCCCGGCTACGAGGAGGCGATGCGGCTCGCCCTCGCCGAGGCGGAGCGGGCCGCGGCCCGCGGCGAGGTCCCGGTCGGGGCGGTCGTGCTCGACGAGGAGGGCCGCACGCTCGCCGCCGCGGGCAACGACCGCGAGGCCTCCGGCGACCCCACCGGGCACGCCGAGGTGCTCGCCCTGCGCGCCGCCGCGGCCGCCCGCGGCACCTGGCGGCTCGACGGCTGCACCCTCGTCGTCACCCTGGAGCCGTGCACGATGTGCGCGGGCGCGGCGGTCCAGTCCCGCGTCTCCCGCGTCGTCTACGGCGCCGTGGACGAGCGCGGCGGGGCCGCCGGGTCGCTGTGGGACGTGCTGCGGGACCGCCGCCTCTACCACCGCCCCGAGGTCGTCATGGGCGTGCTCGCCGGGGAGTGCGCCGCCCTCCTGTCCGCCTTCTTCGCCGCCCGCCGCTGACCCGCCGGTACGGCACGGCGCCCGCGGTTGACCTCGACCGCGGTTGAGGTCGCAGGGTGGAGGCATGGTGTTCACGAAGGCGGAACTCGACTACCTCCGTTCGCAGCGGCTCGGCCGGCTGGCGACGGTGGCGCCGGACGGGCAGCCGCAGAACAACCCGGTCGGCTTCTTCGTCGACGCCGAGTCCGGCACGATCACGATCGGCGGGTACGCGCTCGGTACCACGAAGAAGTTCAGGAACGTGCAGCGGGGCAGCGCGGTCGCCCTCGTCGTGGACGACCTCGCCTCGGTCGATCCGTGGCGGGTCCGCGGCGTGGAGATCCGCGGCACGGCCGAGGCGCTCACGGACCACGATCCCCCGATGCCGGGCATGTCGCGGGAGATCATCAGGATCACCCCGAAGAAGATCATCTCGTGGGGCCTCGGCGGGCCGCGCTCCAGCCGTACCGTGTGACGTCCCGTGTGACGCCGGGCATGCGAAAGGCCTCCGAACCGGCGGCGGTTCAGAGGCCTTCGAGTGGCGGTGGAGGTGGGATTTGAACCCACGGATGGGTTGCCCCATCACACGCTTTCGAGGCGTGCGCCCTCGGCCGCTAGGCGACTCCACCGCGCAGCAGCCTACCCGATGTTCGGAGGAACCTGTGCACGATGGCCGGCGTACGCGATCCGGGCGGCCGCCGGCGGGTCACTCGCCGCCGTCGCCGCCGCCGCCGTCGGTGGCGCTCTCGCCGGTGTCGTCGAGCTCGAGGACGCGGGCGTGGAGCACGGAGCGCTGGTGCAGGGCGGCGCGCAGCGCCCGGTGGAGCCCGTCCTCGAGGTAGAGCTCACCCTTCCACCGGACGACGTGCGGGAACAGGTCGCCGTAGAACGTGGAGTCCTTGGCGAGCAGGGAGTGAAGGTCGAGGACGGCCTTGGTGGTGATCAACGAGTCGAGGCGGACCTGCCGAGGGGGGATCTGCGCCCAGTCCCGGTTGGTGAGTCCGTGCTCGGGATATGGGCGTCCGTCGCCGACCATCTTGAAGATCACCCTACGTAGTTTAGGAGAGATTCGGCCGCCCGCCGCACGGCCGAGCCGCGGCGGTCCCGCCGGTACGGCCGCCGCCCGAGGCCGCGGCGGGAGGGTGTAGGCCGGTCGATGGCGAGGCCGGTGGGCGGTGCCGCCGCACGTCACGCGGGCCGCCCGGGGCGCGCGGGCGGTACGGCCCCGCCGTACGCCTGGGCGCCGGCGGTGAGGGGGTGCCGGAAACGCGTCGAGGGCCGCCCTGCGCGGACGGCCCTCGACGTACTGCTCAACCAAGCGGAGGATGCGAGATTCGAACTCGCGAGGGGTTGCCCCCAACACGCTTTCCAAGCGTGCGCCCTAGGCCAACTAGGCGAATCCTCCGCCCAGAAGGTTACCTAACTTTCCGGGGTGCGGTGACCACCTTTCCGTGCCGTGGTCGGTCACGAATCGGCCGCCTTGTGGTTTCGTGGCGCCCGGAGCACCGGCGAAGCCGCGACCGGCCCCGTGACCTGCGCGTTTCACCGGGCACGTGGTGTGATGCAAATCACAGAGTCGCGGCGGTTTGGGAGGGTTCGCCGGGCGTCCCGGGAGGGGCGCCCGAGATCACGTCGCGGGAATCCGGCGTTCCCGCCCGGGCCGGGACGGGAGGGGCGGCCAAGACCGCCGGGGCGAATGTGATGAGTGAGGAGTGGCCCAGGCACCGCCGTACATGACTAGACTGGGCTGCGACCCCCCGTGCGGCGTCATCCTGTGAACCTCCCCAGGGCCGGAAGGCAGCAAGGATAAGCAGGCTCTGGCGGGTGCGCGGGGGGTCCCCAGCCTTAGCCACCGGACGGGGACACCCCTCATGAGTCTTGCGCTCTACCGCAAGTACCGGCCCGGGACGTTCGCCGAGGTCAAGGGTCAAGAACATGTCACCGAGCCGCTGCGGCAGGCGCTGCGCACCGGCCGAATCCACCACGCTTACCTGTTCAGCGGGCCGCGCGGATGCGGCAAGACCTCCAGCGCGCGGATCCTCGCCCGGTCACTCAACTGCGAGAAGGGGCCCACTCCCGATCCGTGTGGCGAATGCGAGTCGTGTGTCGCGCTCGCGCCCACCGGCCCCGGGCACCTCGACGTCATAGAGATCGACGCGGCGTCGCACGGCGGCGTGGACGACGCCCGTGACCTGCGGGAGCGCGCGATCTTCGCCCCGGTCTCCGCGCGCTACAAGATCTACATCATCGACGAGGCGCACATGGTGACCCGGGAAGGGTTCAACGCGCTGCTGAAGCTCGTCGAGGAACCGCCGCCGCACCTGAAGTTCGTCTTCGCGACGACCGAGCCGGACAAGGTCATCGGCACGATCAAGTCGCGCACCCACCACTACCCGTTCCGGCTGCTCCCGCCGTCCACGCTGCGCAAGCTCATCGAGGAGATCCTGCAGGCCGAGGGCGTGCCGTACGAGCCCGCCGCGCTCGAGCCGGCGATCCGGGCCGGCGGCGGGTCGGCGCGCGACACGCTGTCGATCCTCGACCAGCTGCTCGCCGGGTCCGACGAGCGGGGCATCACCTACCAGCGCGCGATCGCGCTGCTCGGCTACACCGACGCCGACCTGCTCGACGAGATCGTGGACGCGTTCGCCCGGCGGGACGGCGCCGCGGTCTTCCAGACCGTGCACCGGGTGATCGAGGGCGGGCACGACCCCCGGCGGTTCGCCACGGACCTGCTCGAGCGGTTCCGCGACCTGGTGGTGCTCGCCAACGTGCCGGACGCCGCCGAGAAGGGGCTGCTCGACCGGCCCGAGGACGAGTTGGAGCGGTTGAAGGCACAGGCCGCGGCGATGGGCCCGGCCGAGCTCACCCGGGCCGCCGAGGTGTTCAACGCCGGGCTGATCGAGATGCGCGGCGCGGTCTCGCCGCGGCTGCAGCTCGAGCTCATGTGCGCCCGTGTGCTGCTCCCGGCCGCCGACGAGGGCGAGGCGTCGATCCTCGCCCGTCTGGAGCGCCTGGAGCGCGGCGGCCTCGCGACCGCCGCCGCTGCCGCCCCGGCCCCGCCGGTCGCCCAGGCCCCGGCCGCCGTCCCGGCCCAGCCGTCCGGCGGCCCCGCGCCCGCCGCGCCGGCCGTGCCGCCGCAGGCGCAGCCCGCGGGCGGCCCCGCTCCGTCCCGGGGCGCGGCCACCCCGGTACGGCCCGCCGACGACTGGCCCGAGCCGGTCCGGCCCGGGGCCCCGCGCGCCGCGCAGCAGCCCGCCCCGGCGCCCGCCCGGCCCGCACCGGCCGCACCGGCCGTGCCGCCGGGGTCGCCCGCGGCGGCGGCCGTGCAGCAGGCCTGGCCCCGGGTGCTGGAGGCGGTCAAGCAGCGGCAGCGGGTGACCTGGAGCATCCTCAGCACCGAGGGCCAGGTGATCGGTGTCGAGGGCACCACGGTGACGCTCGGCTTCGAGCGGCCCGGCACGATGAAGGGCTTCCTCGCCGGTAAGCGGGACGAGGTGGTCGCGGCGGCGCTCGGCGAGGTGCTGGGCGGCCAGTGGCGCGTCGAGGCGGTGGTGGGCGGCACGGGCGCGCCCGCCCCGGCCGGTGGCGCCCCCGCGGCGCGTCGCGGCGGACCGGCGGTTCCCTCCGGCGGTCCCGCGGCCCCGGGCCCGGCCGCCCGCACGGCCACCGCGGGCGTCGCCACGGCGGGCGGCCCGCAGCCCGCCCCCGGCGCCGGGGCGACGGCGCCGACCACGCCCGGACCTGTCACCGCGCCCGGCCCCGTGGCCGGGAACGGCGGCGGAGCGGCGGGTGGTCCCGCCGCCGGGAACGGCGCGGCCGTACCGGCCGCCGCGCCCGCCCCGAACGCGGCCCGGCCGCAACCTCCCACCACCGACGAGTCCTGGCCGGACGCCCCCATCGACGACTACGAGCCCGAACCCCCCGGCCCGCCGCCGGGCCCCGCGACGGCGCAGCCGCGTCCCCGCCCGGCCGGTGGAGGCGGGGCCGCCGCCTGGCCGGACGCGATCCCGGGGCGGCGCGGCACCTCCGACCTGGACGAGGTCGACCCGGACAACGACCTGGACGCCGAGGGCGACGGCCTGGTGGGCCTCGAGCTCATCAAGCGCGAGCTCGGCGGCGAGATCATCGACGAGATCGACCACAGCGCCTGAGCCTCCCCGGCGCGCGGGACGACGCCTCCGCGGCGAGCGTGTCCGGGAAAAGGTCCTGGCCGCGGGCCGCATCGTCGCGGGCGCCCTCGGCCGCCCCTTCGGCCTGCGTTCCCGGTTCCGCCGCCAGGCCCGCGTCCCTGACCGGCCGATCGATGAACGGACAGGTCATCGATGGATCCATGGGCGGCGCGGCCGGCCGCCGATGCCGGGGCGTTCGCCGGGTAGAGGTCCGGGCGTGGGCCCGGTTCGCCGGCGCTTCCGGCCCGCCGTACCGGAACGGCACGGGCACCGTGCGACGCCGCCCGGCTGCCGGGGCGGGCGGGATGTCGTGGAACACAGGCGCTCCCCGGTGTAACTCCACGGGCAAACGCCGTAGGCTCGGGAGAACAAGCGAGCCACAAGGAGCGCACCATCGTGAACCCAGGGGACATCAACCTGCGGCAGGTGCTGGAGCAAGCCCAGCTCATGCAGCAGCAGTTCGTCAACGCGCAGCAGGAGCTCAGCGAGGCCAAGGTCGAGGGCACGGCCGGGGGCGGGCTCGTCACGGCGACCGTCAGCGGCGGCGGCGACCTGCTCGAGCTGAAGATCAGCCCCAAGGTCATCGACGCCGAGAACCCCGAGGAGACCGCCGAGACGATCGCCGACCTGGTGATCGCGGCGGTGCGGGACGCCACCCGGGCCGCGGCCGAGCTGCAGCAGGAGAAGCTGGGCCCGCTGACCCAGGGGCTGGGGGGCGCCTTCGGCGGTGCCTTCCCGGGGGTCTGAGCACGGACGTCGGCGATGTACGAAGGGGTCGTCCAGAACCTGATCGACGAGCTGGGCCTGCTGCCCGGCATCGGTCCCAAGAGCGCGCAGCGCATCGCGTTCCACCTGCTCGCCGCCGACCCGGCGGACGTCAAGCGGCTCGCGCACGTGCTGCTTGAGGTGAAGGAGAAGGTGCGCTTCTGCCGGGTGTGCGGGAACGTGGCCGCGGAGGAGGAGTGCCGGATCTGCCGCGACCCGCGGCGCGACCCCCACGTCATCTGTGTCGTCGAGGAGCCCAAGGACGTCGTCGCGATCGAGCGCACCCGCGAGTTCCGCGGGCGGTACCACGTGCTGGGCGGCGCGATCAGCCCGATCGACGGCGTCGGCCCGGACGATCTGCGGATCAAGGAGCTCATGACGCGGCTGGCCGACGGCCAGGTCACCGAGCTGATCCTCGCCACCGACCCGAACCTCGAAGGCGAGGCGACCGCGACCTACCTCGCCCGGCTGGTCAAACCGATGGGTCTGAAGGTGACACGGCTCGCCAGCGGGCTGCCCGTCGGCGGCGACCTGGAGTACGCCGACGAGGTCACGCTGGGCCGTGCGTTCGAAGGACGGAGACTGCTGGATGTATGACGAGTGGAAAGCCCTCGCCGACCGGGTCGCGGGGCACGCGCAGAACTTCCTCGACGGTCTGACCAGGCTCGCCAACGGGGAGGGCGGCGACGCGTTCCTGCCGCTGCTGCTGGTGGAGGTCTCCCAGCTCAGCCTCGCCGGCGCGCAGCTCGCCGCCGCCGAGGACGTCATCCTGCCCGGCAACTTCGAGCCGCCGATCGGCCCCGACCCGGACATCGACCCGCTGCGCACCGCGCTCGCGGCGCGGCTCGGGCCGGTCGACGACTACGTCGAGGTGTTCGACCCGTACAAGGACACCAAGGTCACGCCGTACCGCCTCTCCGACGACCTCGCCGCGGTCGCGGCCGACCTCACCCACGGCCTGCGCCACTACCGGGCCGGGCGGCCGATGGAGGCCCTGTGGTGGCTGCAGTACTCCTACTTCAACTCCTGGGGCAACCACGCCGGTGCGGCGCTGCGCGCCCTCCAGGCGCTGGTCGCGCACTCCCGTCTCGACGTCGAGGAGGAGAAGACCCCGGTCTGATCACCGGAACACGGACAGCGCCACGGCACGGGACACGGCGCACGCCTCCCCGGCGGGACCGATCGGCCCACCGCACGCCCCGCCGTACGGGACCTGTGACGACGCCGTGATACCCCCGTGACCGATCTCACAGCCGGGCGAAGGGCCCGGTGTCACGCGGCGTCCGCCGGGACAAAACCGCGGGCCGTGCCGGATCGCCGCGCTTTCGGACAGGCCGGGTGGCACGGCCATGGGTGTCCACATACTGGGCGGACCTGCGGTGATCCGGCCGAGCCTCAGTAAACTGAGACGTCCGCAGTCTGACCTTCGGAGACAAGTCGTGGCGCTCGTTGTCCAGAAATACGGTGGTTCGTCCGTCGCCGATGCTGCCTGCATCAAGCGGGTCGCGCAGCGGATCGTCGCGACGAAAAAAGCCGGCAACGACGTCGTCGTGGCGGTCTCCGCGATGGGCGACACCACCGACGAGTTGCTGGACCTCGCCCAGCAGGTTTCGCCGATGCCGCCCGGGCGCGAGCTCGACATGCTGCTCACCGCGGGCGAGCGCATCTCGATGGCGCTGCTGGCGATGGCGATCGGCAACCTGGGCGTCGAGGCCCGGTCGTTCACCGGCTCCCAGGCCGGCGTGATCACCGACTCCACGCACGGCAAGGCCCGCATCATCGACGTCACGCCCGGCCGGATCCGGGAGGCGATCGACAAGGGCCAGATCGCGATCGTCGCGGGGTTCCAGGGCGTGTCCCGGGACACCAAGGACATCACCACCCTCGGTCGCGGCGGCTCGGACACCACGGCCGTCGCGCTCGCGGCGGCGCTCAACGCCGACGTTTGTGAGATCTACACCGACGTGGACGGCGTGTTCACCGCCGACCCGCGCATCGTGCCCACGGCGCGCCGCATCCCGCGCATCTCGTACGAGGAGATGCTGGAGATGGCCGCGTGCGGCGCCAAGATCCTGCACCTGCGCTGTGTCGAGTACGCCCGCCGGTTCAACCTGCCGATCCACGTCAGAAGCTCGTTCAGCAACAAGGAAGGCACGTGGGTCGTTGCCGACCCCGTCAGTGAGGAAGGGCAGATGGAGCAGCCGATCATCTCCGGCGTCGCGCATGACCGGAGCGAGGCCAAGATCACCGTTGTCGGCGTGCCCGACAAGGTCGGAGAGGCCGCCTCCATCTTCAAAGCCCTCGCCGACGCCGAGATCAACATCGACATGATCGTGCAGAACGTGTCGGCGGCGGCGACCGGGCGGACCGACATCTCGTTCACCCTTCCCGCGACCGACGGGCCGACCGCCATCAACGCGCTCAAGAAGATCCAGGACGACGTCGGGTTCGAGTCGCTGCTCTACGACGACCGGATCGGCAAGGTCTCGCTGATCGGCGCGGGCATGCGCTCGCACCCGGGCGTGACCGCGAAGTTCTTCGGCGCGCTCGCCGACGCCGGCGTGAACATCGAGATGATCTCGACCTCCGAGATCCGCATCTCGGTGATCGTGAGCCAGGACGACGTCGACGCCGCGGTGACCGCCGCGCACAGCGCGTTCAACCTGGACGCCGACCAGGTGGAGGCCGTGGTCTACGGAGGTACCGGACGATGAGCGAACGCAAGCCCACCCTCGCCGTCGTCGGCGCCACCGGCGCGGTCGGCACCGTGATGCTCGACATCCTCTCGAACCGCCCGAACGTGTGGGGGGAGATCCGCCTCATCGCCTCGGCCCGGTCGGCGGGCAAGGTGCTGCGGGTGCGCGGGGAGGACGTGGTCGTCCAGGCGCTCAGCCCCGAGGTGTTCGACGGCGTCGACGTGGCGATGTTCGACGTCCCGGACGAGGTGTCGGCCGAGTGGGCCCCGATCGCCGCCTCCCGCGGCGCGGTCGTGGTCGACAACTCCGGCGCCTTCCGCATGGACCCGGACGTGCCGCTGGTGGTGCCGGAGGTCAACCCCGAGCAGGTGCGCAACCGGCCCAAGGGCATCATCTCCAACCCCAACTGCACGACGCTGTCGATGATGGCCGCGCTCGGCGCGCTGCACCGCGAGTACGGCCTGCGCGAGCTCGTCGTCGCCTCCTACCAGGCGGTGTCCGGCGCGGGCGTGGCCGGTTCGCAGCGGCTGTACGACGAGCTCGAGGCGGTGGCGGGCGACCGCACGCTCGGCACCGTCGCCGGTGACGTGCGCAAGGCCGTGCCGGACCTCGCGGGCTCGCCGTTCGCGGCGCCGATCGCGCTCAACGTGGTCCCGGCGGCCGGCTCGTACAAGGGCGACGGCTGGTTCTCCGAGGAGCTCAAGGTCCGCAACGAGTCGCGGAAGATCCTCGGCATCCCGGACCTGAAGGTCTCCGCGACCTGCGTCCGGGTGCCGGTGGTCACCACCCACTCGCTCGCGGTCCACGCGACCTTCGCCAAGGAGGTCACGGTCGAGGGTGCCCGGCGGGTGCTGGACGCCGCGCCCACCGTGGTGGTGCTCGACGACCCGGAGAACAACGTCTTCCCGACCCCGGCCGACGTCGTGGGCACCGACCCCACCTACGTGGGCCGGATCCGGCAGGCGCTGGACTTCCCGAACACGCTCGACCTGTTCATCTGCGGCGACAACCTGCGCAAGGGCGCGGCGCTCAACACCGCGGAGATCGCCGAGCTGGTCGCGGCCGAGCTCACCTCCTGACCTCCCGGCCGCACGTCGCACCTCGCATCCGGCCGTCTCGCGCCGAGGCCCCGGCCGGTCGGCCGGATGCGCCGTCGCGGCCGCGCGCGGTGAGCCGCCACGCGCTGGTGCGGGCGCGGGTGCTTGCGGAGGGTTTCCCCGCCGTTCGCGGCCGGAGACGGGGGCGAGGGCCGCGCGGCGGGCGTGAGACGGGCCTGCGAACCGGTGGAGAACGGCCGGAGGGGGGTTCTCCGGTGCCGTGTCGCGTTCCCGGACAGCCGGGAGGGACTCACCGGAAGGTGATGTCCCAGTGGTTGTGCTCCAGGGCGTAGGTGTCGTCACCCGACCGGTAGAGCCGGGCGCCGTCCGCGCGCACGCCGACGTACCGGGCGTGCCGCCGGATGTAGGAGTCGAGGCACGTGTTCCGCGACACGTCCACCTTGTAGCCGTTCCCGTGGCTGTGCCGTCCGGGGGCGTGGCCCATCTCGGTGCCGCCGGTGACGACGACCGGGCAGCCGCTGTGCCGCTTGAGCCGGATCAGCTTCACCACCGTGTTCGCCCGGATGCCGTCGTAGGACGTGCAGGTGGGCCGGTACCTGCTGGTGCACCTGCCGGACGACCGGCGCTTGATGCCGGCCGTGCGCAGCCGCCGGGCGACGAAGCCGTGCGACAACCGGGCGTACGCCCGGAACCACCGGTGCCGGGTACGCCGCTGCGGTTGCTCGAGCGTGCCGGACCCCGAGGACATCCCCAGCAGCTTCACCAGCCCGCTGGCGCGGCCGTACCCGCCGGAGACCGGGTCGGCGCGGTCGCCGCCGATGAGCGGGGCGAACGCCGCGCCGGGGACGCGCGCCGGTGCGGCCGGTGCGATCGCGAGGCGGGCGGCCCCGGTACGGCCCCGCCCGGTGCGCGCCACCGCGAGCCGGCCGAGCCGGTGCGCCGGAACGCCGCCGATCCGGTGGGCCGGGCCCGCGGCCGCCGGGCCGTACGGGTCGACCGGGTCGCCGGGACGCGCCGACGGCGGTGCCGCCGGGGCCCCGACCCCCGGGACGAGGGCCGTGATCGCCATCTGGACGGTGAGCAGCGCGGCCGCGGACATCCGGGCGCGCTCCCGCCGCAACGGACGAGTTTCCATAAGTGGTTCCTCATCAGGCCGATCCAAACGCTGAGACATCGATCCCACGGCAGACCGGGACTGATCCCTCAATCCGGATGATCTTTGTTGGAACCTGGCGATCACCGGGACATGCCCTGACCAGAGGACGAATCGACCTGACGGGGGCGATAGCCGCACACAGGCGAATGTGGGAGCGCGCGGACGCCACGGACACGGCGCCGATCGGACGGCGGGCGTGTGCCGGGGGAGGGCCGGTCCGACCGGCCGCGGACTGACCGGAAGGACACAGGAACGGCACCTCGGGCACATCGCGGGCCGCCCGTTCGTTATGTCCATGTCGGGCCACGGGGGACCGATCGGGGGAGATCGAGGGGGAAGGTGAGCGGCCGATGAAGAAGGCGGCACGGGCGCTCGCGGTGTGGCGCGTGGTGCGGGAGGCGCAGCGCCCGGGGAGCCCCGGCGTGCTGTCCCGGGTACGGGCGATCCCGCGCATGCTGCGCGGCGCGCTGCGGGGCGACTACCCGCACCTGAGCAGATCGAGGATCGGCATGCTGGGCCTCGGGCTGGCCTACATCCTGTCGCCGATCGACGTCGTGCCCGAGTTCCTCGCGGTGATCGGCGCGGTCGACGACTTCGGCGTGCTCCTCTGGCTGCTCACCGCGCTGCTCGGGGAGAGCGGGCGGTACCTTGAGTGGGAGCGCGGGCGGGCGGCCGGCCTGGCCGGGTACGGCCCGGTCCCGGGCTCCGTGACCGGCTCCGGCCCCGGATTCGTCTCCGGAATGCGCCGCGGCGCCCGCGCCGTGCCCTGAGGCACGGCGACCCGGGAGTTGAGCCGGGGCGTACGGGCGCCGAGGCTCGGCGCTCGAGGAGCCCGGCCGAGCGATCGCCAGGCACGTGAGTTCGCGGCCACGGCGTCCGGAAGGCCCGTCACCGCGTGGACCGTACCGGCGGCACCGCACGACGTCGCGCCGAGGGTGGGGGAGGGCGTCTCGTGCGGGCGGGGGCGGGCGCGCCGGGGCGCGGGGCGCCCACCCCCGCCTGCGGCCAGGCGTTGGGTGGTGTCGGACGACCGTCAGATGGTTTCCATACGCAGCCACGCGCGCGAGGGCAGCGGGTGGCCGAAGAGGCGGGCGGCGTTGCCGTACGCGACACGCGCGATGTCGGTCGGAGGCAGCGTGCCGAGGTTGCGGGCGACGACCCGCTGCGTGTCCGGCCAGGTCGAGTCCGCGTGGGGGTAGCCGCTCTCCAGCAGCACGTGCTCCAGGCCGACGGCGAGCCGTACCCCGGAGAGGGCGTGGTCGTTGAGGGTGCCGAAGAAGAAGTTGCGGCGCAGTACCTCGCTCGGGCGCAGCCCGCTGTCCCACTCGATCTCCCCGACCGGATGGTCCAGCGCGTAGTCGGCCCGCTCGGCGAGCATGGGAAGCCAGCCGACCCCACCCTCCACGATGAGGATGCGCAGTTTCGGGAACCGCAGCGGGATCCCGGACCAGAGCCAGTCGGCGCAGGCGAACATGGCGCTCGCCGGCATGAGCGTGGTGATCGCCTCGATGGGGGTGTCGGGCGACGGCACCGGCGTCCACGACCCGGAACCCGTGTGCAGGCAGACCACGGTGCCCGTCTCCTCGCAGGCGGCGAAGAACGGGTCCCAGTGCCGGGTGTGGATCGACGGCAGTCGCAGCCGGGTGGGGAATTCCGGGAAAAGCACCGCCTTGAAACCGCGTTCGGCGTTCGCCCGGATCTCCTTTCCGGCGAGCTCCGGATCCGGCAGCCACGGAAGCTGGAGCGCGATGATCCGCTCGGGATAGGTACCGGCCCAGACCTCCACGTGCCAGTCGTTCCAGGCGCGGATCAGGGCGAGGCCGAGATCCTGGTCCCGGGTCTTGGAGAAGACCGTTCCAGCCTCACCCGCGAGCATGCCTGGAAAACACAGCGCCGCCCAGATTCCCGCCCGATCCATGTCCGCGATCCGCGCCTCGATGTCGTAGCAGCCGGGGCGCATCTGGTCGAAGCGCACCGGTTCGAGCGTGCGGTTCTCGACGGGCAGCCCGGCACCGACGTCGAGCCCGGCGCACGGAAAGGTCGCCCCGTTGTAGCGCCACACCTGGTGCCCCGTCTCGGTCTCCACCACCTTCGGGGCGAGGTCGACGTACTTCTCGGGCAGGCGGCCTTCGAACAGGTCGGGCGGTTCGATGAGGTGGTCGTCCGCCGAGATGATCACATAATCCCGCCGCCTGGGCTCGGGATCGGGAAGAGACGGCGGAGTAGTCACAGGGAAAACCGTAAGCCCAGGGAATAACGCCATTCAAGCCGCCAGGTCTCCGGTCGGTATCCTTTCGTTCACCCGGAGCGGTCAGCCGGTTACTTTTTCGTGTGATTCCGCGATTTTCCCAGTTGAGGCGGCCTCCGCGGCGGCCTTGCGGTCGCGCGCCTCACGGCGGATGAGCACGACCCAGCCGCCCACCGCGATGGGAATGAACACCCACCACTGGAAACTGTAGGCGAGATTGAGCGCGCCGCCGCCGTCCGGTTCCGGATCGGGCAGCGGGGTGGGCGCGGTCGCGGCCGGCGGGCTCTGCGAGCCGAGCTGGACGTAGCCGCCGTAGAGCCGGTACGGCAGGCGCTTGCCGAGCGTGGCGGTGTCGATCAGCATGATCTGCCCCTGGGGCAGCCCGGACCGCTCGGAGATCCCGGTGGTCTCCTCGGTCTCGGCGGGCATGAGCCGGCCGGTCACGGCCACCTCGCCGGTGGCCGGGGGCGGCACCTCGGGCGCGGCCTCCGCGGTCGGGCCCATCGGCACCCAGCCGCGGACCACGAGCACGGCCTCGCCGTCGCGGACCACGAGCGGGGTGAGCACGTAGTAGCCGACCTTGCCGTTCAGGGTGCGGCGCCGTACCAGCAGCTCGTTGGCCGGGTCGAAGCGCCCGCTCACCGTGACGGCCCGGTACTTCAGCCTGGCGTCCACCGAGCCGCCGACCGTGCTGAGCCGGTCCAGCGGCACGGCCTCGGCGGCGAGGTTCGCCTGGGTGCGCTCGTGCGCGGCCGAGCGCGTCTCGTATCGGCCGAACTGCCACTTGCCCAGCAGCAGGAAGGCGGGGACGGCCAGCAGCACCACCAGGTGCAACGCCAGCCAGCGCGGGGCGAGCAGGAACCGATACACGACTCCAGGGTATGTACGCCGCGGCGCGGTCCCGCACTTGGGAAGGCCCGTGACGAGCGGGTACGGCCCGGCCCGGGCCGGTCAGGCGACGCGCGCGCCGGGGCCGGGGAGCGGGGTGACCTCGCGGGCCCCGCCCACCTCGTGGCCTTCGTCACAGCGCAGGTACTGCCGTACCGGGGCGCCGCAGCCGCGGTGGGTGAGCACGACCGGCGGGCCCGCCTGGTCGGCGAGATGGCGGTCGCCCCAGTGCATGAGCGCGACCATGATCGGGTAGAGGTCGACGCCCTTCTCGGTGAGCCGGTACTCGTACCGGCGGCGCTGCCCGGGCTCCTGGTACGGCGTGCGGCGCAGCAGCCCCTCCTCGACGAGACGGGCGAGCCGGGCGCTGAGCACCTGCCGCGGGGCCCCGGTGGCCTCCTGGAAGTCGGCGAACCGGCGTACCCCGAGGAACGCCTCGCGCAGCACGAGGAAGGTCCACTTCTCGCCGAGGATGGCGAGGGTGCGCGCGATCGAGCAGTTCTCGTTGGAGAAGCGCAGCCGGTTTCGGGCCACGGCGCGGTCCTGATCGCCCGGGGCGGGCGGTGCGGACGCCCCCGACGGGCCCGGTGCGGGCGCGTCGGGTCCCCGCTCCTGGGCGGTGTGCTGCGTCCGGGTCATGGGCAAATCGTATGGTTCCTTCCCCGTCGTCACCAGCGTCTTTGGCATGGGTTTGACAGACGGACCGTTCCTGCCGATGCTGAGTCTATGAAACGAACTCAGGTGCTTCGGCCGCACGCGCCCGCCTGCCCCGCGCCCCGGCCGCCGGCGGCGACGGCGGCGGCGACGGTGGAGATCCGCCCGGCACGCCCGGACGACGCCGAGCGGGTGCGGGACTTCCTCACCCGCCTCTCCCCGGACACCCGGGCGCTCCGGTTCTTCACCGGCGTCGGCCGCCCCACCCCGGCCCTGGTGCGCGCGCTCGTGACCCGCGACGACCGGCGCGACGTGCTGCTCGCGGTACGGCGCACGCCGCACGGCGACGAGGTCGTGGGGCACGCGATGAGCTGCCACGTGGTCCCGCCCGGTGGGGCCGGCGAGGGCGACGGCGCGGCGCGGCCGGTCGCGGAGATCGGGATCGTGGTGGCCGACGACTGGCAGGGCCGGGGGATCGGCGAGCGGCTGCTGCGGCGGCTGCTGCTGCGCGCCGCGGCGCGCGGCGCGACCGAGGCGGTGATGGACGTGCTCGCCGAGAATCACCGGCTGCTGCGGGCGATCCGCCGCCGGTGGCCGGATGCGATAATGCGGATGAGCTACGGAACGGTCGAGGTGCGGACGGGTCTCAAGGCTCGCGGAACTTCGTTTGCAGAATAACGTTCTGTTGCGTCACCATTGACATGTGACGAACGCGAGGACGAGCCGCGACGGCCGGAGCCGGATCCTCGAGGGCGCGTTGCGGCGCTTCAGCCGAGACGGCGTATCGGCCACCACGCTCGCCAGCCTCCGGCAGGAAAGCGGAGTGAGCGTAGGTAGTTTTTACCATCACTTCGCCAGCAAAGAACACGTTTTCGGCGTCCTGTACCACGACATCTGCCGGATGTACTACGACGCCTTCCTCAAGGAGCTGCTCCGGCACGGGGACGCCCGGTCGGGGATCGAGGCGATCGTGGCCATGCACATGAAGTGGTGCCTCGACAACCCCGAGCGGGCCCGCGTGTTCATCAGCGAGCGCCCGCCGCGGCGTCACGAGCCGGGCGGCCCCGAGGTCGCCGAGACCCGGCGCACCTTCCTCCGCCAGGTCGCGGACTGGTGGCGGCCGCACATGAACGCGCGGCTGCTGCGCGAGATCCCGCCGACGCTGTGCTACGTGCTCTGGCTGGGCCCGGCGAACGAGATGTGCCGGCTGTGGTTCGCGGGCGCGCACCAGCCCACCGAGGAGGAGATCAAGGAGCTCGGCGTGGCCGCCTGGCACTGCCTGCGCGAGCCCAACCCGGGGGAGGACCGCTAGCCGCAGCTCAGGCCCCGCAGCGCGCCGGCCGTGCCGTACGGCTCGGCACCCGCCAGACCCGCTTGTCGAGGCTGATGTCCAGCCGCAGCTCGGCCCGGCGCCGCCGGAGGCCGGGCACCCGGAACCGGTCCTCCACGGTGAACCTGCCGCGCGACGGATAGCCGAAGCCGAGCTCGCCCGGCAGCACGCGCAACTCGTCCCGGTTGCCGCAGCGGGGGCAGGTCCACGCGACGAGATCCCGGCCGCGGTGGTAGTCGTGGCACGCGGCGAAGTACTCGTCGGGGGTGAACCGGGCTTCGCAGGCGAAGCAGGGGATCAACATCAGGCCGTCCTCGTCGTTCGTTCCGTCATCGGCCACCCGGCGGTGACCGGTTCGGTAACCGTCCGCTCACACGGTCCTACGCATATGCGTACCCCGGCCGGCTTGATCGGCACTTGCAGGCCGCTGACCGAGGCCCGGCGCGGGACCCGCTAGATTCGGGGCCGTGGACGTCCCCGCCGACCTGCTCGCCCGGCTCCGCGACCGGCTCGTCACCACCGGCTACACGATCGACGGCGTGCGCGAGCGCCTCGGGGACGTGGCCGCCGCCGCGCTCGCCCGCGAGGAGCTCGTCCCCGCCGAGCGCGCCACCCGCGACGCCGACCCGCTCGGCGCGCTGATCCGGCTGTGGTGGCTCGGGCTCGCCGTACCCGAGCGGCGCCTGCACCTGCCGGTCGACGGGCTCGTCGCCGCGGGCCTGCTGCGGCGCGACGGCGACGAGGTCCGCGCGGCCGTGCACCTGCAGCCCTGGGAGACCGGCGGCTACCTCGTCTCCGACCGCAAGGTACGGCCCGGCGACCCGGCGCTGCGCCCCGACCACGTGGTCGGCGCGGGCGGCGCCTCGGCGAACCTCGCCGCCCTCGTCACCCGCCGCCCCGTGGAGTCCGCGCTCGACCTCGGCACCGGGTGCGGCGTGCAGGTCCTCCACCTCGCCGGCCGGGCCGGCCGGATCACCGCCACCGACGTGAACCCGCGGGCGCTGCGCATCGCCCGGCTGAGCTGGGCGCTCTCCGGCATCGAGCACGTGGACGCGCGGCTCGGCTCCGGCTTCGACCCCGTCGCGGATGAACGCTTCGACCTGGTGGTGAGTAACCCGCCGTTCGTGATCTCGCCGCGCGGCCGGTTCACCTACCGCGAGTCCGGCGCGGCCGCCGACGACTTCTGCCGCGACCTGGTCCGCGCCGCCCCGCGGCACCTCAACCCGGGCGGGTACTGCCAGATCCTCGCCAACTGGCTGCACGTGGCGGGGGAGGACTGGCGGGACCGGGTCGGCGGCTGGCTCGCCGAGACCGGCTGCGACGGCTGGGCCGTACAGCGGGACGTGCTCGACCCGGCCGAGTACGTCGAGCTGTGGCTGCGGGACTCCGCCGAGCAGGGCACCCCCGCCTACCGGGAGCGGTACGATGAGTGGCTCACCTGGCTGGAGTCGCTCGGCGTCACCGGGATCGGGTTCGGCTGGATCACGCTGCGCGACGGCGGCAGCCTCGACCCGGTGGTGCGGGTCGAGGAGCTCACCACGCCGGTCGAGCAGCCGGTGGGCGCCTACGTCGACGAGGTGCTCGACGCGATCACGACCGCGCACCGGATCGGCGCCGACGAGCTGCGCCACGCCTACCTGGTGACCCGCCCGGACGTGGTCGAGGAGCGGATCGGGCCGCCGGGCGCCGAGGACCCCGCGCGCATCGTGCTCCGCCAGACCGGCGGGCTGCGCCGGCACGCCCAGGTCGGCACGGTGGAGGCCGCGCTCGCCGGGGCCTGCGACGGCGAGCTGCCGCTCGGCGCGCTGCTCGCCGCGATCGCCGAGCTGACCGGGGCCGACCCGGACGAGACCATGGCGCGGATCGACGAGCTGCGCCCGCTGATCGCCGAGGGCTTCTTCCGGATCAAGGAACCCGCAAACGATCGATAAAACGATCTTTGAGCGGATGTTGAGCGGCGCGCGGGAAGGTGGGACCGGGCGCCGGCTCAAAGGGGTTCGGGGCCGCGCCCCGTCCGGCCGGTCACCACGAGGCGGCGGCCACCGCCTGCGGCTCTCGGGACCCGTCGACGGTGGCCGGGGAGGCCGGCCGGACGCTCGCCTTCGTGCCCGCGACGACGGGAAACCGACGTGATCAACCACTTCGCCATGACCCGGCTGGACGAGGACCTGTTCGCCGGGGTCGACGTCCCCGCCGCCCTGACGCATCCGGCGGGGCCCTCCTCCGATCCATCCACGCCCGCGGCCGGCGATCCGTGTCCCGGCCGCGCCGCGCCGCCGGACGAGGCCGCCGGGCACTGAGCACCCCGCGGCGGCCCTGCGAGGCCATCGGGCCGCCGCGGGTGGTGCCCGCGCCGGTCTCCGCCCGGTACGGCTCGCGCGGGGCGGGTCAGCTGCCCACGCCGTCGCGCTCGAGCAGCGGGCGCAGGTCGTCCGCCTCGGGCGCGCCGAGGCGGCGGAAGATGTCGTGCGCGGCGCGCAGGCACTCGGCGCTGCGCTCGGTCCTGCCGAGCCCGGCGAGCGCCTTGCCGAGCACGGCGAGCGACTGGGCCTCGCCGTACGGGTGGGCGATCTCGCGGCTCACCGCGAGGGCCTGCTCGGCGTGCCGGGCCGCGTCCGCGTGGCGGCCCGCGGCGACGAAGGTCTCGGCGAGGCGGCAGCACACCCGCTGCTCCCAGACCCGCTGTCGGCTCGCCCGGAAGAACTCCAGGCACTCGGCGTGGTGCACCACCGCCTCGGTGAACCGGCCCACCCGGGAGAGCACGATGCCGAGGTGGTACCGGGCCCGCGCCATCCCGGCCCCGCTGCCGATCTCGGTGAAGATGGCGAGCCCGCGCTCGGCCGCGGCGATCGCCGCCTCCGGGTTCCCGAGGCCGAGGTGGTCGCGGGCCGAGTAGCTGAGCACGAGCGCCTCGCCCGCGGGCACCCCGGTCGCCCGGTAGACCTTCAGCGCCGCGTCGAACCAGTCCAGCGCCTCCTCGTGGCGGCGCTTGCGCCCGGCGACCACGCCGAGGCCGTTGAGGATCTCGCCGGTGAGCACGGGGTCGCCGGTCGCCTCGGTGAGGTCGAGCGCGCGGCGGAACTCCTGCTCGGCGTCGTCGAGCCGGTTCGCCCCGAACCGCACCCGGGCGAGCACGTAGCGGCAGCGCAGCTCGCTCGCCGCGTCCCCGGCCGCGCGCGCGGCGGCGAGCACGGCCCGGGCGCGCCGGTCGAACTCGCGGGCGTAGGTGCCGGTCTCCAGCAGCGGCTCCATCGCCACCAGCAGGTCGGCGGCGGTGAGCAGCGGCGCCGGCCCGTCCCCCGGCTCGCCGACCGCCTGCCCGATCGCGGCGAACATGTCCTCGCCCTCCACCGCGAGCCACGCCACGGCCTCGTCCGCCGAGGAGAAGGTACGGCCGGGCACGGCGGGCTTCGACAGCCGGTCGGCCATGAGGCTGCCCTCGTAGGCGAGCCGGTGGGCCGCCTGCGCCGAGGCGAGGTAGAAGCCGAGCAGCCGGCGCAGCGCCCGCGCGGCCTCCGCGGGGTCCTCGGTCCGCTCGGCCTGGCGCCGGGCGAAGAGCTTGAGCAGGTCGTGGAAGCGGTACCGGCCGGGCGCGGGGGCCTCGAGCAGGCTCGCGTCGACGAGCGACTCGAGCACGTGCTCGGTCTCGACCGGGTCGTGGCCGAGCATCGCGGCGGCGGCGAGCACCGAGATCGCCGGGCCGCTCGGCAGCGACAGCAGGCGGAACGCCCGGGCCTGCCGCGCGTCGAGCTGGCCGTACCCGAGGGCGAAGGTGGCGCTCACCGCGAGGTTGCCGACCCGCAGCTCGTCGAGGCGCCGCCGCTCGTCGGCGAGCCGGGGCACGATCGAGGCGATCGTCCACGCGGGCCGCGCGGCGAGCCGCGCCGCCACGATGCGCACCGCGAGCGGCAGGAACCCGCAGGCGGCGACCACGTCCATCGCGGCCGCGCGCTCGGCCGCCACCCGATCCGGCCCGGCGACCGCGGCGAACAGGTCGAGCGCCTCGTCCGGCTCCATCACGTCGAGGTCGATGAGCCGGGCCGCGGGCAGGTCGGCGAACTTGACCCGGCCGGTGACGATCGCCGCGCAGCCCGGCGCGCCGGGCAGCAGCGGGGTCACCTGCTCGGCGTCCCGCGCGTTGTCGAGCAGCACGAGGATGCGCCGGTCGGCGAGGAGCGAGCGGTAGAGCGCGGCCCGCTCGGCCGTGCCCTCGGGGATGACGTCCATCGGCACGCCGAGGCCGCGGAGGAACGCGGCGAGCACGGTCTCCGGGGCGATCGGGTCCTCGCCGTAGCCGCGCAGGTCGGCGTAGAGCTGGCCGTCGGGGAACCGGTCCTGCACCAGGTGCGCCACGTGTACGGCGAGCGTCGTCTTGCCCACGCCGCCGATGCCGGAGATCGCGGCGATCGGCACGGCCTCGGGCGTGGCGGGCTCGGTGAGCAGCGCACGGAGCCGCTTGACGAGCTCCTTGCGGCCGGTGAAATCGGCGACCGCGGGGGGCAGCTGGGCGGGCCGGGGCGGCTCGGCCATCCGGGCCGGCGCGGCCTGGGGCGCCGCGGCGGGCCCGGCAGGGGCGTCCGGTACGGCCTGGCCGTCCGGTGGCGCGCCGGGCGCGCCGGCCTCGCTCCCGCCGTCCTGCGCGTCGTCCCGCGTGCCCTCGACCGGCCCGTCCGCGGGGGTGCGCGGGTCCGGCACCGGGGCGCGGGAGGGCGCCATGAGCGTGGGGTCGGCGGCGAGGATGCGCCGGTGGAGCGCGGCGAGCTCGGGGCCGGGCTCCACGCCCAGCTCCTCGACGAGCACCCGCCGGGTCTCGGTGAACACGTTCAGCGCCTCGGCCTGCCGCCCGCAGCGGTAGTAGGCGAGCATGAGCTGGGCGCGCAGCCGCTCGCGCAGCGGATGCTCGCCGGTGAGCGCGCGCAGCTCGGCGACGAGGTCGGCGTGCCGGCCGAGCGCCAGGTCGAGGTCGACGAGGTTCTCCACCACGGTCATGCGCCGCTCGACCAGCCGCTCCCGCTGGTTCTCCGCGAACGGCCCGACCGCGCCGGTGAGCGGCTCCCCGCCCCACAGGCCGAGGGCGGTGCGCAACGTCTCCGCGGCCTCGGCGAGCCGCCCGTCCCGCCGCCAGGACTCGGCATCGGAGACGAGACGCTCGAACTCGGCGAGATCGAGCGCGCCCTCGCCGAGGCGCAGCGCGTACCCGCGGCCGACCGAGGTGAGCAGCTGCGGCCGGGAGCGCGGGGAACGGCCCGGCTCGAGCACGCCGCGCAGCCGCGACACGTAGGTGCGCAGCGCGCCGAGCGCGCGGGGCGGCGCACCCTCCCCCCAGACGCCGTCGATGATCTCTTCGGGAGTGACCACGCGCCCTGCGCGGATCAGCAGCATCGCGAGGATCGAGCGCTGCAACGGGGTGCCCAGGTCGAGCTCCTGGCCGTCACGCCAGGCCCGGACCGGCCCGAGAATGGCGAAACGCAGCCCATCTCCCCCACCCTGACCAGCCATTCTCCGTTTTCTCCGCCCCTGGTGCTGATTTTCACCGCATCATAGATCCCCGTATTGCGCGCGCCCTAGACACGGAGGATAACGCTGGCCGAAGCGTTGATTCTCCATTGATCAGGTTTCACCCGGCATCGGGGATTCTTGATGGCGAGCGCGCGTGGTCTCCACGGGGGCGGCCACGCCGAGATGATATTCGCGGCCCGGTCGTTTCCGGGCCGCTGGGCCGGTCCCGCGGCGCACGATTCCCGGTGGGATGTCGCCCGGCGCCGTGCCGCGTGCAGACCGTTCCCGGTCTCGTCCTCCGCGGTGCCCAGGGGGCCGCGGAGGACCTTGCGCCGCCCGGCGGCCTCCTGCGGGCGGGCGCCGCCGGCGGCGGGATGCACCGCCGTCCCACCCGGACCACCCGGTACCCACGGCCACCTGCGCGTTCGCGCCGCCCGTACCCCCGCGTGCCGGGCCGTTGCGCCGGGCGGTGTAGGGTGATCCGCGCCATCGGCTCCGCGTCCCGGCAAGCGGTGCGCGCCTGCGCGCGTGCGCCGTCGTGGCCCGGTGCCGGTCGCGTCGGCCCCGATGACCGCGCCGGGCGGATGGAGATCGATTCCGCCGTGCCGTACTCCATGACGGGACGATGGAACCCGGATGCGCGATGCGAAGTGGCAGCCGACGGCGGAATTGCCGGACTTGTCCTATAGGCGAAAACTCCGCTAGTCGATTGCGATCGGCCTGCATACCCGACTTCAGCGGTCTGTAAGCGGCGCAAGGCCGGATGCAAGCGGTATGCAGGCGGCGCGGGTTTCACTGACGGTGCGAGCTCGTCCGGAAGACGGACGGACGACTCGCACCCCGCTCCCAGCAGCCTCGTCAAATACGGAGGGAATGTCATGCGCCGCTCGATCAGCACCTTGCTCGGTGTGACCGCCGCCGCCGGTATCGTCGCCCTCGGCGTCCCGGCCCTCGCCTCGCCGGCCGCGGCCTCCACCGCCTCGCCCGACCCCCGGGCCGCCCTCACCGACAGCGTCGACCGCTGGGGCCCGATCTTCGCCAGAAACGGCCTGGCGAGCGCCAGAGGCGTGGTGCGGGACAACTGGTTCGGGGTCCGCAGAAACACGGTGACCGTGTCCGGCCAGCTCACCGACCGCGACTTCCGCACCTTCCGCCGGGGCGGTAAGTGCGCCTACGTCAACTTCGACCTGCGTCGTCTGGGCGCGCCGCGCTTCGCCTTCTCCGACGGGCCGACCTACACCTGGTGCGGCGCCGACAAGGCCCCGCGCTCCTTCTCCTTCACCCGGAACAACATCGGCGCCGTCCGGGCGACGGTCTGCCAGATCGACCGCTTCGGCGGCCGTCCGCTCGCCTGCCGGACGCAGGTCATCTACGACGTCCGGCGGTAGTTCCCGCTCCGCTCCGCGCGGCGCGTCCGGCCCCGCCCGGGCGTGACCGCGCGGCCCCCTCCTCCGCTTTCCTGAGCACACCCACACCACGACGGCCCGCCCGGATCGGCATCCGGGCGGGCCGTCCGGCGTTCCCGGGATCCGGCCGGCGCGATCGGGTACGGCAGGCGGCGTCGGCGGACGCGCCGTCGCGGGGTCCGGATCAGAGCGAGGTGGAGGCGAGCGACCGGGCGGCCGGGCCGACGTCGTTGCCGGTGATGCCGGCGAGCGCCTCGGCGAGGTGGTCGAGCGCCTCGGCGATCCACGGCAGGCGCAGCGGGTCCGCGGCGTCCAGGGCGGCCAGCCGCTGCTCGTCGGTCTCGCCGTACATCATGCTCGTGGCCACCCGCACCCGCAGCGCCCGCGGGTCGTCGCCGAAGGCGCTGCCGGGGAGCACGCCCACGCCGTACCGGTCGAGCAGCGCCGCGGCGAACTCGTCCGAGGTGGCGAACCCGGTGAGGAAGCCGAAGTCGGGGTAGAGGTAGAAGCCGCCCTGCGGCATGTGCAGGGCCGCCCCGGCGGCGAGAAACCGCTCGGCCACCGCCCGCACCACGGTGGCGTGCAGCCGCCTGCTGTCGGCGATCCGGGCGACGAGCTCCACCGGCTCGGAGAACGCGTAGGCGGCCGCGTGCTGGATCGGCGCCGCCGGGCTCGACCAGATCTCGCTCGCGATGGCGAGCATGCTCGCGCGCAGGTCATGGGCGTCGTCGGGGAGCCGGGCCACGCCGATGCGCCAGCCGCCCAGGGCGAGGCTCTTGCTCAGCCCGGTCGTGATCACGGTGCGCTCGGGGGCGAGGGCCGCCGGGCTCGGGCACCGGTTGAGGGGGTTGTGCACGAGGTCGCCGTAGATCTCGTCGGAGATGATCGTCAGGTCGAGCTCGCGGGCCACCTCGACCAGCCCGTGCACGGTCTCCGGCCGGGGGAGCAGCCCGGTGGGGTTGTCGGGCAGGGTGACGAGCAGCGAGCGGACGTCGCGGCCGCGGGCGCGGGCCTCGCGCACCGCGTCGGCCACGAGCCCGGGGTCGGGCACCCCGCCCTCACCGGGCGGCGGCGGCAGCAACAGCGGACGCACCCCGATCAGCTCGGCCTGCGCGGCGTAGCTCACCCAGCTCGGCCGCGGCAGCACGATGTCCCCGCCGATCGCCATGAGGAGGGCGTACAGCAGCGGCTTGCTGCCGGGGCCGCAGATCACCAGCTCCGGGTCGGTCGGCAGGCCGCGGCGCGCCCAGTACCCCGCGGCGGCCTCGCGCAGCTTCGCCGTACCCGCGACCGGGCCGTAGCCGTTCTGCGCGGAGGACGCCTCCAGGCGCTCCCGTAACGAGGGGTGGACCGGAAGTCCTGCCTCCCCGAACGCCATGTGGAGCACCCGCTCTCCCGCCATACGCCGACGAGCTATCTCCTCATTTGCCGCCAAGGTGGCAGAAAGTGTCACGTTCATGGACAAACCCTTCGTGTGCTCGGAACCGTTCCCAGGGTGCGTCGGCGTAGGCGTAAGTACAAGCGAGGGTTGCCGGGGGTGGGCATAAGATTTAGTGATGCTAGATATCCGGCGCCTGGCCCTGATCTGTGAATTCGCCCGTAGAGGGAGCATTGCGGCGACGGCGGCCGCGTTGGGTTACACGCCGAGTGCGGTTTCCCAACAGCTCGCCACGCTGGAGCGTGAGGCGGGCACCGCGTTGCTCGACCGGACCTCGCGCAGCGCGGAGCTCACCGACGCCGGCCGCCGGCTCGTCGCGCACGCCGAGCGCATCCTCGCGATGGTCGAGGAGGCCGAGGCGGACCTGTCCGCGCACGCCGCCACGCCCCGGGGGCGGGTGGTGGTCACCGCCTTCCCCACGGCCGCCGTGGCGTTCGCCCCGGCGCTCGCCCGCTCGCTGCGGCGGCACAGGGAGCTCACCCTGCGGCTGCGGCAGAGCCGTTCCGGCCGCGGGCTGCGCGAGGTGCAGTCCGGCGAGGTGGACATCGCGCTCGTGGACGACTGGTACGGCCGCGCCCGCGGCTACGACAACCTGCAGGTGTTCCCGCTGCTGAAGGACCCGCTCGTGCTCGTGGTGCCCCGCAGGCACCCGATGGCCGACCCGGCGGTGCCGGTCGACCTGAAGGCGCTGCGGGACGAGCCGTGGATGGCGACCCCGGAGGGCGAGCCCTCCCGGCTCGCCGTGGACCGGATGCTCGCCGACGTGGGCGGGGCCCAGCCGGTGGCGTGGGAGTTCGAGGGGCTCGGCACGATCCTCGGCCTGGTGGCGAAGGGGGTCGGCATCGCCGCGGTGCCCTCGCTCGCCCTCGCCGCCGGGGTGCGCGGCATCGCGGTACGGCGGCTGCCCGGCGACCCGCCCGCCCGCGAGGTGCACGCGGTGGTGCGGCCGTCGAGCACCCACCGGCCGTCGGTCGCCGCCACGCTGCGGGCGATCCACGTGGCCGCGCGGTACATCGCCGCGGATCTGGAACCCGTGCAGTCCCTGCTGCCGCGGGATGGGGCACGATCGGCGGGGTAGGTCCCCCCTTGCGTCATGACGACGCCAGGCCCCCGTCAAGGAGGATCCCCGTGCCGACATCGGTTCCCCGTCGCTTCGAGGGCAGGTACGCGCTGGTCACCGGAGCCGCGCAGGGCATCGGCGCCGCCACCGCGCGGCGGCTCGCCGCCGAGGGCGCCGCGGTCGCGGTGGTCGACCTCGACGCCGGCCGCTGCGGCCCGGTCGTGGACGAGATCAGACAGGCCGGCGGCGAGGCGATCGCGCTCGCCTGCGACGTCTCCGACGCCGCCCAGGTGGAGGCCATGGTCGACGCGGCGGCCGGCGCGTTCGGCCGTATCGACGTGCTCGTGAACAACGCCGGGATCACCCGCGACAACCTGCTGTTCAAGATGTCCGAGGAGGACTGGGACCGGGTCGTCGACGTCAACCTCAAGAGCGTCTTCCTGGTCTCCAGGGCGGTGCAGCGCCACATGGTCGCCCAGCGGTACGGCGCGATCGTCAACCTGTCGAGCCGCTCCGCGCTCGGCAACCGGGGCCAGGCGAACTACTCGGCGGCGAAGGCCGGGATCCAGGGCCTCACCGCCACGATGGCGATCGAGCTCGGCCCGTTCGGCATCCGGGTGAACGCCGTCGCCCCCGGCTACATCGTCACCGCGATGACCGAGGCCACGGCGGTGCGGGTCGGGGTCACCCCCGAGGACCACCAGGCGGCCGCCGCGGCGAACACCCCGCTGCGCCGCGTCGGGCGGCCGGAGGAGGTCGCCGCCGTCGTGGCGTTCCTCGCCTCCGACGACGCCTCGTACGTCAGCGGCCAGACCCTCTACGTCAACGGGGGCGCCCGCTAGGGCGGACGCGCCCCACAGGGCGAAACGGGCGGGCCGGCTC
>Ga0207866_1000791_pt1 | contig 39110 bp, 29 predicted proteins | sample HigsolmetaAR203D_FD_184835 | JGI IMG/M metagenome (GOLD analysis project Ga0207866, IMG submission 184835) | Ionic liquid and high solid enriched microbial communities from the Joint BioEnergy Institute, USA - AR20-3-D (SPAdes) (version 2) ...
TTTTCTACAATCGCAAACGAGTCCATTCGGCGATCGGGTATCTCACACCCATTCAATGCGAACAAATGTACGATTGTGTTGCGTAATTTTCTCGATTCCATGTGTCCAATCTATTGACAGAGGTCCACCTGTTGCAATTGTGGGATCCGCAAAATTCGGATGATCCGGCGGATTGGCTGGTGTATGATTTCGAGGTTCCCGAAAGGGAGCCGGTCACGGTCTATGTGTTCGGAGCTGATGGCGAGATTGAGGACCTGCAGCTTGTCGATACCGGCAACGATGAAACGACACCCGTTCCCGGCAGCGTCAGGCGGATTTCCGAAGCGGCGAACGGGTACGTGTACGGCTTCGAGGTTTTCCCTGACCGATGCTTCAGATTGAAGTCCGATAACTACCATTTCTCGATTGTTTATCAATTGACTCCTTTGTGTCCGGAAGACGGAAGAGAATTTCTGGTTCATGTGTCCGAGACGCCGTATCTGCTGCAACTGTTCGACTATATTTTTTGGGAAGAGCACGATGGCGCCACCCCAACACTCCGGGGTTGGATATGGTTTAGCACGCCCGGACAGTTCGGATTGGGGGTCAACATTTACGGCAAAGAAGACGAAGAAGGCGCCGGCTGCGTCATCAATGACATATACGAGGGCACGCCGGCCGTAATGATTCTGTCCTGTCAGCTTCCGGACGATCCGTCGCATGTGGAAATCGTCGCGATCGATGGCGACGGCGGGGAGCATACGACCAATCTGGTCTTTCGTCTGGATGATGTCGAGCTGCCCGGCAACCTCACGGTGACGGACCGTGATGGACGTCTCGGATGGGTTGAACAGGAGTTCCGTTTCGAAGTGCGCGAGGAGGATCCGGCCCGTTTCGCCCTGTATCGATTTGTCCCGTTGTTCACGACGGAAGTCAGATATGCTCCCGTGGACGGAACCGGTTTACGCTCGGCCGGGCCGTGGGAGCCGGTGGATGTCAAAGTGGATTCATTTGACGGTTCCACATTTCTTCAAATTGTGGACCTGGAAGGGAAATTGTTCGCCAAGACCCCGGAAATTCCAGTTGTTGACCGGGTGTCTGACGTGGACGGGCTTCTGGAATACGCCGCATCGGGAATCAAGCCCTGGGATGAAAGCTTTGCGCCCCAGCATCCGTCCTTCAAGGTCGGCGTCAATTCCGCGGGCGGGCGATCCGCCCTGATCGAATGGCCGTTGCCGGATCATGGCGGCCTGGAATTGGTCGCATATGATCTGTACTATTCGGACAACAATCATAACTTTAGCGGCGTTGACAGGGTGTATCTTCCGCTCGAGCAGCCCTCGGATACGTTCATGCATCGATCGGACGACATTCCGGAGGACGTGGAGAAGCTGGTGGTTGTGCCGATCCTGTATAACAGGGATTCAAACAAGCTCGTATATGCGAAGGAATTCGAAGTCATGCTCGAAGACCAGGTCCAGGAACCGGACCCTGACGCGCCGAAGCTCGCGAGCCTCACCGTCAACGAGGTCGATCTTCCGACCGTGAGCACCGAAATTCAAATGTTCGCACCCCATGGCACCGAGTCCGTTCCGGTGAGCGCAACCGCCGATGCGAATGTGCGGATCACGCTGGATGGAAACGAGTACTACGGTTCGGTGGAGACGGAAGTCCCGGTCACCGAAGATGATTTCCACATGACCATTACCCTGTATGATCCCGATTCGGAGCTGACCACGGTATACACGGTGATTATCCGGCGCATGCGAACGGCGGAATTGACGAACCAGGTCATGTTCGGCACGCTCGTGAAAGAAGGAGACGAATACGAGTACCGGTTCGTGACGAAAGGGATGACGGCCGGCGCGCTCAGGGAGCGGTTCGTGCGCGATGTCTCCGTGACGATCGGCATCATGACGGAAGACGAACAATTCGTCCAGGACGGGGAGGAAGTGCCGCCCGGAGCCACGGTACATCTGAGCCGCAACGCGGAATTCCAGATCATTCAATTGCGATGGTTGTCGGATTATCTGCGCGACGAACTCGACATGGGAGAGTCGGAACCGGTGACGCTCGGGCATATTGCCCTGTTCGTGGTCAGAAGCCGGAGCGACGTGACCGGCGACGGCAAGTTCGACAGGGAGGATGCGCGGCTGCTGCTGCACGAGTCGGATTGATTCGCAACGGCTTCAACCGTCTGCCCATTCGGGCGGGCGGTTTTATTATGTTGTCCTGCTGGCAGGATTTGGGCTACCAAAAGTCGAAGTCGAATAGTGTCACCCGGCTCGGGTCATGTGAGTCTTTGATCGCCGATCAACCGGACCGCAAGAATCGAATGTGGGGATGACGGGAAAATTTTTCAGTCAAGAAGGATGTGAGAGCGGTATGAGAACGTCGTTCTGGAAGCGGTCGTTGATCGTGCTGGTCATGGTGACGCTGCTTCCGTTCGCGCCATCGGGCGGTTTCGGGGGAACGGGGGTGGCTTGGGCGGATTCGGTTTATTTGGCGTCCTCGGACAACGGATCTATCATTCTTTATGGAGATTTTTCCGGGGGCTACCTTTTTTTCGATTGGGAGATTTCTTACGGCACCCCGTTTGATCTTGACGTGAGCGTCTACAGAGTGGACGACGCGGAAGAGGTTCCGTTGGAACCCGGGGAACTCGAATACGTCAACAACGGGGATACCGGATCCATAGGCAGCTATCATTGGGCCCCCGGACATTATCGGCTAAAGATGCGGTTATTGGCGGAGGGAGTTACGGGAGATCCGGAAATGCTGGTGTATGAATTTGATATTCCCGACCGGCAGCCGGTCACCGTTCACCTGTTCGGAGCAAGCGGGCCGCTTCAGGGTTTCATGGCCATGGATGAAAGAGAAGAAGTGACGGCACCCGTTTCCATCCGACAGATTGCGGATGAGGCGTTCGAGTATGTGTTCCATGTTTTTCCTGACCGGTGCTTCAGCTTGTTCTCCGATGAGTATGATTTCCCGAATTTCTCGAGTGCCGGGGGATTGTGTCCGACAGACGGGGACGAGTTTGTCGTTCAAGTATCCCATTCGCCGTATTTGCTGGAGATTTGGAATTTTGATTTCACGGTGGATGAAGAGGCCGGAGTGCTGAGAGGCTGGCTGGGAGTGTCCTTGCCCGATGGTTTTAACTATGATACCGTCATCAAAATTTTCGGCGAAGATGACCCGGATGGCGAATCCTGCGAGGGGTTTTTCTTGGATTTTTCATGCGCGATGCCGGATAAACCGTCGCACGTGCAGGTTTTCGCGCTGGATGGTGGCGACGAATGGCCGACCAACGTGATGTTTCGTCTGGATGATGTCCATCTCGACATTACGGTGAAGGACCTTGACAGCCGGTTCGGTTGGGTGAAACAGGAGATCGAATTCCGTGTGATCGGGGAAGAAGACGGATTCGCGCTGTATCGGTTGGTCCCCGGGTTTGCGTCGGATGTCCGGCACGTCATTCCGGACGGAAGCGGCTCCTATACGGTCGGAACGTGGGAGACTCAACAATTTGACTTCATCGGGCCGGATTTTAATTTTCCGTCAAATTTTGTCTATTTGCAGTTGGTGGACAAGGAAGGGAATTTTTATGCCAACTCTGTGATCCTTTCGGTTGTTGACAACATGACGGATGAGATCGCGATGTTGGAATACACGGGAATGAATCCCTTGAGCGGTGATTTTTCGCACGGAGATCCTGTCTTCAGGGACGACGACAAGTCTGCGGGCGGGCGTGCCGGAACGGTCGAATGGCAGGTGCCGGATTACGGAGAATATGAACAATTGGCCGGATATGACCTGTACTATGCGAACGGAGACAACGACATTCTCGGCGGCGTGGCGAGAGTCTATGACCCGATCGCGGATCCGGAAGTGTTCACGCACAAGTTGTCGAATGTTCCGCCGGATGCGAAAAAACTTGCGGTTGTGCCGATCGTGTACAGCTTCGGAAATTTCAAATATGCGCCAACCTTCCACGTGGAACTGGAAGACCGGATCGCGGCGCGGCTGGATCACCTGTACGTGAACGGAGACGAGGTGTTCCCGCAGAATGGTTCATCGAACTATGAAATCATCGTCCCGTTGGACGCGATTGAAGCGGCGATCGAGGTCGTGTCCGAGGGAGGCGTTGTGTATGTCGATGATGTGCACGTTCCGGACGGGACCCGAACGATCGGTCTCAGCGGTGACGAAACCGTCGTGACAATCCTTGTGGACACGCCTGACACCGAATGGGCGGACGTGTATACGCTGCGGATCCTGCGCATGACGAAGGCCGTGCTGGTTGACGGCGAAGGCGTGCTGTTCGGCATGCTGGCGGAAGTCGGAGACGGCTTTGAATACCGGTACGCGACGAAGGGATTGACGGCCGGCGCGCTCAGGGAGCGGTTCGATCCCGGTCCCGACGTGTCGATGGAAGTCAGGCACAACGGCCTGATCGTTCCGAACAATACCGAAGTGCCGCACGGCGCCACGATCTATCTGAGCCGCGGCGCGGAGTTCCAGATCATCACACTGCAATGGCTGTCCGATCATCTGCGCGGCGAACTTGACCTGGGAGAGTCGGAACCGGTAGCGCTCGGGCATATTGCCCTGTTCGTGGCCAGAAGCCGGAGCGACGTGACCGGCGACGGCAAGTTCGACCGGGAGGATGTGCGGCTGCTGCTGCACGAGTCGGATTGATCCGTTATGGCGTCAACCGTCTGCCCATTCGGGCGGGCGGTTTTTTTGCATTGACACCGCAGCCGGCGGGACGGATGATAGTGGACAGAGGCGGATTAAAGGTTTTCGGGAGGGAAAAGGAATGGCGGTGGAAATCAACGACCGGCTGGTTCCCGACATCGGCTATCTGATCTACCGCAAATGCACGCCGTCGTGGGAGATCGCGGAGAACGTCATTTCCTTCTATGATATCACCTATGTCGTCGAGGGAAGGGGTGTCTACATCATCAACGGGGTGTTGCACGAGGTGAAGAAGGGCGATCTGCTGTGCGTGCCGACGGGCAGCCTGCGCAAGGCCCACAGCACCGTCGACGAGCTGATGCACCTGTACTCGGCCAATTTCAAGCTCTACGACATGAACGGGCAGATGGCCGATCTGCCGCTTCCCCTCGTGTCGCACATCGGGATCAAGAGCGACCTCATCGGGCTCTTCCGCGAGCTGTCGAACGCCTGGGTGCGCAAGGAGCCCGGGTATCTCATCAAGACGAGGGGGCTGCTTCTCGTCATCATCCACCGCCTGATCGAGCTGATCCTGCTTAAAAAAGACTCCGCCAGCACGGACTACCGGGTGAAAAAGGCGATCAGCTACATCTCCGAGAACTATGCGAACGAGATTTCGGTGCGGGAGCTGGCCGAGATGGTGGGGCTCAATCCCGTCTATTTCGGAGCCCTGTTCAAGAAGGAGACGGGCATGCTGGTCCACCAGTATCTCGCGCAGACGCGGATCAACCATGCGCAGGACATGCTCCAGAACGGCGAGTGCAACGTTACCGAGGCGGCGGAGCGCTGCGGGTACAAGGATCTGTCGCATTTCCGCAAGCAGTTCAAGATGATCAAGGGCTACACGCCTTCGCATTGCCTCAGAGCTTGAATGCCGAACCGGCACGGGATACCGTTCGCCTCGATCATGGAGGCGAATGTTTTTTTAGCATGACAGACATTTTTCGGCAAGTTTTCATCCTGTTCGGAGGCGATTCGGGAGTGCAGACGGTCTGCACGCTGACCATGCTTCGCTTGACGCCCGACGATCTGGTGTCCGGCATCGGCTGGAACAAGCGGAAGGCAGAAGATGACGGCTACGAGTACCGGTTTGTGGCGAACGGTATGACGTCCGGAGAGCTCAGATCGGAATTCGGACAGTACCTGCCGAACGTCTCCGTCCGCATTCAAAGCCATGACGGGGTCCCCTTCAGCATGATGAGCCGGTCACGTCCGGAGCCCGGGTGTTTCTGGTCCTTGAGGACAAATACCAGTATATCGACACGCAGCGGTTGTCGGATGACGTGAGAGAGAAGATGGAACTGGCCGAATTGGCGCCGATCGGTTCGACCGGCAGGATCTGCGCCTGCTGTTCGGTGAAATCGGCTGATCCGCGAAACAATCATCAACCACCGTCCGCCTCATGCAGGCGGGTGGTTTTTTTTTATCAAAAATTATCTTTAATCAGCCACGGTTAGCTAAAGTCCTGCTATTGTCGGGGTTTATCCCCGGTGCTAAATTGTGTTAGAGGATGGCAACGCTTACAGTCAAGACGGGAGAATGGATTGGACAGGGAAGGGACCCGAGGTCGCCGCAACCTGAAGGGGGCACTTGCATTCATGTTTGCGTCAACAATGAACTTGAATAAAACACTAAGCTATTTGAAGCGCTACTGGGTCCTGTATGTGATGCTGATTCTGCCGATCGCCTTCTTCATCACGTTCCGATACATCCCGATGCACTATATCCAGATCGCGTTCAAGAAGTACAGCATCGTCCTGAGCCCATGGCAAATGCCGTGGGCGGACAACAACGGGATGCAATACTTCATACAGGCGTTCAACAACCAGGACTTCATTCTCGCGCTCCGGAACACCCTGATGCTCAATTTCCTGGACCTGCTCTTCGGGTTCCCGGCGCCGATCATCCTGGCGCTGATCCTGAACGAGCTGGTGTTCAAGCGCTTCAAGCGGTTCACGCAGACCGTCGTGTATCTGCCGCACTTCCTTTCTTGGATCATCATTTCCGGCATGGCGCTCCAACTGCTGGCGCCGACGAACGGGCTGATCAACATTCTGCTCAATCGGATGGGATTCGAGACGATCCCGTTCCTGAACGATCCCGTCTGGTGGGTGATCACCTACGTGGCACTGGGCATCTGGCAGAGCGTCGGCTGGAACACGATCATTTATCTGGCGGCGATCACCGGCATCAATCCGGAGCTGTACGAGGCCGCTTCGGTCGACGGCGCCGGACGGTTCCGCAAGATCTGGCACGTCACGCTGCCGGGACTCCGTCCCACGATCATCGTGCTGCTCATCCTGAGCCTCGGCCACATCCTGAGCAGCGAATTCGACCGGCCGTATGCGCTCAGCAACAAGCTGGTCACCGACGTCTCCACCGTCATCTCGATTTTCGTGTACAACTACGGTATTCGCGGTCTGAACTTTTCACTGTCCACGGCAGTCGGCTTGTTCCAGTCCGTGGTGTGCGTCATCTTCCTGTTTGCCGCGAACGCCCTCGCGAAGCGGTTCGGCGAGCGCGGGATCTGGTAGGAGGGCAGGAGCAACATGGTCAAGACGAAAAGCGCCAAATTCGGAGACTGGGTTGTCGTATTTCTGTGCTGCATCTTGATCATCGTCTGTCTGGTGCCGGTGCTCAACATCGCGGCACGTTCCCTGAGCTCGGCCGACGCGCTGATCAAGAACGAGGTCCTGCTCTGGCCCAAGGGGTGGAACCTTGACGCCTACACGACCGTGCTGGGAGATTCCAAGTACACCTGGTCGCTGACGTGGACGGCCATCCTGACCTTGATCTGCACAGTCTGGTCGCTGTTCATGACGATTCTGTGCGCGTATCCGCTCATTTACGATCTGAAGGGGAAGAAGTTCTTCGTCGCGCTCATTCTGTTCACGATGTACTTCAATGCGGGCACCATTCCGATGTACTTGCTTCTGAAGGAACTGCACCTGCTCAACAACCCGCTGGTGCTCATCATTCCGAACTGCCTGAGCGTGTTCTATATGATCATCCTGCGCAGCTTCCTGTACACGATACCGGACAGTCTCCGGGAGTCGGCGGAGATTGACGGCGCGGGACCGCTGCGGATTCTGTTCAGCGTCTACCTGCCGCTCTCCACGCCGGTGCTGGCGACGCTGGCCCTGTTCTACGCGGTGGGGCGTTGGAACGGGTTCTCCGACGCGCTCATGTTCATGAACGACCGGAAATATTATCCGATTCAGCTTCTGCTCTACAACATCCTGAACAGCATCAACAACATCGAGGTGGCCACGCAGGAGGGCTTCACCACGCCGGGCTTGTCCGAAACGATCAAAGCGGCAACGGTCATGTTCGCGACCGTGCCGATCCTGTTCGTCTATCCGTGGCTGCAGCGCTACTTCATCTCGGGCGTCACGCTCGGGGCCGTCAAGGGTTGATGGAACAAGTTCATATTCCTGGAAAAACCCGGGCTGGAGAAAAGGCTTGAGTGTGGGTAAAAATTGACCTTGTCTCCGACAATGTCAATTTTTATAAAATTTCCCAAAAAGTGAGTAAGGGGGAACGAAGATGAGATCACGCCGTATCGTGATGTCCATCCTGACGTTCATTCTTGCATCCGTGCTGGTGCTCGCGGGATGCAGCAAGGGCAAGTCGGACAATTCGTCGTCCTCATCGTCCTCGTCGGGTTCGACCAGCAGCAGCTCGTCGAACTCGGGCGGCTCGAACTCCGGCGGTTCGGGCGGCGACTCCGGCGGCGGTCTGGATCCGCGGCTGGAGAAATGGGGTCTCGATGAGAATCTGCGCTTCAAGGAGACCCGCAAGATCAGGGTCGAGGTCTATGACCGCGGCAACGACAACGGCACGCCGCCGGAAAGCAACTTCTACGCGCAATACATCAAGGAAGGCATGCTCCGCGACCACAACGTGGAGGTCGAGTTCGTCCCCGTGCCGCGCTGGACGGAAGTGGAAGTCATCAACAACCTGCTGGCCGCCGGCGACGCGCCGGACGTCAGCGTGACGTACTCCTATCCGACGATCCAGACGTACGCGAACATGGGCGGCGTGCTGGACATGGCGCCGTATCTCGAAGAAGCGAAGGATTTCCTGCCGGATCTCTGGAATCTGCTGACCGACGACAACATTTACTGGAACCGCGATCCGAAGACCGGCACCATCTGGGCGATCGAAGCGCGTCTCGCCGTCCTGAACCGGATCAACACGTTCGTGCGCGAAGACTGGCTGAAGAAGCTCAACCTGCAGCCGCCGACGAACCTGCAGGAGTTCGAGAACATGCTGCGCGCGTTCCGCGACAACGCTTCGCTGCTGCTGGGCGCCGACGCGGACAAGATGATTCCGTTCTCGATCAGCTCCGACGTGAGCTGGCGCGTCGACCACCTGGTCGCATCGTTCGTGCCCGACGACATCACGGACAAGGACATGTTCGTCTACGGTTTCGACGATCGGAAATTCCTTTACCCGAACTTCAAGGAAGCGATTCGGGTCGTGAACAAGTGGTACAACGAAGGTCTGGTCTGGAAGGACTTCTCGCTGTATCCCGCGGGCGATCCGACCGAAGACAACCTGATGAAGGCGGGCTATGTCGGCGCGTTCATCCACAACTGGGACTATCCGTACCGCAACGGCGAAGACGGCATCCACGCCGCACTGCAGCGTCTGGTCGGTCCGGATGCGGCCTACATCGCGGTCGAGCCGTTCCCGAACAATGCGGGCGTCTACAAGAAGTTCCTGTCTGCGCCGGTTGACCGGAAGGTCTTCTTCCCGGCGACGAACAAGGAGCCGATCGCTTCGCTGCTCTACCTGAACTGGATTTCGAAGGACGAGAACCGTCTGTTCCTGCAATTCGGCGAAGAAGGTGTCACGCATGAGAAGATGCCGGACGGCTCGTACAAGGCGCTGACCGTGACGGGCGAGAAGATCATGAACTCGCCGAACAACATCGACTACACGATCACCGTCAACGGCATCAAGCTGGCGGACCCCGACCTGACCGCCAAGTCGATCGCGAACGGCTACGCCGGCGTCGACAAGCGGTATATCGAGGTCGCGCACAAGATCACGACGAATCAGGGCCGGATCGGCAAGAACGCGAACGTGGGCGAGATCGCGGCGGAATCCGGCATGGGTCCGGCGCTCAGCGAGAAACGCGACGTCGTGCTGAACCAGGCCGTCGTCGCGCCGGTCGACCGGTTCGACAAGGTGTTTGACGACGGTATGGCGGACTACCTGAGATCCGGCGGCCAGGCGATCATCGACGAACGCAAGGCGAAGTGGGAAGAATTCTACGGCGACAAGACGATGCTGGACTGACCGCATAGACGGCGGATGTGATGAAACCCCGGAGGTTTGCTTCGCGCAAGCCTCCGGGGTTTCGCTTTTCGCGCGGCGGTCCGAAATATGGTCGGCTCAGGCCATTCTCTTTTTCATCGCGTTGATATAACTTAGATGTAGCATGTCCCGCGCCGGGAACATGCAAATCCGGACAAAGGGGAGGAATTGCATGCACATGATCACTCCGGTTCCATTCCTGGAAGAGTCGCAGTCGCAGCCCAGCTATTCGGACGAGCAGATCATCGACATGTTCCTGTCCATCTGTTGCAGGTCGTCGCATACGTACCGGAATTACCGGAATGCCATCGAGCGCTTTCGGCATTTTGTCTCCTTCAAGCCGCTCGGGCAGGTGTCGTGGCGGGAAGTCGAGGCGTACAAGATCGGATTGCTGAAGGGCTATTGCAGCGTCTCCGGGAAACCGCTGTCGCAGGCCACCGTCGCCAGTCTGATCGCCCCCCTGCGCTCGCTGTACAAATGGGGCAGCGATCCCAACATTGCCCTGCTGCCGCACAATCCGACCACCTGTGTCCGGTTGCCGAAAATTCCGGTCACCAGCAAGAACCATTACCTGACCATACAGGAGATCGGCAAACTGTTGGAGCAGCTTGCAAGCCAGGGAATCCGGGACTATCTGATCGGACTTTCGCTGGTCACGCTCGGTCTCAGGGTGTCGGAACTCGTGGCCATCCGCGGGAATCATTTTTTTGCCGATCCGCTCGGATCTTCCGTCTGGCTGACCGTCGAAAACGGCAAAGGCGGAAAATCGCGGGAGGTGAAGGTGCCGGGACAACTGCGGCGGCTGATCTCGCAGTACATGAACGGCCGGAGCGCTTCCGCGGCGGTCGGCGGCGGGTACTCCGAGGACGACTGGATGAAATCGGACGCGCGTCTGTTCCCCCTGTCGACCCGGCAGGTGGAGCGCATCATCCGCGGCGCCTGCGAGAAGATCCGGCTCGAGAAGAAGGTGACGCCCCATTGGCTTCGGCATACGAACGCCACGCTGGCGCTGCTCAACGGCGCCTCATTGCAGCAGGTCCAGGAAAACCTGGGACACGCCCACATCAACACAACCCAACGTTATCTGCACACCGTAGGGCAGATAAAAAAAGCAGCCCCAGACTTTGTCGAGGACAGTCTGAGGGACTTTCTGCACGAAACGGTTCCATTCTGAAAAGACAGGGACGATTGCGGAAAACGTACCCATTCCAAATCGGCGATGAAACGCTTGCAGCAATTCGGCAGCAACACTTGTCGCACAATATTTGTTAATCGACTTTATTATTGATTGCCCACGTCCGAACTGTCAAGTCTCTGTTCATTGTTTCCAGCCGAAAAGGATTGATGGTCGACCTTCCTTATGCCTCGTGCCCGTGCAGGCACGTCCTCCGAAATCGTCAAATTCGCCTCTCGCGCCCTTCCGGTTACCATGGCGGTACCCCTGACGCCGACACACATACAGGGATCCCATCCATAAAGCGGGAATATCACGCATCCCAATACCAGAGACCATTACATAATTAATGGTATTTTGTTGGTTGATCGTTGTCGAACAACAAATATTGTTCGACACGATTTTGCGGCATCCATTTTCTTTCGGTGTGCCATGAATATGTTTCCGAAAGAAAATACAGGCAGTTTGCATTGCATTCATCGGAACACGATTCGCGTTCGCCGAACGGGAGTGGATTACGCATCATCCGGTTCAGATTCTGAATGGAAGGTACCGTCAACATGAAACCGATTTCAGAAATTTCAGACGATGAGCTGCTCACCATGCTGAAAAGCGGAGAACATGAATTTTTCACGCTGGCGGAAGCGCACAAGGCGCTCAGCGGCGGTCAGGTCAAGGCCGTCATCGAGGACGTCCGCAGAAGAATGCTGACGCTGTACCGCGACGGTTATCTGGGCAACGAGCCGACGGCAGACGGCGTGAACATGTTTTTCATCGTCTATTGCCCCGAGTCCTGAGTTCCGGGCGCATCAATCCATCCGGGCGATCTGCGTTTCCATCAAGTGATGCGGGCAAGCCACACAACAGTCGTTCCCACTGCAATTCCCATAAATGACAGGAGGCGCAATGATCATGGAAAAGAAGCTCGCAAATCCGCCGGTGCATCAACACGAGAAGAAAGGCGTCCAGTCGTCGACCCATGCCGCCGACCTGGAACGGAAGCGGGCGTTGGCGAAGAAGCAGGCCCAGGACAAGGTGAGGGCCAGAACGCTGGCCAAGCAGCAGCAGCTTGCGGAACGCATCGCCACGGCGACCGAGCAGCTCGCGGCCGGCATCGAAGAAGCCAGCAGCGCGGCGGAAGAACTCGGCGCAACGATGGAGCAGATCGCCAAGGGAGCGAATGAGGCGTCGTCGGCTGCGGAAGAATCCCGGGCGGCCATCAATCAGATCGAGAAAGCGGCTGTCATATCCGAGAAGAACGCGAAAGAATCGCTGGAGCGCGTCGATTTGGCCAAGGGATTGATCGAGAGCACCTCGCGGGACATTGAGCAGATGATCAAGGGCATCCAGGTCGCCGCGGAGGTCAATCTCGAATCGGTCAAGCTGGTCGGGGAGCTGGAGCGGCAATCGGACGAGATCGGGAACATCGTGCAGGCCGTCGTCCGCATCGCCGACCAGACCAACCTGCTCGCGCTGAACGCGGCCATCGAAGCCGCGCGGGCCGGGGAACACGGCCGGGGATTCGCCGTCGTCGCGGACGAAGTGCGCAATCTCGCCGAAATCTCGGAGAAATCGGCCCGGAACATCCGGGAACTGGTCAACGAGATTCAGAACAAAGTCAAGGTCGTGGTGGCGGACATCGAAAACGCCGGGAAAGCGGCCAACGAAGAAGTGGAGAAGGCGAAGCAGACGACGGCCGATCTCCTGAGGATCGCCCAGGAAGTCGTCGTGGTGCAGCAGGGCGTCTCGGAAATTACGCAGAACGCGGTCGACGCGAACAGGGGGGCGGCCGAGTTCCTGTCGCTCGCCGAACAGGTGGCCGCCGCGGCCGAAGAGCAGAGCAGCAGCACCGAGGAGATCGCCATGTTGCTCCAGACCCAGAACAAGGCGTTCAGCGAACTGAATGCGGCCGCATCTGATCTCGTTCAGATGGCGGAGGAGCTGAAGGTGTCCACGGACACGCAGAAATCGTCCGAAGCGCTTGCCGCCGCGGCGGAGGAACTGTCCGCCAACGTGGAGGAAGGCAACGCGACGTCCGCCGAGATTCTGCGGGCCATGCAGCAGATAGCGGCCGGCGCCCAGGCGCAGGCGGAGCTGACCGACAAGTCGCTCCAGCTTGCGGAGAGACTGGCCGTCGCGGCGAAACAGATGAACGAGCGGGCGGTCGTGTCCACGGAGAAGCTCCTCGAGCTGCAGAAGCTGCTTGAAAGCAACAAATCCGCGGTGGACGCCCTGATCACCGGCATCTCGACCGCGGCGGACGCGAGCCTGGTATCGGCGAGGAATATCCAGAGCCTGGAGGAGACCGTCCGCAAGATCGACAAGATTGTCGACGCGATCGTCAATGTGACGATCCAGACCAACATGCTGGCCGTGAACGGCTCGATCGAAGCGGCGCGGGCCGGCGAGTTCGGCCGGGGATTCTCCGTGGTGGCCGGAGACATCCGGTCGCTGGCGAACGAATCCGCGGAGAATACGGACAAGATCAAGGATCTGGTCCGGGGCATCCAGAGCCAGATTCAGCGGGTGGCCGCCGACATCGATTCGTCGAGCAAGACGTCGCTCTCCGAGGCGGAGAAGGCGAAGAAGATCACGGAGAACCTGATGGTCATCGAGGAGAGCATGGTCCGGATCATCTCGGACGCGCAGGAAGTGCAGAAGAACGCGGACGAGTCGATGGTGGCGCTGGAGCAGGCGAGAAAAGGCGTGGAGCAAATCGCCACCGCCGCCCAGGAGACGAGCCGCGCCGCCGAAGAGGCGACGAACGCCGCGGCCGAACAGTCGAAAGGCATGCAGGAACTGGTGGAGGCGATTGAGGAAATCTCCGGTCTCGCCGACGAGCTGCAAAATATGTGACGGGACGGGACGATGCCATGACGGCGATTGATCAGCAATTGAACCATGCCGAACGTCAAGTCGTGACTTTCCATCTGGAAGAGGACGAATTCGGGGTCGACATCCGGAACGTGCGGGAGATCGTCCGGGTGCCGGACATCAAGCGCGTCCCGAACGCCCCGGACTATATCGAGGGCGTCTGCAACCTGCGGGGCCAGGTGCTGCCGATCATCGACGGAAGGGCGAGACTGAACCTGGCCCGGAAGGCGCAGGACGTCAACAATCGGGTGCTGGTCATTGACGCGCACGGCACGGCCATCGGCGTGATCGTGGACCGGGTGTCCGAGGTGCTGAGCGTCAGCGCGCCGGACATCGAAGAACCGCCGCAAATCGTAAGGAACGTGAACGCCGATTACCTGCAGGGCGTCGTCAAGCTGGAGGGCGGAGCCCGGCTCATCATGCTGCTTGACATTCTCAAGGTCGTGGACGCCGACCGGTCGGCGGGGCTGCTTCACGAGCAGGAGAACGCCGGTTCCGCGGTCATCCGCGAGACGGAGCCGGCCGACGCCGGGGACGACGATCAGTTGGTGTCGTTCCTGCTCGGCCACGAAGAATACGCGATCGGAATCGGGCGGGTCAAGGAGATCATCCGCGTGCCCGAGATCATGAAGGTGCCGAATTGCGAAGCGTATGTGGAGGGCGTCGTGTCCATCCGCAATTACCTGCTGCCCATCATCAACCTTCGCACCTATTTCGGCATGGAATACCGGGAGATCACGGACCAGACCCGGATCGTGGTCGTGGACATGGGCGGCTTCTCCGCCGGCATCATGGTGGACAAGGTGCTGGAGGTGCTCCGGATCCGCGCCGACGTCATCCAGCCTCTGCCCAAATTCTCGATGCAGGCGGGCGAGCAGTTGACCGGCGTCGCCAGGCTGAACGGCGGCAAGCGCCTGATCATCCTGTTCGAGCCGAAGAACATGCTTTCCGCCGACCAATACGAGGCGATCAGCGGCACGCAGGACGACGGACCGCGATTCGAAGAGGCGAAGAGCATCGAGAAGCAGGCGCTGGACGAGGAACAACTGGTGACGTTCCGGATCGACGCCGAAGAGTTCGGCATCAAGATCCGCGACGTGCAGGAGATCAACCGGCTCACCGAAGTGACGAAAATTCCCCGCGCGCCCCACTACATCAACGGCATCGTCAATCTGCGCGGCAACGTCATCCCGGTGCTGGATCTGCGCAAGCTGTTCAACCTCGCGGACATCGAGGCGACGGACGCCACCCGCATCATCATCGTCGATTACGGCGGCATGAAAACCGGCGTCGTCGTCGATTCGGTCTCGGAGGTGCTCCGCTTCGAGAAGTCGCTCATCGAACCGCCCCCGGATCTGCTCGGCAGCGGCGTCGACAGCGACTATGTGGAAGGCGTCGGCAAGCTGAACGAAGGAAAGCGAATGATTCTGATCCTGAATCTGGAGAAAGTGATCGGAAATCAAAAACTGACGGCATGATTTGATTTTCCCCAGAACGGGCGCGCACGCTGATCTGGGGAAAATCAATTTTCAAGGTTCAAGGGTGAGACGCGCAGTGAAACATCGCATCAAGGTTCTGATCGTCGACGATTCCGCATTGATGAGAAGGACGCTGAAGGAGATTCTGCAGACGGACGACGAGCTGGAAGTGATCGGAACGGCCAGGGACGGCCGGGATGCGGTGGAGAAAGCGAACGAACTGAAGCCCGACGTCATCACGATGGATATCAACATGCCGGTCATGGACGGCCTGACGTCGATGCAGCACATCCTGCACGACCATCCGGAAATTCCGGTTGTCATGATCAGCTCGCTCACGACGGAAGGCGCCCTGACGACCTTCGAGGCGCTGGCCCTGGGGGCGTTCGATTATGTCGCCAAGCCGTCCGGAACCGTCTCGTCCAATCTCCACATCGTCGGCCGGGAGATTATCGAGAAGGTGAAGCTGGCCTACAGGAGCAGCAAGCGCCGAAGCTGGATCAACCGGATCCGGGAGCGAACGGCCGCCGCGGGCAGGCGGACTTCTGCGGTTCCGGTCCGGGTTCGCAGGCAGCCGGCGCCGCAGACCGGCGATTTGACCGCCGTGGTCGTCGTCGGCATCTCGACGGGCGGCCCCGGCACCCTGATGCACCTTCTGCCGAAGCTCCCGCCCGATCTCGAGGCCGCGGTGCTGGTCGTGCAGCACATGCCCGCTTCGTTCACCTCATCCTTCGCGAAGCGGCTGGCCGAAGCTTGCGCCATCTCGTTCAAGGAGGCGGAAGCCGGCGATGTGCTGGCCAACGGCCGGGGCTACCTGGCCCCGGGAGGCTACCAACTGCTCGTCCACCGGGACGGCCGGCTGCTGCGCGTCTCGCGCAGCCCGGTGACGACGTTCATGCCCAGCGTCAACGTGACGATGGAATCGGTGCTGGAGCGGATCGGCGGAAGCCGCACCGTCGGGGTTCTCATGACCGGCATGGGAGACGACGGGGCCGACGCCATGGTGAACATCCGCCGGGCGGGCGGCATCACCATCGCGGAGGACGAATCGACGGCGATCGTGTTCGGCATGCCCCGGGAAGCGATCCTGCGCGGGGGAGCGGAGATCGTCGTGCCCGCCCCTCAGGTGGCGAACGAAATCGTGAAAGCGGTCGAGCGAATCCGGAACGCGCACAGGGCAACATGACCGCACCGGCCGGGGTGAGATGAGATTTCATGGATGCGATGCATGCGACCTATTTCGAGGAAATGGACGAGCTTCTTCAACGGGCCGAGGAGTGTCTGATCCGGCTGGAGAGCGGCCGCGGCGCCGACGACATCCACGAGCTGTTCCGGATCGCCCATTCGATCAAGGGTTCCTCGCAGATGATCGGATACGAGCCGATCGGCGCCCTGACGCACAGGATGGAAGATCTGCTGGACAGCGTCCGGAAAGAACGGATTCGGCTGGACGGCGAGGTGCTGCGGCTGTGCTTCGACGCGCTTGACCATGTCAGGGCGATGACGGAGTCCAGGAAGCTCCGGTTCGACGAAGATTTCGACCGGGACGCGATCGCGGAAGCCGACCGGCTCGGCGGCGAGATCGGGCGGCTGCTGGGACGGCGGCCGGAGCCGGACGATGGAAGCCGGAACGCCGGACCGGCGGGCAACGGCATCATCGGCTCGCTCAAGGCGGCGCGGAACGCGGCGAGCCGCCGCTACTACATATCGGTCCGGTTCAGCGACGACGCGCCGATGCTGCAGGCGATCCTGTACATGATTTTCCACAATATCCGGGAGATCGGCGCGCTGGAGTACTCGACCGTATCGGACGAGGACATCTTCGGCGAGCCCGGGGCGCAGCCGGTTACGTCCTGCGCGATGATGCTGCGCACCGAGCTGGAAGCGTCCGAATTGTACCCTTACTTCGACGTCATGTACGTCGACCGGATCGAGATCGTCGACCTGTCGGACGAAACGCTGAGCGGGCGGTCCGTTCCGCGGGACCGGACGGTTCAGGCGTTCTTCGAGACGGTGTTCGGCGAGCTGCGGAAACTTCATCCGCTGCTGTTCGGCGGACGGAAGACGGACGCGGCCCGGCTGGAGGAGGCGCTCCGGGAGCATTCGGCGAACATCGCGGGCGCAGCCGGCGGACTGCCGCCGGGCGCCGTACCCCCGGCCATCGGGCGCTTCTGCGAGCTCGGCCTGCTGCTGACGGGCGGAAGCGCGAAGCTCCGGAAGGAGCAGGCCGATCTTCTCCGCCGGGCGTACGCCGATCTGCTGGAGACGGTGTACGGTCATGTGCGGGGACGGATGATTTTCCAGAACATCAGGGCGAGGGACGGACAGTTCCGGAAACGGCTCGGCGAGACGGCGGAGCGGATGGACCGGTCGAAGATCCGCAGACTGTTCGTCGATGTGGGCGGACTGTCCGCGCTTGATGAAGACGATCTGGCGGAACTGATCGCGGTCAGGCGCAATCTCGGCGGCGCGGGCATTCCGGTTGACATCATCGCGGGCCGGCCGCTGAACAGGCGGATCGTGAACATCCTCGACGCGATCCGTCCGGAGGAGCCCTTCGACGTGTACGGCACCGAACTGGAAGCGGTTCTCGGCATTTCCCCGGAAATCGGCAGGAGCGGGAGGGACGGCGATATGGAGAACTACCGGGTCATGATTGTCGGCGGCGCGGAGGCGTCGGCGAACCTGAAGAAAACGCTGGAATCGGCCGGCTTCCGCCGCGTCGACGCATTTTCCGATCCCGGGGAAGCGATGGCCGCGCTCGAGGATCGGAAATACCACATCGTGCTCGCGGATATGGACGCGCGGGGGATGGACGGCCTCAAGTTTCTGGCCGGGGTGAAGCAGCGCGATCCGATGTCCCGGGTCATCATGATGACGGAGGATGCTTCGGTTGACCGGGTGCTCGGCTGTCTTGAGCTCGGGGCGGTCGATTGCCTGATCAAGCCGTTCGACATGAAGCGGGACCTTCTGGAAGCGGTGGCGCGGTCGGCGGGCGAGCTGGAGCGATGGAACGGCGTCATCCGGACCGCGGTGCTCCGGCGGACGGGCGCGGCGGCGGAAGACCGGGCGGATCGGACGGAGAAGCGGGCGGACAGCGATCAGAATACGTGACGGGACCGGGAGGAAGGCATGACATTATCCGACGAGCTGTACGGCAAATTTGCCAGGCTGATCTATCAGCGAACCGGGCTCCATTATGAGCCGGCCAAAAAATACTACGTGGAAAAACGGCTGGCCAGACAGGTGGAGCGCCTCGGGCTGGACAGCTTCAACGCCTACTACATGCTGCTCAAATTTTCCGACAGCGCGTCGGAGTTTGAACGGTTGATCAACGATCTGACCGTGAACGAGACCTATTTCTTCCGGGATTTCCCGCAGCTCCGGACGTTCGCGGAAGATGTGCTGCAACTGGTCATCCGGGAGAAGAAGAAGAACAACGACAACCGGATCAAGATCTGGAGCGCCGCCTGCTCGACGGGGGAGGAGCCCTACACCCTCTCGATCATCCTGCAGGAAATGCTCGATGATCCCGAAAACTGGGATCTGAGCATCATCGCTTCGGACATCAACACGGATGTGCTGCAGAGCGCCCGGATCGGGCTCTATGACCACCGGTCCGTCCGGGACGTGCCCGTCGAATATTTCGAGAAATACTTCTCCGCCAGCGACGGAAAGTTCCTGATCCGCAAGGAGATCAAACAGCGCATCCAATTCAGGAAAATCAACCTGATGGATTCAAAGGCGCTGAGCAAGATCACGGGCTGTGACTTCATCTTCTGCCGCAACGTCCTGATCTACTTCGACGATCTGTCCAGGAAGAAGGTGCTGGACGATTTCTATCACAGCCTGAATCCCGGCGGCTATCTGTTCCTGGGCCATTCCGAGTCGGTGGGGAGAATATCATCCGCCTACGCGTCCCGGAGAATCGGCGACACCATCGTGTATTCGCGGCCCAAATAGCGGGATGCGCGGCGGGCGGACGGGGGAGTGCCAATCATGAACGATCCGATGGTCCCCGAGCGGGGGTTGCTGGAGATGCTGCTTCAGGAATGGACGGCGTGCGCAAGCCGCCTCGAAAGCCGGATCTTGCGGCTGGAGGTCAACTTCCGCGACGGCGGCCTGATGGAGGAGATGCTGGAGACGATTCACCGGGTGAAAAGGGGATCCGCCTACGTCGGAGCGACGGGCGTCACGAAGGTGGTCGGCGGGATGGAGACGGCGCTCAGGACCATGGGGGATCTCGGCATTCCGGCGGACGCGGAACTGATCGATCTGCTGCTGACGGCTGTCGAAGTGCTGGGCGACGGGCTCCGGTCCTTCGGCGACGCGATCGCCGGGGGCGGTTCACCCGGGGCGGACGGCGCGTTCGCGCTCGGGGCCGACGCGGAGGCGAAGTGGAAGGAGGTCGCCGGCGGGCTGCGGGATTATTTCGACCGCGCGCGTCCGGATGCGAACGGCTCGGACCCCGGGACGGAAGCGGACGGTGCGATCGCGGCGGGTGCGCATATTTCGGATGCGTCGGAATCAGACCACACGGGCGCGGCGGATGCGGACAGGGCGAATACCGGAGCGGATAATGCGCCGGCGCCCCGGGAAGACGGCACAGCGGTTCCGGACGCGGCGCCTGCGGACCGGCTCCGCGCCGCGCCTGCCGGGCCGGCTTCCGCCGGACCGCCGCCCGCCCTTGCGGGCTCCGCGGCCGATCCGCCGCGGGCCTTGCAGCATCAGAGCATCCGGGTCAGCCAGGAGAAGCTCGACAGGATGATGAACATGATCTCCGAGCTGCTCATCGCCAAGAACGCGTTCATGCATTTGTCCGCACGGCTGAACGTGGAGTATGACCTGCCGGAGCTCTCCAAGGAAATGAAGGAAGTGGGCTTCTCCGTCAACCGCATCACGGACGAGCTGCAGAACGCGATCATGTCGATCCGGATGGTGGAGATCAAGACGGTGTTCCAGAAGATGCCGCGCATCGTCCGGGATGTCGCGCAACTGACGGGGAAGAAAATGGAACTCGCGATGGCGGGGGAGACGACGGAGATCGACAAGACGATCGTCGAACAGATCAGCGATCCGCTCGTCCACCTGATCCGGAACGCGGCGGACCACGGCATCGAGGACGCGGAAGAGCGGCTGCGCAAGGGCAAGCGCGAGATCGGCCGGATCGAGCTTCGGGCCTACAACAAGGACAAGCACGTCTATATCGAAATCGAGGACGACGGCAAGGGCATCGATCCGGAAGCCCTGAAGCGGAAAGCGCTCGAGCGCGGGCTCATCCAGCCGGACCAGGCGGAGCGGATGAGCAGGGCCCAGCTCATGAGCCTGATTTTCCTGCCGGGGTTCAGCACGGCCGGGAGGATCACGGAAGTGTCCGGACGCGGCGTGGGCATGGATATCGTGAAGCGCAATATCGAGAAGATGGGCGGCGCCGTCTTCATCGACAGCGAAGTGGACAGGGGAACGAAGGTGGTCATCCGCCTGCCGCTCACCCTGGCGATATCGCGCGGGCTCATCGTCGAAGCCGCGGGAGAGTCGTACATCATTCCCATCGAATACATAGCGGAGACGGTCAAGATCCACAGGCGGGACATCCATCAGTTCGGCGGCAAATGTTTCGCCAACCGCAAAGGTTCGGCGATCGGCATCGAATGGCTGGCCAGGCTGTTCCTGCTGGGCGAACGGGATCTTGACGGGAAAGACGAATTCCACGCGGTCATCATCTCCGGCGGCGGCGAGGAGTTCGGCATCATCGTGGACAAGCTTCTGCGGGAGCAGGAGTTTGTCATCAAGGCGCTGCACGGCCAACTTGCGGGCATACCGGGCATTTCCGGCTCCACCTTGCTGGGAGACGGACAGGTTGTGTTGATCGTGAATCCACCGGATCTCATACAGCTTGCCAAAAACGGTTGATCTGGGGGAGGCGGCTTATGGAAAGCAAGTTAGTGAAATTCGCCGTGTTCAACAACAAGGGCGGCGTCGGCAAGAGCACCCTGAGCGCGCATCTCGCCCACGGTCTGGCGCTGGAAGGGTTCAAGGTCTTGCTGCTCGACGCGGACGGGCAGAACGATGCGAGCCTGTTCCTTGGCATTGGAGAAGAGGACATCCGGAAGACGCTCTACGACATCATCTGCAGCAGCCGGAAAGTCGGGCTGGAGGAGTGCATCATCCGCGCCCGGCCCAACCTCGATCTGCTGCCCTCCGCCCGGGTGGATCTCATCAACATGGAGCTGTACCGGCAGCCGCTCGACATCCTGCACGAGAAGCTGAAGCCGCTGGAGGACTTCGGATACGAGATCGTGATCATCGATTGCGGGCCCCAGCGCACCAAGGTGAACGACGCGATCCTGTATTACGCGGACGGACTGATCGTGCCCGTGCAGGTTCAGGCCGCGTCCGTCCGGGCGATCGGCAACATCTACGAGTACCTGTTCGACCTGAAGCGGGACGCGGGTCTGATCAAGCTGTTCGTGCCGATGATGTACGACCGCCGGCTCAGCGACGCCAGGGAGAACATGGAGATCCTGAGGGAATTTTGCGCCGGCGGCGATCTGCTCGCTCCGCCCGTCCATCGCAGAACCCGCATCGCGGAGGCGGGGAAACTGGGGAAGACCGTGTACGAGTACGACGAAGAATCCGCCCGACAATTCGACAGCATCGTGAAAAGGGTGATCGCCCATGTCCCGAGGAAAGTCGCCTCGAACTGACCGCTCCAACCTCGAAAAGATGAAGCGCGAGATGCGAAGGAAGAAGGAGAAGGCGGAATCGCTGGCGGGCGGGGCGGCCGGATCTCCGGCGCGGGCGGAACCGGAACTTTCGGCGCAACTTGCGCATCCTGTGCAACCGGCGCAGCCTGCGCAACCGGCGCCGTCGGAACCGCCTGCGCCGCCCGAGCCGTCGCGGCGGGCGAATCGACGCAAGCCGGCGGAAGCGTCGGAGCATCAGGCGCTTCCGGAACGGCCGGCGCCTCCCGCCGCGGCGGAGCTTCCGGCGCAAGCGGAGCCGCCCGCCACCGATGGCGGCCGCGGCGTCGCCTCCGCTGCCGAATCCGCCTCCGATTCGGCCGCCGGCGTTCCGGATGAGCGGGGAGTTTCGGCCGGAGCGGCTCCGGATCGCAAGCTTGATCTCGTCATTTTCCGGACGGGGGCGGAGAAGTTCGCGTTCCGGCTGACGCATGTGCGGGAGATCGTCAGGGTGGAAGGGCTGAGGTCCGTTCCCGGCGCGCCGGCGCATGTGGTCGGGCTGCGCAACCTGAGGGGCGCAGTCCTGCCGGTCATCGACCTCCGCATCTGCTTCCGCATGCCGCCCGAGGCGTATGACGACGACAGCCGGATGATCGTCGTCGACGTCCACGGCCGTCCGGCGGGCGTCATCACGGACGGGATCTCGGAAGTGGCGGCCGTGGACCTCTCCGATGTGACGGAGCCGCCCGTCCACATCGGCAGGATCAACGGGGGCATCGTATCCGGCATCGTGGCGAGGGGTCGGGACCTCATCATGGTGCTGGACGCGGAGAAATGGATCGGGACGCTGCTTGCGGACCGCGCGGCCGGCCCGGCGGACGAACGCGGCGGACGGGACGAGGCGCGGGATGCGCGACGCGGTCTCGGCCGGGAGCTGGTCGTTTTCCAGGCGGGCGGGGAGAGCTATGCACTGCACATCGGGCATGTGCGGGAAATCTTGCGATACGGCGAGCTTCTCCATGTGCCGAACGCCCATCCGGCCGTGGAAGGCGTCATGACGGTCAGGAACCGCCTGCTGGCCGTGATCAATCCGGGCGTCATCTTCGGCCTTCGCGATCACCGGATTCACGAGTCCGCCCGGATCGTCGTCGTGCAGACGGAGGAGCTGACCTTCGGCATCGTGGTGGACCAGGTGTCGGAGGTGGCCCGCGTTCCGGAGGAGCGGTTCCACAAGCCGGTTCGCATCGCAAGCGCCGGCGGCGCGGATCTCGTGAGCGATATCGTCGAGCTGGCGCGCGGCCGGCGGATGGCGATGGTGCTCGATCCCCGCATGCTGACGGCCTTCGCGGATCTGGGCGGGCTGTATGCCGGACTCGGACAGGCGCGTCACGGGAGCGGCGGAGCGGATAACGGGGCTCACGTTTCACGGGAACAGGCGCGCCAGGAGCAAATCGTCACCTTCCGCGTGAACGGCGGCGAGTACGGCGTCGTCATGGACCGCGTCCGCGAGATCAACCATCCGGACCGGATCGTCGGCATTCCGGGAACGCCCGGCCACATTCCCGGCATGGCGAGCCTGAGGGGCGATCTGATCCCGCTCGTGCATCTGGGGGCGCTGTTCGGGTTCCCCGATCACGCGGAGCTCGCGAAGTCCAGGCTCCTGGTCGTGGAGCACGGCGGACAGCAGGCCGGCCTGCTCGTGGACGAGGTGTCCGACGTCCTCGATGTGGACCGGGATCAGTTCGAGCCCGTTTCCCGCCTGGCGGAGGCGGCGGACCGAAGGAAGTACGTGGACCGGTTCTGCAAGCTGGACGGGGGAAGAACGACCGTGCTGATGGTCAATCTGGACGCGGCGCTGGAAGGCGTGTTCTGAGCCGGCGGAGCCCAACCGCGGCAAGGTCCGACCGGTTCGAGCCATTGATCCGCGCCATGCTGGCGGCCAAAGCCTGCATCGAGAGCAGCATCGGCGATCGCCGGGCGTGACGGCGGGCGGAGCAAAGTGATGAGGTGCATTTTGCACCAGGAGGAAATTTCCGCCGGGGGCGGACGATGGTCGGGAGCGGGCGAACGGGCCCGCTTTTTTGATGCGTACCGGTGAAGTCGGCAATTTTTATCAATCCTTCGACTTGCGGCGGTGTATAGTGGTATCAGGGGGACGAGGGGGTGCCGCACACCGCATGGATTACAGGGAGCATATCGCCAGAGCCGTCGCGTACATCGAACAGAACCTGACGGGCGACATCGACCTGGCCGCATGCGCCCGGGCGGCCGGCTACTCGAAGTACTATTTCCTGCGCGTGTTCAGGGAAGCGACGGGAATGACGCCGGCCGACTACATCCGCAAGAGGCGCCTGAGCGAGATCGCCAAGCGGATCTGCGAGAGCGACGGGCCGATCGCGGACATCGCCTTCGCCTACGGGTTCAACTCCAAGGAAAATTTCATCCGCGCGTTCCGGAACGAGCATCACATCCTGCCGTCGGAATACCGAAAGGCCGGGAACAGTCTGAACCTGCTGGAGCCGATCGCCTTCGAAGAAAAGCCGTTCTCCGTCACGCCCGACATTGTCGCCATCTCCCCGTTTTCCCTCACCGTCTACAAGAGCGACGAGGATGAGCCGCCGAAGTTCTGGAACAAATACAATGCCGGGAAATGGTCCATGCGCTTGTCGGGCGGCCGCGTCTGCGAAGATTACGGCGTGAGCATCCGGAACCCTGACGAGAACCGGCTGGACTACTATATCGGCATACGCACGGAAATGGCCACGGGAGATGTCGCGGGCACGATGGAACTGCACATTCCGGGCGGAATGTACGCCGTGTTCCGGACCCCCGTCGCGTCCCACGCCAATTTCGTCAACACCATTCGGCGCACGTGGGACTACATCCACTCCGTCTGGCTGCCGCGGAGCGGCTACCGATACACGGGCGGCTGTCAGTTCGAGACGTACCTGGAACAGAGCCGCGCCTTCACCGAGACCATCCATATCCCGATCGAGGAGGCACAAGACCGATGAAAAAGCTTGACGTGACCTGGGACGGCATTCCGGACAGCACCGGTTATCTGTTCTCCTTCGCCAAGTCGCTGGCCTGCGCCGCAAAGCGCAGTCCGTGGCCGGAATATGCGGAGGATATCGTTGCGACCAGCGGATTTGCGTTCCGCATGTGGGTGTCGTCCGATCTCTGCGTGTCGGCGACCAGCATCTGGGAGTTCGACCGCCAGAAGGAATGGGTCGAAAACGGCGGCCTGACCTGCGAATACGTCGGCCGCTACTGGGGGCAGGACGAGATCGAGGAGGCGAGGCGCCTCGAGGCGATCGCGAACATCAAGCGCTCCATCGACAGCGGCATTCCCGCGATCGCGTGGGACATCGGCGTGCCGGAGTGGGGACTGATCACCGGCTGCGACGATGATGCGCGGCAGTTCGCCACGCTTGACATTACGGGCCGGTCGGACACCATGCCCTTTGACCTTCTCGGCAAGCGCGAAATCCCGATTCTGTCGGTGCTGACCGTGACCGGGACGAGCGGGAAGTCGCGGGAGGAGATTTTGCGCGATACGAAGAAGCTTGCGGTCACCCACCTGACCGGCGGCGAATGGTGCGAGAACGCGAAGGGATTGGACGCCTATCCCGCGCTGATCGCGCATGTCGGGGAGCGGTTCAATCCGGACGCGTCGTGGAATCTCGAATATTTCCTCGGCACCTACGGGGCGCTGAAGCGCTACGCCTGGACGTATTTCGAAAAGGCGGGCGAGGGCGAATTGGCCGCCCTGTACCGGGACGTCCATGCGGCGTGGCAGGAGTCGTTCGAGCTCAAGAGGAGCCGGGACATCGGCATGCCGGACGTTCGCGCGCGGATTGCGGCGTTGCTCCGGTCGGCGCACGAGAAGGAGAGCCGGGCCGTGGAACTCATGAGCCGCGGCGCCTGACGAAGCTTCGGCGCGATGATGAGCCGGCAGACCCGCTTCCGCCGGCTCAAACGCCGCGTCAATGCACCAGCGGCCGCCGGGCGACGGCATCCGGGCCGCCCTCGGAAATGCCGAACCGGTCGTACACGGCCCGCAGCGGCCTCGGCAGCCACCAGTTCGCGCGCCCGGCCAGCTTCATGAAGGCGGGCACCAGCACGGCCCGGATCAGCGTGGCGTCGACCAGGATGGCCAGCGTCATGCCGACGCCGAGCATTTTCAGGAACACCACATCCCCGAACGCGTACGCGGCGAACGTGAAGGCGAGAATGCCCGCGGCCGTCGTGACGAGCGAACCGCTTTTCTGCAGGCCGGCGGCCACCGCGTGTTCCAGATCCCCCGACCGTTCATACTCCTCCTTGATCCGCGAGAGAATGAACACCTCGTAGTCCATCGACAGCCCGTAGGCGATGCAGAACATGAGAATCGGAATGCTCGGCTCGACCGATCCGGCCGGCGTGAACCCGAGCAAGCCGGCCAGATTGCCCTCCTGGAACACCCACACCAGCGCGCCGAACATGATGGTCAGGCTCAGCATGTTGAGCACCGTGGCCTTGAGCGGCAGAAGCAGGCTGCCGGTCATCAGGAACAGCAGGATGAACGTCGCCGCGAAGATGAGGGCGATCGCCGGCGGCACCCGCTCCAGCAGCGCGTCGCGGAAGTCGGTCAGGTCGGCCGGGTAACCGCCGACGAGCACATCGAACGGCGCTTCCGCCGCCCGGACTTCCCGCACGATCTCCGATGCCCGCTCGCCGATGGCTTCCCCGGACGGTATCACGTTCCAAAAGGTCCCGCCGCCGCTCCCCGCAAACCGCTCGTGCCATCCGTTCGGCTCCAGCACCAGGCGTCCGTCCGCGTAGGAACCCGCCAGCGAATCGACTTGCACGATGCCGTCGATCCGCGACAGGCGGGCGGCATAGTCGGCGATGGCCTTCGTCATGGAGGCGGGATCGGCGACCGACGGCGCGACCACCCGGATCGCGTCGGTCTCCTCCGCGGCGAAGTTCGCGTTCTTCTGATCTTCCACGACGCGGCTGCTCGCGTCGGGCGGCAGTACACGGTGGTCGGGCAGGCCGAAGCGCAGGCCGAGGACGGGGGAGGCGAGCAGCAGCAGCACCGCCGCCGCGGACGCGGCATAGAGCCCGGGCCGCTTCATCACTTGCCGGGCGTACCGGCTCCACCGGCCCGGACGGACTCCCGGCCCGGCCGCCGGCGCCCCGCGCCTGCGGGCCAGCCGATCGCCGAGGATCGCAAGCCACGCCGGCAGGATGACGATCGAGCCGATCAATCCGAACAGGACGACCAGCATGCCCGTCCAGGCGAAGGACTGCAGGAACGGGAACGGAAACACGAACAGCACCGCGCAGGCGGCCGCCACCGTCACCCCGCTGAACAGCACCGTCCGGCCCGCCGTGCCCGCCGTCCGGATCACGGCCTCCTCCACGGAACGGCCAGCCGCCAGTTCTTCGCGGAAGCGCGTGATCATGAACAGGCCGTAGTCGATGCCGAGCCCGAGCCCCATGACGAGCGCCAGATTCAGCGCGAACGTCGACACTTCGGTGAAGGCGACGATGCCCGCAAGTCCGGCGAGCGTCCCGACCATCGCGTACAGGCCGGTGAAGATCGTCAGCGCCGTCGCCCGGAAGCGGCGGTACACGAGAAAGAGCAGCAGCGCCACGCCCGGCAGGATGATCAATTCCGCGCGGACAAAATCCTGACGGGCGAGCGCCGCGGCCTGGCGGAAAATCTCGTCCTGCCCGCCGACCTCCACCTGGAGCAGCCCGTCGTCGCGCATGTAGCGCGGCGACAGCTCGGCGAGCGCCGTTCGGGCTTCGGTCACGGTGCCGTTCAGCGAGACGAGGATGAGCGCCTGCCGGCCGTCTTCGCTCCGCAACGTCGGGGAACCGCCGCGCAGCCAATAGGAGTCGGCCTGCCGCACGGCCGGTTCCGCCGCCAGTTCGGCCGTCAGCGCCAGCCCCGCCTCCCGCACGGCGGGATCGTCTACCGAACCGGACCCGGCGGTGACGAGCAGCACGAGCGTCGGGCTTGCGGCGTCGAATTGCCGCGCAAGCAGCCGCCCGGCTTCGAACGATTCCGAACCGGGCACCTCCCACCGGCTCAGGGAGAGTTGACTCACGCCGCCGGCCCCGATGACGGCCAGCAGCACGAACTGGACGATGCCCATGATGGCGATGGTCCTTCGGTTCCTCGCGATCAATCTTCCGAGTCTGTTCATGCGGATCTCCTCCTTGATGATAAGTGATTTGGATTTGTTTGACCAATCAAACAAATCGGCTGTATAGAAAAAGGCTGCAGCAGCCTGGGCGCCACCGGAGAACGTGCCAACGAAACTGCATATCGTTATGTTTTCGAAAGCGGCATGATCTGCATCGATAACGAAACTGAGCCGCCTAATTTGCCGTTTGCGAACCGAATTCGGCAGGTTTCGGCGCGAATAGCGTGTCTCCGTTTCGTTACGATTCCAAAACCGCATGAGTGGTCACAATGAACGATTGACCGTTTCGTTGGCAAGATCAGAGGCCATGGGTCACTATATTGTTTGAACGTTCAAACAAAATTCGTCAACAAAAAATCAGGGGTTGCCCCCGGTTGCGCGCTTGACATAGGCTTCGAGCATATCGGCCAACACGTCGTAGGCGCCGTCGTAGTCGAAGTCATCGTCGCACAGGTGCTGCATGCCCAGGCCGTCGAAGACGGCGAGCAGGATCGGCGCGAGCGCGCGGGCCTTGTCCTCCGGCAGCTTGCCGACGAGCCGGATCAGTCCGGTCAGATGTTCGCGCTTGCGCTCGAGGGTGTCCCGGATGTTGGCGGAGACGGCATCGTTGCGCATGCCGAGCGCATACAGCTCATAGCGCAGCTTGATCCATGACGGATCGTCCTTCGCCCTCGACTTCGGCACGCTCAGCACGGCGCGGATCGTCTCCGCGCTCACCTCGCGCTCTCCCTGTTCGCGGATGAACGGGAGCGATTCACAATACCGCTCGGACTCGCGGCGGAACACCTCGGCGAACAGCATGTCTTTGCTTGCGAAGTAGTATCCGATCAGCCCCTGGGCCACGCCGGCCTCCCGGGCGATCTCCTTCGTGGACGCCGCGTCGTAGCCCCGCTCGGCCAGCACCCGATACGCGGCCTGGATGATGTTCTCCCGCTTCTCTTGCTCCTTCATGATGCCACCCCGCAGGCGTCCGGATATTGATTGTTCGATCAAACAAAATATATGCGACGCCGGCCATGTTTGTCAAGCGCGCGGAGACGGCCGTGCCCGTCCAGAGGCTGCTGCGGCTGTCGGGGCTGATTTGAACGGGCCGGCGGCGTCGGAAGACGGCATACACGCGGGATGGGAGCCGACGGCTCCCGTCCTCTCTTTTTTGCCGGACAAAGAGATGCCAAATTCGACAAACTGCGATATTATGGACGTTGCAAGGCACCCATCCGGGAAATGAAGCCATGCTTTATTTCAAGATCGGCCCGGCTGAAGCCGGGAACCGGTATGATCTGGTCATCACCGGCTTGAAGTTGTCGGGTTCCTCCGAAGACATGGGAACCCTCAGGATCCGAATCAGCCGATAAGCGCAATTGTACAAGAACCGCTCGACGATCCGTCGGGCGGTTTTTTCATATGGCGGCCGCAGTGAGAGGAGGGGAAATGCCGAATCGGTTTGCAACGTGGATACCACGGAACAGTGGCCGTGAAGCCGGGAAGCTGCTGCTGCAGACAAGATTTTTTCACCATTTCCGTGTTGCAAATCATGAGAGGCGTTGCTATAATCACGTTTGTGCGAATGATATTCATTATCAATTGGGGGAAGAAGAAGCAATGAAACGTTATGCAATCCTTCTGCTCATGGCTGTACTGGTTCTGGCCCTCGCGGCATGCGGCAGCGCGAACAGCAACTCCGGAAGCGGCAGCTCCGACGCCAATGACACGACCGCCGCTGCAGGCTCCGATGCCGCGTCTTCCGAAACGGTCGCAACCGAACAAGCCGAGCCCGAGAAACCGGCAACCGTCGAATATACGGACGAGAACGGCAACACGATCACCATTCCGGTCAATCCGAAAAACGTGGTGGCGCTTGACAACCGGACGTTCGAAACGCTCGAAGCCTGGGGCATTCAGCTTTCTGCGGTCCCGAAAGGGGTCATGAATAAAGACTCCGCGTATGTGCAGGATGAGTCGGTGCTGGATATCGGCAACCACCGTGAGCCGAACCTTGAGGTGATCGCGGCGGTCAATCCGGAGCTCGTCATCGTCGGTCAACGCTTCGCCAACTTCTATGAAGACATCAAGAAGCTGGTTCCGAACGCAGCGGTCATCAATCTGAACATTGACGTGTCCGCCGCCGACGGCACTGCGGGCGAGAAGCTGGTGAACGGCTTCAAGGACATCACGACGCTGCTCGGACAGATCTTCGACAAGAACGACGAAGCGAAAGCGCTGAACGAGCAGTTCGATCAGGCGCTGGAAGCCGCCAAGTCGGCTTACAACGGCACGGACACCGTGATGAGCGTCATCGTGTCGGGCGGCAACATCGGCTACTCGTCGCCGCACAATGGACGCGTATGGGGTCCGCTGTACGACATCTTTGGCTGGGTGCCCGCGCTGGAAGTCGAGAATGCGACGACCGACCACCAGGGCGACGAAGTCTCGGTGGAAGCGATCGCCCAGAGCAACCCTGACTGGCTGTTCGTTCTGGACCGCGACGCTTCGATCAGCAACACGGAAAGCGTACCGGCACAGGACGTCATCGCGAATGCTCCTGCGCTGCAGAACACGACGGCCGTATCGAAGGGTCAAATCTACATCGCCCCTGCGGATACGTACACCAACGAATCGATCCAGACGTTCATCGAGATCTTCCAAGGAATCGCCGATCTGATGAAGAAGTAAACCGAGGAGCAAACGCGCCGTGCCCATGCATGCGGTGAATGAAGTTGAAATCCGGTTTCAACCCCGGATTTCCGAACAGAAAAACAAATCCGGACGCATCTTGACCGTCCCGTTCGCGCTTGCCGTTCTCGCCGTAATCGCCCTCGGTGTCGTCTCGCTGTTTACCGGCGTGTACGACATCTGGGGGCAGGCGGACGGCAGGGATATGTTCTTCATCACCCGGGTGCCCCGCACCATCGCCCTGATGCTGACCGGTGCCGCGATGTCGATGACCGGACTGATCATGCACCTGGTCACCCGGAACAAAATGGTGGAGCCGACCACGATCGGAACGAACGAGTGGGCGGGCCTGGGGCTGCTGGCGGTATATCTTCTGATCCCGAGTCCGACGCTCGTCATGCGCATGACCGGCGCCATCGTGTTCTCATTTGTCGGGACGATGGTCTTCTTTCTCTTCCTTCGGCGGGTCAGACTGCGTTCGTCGTTGATCGTGCCGATCATGGGCCTGATGCTGGGCGCGGTCATCTCGGCATTCTCCACGTTCGTGACGCTCTGGTTCAACATGTCGCAGGTGATCGAGAATTGGTTCATCGGTTCGTTCGCTCCCGTTCAGGCCGGCCGGTACGAATACCTGTGGATCATCGTCATCGTGACATTCCTGGTCTTCCTGTATGCGAACCGTCTGACCATCGCGGGCCTCGGAGAAGATGTGGCGACGACGCTGGGTGTCAACTACAACCGGCTGATCTTGCTGGCCAACGCCCTGATCGCCGTCTGCGTCGGCATCGTCGCCGCCGTGATCGGCAACATTCCGTTCCTGGGCCTCATCGTGCCCAACATCATCTCCATGATCCGCGGCGACGATCTGCGGAGCAATCTGCCGTGGGTGTGTCTGATGGGGATGGGAACGATCACGCTGTGCGACATTATCGCCCGTGTCGTGATCATGCCCTTTGAAGTGCCGGTTTCGCTCATTCTCGGCACGATCGGGGCGGCCGTCTTCATCCTGATGTTGCTGCGGCAACGAAGAAGCAGGAGGCTGCGATGAGCACAGTCGAAATCGGTCTTGCCACAAATCGCGGCGCCGGGGGGAGCCTTCGCGCCAGAATGACCGGCGCGTTCCGCACCCGGAGGGACGCGCGCCGTTACTGGCTGCTGCTCGTCCTGTTCCTCGGCATCGGGCTGCTCGCCACGCTCGGACTCATCCTGTACAAAAATCCGGTGCCGGTCGATTCGCCGTCGTTCATCCCGGTGGTCCAGCGCCGGCTCACCGCCGTTGTCGCCATGTTCGTCGCGGCGCTCTGCCACAGCTTCGCGACGGTCGCCTTCCAGTCGGTCACGGGCAACCGGATCATCACGCCGTCGCTGCTGGGGTACGAATCGTTATATTCCTTTATCCAGACCAGCGTACTTTTCTTCTTCGGCGCGTCGGCGCTTGCCAAGTTCAGCGGCACGGGCGCCTTCTTCCTGCAGGTCGCGTTGATGATCGCCTTGAGCCTCATCCTGTTCGGCTGGCTGCTGTCGGGCAAATACGGCAATCTGCACCTCATGCTGCTCATCGGCATCATCATCGGCGCCGGGCTGAACTCGATGTCGGGCTTCATGCGTCGGGTGCTCTCACCATCCGAGTTCGACCTGCTGCAATCCCGATTGATCGGTTCGGTCAACAATGCGGATGCGGAATATTTCCCGATCGTCATTCCGCTTGTACAGGCAACGGTGCTGCTTTTGTATCTGCTGTCCCGGAAGCTGAACGTTCTGTCGCTGGGCCGGGACGTGTCGACCGCATTCGGCGTGAATTATCAAGCGCACGTCATCCTGTTCCTCATCCTGATCGCCGTGCTGATGGCGACGACAACGGCGTTGATCGGCCCGATGACGTTCTTCGGTTTTCTGATTGCCATGTTGAGCTATCAGGCGGCACCAACCTACGATCATCGGTACATGCTGCCAATGGCCTTCGCCATCGGATTCAGCGTGCTGACATCCGCGTATTTTCTGCTGTACCACGTATTCCGCGCGCAGACCGTCGTGTCCGTCCTGATCGAGCTGTTCGGCGGAATTGCGTTTCTAATCGTCATTCTGAGGAAGAGGACGCTATGATTACAATCAAGCAGGTCAGGAAATCGTACGGTGACGAAGTCGTCATCGGTCCGCTCAACATCGAAATCCCGAAGGCGGGCATCACCTCGCTGATCGGGCCGAACGGCGCGGGCAAATCGACCACGCTGCTCATGATCGGCCGGCTGCTGAACATGGACGAAGGAAGCATCACGGTCGCGAACATGGACGTTGCCAAGTCCAAATCGAGCGACATCGCGAAGATGCTGACCATCCTGCGGCAAGAGAATCACTTCATCACGCGGCTGACGGTGCGGCAGCTCGTCGGCTTCGGCCGGTTCCCGTATTCCAAGGGCCGGCTGACGAAGGAAGACGAGGCCATCATCTCGAAATACATTGACTTCTTCGAGTTGACCGACCTCGAGCACCGGTTCCTGGACGAACTGTCGGGCGGCCAGCGGCAGCGGGCCTACGTCGCCATGGTGCTCTGCCAGGAGACGGAATACGTGCTCCTCGACGAGCCGCTGAACAATCTCGATATCGCCCGGGCCGTGCAAATGATGGAGCATCTGCGCCGGGCGGCGAATGAACTCGGCCGGACGATCCTGATGGTACTGCACGACATCAACTTCGCGGCGCGGTACTCCGATCGGATCTGCGCGATGAAGAACGGGCAGATCGCCGCTTTTGGTACGGTGGAGGAGATCATGAAGCCGGAACTGCTGACGGACATCTTCGAAACGAAGATCGAGATCATCGACGGACCGTACGGCAAGATTGCAATCTATTAAGTCAATTCTCGGGCTCCGGCATGCGCCGGGGCCCGTGGTTTATGGCGACCGGGACGCGATGCAAGGCAAATGTGCAGCAGATTTGGCCGGTTTTTGCGGAAATCGGCGGAGATCATGCGATTGTGCAGCAGATTCGGCGTTCCGGTCTTTTTTCGGGAAAATGTACTGCATTTTTTTGCATGTCGTGGCCGCTTAGGTTCTGTCTGATCCGCCTTCTCGATGCTACAATGGAAAAAAAGAAAAGCGTGATGCGAGACTTATGCGGGAGGTACGGAACGTGGGAGCCGACAGCCGGACGCCGCGCCGCGCGGACCGAAACAGGAGAAAGAAAAAAGGAAGACTCGCGTTAGGGTCAATCGCGCTTGCGACAATGGCGCTGGCCGGCGTCTGGCTGTTGGCGTTGTGGCTGACCGATCCGGGTCAGGATGGCGCGCGGCAACCCGCGGACGGCGGGCAGCCGGCGGCCGATCAGGCGGCTGCGGTTATGAAGCCCGAGCCGGAACCGGAGCCGGAGCCCGCAAAGCGGACGATCGTCGATTTCCGCATGCTGGATCTGGATTCGGGCTGGTTCCGGTATGAAGACGGAGTCGTCATGGTGACCGGGGACGGCGGCGTCACCTGGCGCGAAGCGGGACCGGACTGGACGATGCCGACGGAGGAAGACGCGCCTGACGGGCTGCCGGCGCTCCAGGCGGCGCTGCGCGCGATCGAGGCCGCATATTTGGAGTTCGACGTGTCCCTGCCCGTCGTGATCGACGGCCGGCAGATTGCGGTGAAGCGGGTGCAGCCGGTCTCGGGCCGGATCGGCTGGGCGCTGGCTGACGAGCAAGAAGGGCTGGACAACCCCCTGCTGGTTTCGATCGACGGCGGCCGGACCTGGCACGACGACATCACCGAAGACGTGCGCGCGGCGATCGAAGCGGAGCGGGAGCGGCGCAGGCTGCGGGCGGAAGAGGCGGCGCTGTACGATGTTCCGCAAGACGTGATGAAGCCGGGGCCCGGGTGGATTTTGCTCCCGAATGTGACCCAACCCGGCGATGTGATCCTGGTGCGGCGCGGAGAACCGGGAGAAGTGGAGTGGCAGGGGAAGACGTACACGCTGAGGCCCTACAAGGCCGGCTACTTCACCTACCTGCCCATCCCGCGATCGACGAAGCCGGGCACGTACACGATCGGCGACGCGGAACTTACGGTCAAGGAGAAAACGTTCAACACGCAATACCTCACCGTAACCGAAGAAATGGAGGCCATGCGGCGCAACACGGAGCGGATCGCGGAAGACCAGAAGAAGGTCGACGAGGCGCGGTCGCATTCCGCGGAGACGTTCCTGTTCGACTCGCCGTTCATGAGACCGATCGAGGGGCGGCTGTCGACGCCGTACGGATATACGCGCTACATCAACGGGAAGCTGAGCAGCACGCACAACGCGATCGATCTTGCGGCGCCCCAGGGGACGCCGATCGCGGCGGCGAACGACGGCGTCGTTGCGCTGGCGGACGACCTGTACCTGACGGGGCTGACGATCTACATCGACCACGGCATGGGGCTGTTCTCGCAGTATGCGCATCTTTCGGAGCTGCATGTGAGCGCCGGGGACACGGTGAAGAAGGGCGACATCATCGGCCTTGTCGGCTCGACCGGCTTCTCGACGGGTCCGCATCTGCACTTCACGTTCTGGGCGCACAACACGCCGGTGAACCCGGACCTGTTCTTCGGCACGACGCCGTTCCGGTGGGGCAATCCGTAATATCGTGAAAAAGCAAGGGGAGTCTTGAACCGCCAGGTTCAGACTCCCCTGTAGTATTGAAGCGAGCGGGCGATGGTCCCGATCAGCTTGCCCAGGTGCCGGTAGTAGGTGGACGAAGGCAGGCCCAGACGTTCGGCAACCACTTCGTGGGTGCCGATTTTCCGCAGATAGGCGTGATTCAGAATGCGGGCCATCCGCTGCTCCTTCGGCGTGCCGTGTTCCAGACGCCGCCATTCGCCGACGATCGTGTTCCGCACATAGCCGACAATCTGATCCATGCTGTGATCCGTTCCCCACATCCGCCGGCAGTCCATCAGCACCGTCTCCTGCGATTCCAGATGCGGCCAAGCAGCGAGCAGCTTCTTGGCAATGGCCGTCCATGCTTCGGCGGTGTCCCGCGGGTCCGGCCTTCCGGCCGTACGGTCTCTCGCGTCGAGCCGGAAGAAATAGAAATTGCAGCCGCCGTCCGCCGAAGGGTAGAACGCCTCCGGCACTTCGCGGAATCCGACCAGCCGGGCCGCTTCGGTGAACTCGACGGACGGCATCATCATCGTGATCCGGTTGCCCGGCAGCGTGTCCTGCAGCATGACGCGGAGCACTTGCCCCGCGAAACCCTGATCCAGCGGCGGATCGCTGGCAATGAGCCAGTACAGCCAATCGTGCGGCTCGGGCGGCGTGCTGGCCGCAAACGCCCGGGTGGCCGGATTGCGGTCCAGCAGTTCCCGGAATCCCGGATGGTCCAAGGGCAGCGCCGCATAGAAGCCGGCGAGCCGGCCGTCCCGCTCGTAGACGCGGATGACGGAAGGATCCGTGTCCCACACCTCCATCAGGTAGCGCTCCTGGTGCGAAGTGTCCGGCAAATTTTCCGGATAGGCGACGATGTGCCGGCGGTACATCGCTTCGAGAAGCGGGATGTCCTCGCGCGCGACGATGCGGCCCGTCAGCCGCTGGCCGTCGTCATAGTAGATGTAGCCGTGGATGATGTCGTTGTCGTGGAGAAACATTTTCCCGCTGCTCATCTCTTGCTTGAGCGGGTTGGCTGTCGACGCCGCGGCGGCCGCCCTGCGCTCCAGAATCTGCTTCGCCCGCAGCTTGTATTGGCGATAGGCGTCGGGTGAACGCCGCTTCAGCCCTTCCTTCGCCCATTTCCGGATGCCGTTGCTGACCGACCAACCGCCCGAAGGATGCACGCGGACGAACGAGGATTGGCACAGGAGATGGAACTCGTCGGTCGGAATCGTTTTTCCAAGGATGTATTCCAGCATCTCCTGGTCGAACGTATAGACGAGCGAGGCCAGATCCAGCAGCAGCCGGCTCACGCCGGACAGATTATCCGGATGCAGGATGACCCGGTCGAACATGTCCAGCAGCGAGCGATGATCCATTTCCGGATTCCACCGGCCGCCCTGCGAGCGGATATATTGGCAGACGAGGCGGATCGCCAGAGGCACGCCTTCCGTCACCCGGCCGATCAGATCGATCGTCTTCAGGTCCGTGATGCCGTGTTCGGCGGCGTACCCGATCCAGTCCGCCTTCGGCAGCGGACCCAGCGGAACGTTGCGGATGAGCGGCGCCCAGTCGGCGCTGGTCTGCCAACTGGTCAGCGGCTGCCGGCCGGCGCTGAACACATGGATGTCCGTGGACAGGGAGAGGAGCCATTCCTCGCGCAGCCAGTGTCCGATGTCCGTCCATTCGCTCAGGCCGTCGAGCAGGAGCAGCAGCCGGCCGTGCCTTGAAGCCAGGCGATTCAGCGCATCCGTGAGATGTCCGCCGTGCGGCTGGTCGGCTCCGGCTCCGGTCGGCTCCAGCCGATCCAGTCCGCGCCGGACGGCCCGTTCGAACTGTGCCGGCTCCCGGAATGCCGGATTGGGCTTGACACAGATCGACGGGATGGTGCCGCTTTGCAGCGCGAACTGCTGCAACAGCGCGGTTTTTCCCATGCCGGCGGGACCGTGGATGTGGAAGATTTCCCAACTCCCGGATTTCCGGGAGAGATGGTCGGCCATCTGTGCCAGTTCATCCTTCCGGCCTACGAAACACCGCCTTTCGGACAACAGCTCGCGCACATTCTTCATGACCTCTCTCCTTCCCCGACTCGTTGCCTCCATTATAAACGTCCCGGACGCGGCCCCGCATTGTACGAAATAAGGAATTTATCGCGAAAAGGAGCAGGATTTGGCGACGATGTCCAAAGTCCCGGCCGCGCGGCGCAATTTCATGGAAAATGGCAGTGAAAGTGAGAGCCGGCTTCCCTTACGATGGATGAAGGATCGACGGAAGGTTCCAATTCAATTCACCCCGGATGGGAGGCGGTTTGACGATGAAAATGAGAATGCTCATGACGGCGATCATTTCGATGGCGGCCGGCTTCTCGCTCTCGCTCACCGCGGCGGGAGACGCGCTGCTGCAGGAAGTGCGGGCTTATCTGAACAAGGAGATCGCCATCGTGCTGAACGGCGGGCCGTGGGAGATGAACGTCGCCGGCGAGCGGCTGTATCCCGTGACGTTCGAAGGCCGCACGTATCTGCCGGTGCGCGCCGTGGCGGAAGCGCTGAGCGTGCCGATCGCTTACGACGCGGCGAGCAAGACGGTCTACATCGGCGAGCGGACGAACAGGGTGCCGGTGATCACCGAGAATTACCGTCCGGTGTCTTCGCGGATCATCAGCGACGCATCGCAGCGGCTGATCAACGGAACCGATCACGGCACCGTGGCGCTGTTCGGAAACGTCATCAACTCCAACAGCTATATCCAGTTTGAGCCTGACGCGAAATATTCCAAATTGGTGCTCTATGTCGATGTGGACGGCGACGACGTCGATCTGCGGATCGTGAACCGGAATGACCCGATGGGTACGATCATCCTGCAATCGGTCGTCGTGACGGAAGCCGACGGCCTGAAGGAAATCGAGGTGGACATCACCGGCATCCGGACGCTGTCCGTCGACGTCATGACGACCGAGCCGAACAAGTCGGCTGCGGTGCGCATCGCGGTGGACAAATCGTACTATCAATGAGATGGCGGAAGGGGGAGACGGAGGTGCGGCACCGACACCGATTAAGGGCATTGCTGGTGATTCTGGGCGCGCTGCTGATCGGCGCAGCCGGCTGGACCGGTACGGCCGCGGCTTCCTTGACGGGACCCTTGATCCCGCTTCCGGATATCCGGATTCCGCTGCCCGGTTCGGACCCGGTCGTGGAATTCCCGGATCCCGTTCTGAAGCAGTGGGCGATCAAGGAACTGGGCGTCGAAGGCGACGTGATTCGCCAATCGGACATTGCCCGTTATTGCGAAGCATTCTCCCGTAAATGGGAACGCATCTTGACGATCTATTCCTCGGCGCCGGGGAAGATCCGGTCCCTTGAGGGCATCCAGGCGTTCAAGC
>Ga0207866_1000792_pt1 | contig 39110 bp, 39 predicted proteins | sample HigsolmetaAR203D_FD_184835 | JGI IMG/M metagenome (GOLD analysis project Ga0207866, IMG submission 184835) | Ionic liquid and high solid enriched microbial communities from the Joint BioEnergy Institute, USA - AR20-3-D (SPAdes) (version 2) ...
CCCCATTTTTGATGTGAAATCAAGCAACAATGAACCTCCAACCCCACTTTTACAGTGGTTTTGGAGGTTCATTTGTTCTTATATTGGGACTAGCTTTTTGGTATAACCCTTTTGGGACAGCCCCTTCTGTTGGCCAAAAATCAATATAATATTCTGACTATGCAATGTCTCAGGAGCTTGTGTTGCAAGGTATGGCCGGAAGTCCGCAACCAGGCCGGAAATCTGCAACTAGTCAGGAATTGCTCTCCTGAACGTTTATGCTGATTCCGTCCGGCGGCCGCATTTAACAAAATGTTTGAAATTCGCAAAGAGTGTAGTTCAGTTTGAAACAAACAGTTTGCTATAATGAGGTGTATAAAAAATGAAGCAACAGGGGTTGAAATATAATGAAGAAGCTTATATTGTCCGCGATGATGATCCTGCTGTTTCCCGCCGCCGCATGGGCTCACACCGGCTTGATTTCTTCGGTCCCGGCATCCGGGGAGACGCGGCAGGAACCGGTAAAAGAAATTACGATGGAATTCAGCACAACAATCGAACCGATCAGCACGTTCGAGGTGAGGAACGGAGAAGGGGATAAAATCGCGGTATCGGATATACAAGTCCAGGACGGCAAAATGACGGGTTCGTTTGCCCGGCCGCTCCCGAACGGCAAATATACGGTCGATTGGAAAATTGTCGGCGAGGACGGCCACCCGGTTGAAGGCGAATTTGACTTTACGGTCGATGCCCCGCCGGCACAGCCTGAAAATACGGCAAATCTTCCGGCGCCAAACGGCGGTGAACATGCGGCGGCCGACGGGACAGACAATCGCGCATCCGTTTCGCAACCTGAACCGCAGCCCCAATCCGACAAACAAACGGGCACAGCGATAACCTGGGTTATCGTGATCGGATTGCTTGCGGTTGCTATCGCCGTTCTGTTTCGGGCGTTTCGCCGGCAGAAAAAGTAAAAATTATTTGAATTCCCGGATGTTGCCGTACAGACAGGCTCTTTTTGGTTCAAACGAAGCAAAATGGAAAAATGGGAGGACCAAAAAATGGCCAAAGCGGACAATATGCTCGCCATTCTCATGCTGCTCCGATCCCGAAAAAGAATGACAGCCAGACAGTTGGCGGAAGAATTGGAAATTCATATTCGATCCGTCTACCGTTGCATTGATGCGCTGTGTGCCGGAGGCGTACCCATCGTTTCAGAGACAGGACGGGACGGGGGCTATTTCATACCGGAGCACGTGAAGCTGGACCCCCTGTTTTTTGACGCCGACGAACAAAAAGCGCTCCTCCATGCGGCGCAGTTTGCCCGCGAATCCGGTTACCCAAATGAGGAAGCCTTGAACCGGGCGGTATCCAAAATCAAACGGTACGCCGATTGGGAACAGTGCAAACGGCTCGAGGCCCAGGAGAACCATTTCGGGGTCGTCCGTCCGCCAGTAAACGCCCGTCTCATTTCCAAACTCGCGCAGATTGAGAAAGCCATAGCGTCGGAAACGGCGCTTGACATAGAATATTATTCCGGTTACGATGGCCCTTTCACGAAACGCACCGTTGATCCTTACGGCCTAGTCCATTGGAAAGACAAATGGTATGCCGTAGGTTTCTGTCATTTGCGCGGCGAAATCCGCAGTTTTCGCGTTGACCGGATCGGCCGCATTCGGTTTGCCGGTTCCACATTTCAGCGTCCGTCGTCCTTTTCCGCCCGTGACTTTCTGCTCGGCAGCCTGCTGCCGGAACAGGAGGCAGGTGAGGATGACCGCTTGGTTTCCGTGCATATCGAAGGGTTGCCCCAGGCGTTGGACGATTTGTGCGGCCATTGGTTGTTCGGCCATGCCCTTGTGGAAAGGACGGCGGACCGCGCGCATTTCAAATTGGACGAACGGAGCCTTTATCTGGACACTCCGTATTATCTTTTATCGTTCGGGGGAAAAATCCGGATAGTAGAGCCGCCGGAATTGAAAAGTTGTCTGGCGGAGATTGCCGAATCGCTGCTACGCCATTATCGAACCTGATGCCAAAACACTGACCTTTTTTGTCAGTGTTTTTGTTATATAATGGATGGCAACAGGGTTAATGGTGTGCAACGATTGAGATTTTACATTGGAATTTTATCCATTGAAAAAGAAACGGAAGGTTGGATCGCGTGATGCGGGGGACCATCATGTTGAAAGCTTACGTCTATGGAAGGGAGGTACGAAAGTGCCAGGATCTGTTTTTCAACAAGCTCTCAAAGAAGCGACGGGAACCCCCTGGGAAGAATGGGTCGCGACATTGCAGCGGACGGCGGATCCCTTGTGGTCTCACGAACAATTGAAAAACCATATTTGTGAAACCTTTCGAATTTCTGACGAGTGGGGAGAATGGTTGGCTGTCATGTACGGTCAAATGCTGGGACATATCCCCGTTGGCGTCACCAAAGATGCCGGGGTGCAAATCGGAGTCCGCAAAACGGTGGCGATGCAAAAGGAACAACTTTGGAACTTCCTGACTTCGCCGCAAGGCTTGTCCTTATGGATCGGGAACGTACCGGAATTCCGTTTGCAGAAGGGATACGAGTTCGCATCCGCGGAAGGCATTTCCGGAAAACTTACGGTCGTCGAACCTTTGCGAAAGCTTCGTATGACGTGGAAGCGTCCGGAGTGGGAAAAGCCGTCCCGGCTGCAGATTTATTTGTTATCCGCAAAATCGGGGAAAACGACGGTGGCGATTCATCAGGAAATGCTGGAAGACGTTTATATGAGAGAGTTGATGAGACGTTTCTGGGACGAAGTACTGAATCGGATCAAGAATTATGCGGGGGCAGAACGATGAATACATTCAGCCATATCGATTTGAGAGTCAATTCCTGGGAGCAAGTTCGAACGTTTTATGAGCATTTGCTTCCTGCTTTGGGTTTTACCCGCACCTTTCATTCAGAGCAATGGAAAGTTTTCGCTGCGGAAGGAGAGCTTCCAAGCGTTCCTTATTTCGCCATCACGGAAGATGCCGGCCACAAACCGAACGGCAATTTGATCGGATTTTGGGCGAAGGACCGCGAGGAAGTGGACCGGGTTGCGGAGCTTGTGAAACAATATGGAGGAATGATCGACAGCGGCCCCCGGCTGTTCCCGATCAGCCCGACTTACTACGCCGTTTATTTTCAGGATCCGTGCGGCAATAAGTTCGAAATGGTTCACCGGTTAAATTAATCCGGACCGCCCGGCATGCTGCGGCAGCCGGGCACGCAGCTTACACCGTATCCGTGATCACGATCAGAGAAACGATCATGTATGCTGGAGCCGGCAGTCATGTGCCGGCTTTATTTTGTACGAAAAGATACGATTTGGCAATTTCCGAAAAAACGGCGCAGAAGTCATGCCAGGTTTTCTGATGACACACAAGTTGCATTGGGACACATCCATCCTTCTTCCTAAAGCAAGGATTGCAGTGCTGCCGGAGATGCGGCCGCACAAACCAAACAAGTTGTTTCAGGACAATAGACTGCACCAGGTTATGCGGATTATGATTTGTTTCGAAAAGCGCATGCAGGAGGAATGACAGTGATTCCCGTTCAACCGACACAACAGGTCAGATCCAAAAACGCCGTTATGCTGGGAAAGCTTGTGAAAAACCGCTGGATGTACGTCATGATGATTCCCGGCGTTGTTTATTTCGTCATCTTCAAATATTTGCCGATGTGGGGAGTCATCATCGCGTTTCAGGATTATCAGCCCTTTCTCGGAATAAGGGGAAGCGAATGGGTCGGCAATAAACATTTCGCCAGGTTGTTCAGCTCGCCGGATTTCTGGATGCTGTTCAAAAATACGGCGGCGTTGTTTGCCTGGGATTTGATCTTTGCTTTTCCTTTTCCGATCATCCTGGCGCTCATGCTGAATGAACTGAGAAACCGGTTGTTCAAACGTACGATTCAGACCTTCATCTATATTCCGCATTTTATGTCCTGGGTCATCGTCGTATCGCTAACCTATATTTTGCTGACGACGGAGGGCGGCATTGTGAATGAGCTGATCGTTCGTCTGGGAGGGCAGCCAATCAATTTTTTGTTAAGCGAGGACTGGTTCAGGCCTTTGTACACCATCCAAACCATTTGGAAAGATTCGGGATGGGGCACCATTATTTATTTGGCCGCGCTGGCCGGTATCGATCCCCAGTTATACGAAGCGGCACGCATCGATGGAGCTAACCGCCTGAGGCAGATGTGGCACATTACGCTTCCGGGCATACGCAGTACCGTCGTCATCCTGTTGATCCTTAAAATGGGCGATATGCTTGATCTCAGTTTTGACCACGTATTTCTGATGCTGAATTCGATGAACCGCAATGTGGCGGACGTATTTGACACGTATGTGTATTTTACAGGTATTAACCAAGGGCAGTTCAGCTACTCGACCGCTGTAGGATTGTTCAAATCCGCCGTAGGGCTGGCGATGATCCTGTTGGCCAACAAACTGGCCAAAAAATTCGGGGAAGAGGGCATATTTTAATTGCGGAAAGGGGGGCCTGAGGTATGAAATCTTCTGTCGTTAGCCGTTTGTACGATACGGTGATCGTTAGCGCGCTTTTGGCATTTACAGCGTTTTGCGTTATTCCGTTTTTGCATATCATCGCCGGCTCGTTGACATCAGCGGTCGAACTGATGAATAAAGGGTTCGTCCTGTTCCCGACCCAATTCTCGCTTGACGCCTACCGTTATGTGTTCTCTACGGATACGTTAGTGCGAAGTCTGGGGGTGACGGTTTATCTGACGCTTCTGGGAACGTTGCTCAATGTGGTCTTTACCGCGCTTCTCGCCTATCCGTTGTCGCGGAAAGACGTTGCCGGCCGCCAATTCGTCCTGATGATGGTGCTGTTCACGATGCTGTTCAACGGGGGGATGATTCCGACCTTTTTGCTCGTGAAAGGCTTGGGACTGCTGAATACCCTATGGTCGCTCATGCTGCCGGGGCTCATCGGCGCGTTCATTCTGATCATTCTGAAAAATTTTTTTCAACAGCTTCCCGAAGAGGTCGAAGAATCGGCAAAAATGGACGGAGCCAACGATTTGCAAATTTTATTCAAAATCGTTGTCCCGCTATCGATGCCTGCCATCGCCACCATTTCGCTTTTTTATGCCGTAGGGCATTGGAATACCTTTATGCAGGCGGTGCTGTACATCAACGATTCCAGGCTTTGGCCCATACAGGTGCTGCTGCGGCAGGTCGTTATGTTAACGGCTGGCAATATCGGCGATTCCAGCGCTTTGGGCGACCGGATTGTGCCGCCGCCGCAAACGGTGAAAATGGCCGTTATTGTTGTGGCCACTGTGCCAATTTTGGCCGTGTATCCGTTTTTGCAAAAGCATTTTGTCAAAGGGGCCATGCTCGGATCCGTGAAGGGCTGACCGTTCTTTGGCAAATTTTCAATGAACCCGATCATGCAAAAAGGGAAATCAGGGTAAAACCATCCAACAAAAAGGAGTGAGATCCGATTGAAAGGAACCGTGTATCCTCCGGAGGCAAGGAGCTACAAGGATCGTGTGACCGGACGCACTGTCACGCAGTTGACGGATTATTTCGGACATAGCAACCATTTGTATTTTACGAATGAGACTTTTTACGGCGACGATCTGATTTTCAAGTCGCAGCGGCATAACCGTACCAATCTGTTTCGGTTGCGAATGGACAGCAAGGAGATTGTCCAGTTGACGGATTTTCCGCCGATTCCCTACAAGGACCGTTGGTCCGACCGTGCGCAGCACTCTTATGTGCATGAGGGAAACCAGGAGGTGTACAGCTTTTATGGAGACAAGCTGTACGCCTGTCACCTGGAAACGCTGGAGCAACGTGTGCTGTACGAAGCCCCGGAAGGCTTTACTTTAAGCGGAGGATCACCGAGCTCGGACGGTAAATATATCGTCGTTTCCATAAATGAAGATGGATCGGCTGGAGGAGAGCAGGGAAGGCCAGTACCGCAATCTGTCCGAAGAAGTGAAACGCCAAATCCATGAACGGTTCGATATCAATCTCACTTTGGAGAGCTGCGCGGAACGGTTGAATTACCATCCGGTTTATCTTGGCCGCGTTTTTCGCAAAGAAACCGGGATGAGTTTTAGCGAATATTTGTCCCGATACCGCATATCTGTCGCCAAGAAATGGCTTGCGGAAACCAATATGACTGTGGCGGAAATTGCAGAGAAACTGGGTTATCATAACGGTCCGAACTTCTCCAGATCGTTCAAGAAGTTTGCAGGCGTTTCTCCCGGACAATACCGGGAGCGGTATCATTTGAAAAAATAAACAAGGGCGGCCTTGCGCCGGATACCGATGCGCTTCCTTGCGCGCCTGTATCCGGGCGTGGCTGCCCAGATGGTGTTGTTTATTCAAACAAAGCGATCGCCCGGATCGGGGAGCCTGAACCTTCCTTGATATAGAGCGGCAGGGTCAGGAAGTACCCGCGTTCCGGAATGTCTTGCAGACGGTTCAGATTTTCCATGATCAAGATACCGTTGCCCAGCAACGTATAGTGGGCCGGGTATTCCGCCGATCCGTACCGGTCGACATTAATCGTATCCACGCCGACCATCTTCACCCGCTTCGTAACCAAGTACTCGGCAGCGGAACGGCCAAGACCCGGCCAATCGGCAAGATACGCTTTATCGTCGGGGCGTTTTTTCCAATATTGCGCCCACCCCAGATCGATCAGCACGATGTCCCCGGGCGATATTTCCCCGTGTTGCGCTTCCCAGGCGGTAAAGTGCTCCGCTGTCACCTCGCCCGTTGGGCCAATGAAAGAAAGGTCGATTTTCACGTACGGTCCCATAAACGTCTGCAACGGCAGCTCATGAATGTGCACATGCGCTTCGCCCTCCCGGATAAAATGCGAAGGAGCGTCCACATGCGTGCCCGTGTGCTCGTTCAGCGAAATTTCATATGTCAGTGCGCGGTCCCCGAGCCGGTAGGAATTCCACAGGCTGTGCTTGTATTTGGAATGGGTCGGCACTGCGGGAATATGCTCCTCCAACACATGGGTCAGATCGACCATCCGCAGCCGGCTCATTAGGCCGCTTAGCAGTTTTACATCGTTTCCGGCCATACCTTTTAACCCAACTTGTTTAAAATTTCACGGATAAAAGCGGGTTCATCTTTGGGCGTTCTGGATGTCACGAGATTGCCGTCCACCACCACTTCCTGATCGAGATACTCCGCCCCCGCGTTTTTGATATCGTCGCGGATTCCGATAAAGCATGTGGCTTTTCTGTTCCGCAAAATATCCGCGCTGATCATCACCTGCGGGCCGTGGCAAATGCCGGCAATCAATTTTCCTTGTTCATTCATTTCTTTTACCAGGCGAACCATATGTTCGTTGATGCGAAGTTTCTCCGGCGCGGAGCCGCCAGGAATCACGATTGCATCGAGATCTGCTGCAGAAATTTGATCCGCCGCCACATCGGCTTGGTAGGAGATGGTGCCTTGTTTTGCTGTGATATCGACTCCGGTTTTTTCACCGATGATCACGGTTTCATGTCCGGCTTCCTTGATTGCTTCGTACGGATTTTTCATCTCCGTGTCGTGGAATGTGTCTGCCAGTAAAAATCCTACCTTGGCCATCGTTATCCCATCCTTTTCTATATTGTATTGTGTATTGTTCAAATAGTTCATATTCAAAATATCACACATTCCGCTGGTGCACAAGACGTTGAGATTGTACGGCTGTACGGCGGGGCCATGCTTTGTTGGAAAGTTCCATAGAGTGTCCGGAGGGATTTATGTATCTTTAGAGTTCTTTTGCATACCGTCGGCAAGTACTGTTGGCTAGTGCTACTGACAAGCACCATAGGTAAGTACTGCTGGCTTGTGCTGCTGGCCAGCACCATAGACAAGTACCATTTGGCAAGCCCTGTTCCTGACGGATTGGCTTCCCCTTATCCTTGGGGCTGTCCCAAAAGGGTTATACCAAAAAGCTAGTCCCAATATAAGAACAAATGAACCTCCAAAACCACTGTAAAAGTGGGGTTGGAGGTTCATTGTTGCTTGATTTCACATCAAAAATGGGGGCTTAAAAATCCAAAATGGACTTTTGGGACAGCCTCAGCGAAACGACTACCGGTAATTACGCACGTGACCGATTCAACTTGCCGCCTCATCGTCGAACCGCCTCGAAAAAACTTGAGTATGGCGACTGCCGATTCCACGTATAATGGAATGACCAAAACGGCGAACGACATTCGAATCAAAAAATTCGCAGAAACCGAAACCGCGGATCCATTTACCGTTTATGAAACGGAATTGTTTTTGAAGATGATGATTGAAGGGACATCTCACAGGACGTTATTGGGACATCGTCAAATCCATATTGAAAGAAGAGTTTGCAGAGCGGTTGTGACGCTAAATAAAACCGGTTATGAACACAATCGCAGGAAGAGTTCCGCATGTTACAAGGCTAAACGTTGTCAAAAATTTTATTCGGCAGATCGTCATCAGCACAAGCCATAGCATAAAGAGGAAAAAATCCAGAAAACTGACTGAAGGAACAAGTTTTATGGTAAATTATCCTGATCGTGCTATCTGAATCCGTTTGTGAACGGAGATGTTCGGACTATCCCCGTGGCGGCTTTGGAGGATGATCGTGCCCACCTCGCGTGACTGGAGAATCGTTTCACCGAACCAGCGCCATTGAAGGACAATTCGCCAAACTTTTATCGCTATGGATCAATGCACTATCCCGTACTTATGGAGAAAATTTACTCCCAATCCTATGCCAATGGAGGAAAGAGTTGAATGGAAATCATAAACCAAAAGGAACGTGACCGGAAGTTGCGTATTATCGATTCCACATTTTCAGAGGCTGAGTTTCGTGATTGTTTTGCGGAGAAGGTGAAATTCAGCAAGGTTGTTCTGCCGAATATGTCTTTTACTTGTGCGGATTTGCGCGGGGCTCAATTCAATAATGTCATGTTAGCCGGCAGCCGGATTCATGATGCGAACTTGTCCGATTTGGAAATCGATGGGGCCCAGATGGGAGGAGCATACATACATAATATCGGCATGCCGCCGGAAGGCCATCCGGCGTATGATCCGAATCAATGGATCATCGATTTGCCAAAAGTGAGCGACACGCCGATATAAACCGCCGCGAGCCCATGCGCGAGAGAGGCGGTGGCGCCGCGGTACAAATCGATACTTGTAATGACCAGCAAAAGAAGGGAAAACATTCCGGTCAGCGAAGCGGCATGGCGCGCCATCTGGAGACTGTCGATTTATTGTGCAAAATCGTCAGAAAGAAAATAGTTGCCTTCCGGCGAGTTTTGGCTTTCCATTCCTTACCTCTTAACATTTTTTCTTGAATCAAGGAATGGAAAACAAGATGTTTGAGTGAAGGAAGGCAATATTCACGTAAACCCTTCTATTTTTGCACGATCAACAGTGAATCGGCAGTCTCCATCTGTGGCGTTACCGATATACCGAGTTCATCTGCGACCGTGACGTTAGCGATATAACGAATCCGTCTGTGACCGCCGATGACAGATTTGGCCGCGGATTTCACCGTTGGGGTGTTGTGTCGTATGAACATTCACATAAGTTTTTCCATTGCGCATTTGGCGGATCAATGCTCTTAAGGGTTTCCCTCTTAAAGGACCGATCAGGTCTTTTCTTGTGATTGTACCGATAAAAATTTTTCTTCTTGCGGATATCGGAATTCGCAGATTGCCGAATAAAAATGCCACGATCGGACCGTTTACCCCTCTGCGACCCAGATGAATATGACCGGCAAACGCATTTCGTATATCCCGAACAACCAGTATAAACCATAACCGTCTGCCATCCTTGCTTACACGGGCCAAAAATGTCCCTCTGGCGTTTGTCCTGACAGGCGGTACTTCTTGTGAACCTCTTAATAAGGCAGTAAATTTGTTCATGTCTAACCCTCCTTTTAAAATGGATATTCTAAATTATGGCGTATGGAGGGAAAGTGTTTGTTTTAAAACCTATCAAAATAAAAATGTATCGAATCGCCATGTATGCAATATGAAAGAAACAGTATGAAGAAACAATATGGAAGAAATCGTGAAACGGGATTCCCTCTTTACATACATATGGGGGGTATAGTATAATTTGAATGTGAGGTGATTCAATATGTTGAATCATGAAGAAGGATTGGATGTATCCGGTAACGGAAGCAGTTCTGCGAATAGCGGCCATAAACACCATCATACTGTCCGGAAAAGCCATCATTCCGAAAAAGTCAAAAAAAATCTGATTGCCCGTCTGAACCGCATTGAGGGCCAGATTCGCGGCGTCAAAGGAATGATTGAAAAAGACACCTATTGCGATGACGTGTTGAATCAGATCGCGGCGATTCAATCGGCCTTAAACGGCGTAGGAAAGCTTTTGCTTGAAGGACACATGAAAAGCTGCGTCGTGGAACGCATACAGGCCGGCGAACATGAAGTCATTGACGAGTTATTGATTACGGTCAATAAATTAATGAAATAATGGAATCCTAATAATAGGAGGGAATCGCATGAAACAAGTAACGCTTCAAGTGAATGGCATGTCCTGCCAACATTGCGTCCATTCCATAGAAAAAGCTTTGAAAGAGATCGGCGCGCAAGCCCGCGTGGATCTGGGCGGCAAAACGGTTACCGTCGAATATGATGAAAACAACCTGACCTTGGATGCCGTAAAGGAAGCCATTGAGGAACAAGGCTACGACGTTGCCTGAAGCGGGATGGGGTCACTGGCGGTGGCCTTTCTTTTTACCATAAAATATACCCTATAGGGGTATAAAAGAGGCGATGGATATGCAAAATACAGGGGAACAAAAGAAACGGCAAACGACGTTGCAAATAACGGGCATGACCTGCGCTGCATGCGCAAACCGGATCGAGAGAGGATTAAAAAAACTGGAAGGGGTGACGGAAGCATCCGTGAATTTTGCTCTCGAACAAGCGTCCGTCACGTACGATCCGGATCAAGTGAATCTTCCCCAAATCGAGCGGAAAATTCAGGAGATCGGCTACGATACCGTCAAGGAAACTGTCGATCTGGAAATCAGCGGCATGACCTGCGCCGCCTGTGCCGCCCGGATCGAGAAAGGTCTCAACAACCTGCCCGGGGTGTCCAAAGCCGACGTCAATCTTGCGTTGGAAATGGCCCGCGTGCAATATTCGCCCGCTGACGTATCTCCTGCGGATATGATAAGAAAAGTGGAGCAGCTAGGATACGGGGCAAGGATCAAGCAGGAACAAACAGAACCGGAGGACCGCAGAAAACGGGAAATCAGGAGACAGCAAAGAAAGCTCCTTGTTTCCGCCATCCTGTCGCTGCCGCTTTTATGGGCCATGGCCGGCCATTTTCCGTTTACCGCCCGGATTTGGGTGCCGGATTTGTTCATGAATCCGTGGTTTCAATTGATGTTGGCCACGCCCGTACAATTTTTTGTCGGCCGGCAATTTTATGCCGGAGCCTATAAAGCGCTGTGGAATGGCAGCGCCAATATGGATGTTTTGGTGGCGCTCGGCACGTCGGCCGCATATTTTTACAGTCTGTATCTGACGATCCGATGGGCCAATATGTCTCAGGCCCACCATGCGCCGGCGATGTACTACGAGACAAGCGCCGTGCTCATTACGCTCATCGTTCTTGGAAAACTGTTGGAAGCGTTGGCCAAGGGCCGTTCCTCGGAAGCCATCAAAACGTTGATGGGATTGAAGGCCAAGACAGCGCTAGTCGTCCGCGACGGCCGGGAAGTTTCCGTGCCGGTGGAGGAAGTTGCCGCAGGCGATGTCATCATTGTGAAACCGGGGGAAAAAGTGCCGGTTGACGGGATCGTGATTGAAGGCTCATCCGCGGTGGACGAATCCATGCTGACGGGCGAAAGTATTCCCGTCGCCAAGCGGAAGGGAGATCCGGTCATCGGAGCCACCGTCAACAAATACGGCGTGCTCCGCATTCAGGCCACCAAAGTGGGAAAGGAAACCGCACTGGCGCAAATCGTCAAAATCGTCGAAGAAGCGCAAGGTTCCAAAGCGCCGATTCAACGGATCGCCGATGTCATTTCGGGGATCTTCGTTCCCGTCGTTGTCGGCATTGCTGTACTCACCTTTCTCATTTGGTATTTCGGCCTCGAACCCGGCTATTTTCCCGGCGCTTTGGAAAAAGCGATTGCCGTGCTCGTCATCGCTTGTCCGTGCGCCCTCGGCCTGGCGACGCCCACCTCGATTATGGCCGGATCCGGCCGTGCGGCGGAACTCGGCATTTTGTTCAAGGGCGGCGAGCATCTGGAGCTGACCCACAAAATTACAACGGTCGTGCTGGATAAAACCGGAACGGTAACGAAAGGCAAACCCGAACTGACGGATGTGATTGCGGCGGAACAAATCGAAGCAGACCGCCTGCTCGCTTTGGCGGGCGCGGCCGAAAAAAACTCCGAACATCCGCTTGCGGAAGCGGTCGTAGCCGGCGTGCGGGAAAGAGGCATCGCCATCCCGCAAGCGGAAGCGTTTGAAGCCGTTCCGGGGTATGGCATCCGGTCGGTCGTCGAAGGCCGGGAAGTGTTGGTCGGATCAAGAAATTGGATGGCCCAAAACCGGATTGACGCGGAAGCGGCTTTTGCAACGATGAATGCGCTGGAGGAATCGGGAAAAACCGCGATGCTGGTTGCCGTGAACGGGCAATATGCCGGGATCGTGGCGGTGGCCGATACGATTAAAGAAACGTCCAAACGGGCGGTTGCCCGGATGAAAGAGCTCGGCCTGGATGTGGTCATGATCACCGGCGACAACGAACGGACCGCCCGCGCGATCGCCGGGCAGGTTGGAATCGGGCGGGTGCTGGCGGAAGTGCCGCCTGAAGGCAAAGCGGAAGAAGTGAAAAAATTGCAACAGGCGGGCAAAAAAGTGGCGATGGTCGGCGACGGCATCAATGACGCCCCGGCGCTGGCCACAGCCGATATCGGCATGGCCATTGGCACGGGGACTGACGTCGCCATGGAAGCTGCGGATGTCACGCTGATGCGCGGCGATCTGAACAGCATTCCGGACGCCATTTGGATGAGCCGGAAAACGATGCGGAATATTAAACAAAATTTGTTCTGGGCTATTATTTATAATGTCGTCGGTATTCCCATTGCGGCGGCAGGATATTTGGCCCCTTGGCTGGCGGGCGCGGCGATGGCGTTCAGCTCGGTTTCGGTTGTCCTCAACGCGCTCAGGCTGCAGCGGGTTAAGATCCAGAAATAAGGATTCGTCCTTTTTCCAGGCTCTTTTCGATATGATTGTCTTCAACTGATCCAGGTAGCTTCCGCTTTAGTCACTTGCCATTTGCCGTTTTTGTATTCAACGATGACTTTCGTTCCGACAGCTCCGTTGCCGGCTCTGTACTTAGAGCCTTCGATGATCATTTTTTTCTTTGAAATTTCCGTTTTTTCGACGCGAGTCGAGAGCGTTGATTAAAGATTGGTTGCCGCGGTCCAACGTGGAAGATTATATCGTTTCCGCGGTAATTCAAGCGGTAAAAACTTAAAATGCCGGAAACCGGCGTTCTTGCGCCGGTTCTTTTTTTGTTCGGCCGAATCCGGTTTTATGTCCCGCCGGAATCATTTTGATGAGGTCATTGACTTTTTTGTATATATAAATAACAATATGGTTATATTATTATTTATTTTTGGAGGGAGCAAGGAGCCGTGGAATTCGAAAAGTTAGCCGATACGTTGAAAGCTCTGGCCGATCCGACCCGGCTGAAAATCATTTCGTTGTTGCGGGTGCGCGATTGTTGCGTTTGCGAACTGGTTCCGATGTTCCGAATTTCCCAGCCGGCCATTTCCAAACATTTGAGCCGTCTTAAGACGGCCGGACTGGTCCGTGAAACGCGCAAAGGCCAGTGGGTGTTTTATTCGTTGAATGAGAAAAAGCTTGAGGAAACCGGAACGGCTTTAAACCGTTTGCCCGATATGTCCGGTCGGTTGCAGGAATTGGAGAAACAGGGGCTGTTAGTCACATGCGAGTAGAGATGAGGTGTAAAATTAATGAATGAAACAGCAGGGAAACGTCTGTCCTTACTGGACCGGTATTTGACATTGTGGATTTTTATCGCAATGGCTGCGGGAATTGGCACAGGATTTCTGTTCCCGGATTTTGTTTCCGTCCTTAATCAATTTCAGATGGGAGCGACTTCGGTTCCTATTGCGGCCGGTTTGATTTTGATGATGTATCCGCCTTTGGCGAAGGTACGCTATGAAGAGTTGGGGCGCGTATTCCGGAACGGAAAAATTTTAGGGCTTTCCCTTGTGCAAAACTGGGTCATCGGCCCGATTTTCATGTTCATTCTTGCGGTCGTTTTTTTACGGGGATATCCCGAATACATGGCCGGCCTGATTATGATCGGTTTGGCCCGTTGCATTGCGATGGTCATTGTCTGGAACGATTTGTGCAAAGGAGATGCCGAATACGCCGCGGGACTCGTCGCTTTCAATTCGGTCTTCCAAGTGCTGTTTTACACGGTTTACACCTATGTTTTCGTGACGGTCTTGCCGGAGTGGTTCGGATTGCAAGGGATGGTTGTCGATATTTCGATGTCCGAAGTGGCCAAAAGCGTGTTCGTTTATTTGGGCATTCCGTTTCTCGCGGGTATGATCACCCGTTTCACACTCGTGAAAGCCAAGGGACGTTTCTGGTATGAAAAAGTGTTTATTCCAAAAATCAGCCCCGTTACCCTGATTGCCTTATTGTTTACCATTATTGTCATGTTCTCGTTAAAAGGCGACGCGATGGTTCAATTGCCGCTTGATGTGATCCGAATCGCCATTCCGCTGCTTATTTATTTTGTGGTGATGTTCCTGATTTCATTCTGCATGGGAAAAAAGTCGGGGGCGGATTACCCGGTGACGTCTACTCTTGCCTTTACGGCGGCAAGCAATAACTTTGAACTGGCGATTGCCGTTGCGGTAGGGGTTTTCGGAATCCATTCGGGAGCGGCTTTCGCAGCCGTCATCGGACCTTTGGTGGAAGTGCCGGTGATGATTGCCCTGGTCAACGTTGCCTTGCGGTTTCGGCGAAAGTATTTCCAGCCTAAAACAATATCCTGACGGAAGCAGGCGAGTTGTTATGGCGCTCCAAAAAACGGAAGTCCGTTTCCGAAGAATTCCGATTTCAATGAAATCCAATTCCGATAAACATTCATAAAACAAGAGGAGTGGTTCGCCTTATGGACAAAAAAATCGTTTATTTTTTATGCACCGGGAATTCTTGCCGCAGCCAGATGGCGGAAGGATTCGGAAAAAAATATCTGGGCGACAGGTACGAAGTGTACAGCGCGGGCATTGAAGCCCACGGGCTGAATCCCAACGCCGTCAAAGCCATGGCGGAAATAGGAATTGACATTTCCCGGCAAACGTCGGATGTGATCGATCCGGAGATTTTGCATAAAGCGGATTACGTCATCACGCTTTGCGGCGACGCCAACGATAAATGCCCCGTCACACCGCCGACCGTCACACGGTTGCACTGGGGATTTGACGATCCTGCCAAGGCCGCGGGTTCAGAAGAAGAAAGATGGAAAGTGTTTCAGCGCGTGCGGGATCAGATCGGGGAAAAAATCAGGCAATTTGCAACCGAAGGAAAGTAAATCTATTGCGAAAACCGAAAAAATGGAAGAGAGAACACATATTCGCTGACAACCGTATGTCTTGCCCCCTTGATACAATATAAGCAAGAGCAATATCAGGTAACTTCTCCAGCATGCGGAGGAGGCCTGCAAGGTTCAGGCGTATAACGGGCGGCCCCGGTACGGATGACCTGTTTTCCAGGAAAACGGTTCTTCCCTGTGCCGCAAAATAGAGTTAATATTTTGTTTATCTTTTATTTAGATAGATTCAATAAGCCCCGACTATAATGAAAGAGGAGGAAACGTTTCCCCAAACTTGCCATACCGGAAAGGAGCCAGAAGATGAAACGAAGCAAAAAAACGATTCCCATCCTCTCTTTTGTTATCGGAGCGTTCGTTTTTGTGTCCACAGCCTTCGCCGACATGATGCTTGGCTCGGGCTACGATCTGTTAAAGAATTCCGCAAAACGTACCGCACAACAGATGGAAAGCGGATTGAACAACTATACGGTCGAGGCGTTGCTTACTTTTAAGATCGGCGATCAGACCTTGTTTCAGTCATCTATGGTGAATAAATTCGATTTGGAAAAGCAGGCGTCCGAAGTAACGACGGTGAATCAAAATTCAAAAGGCGAAACCTTCTCGCGCTACTCCTATTCCGACAAAACGCTTTCGATTTGGAAAAACGGGGGAGAGGACATCTATTACGTAACGGAGTACCGGAACAGTCTCAAGGACAACCATCACATGTTCGACAACCCGTTTGAAGAAGACGGCGCGCAGGAGATCGAAAAGATCGTCGATGCGTTTGTCGGCAGTCTGAAAGATTATGTGCAGGTGGAAGAAAGAGCGGAAGGCGGACGCGCGTTCTCGGGAAGCTTGTCGGAGATGCAAGTGCCGGCGCTTGTCAACGCTGTTTCTTCCTACCTGGTCAAGCAGGTCATTAACGACAGAATCCGTATGGAAGAAAATGCGCAAATACCCAATATCGACAGCGATATCTTCGTGAAGAAGATAACGGGCACAGCCGTGGAAAACAAAGCGGGATTGCTGGAAAACGTGACGGGTCATGCGGTCTTGTCCGGCAAAGACAAAAACGGCGTTCAGCACGAACTGACCATGAATGTCGTCTTCAAGCTTACCGACGTTGGAAGCACGAAGGTGGCTGCGCCCGACCTGACCAATGCGAAGGTTGAAAAGGTCAACCAATCGAACGGCTTGAGCAGCAAGTATGTGGGCACGTACAAAAATAATATTGTCATTGAAAAAGAGGGCGAATTCGTGAAAATCGGCGAGCGGGTCCTGGAAATTACGAGCGTGGATAGCGGCAAGGTGACCGGGAAATATTACGAAACCGTGAAACCCGAATTCGCAGCCGAATATCCCGACCCGTATAACTTTACTTTTGAATACCAACCGGACTCTTCCAAACCGATGTCTTTCTTTACTTACGCCAATCCGAAAGGCGAACAGGAATACGGGCAAATTCATATGAGCGGCAGCCCCGGAAAAATTTATCTCGACCTGGGCATCGAGATCATCAGCGAGAATTCGTTCAGATCCGGGATCGATCACCGGTTTTACGATGGTGAATTCCACCGCGTATTTGAAGAGGAATGAGCCCGACCGCGAACAACTGATTTGGCACCGATAAAAAAAGAGGCTGTCCCCTCAAGGGAGCGTTCCGCCTGAGGGGCAGCCATGCCATCTTTATTGGAGGATGTTGTCATTGGCAAATAAAGCAATTGAAATTACCGGCCTGACGAAGATCTTTAAAAACGGCAGAGGCATCACTGATTTGAATCTGGAAGTCGACGAGGGCGACATCTTCGGTTTTTTGGGGCCCAACGGCGCAGGAAAGACAACCGTGATGAAAATCATGACGGGTCTTATGAAACCGGACAGCGGCGATGTGAAAATTTTCGGCGCCAGCGTTCTGGATGATTACGTGAATGCTATGAAACATGTCGGTTGTATGATCGAAACGGCGGAATCGTACCCCTATTTGACGGCAAACGAAAACCTGAAAATGTTTGCCAGGTATTATCCCGGCGTGGATCAGAAGCGGATCGACGAATGCCTGGAGATCACCGGCATGTTGAAATATAAAAACGAAAAACCGAGAAAGTTCTCGCTCGGCATGAAGCAACGGCTTGGTTTGGCGGCAGCGATCCTGTCCAAACCGAAATTGTTGATTCTGGACGAACCGATGAACGGACTTGACGTCGAGGGCATGCTGGATATGCGGAAACTGATCAAGCGGCTTGCCGAGGAAGAAGGCACGACGTTCTTTATTTCCAGCCACCTCATTCACGATGTGGAGCTTACCTGCACCCGGATCGGAATTGTTTACGGCGGGAAGCTCGTTAATGCGGACTATACCCAGGACATTCTTTCCAATTATTCTTCGTTGGAACATTATTTTGTCAGTGAGGTGGAGCGAAGTGGCAGGGATTAAGGCAGCATTTGTCAATGAAACCGTCAAGCTGATGAAAAAGAAAAAAATATTGTCTTCCGCCATTTTGTCCATTATCGTCGTTGTGCTCGGACAAATTGCCGTCATGGCGATCAAGCATGGCTTCGGTTTGCGGGTGGTGGGCACCACCGAATTTCCCCTGGTGGTTCTGTCGTTGTTTTCTTACACGATCTTGCCGCTTTTCGCAACGTTTGTCGCTATCGATATGTTTAATGGCGAATTTTCCACCAACACGATGAAGCTGACCCTTACCCGGCCCGTTACCAGATTTGGCGTGTTTTGCGCCAAAGTGTCGAATCTGGCCCTGTTTATTGTTGCGAACCTGTTGTTCGTTATGATCCTTTCCTTGCTTGCCGGACTTATTTTCAATCCTTTTTCCGTTCATTTGTCAGGGATCGCCAGAGTCGTTCTGTCTTATGCCGTGACGTTTTTGCCCGTTTTTGTGTTCGCCCTGCTCGTCGTCTTGCTCGCGAATTTGCTCCGGAGCGGGCTGGCGGTATTTTTTCTCTCGGTTCTCCTTTATATCGGGTTGAATTTTTTGGGCATCGTTTTTTCCAATTACGCCAGTTTTTTGATCACGTCGATGTTTGACTGGTACACGCTGTGGATTTCGGAAACGGTCAACGGTTTCAAAATTTTCCGCCAGACCCTGATCATGTGCGGCTGTGGTATAATGTTATTTACAGCGGGTTACTACTTGTTCGACCGCAAAGATTTATAGAAAGGTAACGCTCATGCAATTAACCAAGCGCTTCTTTATGATGAATGCGTTGGCCGTGCTCGTTTCCGTCGGATTCACGGCGTTGGCCGCCATTCTGTTTGTCGCCGCTTATACATCATTGTTCGGCCCGGAAGCGAATATGAACGATTTGAAAAAGGTGTTTGAAGTCAGGTCCGGCTTGGGCGAGATCAGAAAGGCGGCGCAAGCTCTTCCGTTCGAGCAGCTGCTGGACGAATCGTTTCAGCGGGAGCTGTCCGAACAGGTGAAGGCTTTGGGAGCCGATGCCGTTATTTTGAAAAACAGGGAAGTATTATTCTCCACCAACAAGTTTAGCGAAATCGACATGGAAAAAAGTTTGATGCTATCCGACAATGCGCCTCGTCTTGATACGTTGGAACTGGACGGCAGAACCTATCTGTTCGCCAGGGAGGACTATCGCCTTCCTGCGGGGGATGAGGGCGTATTGCTTTTGCTTGCGCCGGTCAGGCTGAAAACAGGTTTTTACCTGTTTTTTGGCATTTTTACGGCCGCCTTTTTTATCCTTACGTTTTTGCTCATGAACTTCTGGGTTTCCTTACGGTTCTCCCGCGGCATCATTGCCCCCGTTTCCAGGCTGAAGGATGCCGCCGTGAAAATCAGTGAAGGCGATTTAAGCTTCGGGATTGCCGAGGAAGGCGACGGGGAGGTCAGGGAACTTTGCCGGACGCTGGAACTTATGCGCATTAAGCTGAAAGAGTCCGTTTATTTGCAGCAAAAATATGACGACAACAGGAAATTTCTGGTATCCAGCATTTCTCACGATTTGAAAACCCCTGTAACTTCCATCATCGGATATATCGAGGGCATTCTCGACGGCGTGGCGAAGACCCCGGAAAAGATCGGGGAATATCTGGAAACGGCACGATCGAAGGCGGTTCAGGTAAACGCCATGATTGACGATCTTCTTTTGTACTCCAAGCTGGATTTGAACCAAATTCCCTACCATTTTGAAAAAACGGATCTGAAACAATACTTCGAGGATTGTGTTGCCGACCATCGCCACGAATTTGACAAGGCACACATCAAGCTGTCCCTGATCAGCGAATTGAAGGAGACGGTTTATGTTTTCATCGACAGAGAAAGGTTAAAGAGGGTCATCCAAAACATTCTGGATAATGCCATGAAGTATATGGAAAAAGCTGACGGACAGGTTGATATTATATTAAGGGAAACCCGTTCGTCCGCCATCATCGAAATCAGGGATAACGGAAAGGGAATACCCGAGGACGACTTGCCCCATATTTTTGAAAGATTTTACCGTGCCGACCCGTCAAGAAAAAGTGCGGAAGGAAGCGGCCTCGGGCTTGCGATCGCCAAACAGATTGTGGAAGGCCATGAAGGGAAAATTTGGGTCAGGAGCAAGGTTGGGGAAGGGACCCGCATGATGATCTCTCTGAAAAAGGGTTAGCATTGTGGAGGTTGCGATGAAAAAGATATTGATTGTCGAGGACGACCAAAGTATAGCCAATCTGCAAAAAGATTATCTTGAGCTGAGCGGATTCTCGGTGAAGATCGTCCATAGCGGAACGGAAGGTTTGAAAGCGATCGCCGGGGAAACGTTTGATCTCGTCATTTTGGACATCATGCTGCCGGGTGCGGACGGATTTGAAGTTTTGAAAACGATCCGCGAAAAGGAGGATATTCCCGTGCTGCTCGTATCGGCCAGGGCGGAAGAAATTTACAAAATTAAGGGCCTTGGCCTCGGCGCGGACGATTATATCACGAAACCGTTCAGTTCCGCTGAACTGGTCGCCCGGGTGAACGCTCACCTGAACAAATTTGAACGGATGAAAGAACGGTTCGGCAAAGCGAATACGGGCAACAAGATCCAGGTCAGGGGACTGGAGATCCACACGGATTCCCGAAGGGTGTTTGTAAACGGGAAAGAGGTTGTGCTGGCCCATAAGGAATTCGACCTGCTGTTGTTTCTTTTGCAAAATGCCAACCGGGTGTTCAGCAGGGAAGAGTTGTTTGAACGGATTTGGGGAATGGATGCGTTGGGCGATGCGTCTACGGTTACGGTGCACATAGCCCGGATCAGGGAGAAAATCGAGGAAAATCCGTCCAAGCCGCAATATATCGGCACGGTTTGGGGATCCGGGTACAGATTTATCGTTTGATCGGCTATGACTGCCGTCCGGTTTCAAAGAAACGGGCCGGGCGGGACAACCGTTTTTTTGTAAAAAATTAACAATCCCCTCTTGAACCCCTTATTTTATGCGGTTTCAGGACTGCTTGCTATCAATTGCCAATATTTGTGGGGTTCTCTCCCACCTGATATTCCGCTAGCATATTGGGTGAGGAGGGGATGCTAAAATATGAAACGACTAGCACTACTTGGTATCGCATTGTCTATGTCCGCGAGTCTGTTTGCCGGACAAGCTTCGGCTGCCACTACTTACGAGACGGAGGTGCTCTATGGTGTAAACTTCAGATCCGAGCCGAGTACATCCTCAACCGTTTACCGCATGCTCAAAAAGGGCGAAGACATTCACGTCATCGAACAGGTAAACGCGTATTGGTTAAAAGTTCAAGACAAAAATGGAAAAGTCGGTTATATATCTGCCAGCAGCAAGTATACCGACTACAAAAAAAGCCCGAATTCTTCGAACGGAGGCGGCGATTCCAGAAACAACAGCCCGGCTCCGGCCAATGAAACCGCAACGAGCGCAAAAGCAAGCGCAATCATTGCTACCGCGAAGTCCTATCTGGGCGATTTCAAATATAAGTTCGGCGCGGAACCTTGGAACACGAATTACCGGTATTCCGATTGTTCGGCTTTTGTTCAGCTTGTTTTTAACAAGAAACACGGATTCAATCTTCCCCGGGTAAGCAGAGACCAGGCCAAAGCGGGTACATACGTATCCAAATCGAATCTGAAACCAGGAGATCTAGTGTTTTTTGATACGAACAGTGACGGGACGATCAATCACGTGGGAATCTACATAGGAAACGGGGAATTCATCCACAGTGCGCCATCGAACAATGTCGGAATTAACAACCTGAATACCGGTTTCTGGAAAAACCATTACAAAACGGCCCGCCGGGTTTTGTAATTTCCATTTTTAACGTCCGTACCTTCTTTTGACGTACCTTCCCGGGAATTCATTTGTAATGAAAATTCCCGGGAGTTTTTTTTGGTACCTCCGGATTCATTTATTTCTTTTTGCCGTACCGTCTCCTTCAACGAGTCCCTTGACTTTCCATTAAACGAGCCCATGAAACTGTTTTATGTTAAACGAGCCTTTTAATCGGTTCTCCGTTGAATGAGTTTCTGAAACGGTTCTATGTGAAACGAGCTGCTTACACGATTCTCCGTTGAACGAGTCTTTGAAACGATCTTCGGTTGACGAAACAAATGCCTGCGAAAATGCAGGTTTTAACGTCCGAAAACGGCCATTTGAAAGAAAAGCATGCGAAAGTGCAGGAAATTTTACCATAAAGTGCTGAAATTGTCTAATTTGAAAAAAATAGGTGCAGTTTCGCAGGAATTTGGCAATTTGGAGCGTCAAAGGCAGGAAAAAGATGTAGAATTGCAGGCTTTGGCGCTCACGAACCCATCAGCCCTATCCTATCCCCCGACTTGACCGTTTCCCTTGATTCTTTTGGGCATTTTTGGGCAGGCGATTCCATAATAAAAGCGAAGATCCCATAATAAAAGCACAGATTTAAAAGCCGGATTCCATAAAGCTCAGATTGCATATAAAAGCGCAGATTCCATAAAAGTCCAGATTGCATATAAAAGTGCAGATCCCATAGAAGTCTGATTTCATAAAAGCCCAGATTCCCTAATAAAATCCTGATTCCATCATAAAAGCCCAGTTTCCATACCAGTCCGTATAAATCGGCGGATATAGTTTTGCTCCAAAATCAGCCGCAAACAATAACAGAGCCTTTCATTATTTATCAATTTATTTATCAATCATAAAAATCAGCTTTAAAAATCAACTTAAAAAATCATAAAAATCAGCGCATGGGCCGTAGATTTGGTACACTTGAAACCGCTACCAAAAATGTTAGAATCAAAACTATAATGTCAGAAAATACAAAAGGGAGGATGAACATGCAAATGAAAAAATCTTTAATTGGCATGGTGGTGTTGATAGTGCTGGTCTCCGCGGCACTCATCGGATGCTCGCAACGTCCGAGCGGCAGCGGAGGCACCGCTGCGGACGGCGGAACCGCCCAGCAGGGAAGCAGCAATCAGTCCGCCGGCGGCGGTGGCGGAGACAAAATCAAGCTGTCGGTTTACAGCACGATTTCCGTCAGCACGACCCAGGAACTCATGAGGAGCATTGCCAGCGATTTCATGAAAGAAAATCCGAATATTGAGGTTGAATTCCAGTTTCCCGGATCGGAATATGAAAACATTCTGAAAGTAAAAATGGCCGCCAATGATTTACCCGACGTTTTTGATACGCACGGTTGGGCGAAAATCCGCTACGGCAATTATCTGGCAGACTTGAGGGACGAACCTTGGGCGGCGAATTTGACCGACACGATCAAACCGGTCGTGAGCGACGAAGACGGCAAAGTTTATGCCCTTGTCATGAGCGAGGCGAAGGACGGCATTTCGTATAATGCGGACATATTGGAGAAGTACAACATCGAACCTCCGACAACCTACGAAGAACTGATGGCTGCGGCCGAAAAAATAAAAACGGAAAGCAATGGGGAGATCTCTCCGTTTTTCATGTCCGGCATCGATAACGGCATGATCGGAGGGTACCTCGATCAATTCGCCACCTCGTACTATATCAGCCCGCAGGAAAACGATGCGCAAGCGCTCCTGGACGGCACCTTTGATTGGAACAAATGGACTCCGCTTGCGGAAAGCCTGCTTGAAATGAAGAAGAAAGGGTATATCAACACGGATGTGCTCACGGCAAAGCGCAGCGATTTGCCGCAACGGTTTGCCCAAGGGAAGATCGCTTTCGTGATGGGCGCTCCTACGTTTGCCGATGATGTCCATCAGATCAATCCCGATGTGAAAATCGGTCTCATGCCCGTTCCTTCTGTCGTCTCCGGCGACGCCCAAACCTTCTCGGGAGGAGAACGTTACACGATGGGCGCTTGGAAAGACGGCAAACATTTGGAAGAAGCCAAAAAACTGATTGCCTTCTATGCCAAACCGGAAAACATGTCCAAGATTGCCAATGCGACCAAATTGCCTCCGGGTTTGAAAGATATAGCCACCGACCACGAGTTTTCGGAATACTATGAAAAATATCAGGATATTCGCGTATTCCCGTATTTCGACCGCGTATATCTTCCCAACGGCATGTGGGATGTCATGTGCAAAACCGGTACGGAGCTTCTTGCCGGAAGTGTGACACCGCAACAATTCTCCGAGAAAATGAAGCAGGAAGTCGAGCGTTTGCGCAATAAATAAGACTCAGTCAAATCAGGATGGTGAAACAGATGGCGGATGCAAATCCGACGGTAATGCCGGATTCACAAACCGGACGAATTCGGGCCGGGCGCGTAAAGCGCTTTCTTCGCAGCGGCGCGTTGTTGAATCTTCTTTACGTGCCCGCGCTCATCCTGTTCTTTTTATTTATTTTTTATCCGTTTCTCAGAGGCATTCAAATTTCGTTTACGAACTGGAACGGCTATAACCAGGGGTATAAATGGATCGGCTTGCAAAACTATGCCAAGATGTTTACCGATCCCGATATTCCGAGAGTCATCAAGAACACGTTCATATACGGGGTGGGTAGCACGTTTTTCCAGAATGTGATCGGGCTCCTTTATGCTTTGTTTTTGAACATGAATTTCCGCACGCGGGGACTTGCCAGAACCGTGATCTACCTGCCGGTCATCATCAGTTCGTTGATTATGGGTTATATTTGGTATTTTTTCTTTCAATTCGAAGGCGGCGCCATCAACGATGTGTTGATGTTGTTCCGGGATCAGCCGGTGAATTTGCTGGGCGATCCGCAAATTAATGTCTGGATCATTACCTTTGTCAACACGTACCAATATCTCGGCATTGCGATGGTGGTGTTTTTGGCAGGGCTGCAGACGATACCGAAAGAGTACTATGAAGCGGCCATTATTGACGGCGCCGGAACGTTTTCCCGCTTTCGCCATGTGACCTGGCCTCTTCTTGCGCCGGCCTTTACGGTCAGCATCGTGATCAACCTGATCGGCGGACTGAAATTGTTCGACGTGATTGTGGCCTTGACAAACAGCGGTCCGGGATACGCTTCCGCCTCGCTGTCCACGTTGATGTACCTGCTTTACTTCGGGCGTGAAGACGCCGGTTACGCGGCGGCCATCGGCATTCTCATGTTTGTCATCATTTCGGTCGTCAGCCTGATTTCGCTCATTTTCCTGAGGAAAAGGGAGGTTTCCTTATGAAGAATAAAAAGTTTTGGCTAACCTCCCTTTCGATCGTGATCTGCCTGATTCACATCCTGCCGTTCTATATTTTGAACACGACATCGTTCAAAGCGATGGACGATCTCAGTTCCAAATGGATTATGCCCGGTTATCTCTATTTGGACAATTTCATCAATGCCTGGTATGAAGCCAAGTTGGCGACGGCATTCAAAAACAACCTGATCGTCACGGTTATTTCCATCGCGCTGATTGTGATTGTCGGATCGATCGCCGCGTATCCGTTGTCACGCAGGCAGACCCGATGGAACAAGTTCGTGTACATGCTTTTTGTTTCCGCGTTGATCGTGCCGCCTCTGACCAGTCTCGTTCCGCTGTACAAGTTCATGGTGGATCTGGGAGGCATGAACCAGTATTGGGGAATTATTTTGCTGCACGTCACGTTTCACTTGCCGATGACCATCTTTTTATACACCGGGTTTATCGGCACCATTCCGCGCGAGCTCGATGAAGCGGCGATGATTGACGGCGCCGGGCAATTCGGCCTGTTTTACCGGATTATCTTGCCCTTGTTGAAACCGATTACGGCCACTGTCGTGATTTTACACGGGGTGTCAGTGTGGAACGACTTTCAATTTTCCCTCTTTTTCCTGCAGAGACCGGAACTGAGGACCATTACCGTCTCTCTTTCCAGCTTTTTTGCGGAGGACGGCAACAAAGTCGGATGGGTGGCTGCCGGATCGTTTATGGGGGCGTTGCCGATGGTCGTTGTGTACCTGTTCCTTCAACGGTACTTCATCACGGGCCTCTCCGCGGGAGCCATTAAAGGGTAGCATGGAAGCGTAAGCTTAAAGTTTGGCCAACCCCATATTGTCCGGATATGGTCCGTCAGAATCATGGTAAAAACAATCCGGGGAAATGATAAAATAGGATAAACAGGAAGGTGTTGCCATCAAGGGGGATGCATCATGCTGCAGTCGATCCGGTTCAAGCTTACGCTTCTGTTTTTGCTGACGATTGTTTTTCCCGTGGTCGTCATTGTCACCGTCCTCCCCGCCCATTATGAAAAACTGGTTACCGATCAAAGGGCGACGCATATGGAGGATACTTTGACGGCGCTTACATTCAGCATTGAAACGTATCTTGACGATCTGGATCGCATGACCATCACACCATATTTGAACGACGACGTGATGTGGGCATTGAAAATCAAATCGTCCTCCCGCTCCAGGTCGTTAACCCCTTATGAGAAGCTCAAAGCCGAACAGGCGCTGGCAAACACGCTGCCCAAATTTTTGACCAATACGCGAAAAGACATTCTGGGAACGATTCTATTGCCTATGGACGGATCCGTTTATATCACGTCGCCGGGCGGCTATGACAATCAAGTGGTGGAAGGGTATCCCTTCAATCGGCAAGATTGGTATGTCCAGGCGGTGAAGGCGGACGGGAGAGTTTCGTTTGTCAGCGTCCATAAGCAAAATTATTTGAAAGGGCCGGGCAGGGAAGTTTTTTCCGTTTCCCGGCTCATTAAGGATCCCGATACCAAAAAGCCGCTCGGCGTCATTATGGCGGATGCCGATACGGCGGCACTGGAGCGGATGATGGGCGGAATCCGGCTGAAAGACGGAGCCGTCGCGGCGATTCTCGACGACAGGCGGAATCTCATTTACGCCAGTCACCCGCTGACCGGGCAAGTGCTCCGGCAGCTGGCGGCCGGACAACTTACTGTCAAGGATGCGAAAGAACGTTTTTCGGTAGTGAGCGAAACGGTCAGCCGCTCCAATTGGCAAATTGTCGTGCTTTTTCCGGATTCCGCGGTGAAAGCGAAGCTTCGGAGCATTTACTGGGTGGGATTCTGGTTTGCTTTCTCGGGGCTGATCATTGCGTTGCTGTTGTTTTTTACGATATCGCATTGGATCGTGACGCCGTTTAAACAGATGGTGCAAGTGATGAAGCGGGTGCAGCGCGGCAATTTGCAAACGTTTTATCCGGTGCGCGGCAAAGATGAGATTGCCCAGCTCGGCCAAAATTTAAACCAGATGATTTCCAGGCTGGGAGAGTTGATCGACCGTGAATTCCGTGCGGTTCTCAATCAGCGGAACGCCGAGTACCGGGCGCTGCAATCGCAAATCCAGCCGCATTTTTTGTACAACACCTTAAACGGCTTTATCGGGCTTAACCGCATGGGGCAAAGCAAACTGTTAGAGCGGGCGATTTTGTCTTTAAGCGGCATGATGCGGTACATCCTGGAACATAACGATTGGGCAAGGCTGGAAGAAGAATTGGACTTTATCGCCAAATATTGCGAGTTGCAGCAAATGCGCTTTGCAGAAAAATTGGAAGTGCGCATCGATTGCGCGCCGGAAACGGCGCATATCCCCATTCCGAAACTGCTTTTGCAGCCGATTGTGGAAAATTCGATCATTCACGGTATTGAACCCAGCGAGACGGCTTGCCGGTTGACGATTGAAACGAAAATGTCAGGCGGGCCGGATGAGAGCGGGAAATGGCTGGAAATCCGGATCGCCGACAACGGAACCGGTTACGACCCCATGAAAGAAAAGGAGGGCGTAGGGATTACCAACGTGAGAGAGCGGTTACAACTTGCGTACAAAGGTTCCGTCATGAGTATCGAAAGCGTAAAAGGCAAGGGAACTCTGGCGCGGATACAGCTTCCGTTGAAGGATGTGATCAGACCGTGAAAATCATTATTGCCGATGATGAACATTTGGTACGGGTCAGTTTGTCAAGCATGATCAAAGAAATGGAGACGTCCTGGCAAATTGTGAGCGAAGCGACCAACGGCGAAGAACTGTTGGAGCAGATTGCCGAACATCAGCCGAACATTGCCATTGTGGACATCCGCATGCCGAAAATGAACGGACTGGAAGCGATCCGGACCGGCAGAACGATTTCCCCGCTGACCCAATGGGTCATTTTGAGCGGGTTTTCCGATTTTTCCTATGCCCGGCAGGCGCTGAAACTGGGCGTTTCGGAATATTTGTTGAAACCGGTCGATCCTGCGGAATTGGAAAAGGCGTTGCAACATATCGGCAGAAACAATAAAGAGTATATCGTCCTGCTCAACCAGCAGTTTGAAAATAACCTGATTTCTCTCAGCCACGGGCTGACCTCGATCGGGCAAGAGGAATGCGACAGCCTGCTGCGCAAAGGGAAGTTTACGGGGTGGACGTTCATTTTTGATACCGCCCAGCCCGCAAGCAAAGCTTTGGAGATTCAGCGGCAATGTTACGGGGAGCTCCGCCAATGTCTGGAAGACCATCTTGTTTACGGAATGAATCTCGCGCTTCTTGCGCTGCCCAACGGCGACCTTGCCGCCGTAGGGGCATGGGACCCGATGGTGAGCCTGGAAGGGGAACGGCGGGTTTCCGACTTTTTCAGGAGTGCGGAGGAAATCGTCAAATCGTACCGGAACGGGGACATGACGGTAACGGTTCTAAAAACCGGCGAATGCCAAGGATTTGCGATGCTGGGCGAACGGCTTCAACAGCTTCAGCAGTGGAGCGGTCTCAGGGCGGTTTGCGGCATAGGCCGGCACCTGGATTATGCGGAATTGAAGAAAGAGGCGGAGACGCCGGGTATGGCGGAAGCGGGCCGGTTGTTATGCTCTGTCCTGCATCATTTGCAGGATTGGAAATATTTGAATTACCAACATGCGGTGAATGATTTGGAGGCGGTGCTGCAAAACTCCGTCCTTCTTGCTTCTGAAAAAGTGCTGCATGCGGTACGGCAGTTTCTGTGCTACGCCCTGGGAATCAGCCTGCCCGGCCAGGCTACGGCGGCGCTGATGGCGGAGCGGCTTCGCCAACACGGCGAACAGGTGTTGCGCGAGAAAGGGAGGAGTGAAGGGGATTCCCCCGATCTGGTCAAGCAAGTCATCCAATATATTGAAAAGCATTATATGGATGAGATCGGTATCGGCCAGATCGCCAGCCAACTCAATGTTTCCGCCAATTACTTAAGCACGTTGTTCCATAAAAAAACCGGCGTCACGTTCATGAAATATTTAACGCGGATCCGCATGCTGAAGGCGAAAGAATTACTTTTGAACACCAATCTTCAGATCAAACAGGTCGCGGAGGAAGTCGGTTATTACAGCACCCGCCACTTTACCAAACTTTTCACGCAAACGTTTGGAAGTTATCCTTCCGATTACAGGAAAAGTCAGCCGTTTTCGGCGGATGACAGCGGCGTCGTCTGAGATGGAGGAAAGCGGCGTCATTTGAAGCGGGGGAAAACGGCGGCCTTTGAGGAGGAGGACGGGGGCCGGACACGGTCCGGATAGGACCCGGATGGGAACCGGAGTTTCAGCAAATAAGGGTACCTGTGTCCGTAAGGAAGGAGGCAACGACGAGTCACGTGGCAACGCCGAGAAGTGTGACAACGGCGTGTAACGTGACAACGACGCGTAACGCAACAACAACGAGTAACGCGGCAATACGCCGGCGGATGATCCGATCTTCAATGAATCGGCGGTCTCTATCGCGTTTTAAAAGGGAAAGCTGCAGGAGAGCATCCATATGCGGCGAGGGATTGAAAAAGTGTGCACGGAAGGAGAAATCTTATGCCGAAGATTACGTTTATTGGCGCGGGAAGTCTCGTGTTTACAAAAAATCTGGTGCGTGACCTTCTGACTTTTCCGGCTTTTGAAAGATGCACCATTTCATTGATGGATATTGACGAGGAGCGGCTCGGTTTTGCGAAAACGGCGGTAGAGCGAATTATTGCCGCGGGACGTTATTCCGCGAAGGTGGAAGCGACAACGGACCGGGCCAAAGCGTTGGAAGGCGCTGACGGCGTCGTCTGTACGATTCTTGTAGGCGATTTGCCGGTCTGGCGGACCGATCTGGAAATCCCGAAATTGTACGGCGTAGATATCAACATCGGGGATACCCGCGGTCCCGCAGGTATTTTCCGGTTTTTGCGCACTCTGCCGGTGATGCTCGATATTTGCCTCGATATCGAACGGTATTGTCCGGATGCCATATTCCTCAACTATACCAATCCGATGGCCATGCTGTGCAGGGCGATGCAGAGCGAAACGAAGGTGAAGCTGACGGGACTGTGCCACAGCGTGCAAGGGACGGCTGCCATGCTGGCCCGCTGGATCGGCGCCCCGATGGAAGAGATTACGTACACTTGCGCCGGGATCAACCACCAGGCCTTCTACCTGGAATTCAAATGGAACGGGCGGGATGCCTATCCGCTGATCCGGGATGCGATTGTAAACAGGCCGGAAATTTATAACGAGGAACAAGTGCGGAATGAAATGTTTCTCCATCTGGATTATTACGTTACCGAATCGAGCGGGCACAATTCGGAATACAACGCCTGGTTCCGCAAACGCCCCGACCTGATCGAAACATATTGCACCCATGGTACCGGCTGGAATCCGGGCGAATACGCGGCGATTGTGAAAAACGCCGAAAAAAGGCGCAAAGATTGGAAAAAATTTTTGATCGAATGGCGTGACCGCCCGATCGACTTGGAGCGGGGGAACGAATACGCCGCCTATATCTTCAATGCGGTGTTTGGCGACGGCACGTTATTCCAGTTTAACGGAAACGTCCGCAATTTCGGTCTTATTGACAACTTGCCGGAAGGAGCGTGCGTGGAAGTCCCCGTGCTCGCTTCCAGGAACGGTTTAACCCCCATGCATGTCGGCCCGTTGCCGGATCATCTGGCCGTGCTGGTCGGCACCAATGCCAGGTGCGAGGAATTGGCCGTGGAAGGAGCCCTCACGGGGGATCCGCGAAAAATATTCCATGCCGTCTGTTTCGATCCCCTGACTTCGGCCGTGCTGAGCCTGGCGGAAATCAAAGCGATGGTCGATCAAATGTTTGCGGTGAATAAAGACTGGCTTCCTCAATTTAAACATGTTTCTTAGATGGCGCGATTGGCGGAAAACGGCATGAATTAGCCGAAAATGTTACAGTCATCCAAAAATGTAACGATCATCTGAAAATGGAATGAATTAGCCGAAAATGTTACGATCATCTGAAAATGTCCCGATTGGCTGAACATAGCGTGAACGGCCAAGGAGCGGCATATGGGGAGTGGCATATAAGGGAGTGGCATAAAGAAAGGGGCTGCCTGATGTGGCGGCCCCTTTTTTTCCGTACCCCCCTAAAATACAGAAAGAGCGGTTGCGGAAACGATTGTTTACGATTTTTTGCCGGAAGCTGATGCGGCGGCGATCTGTTCTTCCAGATTTTTTACATAGTCGTCAATCACCTGGACCTCGTACACTTTGTTGTCCTTGATGAATTTAAATACCCCGTTATTGAAATCCGTACCCACCTCTTTGTAAAAAATGCCTTCATACACATCCTCATGGGTATGATTGAAACAAAGCCTGTATCCTTCCTGGTCCTTGATCAGATAGGCGCGGATCCCTTTTTCAAAAAAACCGTCCTGGTTTTTCAGCTCGCGGGAAATCGAAACGATATGCAAATCGACGAACGGGATTTCGTTCAACAGCACGTTAATGAAAGAACCTTTCGTAATTTCCTCCCACCGGCTTTGCGCCGTCTGCCCGATCACGATCTGGGTAATATTTTTTTGCTTGGCCACTTCTCCGATCACTTTGGCCACGGGGCGTTTTTCGTTATACTTAATAATGAACTCCTTCGCTCCATATTCCTGCGCCAGTTCTTTCCATCTTGTAATGTAATGGATTTTTTCGATATCCCACTCATCCTCAGGTTGAGGATCGACCGTCAATATATAGAGAGGGCATTCCAGCATATTGGCGATTTTACACCCTCTGCGAATGAGCCGCTCACCGTTCGGCCCGTAATATACGCAAACGAGTATGCTTTCATCCATACTGCCTTTCTTCACTTTCGTGGTTCACCTCATCGGAAATATCTTTTTGTCTAATAAATAATAGATATAGGGTACTGCTTTTGTTTGGTATTGTCAATGATCCTAGTGTATAATAAATTGATGGATGTTCACCAAATAAGGAGGTTGCAGGTTGAGCTGGTTGCATTTTGCCATTCTGACACCCTTTCTGGCTGCATTTGCAATGCCGTTCCTATATAGAAATGTAAGGCGGATCCATACCGGATGGTTCGTTCTTACCGTTCCATTGTTTCTATTCTTATATTTTGCTCATTTTTTTCCAATTAATTCCTCCCTGGAGCCGTTAGTTCATACCGTTTCCTGGATTCCGTCTTTACATATTGAATTTACGGTCCATCTGGACAGCCTGTCCCTGATCTTTTCGCTCATCATTACCTTCATCGGGTTTCTGGTCGTATTGTATTCCGTTTACTATATGTCGAAACGGGAAGCTCTCCATAACTTTTATACGTATTTGATGCTGTTTATGGGGGCCATGCTGGGGATTGTGTTGTCGGATAACCTTCTAGTCTTGTATGTTTTCTGGGAAATAACGAGCATTTCGTCCTTTCTGTTGATCGCATACTGGTATCAAAGAAGAAGATCCCGCTATGGCGCGCAAAAATCGCTCCTGATTACCGTCACCGGCGGGTTTGCCATGCTGCTTGGATTCATCATGTTGTACGCCGCGTCCGGCACTTTCAGTATCCGGGAAATGATCGGTATGGCTGATCAGATCGCCGGACATGCCCTTTTTGTCCCGGCTATGCTGCTGATCCTGTTGGGGGCCTTCACGAAATCGGCCCAATTTCCTTTTCATATCTGGCTTCCCGATGCGATGGAAGCCCCGACGCCCATCAGCGCTTATTTGCATTCCGCGACGATGGTGAAGGCCGGCGTCTATCTTGTCGCCCGTCTTACGCCGATATTCGGAGGCCATTCGGAATGGTTTTGGATCGTCACCCTGATTGGCATCATCACCTTGTTCTGGGGTTCTTTTATGGCGATCAAACAACACGACCTGAAAGCATTGCTCGCGTACTCCACCATCAGCCAACTGGGGTTGATCATGTCCCTTTTGGGCGTGGGATCGATGGCGTTATACGACGGTTACGGCGGACATTCGTTATTGTTCTCGGGGGCGGTCCTGGCAGCCCTGTTTCATCTGGTCAACCACTCGATCTTCAAGGGCTGTCTGTTTATGGTCATCGGCATATTGGACCATGAAACGGGTACGCGCGACATCCGTAAACTGGGCGGATTAATGGGCATCATGCCGGTGTCGTTCACGTTGACGGTGATCGGGGCTTTTTCGATGGCGGGATTGCCTCCGTTCGGCGGATTTTTAAGCAAAGAAATGTTTTTGGCCGGGATTCTGAACGTCTACCGGAGCATGGAATCATGGCTTGTGATTCTTCCGGCGGCCGCCTGGGTCGCAAGCGTCCTTACATTTATCTATTGTATGATTTTGGTGTTCAAAACTTTTACGGGCAGCTACCACCCGGAACGCCTGGACAAGACGCCCCATGAAGCCCCGCCGGGAATGCTCGTTTCGCCCGCGATTCTTGCGCTCATCGTCATCGCCCTGTTCTTTTTTCCGAACTTTCTGTCCTATTCCATCCTCGAACCCGCGATGCACGCGATCTTGCCGGATGTCCTGGCCCCAGGAGAGCGGTTCGAGGCGCATATTTCGCCGTGGCACGGTTTTAGCGCGGAATTGTTCATGACGATCGGAATCGTTGTATTCGGAGTGTTATTGTTTAAGTATCTGCCGAAATGGTCCGGCATTTACAACAATCTTCCCCAGAAGTACACGCTGAACAGCTTGTACGACGGATTTTGGACGGGGATGGAGCGGATCTCGGAGACAATTACGCGGACGTACATGACCGGTTTCGTCCGGGATTACCTTTCGTATATCTTTATTTTCCTGATCGCCCTGGCGGGAGGAACGCTGGTCGGGCTCAACGCTGTTGCGATTCACGTTTCGGAGAATGCGGAAATCGAGATCTATGAGTATATTCTCGGTTTTACCCTCGTCATTGCAGCGGCCTTTATTCTGTTTACCCGTTCGCGGCTGACTTCCATTATTTCGGTCGGTGTGGTGGGGTATATGGTATCGCTGTTTTTCGTCATCCTCCGGGCGCCGGATCTGGCATTGACCCAACTCGTTGTGGAAACAATCTCGACTACGCTGTTCTTGCTTTGCTTTTACTTTTTGCCGAAGTTGAAGAAAGAACTGGAGCCGATCCGTTTCCGGGTCTTGCATGCCGCCATTGCTCTCGGCGTAGGGGTCACGTTCACCTTGATCGGTTTATCCGCGCAAGGCCACCGGTTGTTTGAACCGATCGCGTCGTTTTACGAAAATTCCTACGAACTGGCGGGAGCCCGCAATATCGTGAACGCCATCCTTGTCGATTTCCGCGCTTTTGACACCATGCTGGAAATTGTGGTGCTGTTGACCGCCGGGATCGGAGTGTACACCTTGATCAAACTGCGGCAGCCGGGGAGGGACGACCGTTGAAATTTACGGATGTCATTTTGCAGACAGCGACGAAAATTTTGGTGTTTATTATCATGACCTATTCCATCTATGTGCTTTTTTCGGGCCACCACAATCCCGGAGGCGGTTTTATCGGCGGACTGATTACCGCTTCGGCCATGGTTTTGCTCTACATCGCTTTCGATGCGCAATCCGTCCGCGATATTATTCCGGTCGATTTCAAGGTGCTTGGCGCTTTCGGGGTGCTGATCGCCATGCTGACCGGCGCCGGATCCTTTCTGTTCGACGTGCCTTTCTTGACGCAAACTTTTTCGTATGTTGAACTGCCGCTGTTAGGCAAAACGGAACTGGCCACAGCCGTATTATTCGATCTGGGGGTATATTTTGCGGTCATCGGTACGACAATGACGATTATTATGAGTATAAGCGAGGACGAATAAGTATGGAAACCTTCATGACGATCGTTGCGGGATGTTTGTTTGCCATCGGCACGTATCTGGTATTGAACCGCAGCCTTCTCCGCATTATATTGGGAATTACGTTGTTTTCGCATGCCACCCACATCATGCTTCTGGCCGTGAACGGTTTGAAAAAGGGCGCCGCTCCTTTGCTGAGCGAGGAGGCGGCCGCCTATACGGATCCGGTGCCTCAGGCGCTCATCCTGACTTCCATCGTCATCAGCTTCGCGCTTACGGCGCTGATCCTGGTACTGGGCTACCGGACCTATATCAAACTCGGTACTGACGATATGAAAGAGTTAAGGGGATCAAGCAGTGAATAACATGATTATACTGCCAATATTCATTCCGCTATTGGCCGGAATGTTGATGATCATGCTGCGCGGCCGTCTCCGTTGGCAGCAATGGATTTCCGTCATCGCGCTTTCGGCCACGCTGATCGTTTCGGCGAGTCTTGTCCGACTCATTTCGGCGGAAGGCATTCAGACCTTGCACCTGGGGGGATGGCAGGCTCCCTACGGGATCACGCTGGTGGCCGACATGCTCGCCGGCTTGTTGGTTTTGACTTCCTCCGTTGTGAGTCTCCTGTGCGTGATTTATGCCATCCGCTCCCTTGATGAAGGCCGGAAAAATCATTATGTCTATCCGCTCATGCTCATTCTGGTATGCGGCGTAAATGGCTCGTTTCTCACAGGGGACCTGTTCAACCTGTTCGTCTTTTTTGAAGTGATGCTGATCGCTTCCTACGTGCTCCTGAGTTTGGGTAGCGAGAAAAAACAACTTCGGGAAACGGTCAAATATATTGTGATCAATATCCTTTCTTCCACCTTGTTTGTTGTGGCGATCGCATATCTGTACTCGATCACGGCAACGCTGAACATGGCCCATTTGTCGGAGCGGGTCGCGGCGGCGGGCCAGGACGGGCTCATTACGACCGTCAGCCTGTTGTTTCTCGCCGTTTTCTCCATCAAAGCGGCTTTGTTCTTGTATTTTTGGCTGCCCGGTTCGTACAGTGCGCCCCCTGCCGCCGTATCGGCATTGTTCGCCGCGCTGCTCACCAAAGTGGGAATTTACGCGATCATGCGCATGTTTACCCTGATCTTTTATCACCAACCCGGCATTACGCATACGCTGTTGATCTGGATGGCCGCCTTCACGATGATATTCGGGGCGCTTGGGGCGGCCGCCCACTGGGAAATCAAAAAAATCCTCGCGTATAACGTCATTATTGCCGCCGGTTTTATCGTCTTCGGGATCGGGGTAGCCAGTACGGCTTCGTTGACCGGCGCATTGTACTACATGATTCAGGATATGATCGCCAAAGCGCTGATTTTCATATTGGGAGGGACGATCATCCGCATTTTCGGAACCGACAAGCTCAGGGAAATCAGCGGCATGATCCTGTTCCGCCCTTTGCTCGGCTGGCTGTTTTTCCTGTCGGCGCTGGCGTTGGCCGGGATTCCGCCGCTCAGCGGGTTTGTCGGCAAAGTCCTGTTGCTTAAAAGCGGCGTGGAAGAACAGTTTTACACGATGGCCGTCATCGGCGTGATCGCCAGTCTGCTCGTTTTTTATTCCGTCCTAAAGGTGTTCGTCCACAGTTTCTGGGGCGAATCGCTGATGAGCGAAGGGGAGGAAAGGTCGTCGGGGAAGGACGCGTTGTTTCCCGGATCCGTCCTGGCGATCCTGATCATTGGCATGGGATTGGGTTCCGAATGGGTGTTGTCCTATATCGAACAGGCGGTTGAGGTCATGGTAAATCCGTCTCTTTACATTCACGCCGTTCTGAACCGGTGAATTCATTTACGCGCATGCGGTTCTCCAACGGTGAATTGGCATGCAAAATCAATGGCGAGGAAGTGTTGCGGGTTGACAGCGCAAATTTTATTGAATCTGCTGATCGCACTGGTATGGATGCTGCTGAAAGAAACGTGGAATGTCGCTACGTTTTTTGTCGGATACTTGATCGGCTTCATTATTATTTTCTCGCTGCGGCGGTTTTTTCCCAACCCGTTTTACGGCAGGAAATGCTGGTCGATTCTGAAGCTGATTTATTTGTTTGTCATCGAACTGGTCAAATCCAGCATAACGGTGCTCGGGCAGGTGACGCGGCCCAGGCTGAATATTGAACCCGGTATTTTTAAAACGGAAACGGTCCTGAAGAAAGAATGGGAAATCACCTTCCTGTCCGCGCTGATCACGCTGACTCCCGGTTCGGTCGTTATGGAAGTCGATCCGCAAACCGGAACGATGTACATTCATGCGATGGACGCCTCGGAATTTAATAATAATATTGTCAAGTCCAAGAGCAATTTTGAAAAAGCCATTATCGAGGTGATGAGCTGATGTTTGGATGGCTTTTGCTTGCGGCGTTGTTTATCTTGTCCGTCTGTATCGCCGTCGCCTTGTACCGGGTGGTCAAGGGTCCCACATTGCCTGACCGCGTCCTGGCGCTGGACTTTATGGGCTATATCATTATCAGCATGGTGGCCGTTTTATCGGTCATGAAAGAGACCCAAGCGTACCTGGAAACGATACTTTTGATCGGCATTTTGGCGTTCCTCAGCACGATCGCGCTGTGCAGGTTTATCGAAAGGGGTGTCGTGATTGAACGCAAACGCGATCATTGATGCGACCGTTATTCTGCTTATCATTTCCGGCACCTTGCTGAGCCTGATCAGCGCTTTTGGGATTTTGCGGCTGCCCGATGTCTATACCCGTGCCCACGCGACGACGAAAAGCGCCACGCTTGGAGTGTTGTTCGTATTGTTGGGGGCTTTTCTGTATTTTCTGAATTATCATGCTTTCGTAAGCATCCGCTTGTTGCTGGGGATCGCTTTCGTGTTCCTGACCGCGCCGGTCGCCGGGCACCTGATCATCCGCTCCGCGCACCGCTCCGGCGTAAAGCTGGCGGAAATCAGCGTCCAGGATCAATTAAAGGAAGATTTGGACAAGATGGGGGAACAACCGGACGAAATGCGGCAGGAAACCGGACAGCGTTTAAACCAAAGCGGGGAGACGTCGTGATTATGGGGGTGTCACCCGTTTTTTTTTTCAGAAGGTATGGGGTGTGTCCCCTTTTTTTGTTGGATGAGGGGGGCGATGGTTCCTGTGTTGGATGGATTTGCGGGGGGGAACGGTCCTCCATTTTTGCCGGTGAAGGTGTTCCGTATTGGGAAAGCGATGAGGAGAGGGAAATAAATGGAATCGTATAAAATCGGGGTGAGCAAAGATTTTAAAATTTTATTGAGAAAAATGATTGCCGCATCCGTTTCCGGTTCTTTATTCGCGATTTTGTTAGGATTCATCGTCCCCAATCCATTCGGTCAAACCGTCCGTTCATTGCCCGATTATTTATTTCATGCCGTATCAGCAGTCCCGGTATTTCTGATGTACAGTTTTCCAATGATTTTCTCATTTTCGGCAACATCAGGGTGAAACAGCTTCTCTGAACCAAGAGCGTGGCTTGTCATGGAGTGTCCATGGGTGCGGATTTTTTGCAAAAAGCCGGTCTTCCGGATGACGCAGCCTTTCCGTTTTCACAAAGCCTCCAGGGGGCGATTGATTAAGGTGCCGGGTGCGATTGATTAAGGTGATTGATTAAAGTGATTGATTAAGGTGATTGATGAAAACGGAGCTTTCCGCGGGCACGTTTCCTTGCAAAAAACGCCTCACCGCAAAGTTGTTTTCTCCAGCCCAAGTAGCCGATCAAAATGTGTCGTTCCATGCAAAGCCACCGGATAGCGTTCTGTTCAATGTTATTTGTCATTCCGGACAGTGTCCAGTCCAATATTATTTATCATTCATGTACCGTGTTTTTCAATTACAGATTGTAATTATGGATTGTTTTACAGATTGTTTTGTTTGACGTTTGTTCTTTTTATGTGGATTGTTTTGCTGAGCCTTTTGCATTAATCTGAACCCTTGAGCTTCAAGGTTTTTTCGGTATAAAAAAAGGACTTCACCCCAACTTGGAGAAGTTTTCAAGTGACCAAAACCGAAAACTTTCAGGGAGTGAAGTCACTATGTATATTCTCCAAGAAAGCTTGTTTTCCTTCGAGGAATTGCAAAAAATGCAGTCGAAAGATCGATTGCCGATCTTCTTTAGCTCGCTTGATCTAAGACC
>Ga0207866_1000794_pt1 | contig 38975 bp, 40 predicted proteins | sample HigsolmetaAR203D_FD_184835 | JGI IMG/M metagenome (GOLD analysis project Ga0207866, IMG submission 184835) | Ionic liquid and high solid enriched microbial communities from the Joint BioEnergy Institute, USA - AR20-3-D (SPAdes) (version 2) ...
TCCCGCCCTGTGCCGTCCTCCACCGACACAGCAGAACCCGTGGAGGCTGTATAACAGCCCCACTGGGTAACAAAATTACGTGAGTGATCCATTGCCCTTCGGTAACATTTTTATATGAGTTGACACGCAACCCGGGCGATGTTTTTTTCTGGCAACGAACAGGGCGCGGACCTGGCGGCATATCATGCATCAAATCGCGTGTCAACGCATTTGAAGGGGAGGCCGCACATGCCGATCATTCCGGATTTTCCGCGCGAGCTGCTCGAGGAGCATCGGGCCTGGCATCACGCGCGCATGTCCGTCAACGCCCTGAACCCGCCGCCGGGGTACGGAACGGACTTTCTGGAGTTCCACAGGAGCTTCATCCGGCGCGCGCTGGACTGGTACCGGCGGCGCGGGCTGGACATGCGGCTCGTCCAGCCGTGGATCGTGCCGCCCGAGCCGATCCGCATGTCCCCCTGCTACGACCGGACGGCGGAGGCGCGCATTCTCCGGATGCCCGGGTCGTTCGCGACGGCCGACGAGCTCGGCCGGTTCATCGAGGGGTCCGGACTGCACGGCTGCATGCACCAACAGGCGGCGCTGCTCTTCGGCGAGCCGGAACTGGACAATCTCGACGTCGCGCCGCTGAGCACGGTGTTCTATCAGATCCACGGCATGATCGACGGCTGGTACCGCGCCTGGGAGGCCGCGCACGGCGCCGGACGCGCCGCCGGGCTCCGGTCCGCGCGGGTGGCGGCGTCGGACTCCGGCGGTCGGCCGACGGTCAGGAAGAGCGGGGGCGGTCCGGCGGGACCATTTGCAACAGTCGGCGGAAAACCTCGAGATAGTAGGACGGATCGCGGGGAACGAAGCGGTCCGCCGTCACGCGTTCGATGGAGGGGCGCAGGCCTCCTTCGCCGGGCACGCGGCCTTCGGCCTCGAGCTCCGGAATCCGCCCTTCGAACAGCGCGATCAGGCCGCGGGCGTCCGCTTCGAAGATGCCGGACGTCTCTTCGGCCTGCAGGCGGAACGCGTCGAGCGGCTCGTCCCGCAGCACGGCATAGACGCGGCTGATCTCGCGGTCGACGAACGGGACGCCGCGGGCTTCGCCCGCGCGCTCCGACCGGCATTCGAACAGGAAGGTCAGCCGGTCGAACGGGATGGCGAGGCCGATCTCCTCGTCGATCTCGCGCGCGGCGTCGCGGTGCGTCTCGCCGGCGGCCAGGTGGCCGGCGACGGTGATGTCGTAGCGGTCCGGGAAGGTATCCTTCCCGGACGCGCGCTTCTGGAAGCGGACAAGCAGCCGGCCGGTCGCGGCATCCGGCCGGGCCAGCCAGCAGTGGAACGAGCGGTGCCAGAGCCCCTTCGCGTGGACTTCGCTCCGCGGCGCGACGCCGATCGGCCTGGGCTCGCCGCCTTCGATGGCGTAGATGTCGAACAGCTCCCCGGCGGTCACGTCCATTTCGCCGCCCACAGCTTCATCTGCTGGATGATCGGATGCAGGTCCTCGCCCTTCGGGGTCAGCCGGTACTCGACCGTGACCGGCACCGTCGGGTAGACATGGCGCTCGAGCACGCCCTTCGCCTCGAGATGGCGAAGGGTGCTGGTCAGCGCCCGCGGGCTGACATGCGGAATCGCGCGCTGCAGTTCGCCGAACCGCTTCTTGCCGCCGAACAGTTCGCGCAGAACGAGGAACGCCCATTTGCCGCCGAGCACTTCCAGCGTTTTCTCGATGTTGCATTCGATGTGGACGGGATTTTTCGGAATATAATTGCTGCGGCTGCTCTGCATGACAGGAATCACCTCGCCCGGGGATAGGGATCTGCGTGGAACGGGTTGCCGCCGGTTGGTGGCCGGCGGATGCTATAAATTATATAGCAGCTACATCCCGTATAATTAAATGAAGATCATTTCACTTCTTACCATGATATACGAACTGTTTTAGAATGGAAAGGGGACGGCGGCCACGCGGTATGGGGTTGCCGCTCCGCAATCACGGGATATGGCAGGGAGAGATGCGGCATGAGGTATCGGAAACTGGGACGGACAGGCCTCAAGGTGAGCGAAATCAGCCTCGGAAGCTGGCTGACCTACGGCGGGTACGTCGAACGCGAGAACGCGGTGAAGTCGATCCGGAAGGCGTACGACCTCGGCATCAACTTCTTCGACACCGCGAATGTATACGAGCGGGGTGCGGCGGAGGAGCTGATGGGCGCGGTGCTGCGCGAATATCCGCGCGAATCGTACGTGCTCGCGACGAAGGTGTTCTGGCCGATGGGCGACGGGCCGAACGACCGCGGGCTGTCGCGGAAGCATATCATGGAGCAGGCGCATGCGAGCCTGAAGCGGCTCGGGCATGATTATGTCGATATCTATTACTGCCACCGCCACGATCCCGAGACGCCGCTCGACGAGACGCTGCGCGCGATGGACGATCTCGTGCGGCAGGGCAAGGTGCTCTACGTCGGCGTCAGCGAGTGGACGGCGGCGCAGATGGCGGAGGCGCTGGCCGTGGCGGACAAGTATCTGCTCGACCGGATTGTCGTCAACCAGCCGGTGTACAACATGTTCAACCGCTACATCGAGAAGGAAGTGATTCCGCTCGGCGAGCGCTGCGGCATCGGGCAGGTCGTGTTCTCGCCGCTCGCGCAGGGGCTGCTGACGGGCAAGTACAAGTCGGCGGACGACATTCCGGCGGACAGCCGGGCGGCGCGCCTGGACTGGGTGAAGAAGGGGATCACCGAGGACAAGATCGAGAAGGTCCGCCGGCTGTCGGAGGTGGCGGGCGAGCTCGGCATCACGGTCGGCCAGCTCGCGCTGGCGTGGATCCTGCGCCAGCCGAACGTGGCGAGCGCCCTGGTCGGGGCGAGCCGGCCGGAGCAGGTCGAGGAGAACGCGAAGGCGTCCGGCATCGAGCTGTCCGCCGATGTGCTGGAGCGGATCGAGGAGATTTTGAAGTAAGGTTGTTGCGGCTGACGGCGCTGTAACGGAAAGGCCGATGCGTCCGCGCGGGGCGAACCGCGCGGGCGCTTCGGCCTTTTGATGTGAGAGGGCCGATGTCCTGCATTTTTGCATGACAGGCTTGTGCTCCCGCGGGAATCGGTCCATGTACTGCAAATTTGCAGTATATTCGGACGGATTGCCGCGAAGTGGAACGAATGTGCTGCATTTTTGCAGTACATGGCGGTATCGCCGGAAGGCGGGGGCTCATGTACTGTATTTTTGCAGTACATGGCCGCGGGCTTCCCGTTCGCCAGCCGCCCCGGCCGCCGCCGCTTCCCGCCGGCCCTCGTCGATGAGCCGCTTCGCCCGCTCAATCTCCTGCGGCGCCGGCTCCCGCACGCCTTCGAGCGTGTACGGGATGCCGAGCTGCTGCCATTTGTACACCCCCATCCGGTGGTAGGGGAGCAGCTCGAACTTCTCGACGCCGCGCAGCGTGCCGAGAAAGCGGCCGAGCGCCAGCAGATCCTCGCGCCGGTCGGTGACGCCGGGGATCAGCACATGGCGGATCCACATCCGCCGGCCGGTGTCGGACAGGTGGCGGGCGAACCGGAGGATGCGGTCGTTCGGCTGCCCCGTCAGGTCTTCGTGCCGCGCGGCGTCCATCAGTTTCAGGTCGAGCAGCACGAGGTCGACGGTGTCGAGCAGGCCGCAGGCCTCCGCGCGCAGCGGATCGCAGAATCCCGAGGTGTCGATCGCGGTGTGCAGGAAGAACCGCCGCTTCGCCTCGCGCAGCAGCGCGGCGACGAACGGCGCCTGGAGCGCCGGCTCGCCGCCCGAGATCGTGATGCCGCCGCCCGACTGCCAGTAGTAGTCGAGATAGGGCTCGATCTCGGCCAGCACGGCTTCGACGGACATTTCGCGGCCGGCCGACGGGTCCCAGGTGTCGGGGTTGTGGCAATACCGGCAGCGCAGGGGGCAGCCCTGAAGGAAGAGGACGAACCGGATGCCCGGTCCGTCCATCGTGCCGAACGTTTCGAGCGAATGCACGCGTCCGATGAGGCCGCTGTCGGGCCGGTCACGGCGCGGATTGTCTTGATGCGGCGCAGCTTGATGCGGCATGTCTTGGTGCGGCATGTCCTGGTGCGGCATGGCGTTCCCCTCCATCCGATCCCGCGCCGCCCGGATCGAACTTCGTTCGGGGAGCGGGATTCTGTCACATCTTCTCGTGGAACGTCCGGCTGATGACTTCGAGCTGCTGCTCGCGCGTCAGCTTGATGAAGTTGACGGCGTAGCCCGAGACGCGGACGGTGAGCTGCGGATATTTCTCGGGATGCTCCATCGCGTCGAGCAGCGTCGACCGGTCGAACACGTTCACGTTCAGGTGATGGCCGCCCTGCGCCATGTAGCCGTCGAGCAGCGAGGCGAGGTTGCGGATCCGGCTCTCCGGATCGCGGCCGAGCGCCTTCCCGACGATCGAGAAGGTGTTCGAGATGCCGTCCAGCGCGTCGCAGTAGGGCAGCTTCGCGACGCTCGCGAGCGAAGCCAGCGCGCCCTTCCGGTCGCGGCCGTGCATCGGGTTCGCGCCCGGCGCGAACGGTTCGCCCGCCCGGCGTCCGTCGGGGGTCGATCCGGTCTTCTTGCCGTAGACGACGTTCGACGTGATCGTCAGCACCGACTGCGTCGGGATCGCGCCGCGGTACGCCTTGTGCTTGCGCAGCTTCGCCATGAACGACGAGACGATCCCGGCCGCCAGCTCGTCGACGCGCGGGTCGTTGTTGCCGAACTGCGGGTAGTCGCCCTCGATCCGGAAGTCGACCGCGATGCCCCGCTCGTCGCGGACCGGATGCACCTTCGCGTACCGGATCGCGCTCAGGCTGTCGGCGACGACCGACAGGCCGGCGATGCCGCAGGCCATCGTGCGGATGATGTCGCGGTCGTGCAGCGCGAATTCGAGGCGCTCGTAGCAGTATTTGTCATGCATGTAGTGGATGACGTTCAGCGTGTTGATGTACAGCCCGGCCAGCCACTCGAGCACGCGGTCGAAGCGCTCGCGCACTTCGCCGTAGTCCAGCGTGTCCGACAGGATCGGCTCTTCCTTCGGCCCGACCTGGATGCCGAGCTTCTCGTCGACGCCGCCGTTGATCGCGTACAGCAGCGCCTTCGCGAGGTTCGCCCGGGCGCCGAAGAACTGCATCTGCTTGCCGATCCGCATCGCCGAGACGCAGCAGGCGATGCCGTAGTCGTCGCCGTAGATCGGGCGCATCAAGTCGTCGTTCTCGTACTGGACCGAGCTCGTCTCGATCGACACCTTCGCGCAGTACCGCTTGAACGCCTCCGGCAGCCGCGCCGACCAGAGCACGGTCAGGTTCGGCTCGGGCGCGGGCCCGAGGTTATAAAGCGTGTGCAGGATGCGAAAACTGTTCTTCGTCACCAGCGTGCGGCCGTCCTCGGCCATGCCGCCGATCGCCTCGGTCACCCAGGTCGGGTCGCCGCTGAACAGCTCGTTGTACTCCGGCGTGCGCAGGAACTTGACGATCCTGAGCTTCATGACAAAATGATCCATCAGCTCCTGCGCCTCGCGTTCGGTCAGCGTTCCCTCGGCAAAATCGCGCTCCATGTAGATGTCGAGGAACGTCGAGACGCGGCCGAGGCTCATTGCGGCGCCGTTCTGCTCCTTGATCGCGCCGAGGTAGGCGAAGTAGAGCCACTGCACCGCTTCGCGGGCGTTCATCGCGGGCCGCGAGATGTCGAACCCGTACGAGAGCGCCATCCGCTTCAGCTCCTCGAGCGCGCGGATCTGCTCGGCATGCTCCTCGCGGGCGCGGATGACCTCATCCGTCATCGGGCCGTTCTCCATGGACGTGAGGTCGGCCTTCTTCGCCTCGATCAGCCGGTCGACGCCGTACAGCGGCACGCGCCGGTAGTCGCCGATAATGCGGCCCCGTCCGTAGGCGTCCGGCAGGCCGGTGATGATGCCCGCCCGGCGCGCCGCGCGCATCTCGGGCGTATAGACGTCGAACACGCCCTGGTTGTGGGTCTTGCGGATCTCCGTGAACAGCCGGACGATCTCCTCCGGCAGCTCGTAGCCGTAGGCTTTGCAGGCGTCCTGCACCATGCGGATGCCGCCGAACGGCATGATCGCGCGGCGGAACGGGGCGTCCGTCTGCACGCCGACGATTTTCTCGAGCTCCCGGTCGAGGTAGCCCGGTCCGTGCGAGGTGATGGTGGACGGGGTGTTCACGTCGATGTCCCAGACGCCGCCGCGTTCCCGCTCTTCCCGGGAGAGCCGGCTGACGATCTCCCACAGGCGGGTCGTCGCTTCGGTCGGTCCCTCGAGGAACCCTTCGTCTCCCTCGTAGGGCGCCACGTTGCGCAGGATGAAGTCGCGCACGTCGATCGCTTCCATCCACCGGCCGGCGGAAAACCCGCGCCAGCATTCCGGTACGCCGTCGATTCGGGTTTGATGTGTGGCGGTAGTCATGACACCTGCTCCCTCCCTGTGTCGCAGCTCGCGGCGGACGCCGGAACGCCTTCGCCGCTTTCTGTACTCATGGTACCAATTTTCGGGCGGAAAGTATGTGAAAGAAATCACAAACCCTTTTGCAACACACCGCGCAATACCATCGCCGGGGCAACATGCCGCGCGCCAACCGCTCGGGCCGCATGCCGCGCCTCAACCACACCGGGGGCATCCTGCTCCTCGACCGCCCGGGGCAACATCCGGCGGTTCCGTTCAGGCGCCGGCGGTTCGGCGCATGGGCAACGCCCGCGCGGGACCGCCGCTCCGAACGCGGGCGCAGGCGGCGCGCCCGCGTCAGATGCTGCAAATCTCCTTCGGGCACATCGGACATTCGGGGCAGCCGGCCATCTCCTGCAGCTTGCCGAGCTGCAGCACGCGCAGCCTGCCGCCGGGCGCCATGTCGATGACGCCTTCGCTCTTCAGCGTGTTCAGCATCCGGTTGATGCTCTCGCGCGTCGTGCCGACCAGTTCGGCCAGCTCGGTATTGGTCAGCTTGAGGCGGATCAGGATGCCGTCCGGCTGCGCGACGCCGAAGCTGTTCGTCAGGCGGATCAGCGTCGAGGCGAGGGCGCCGGGCTTGCCGAGCATGATGAGATCGCACAGCTTCGATTCGCTTCGGCGGCGCATCATGCTCATCCACATCGCGAACCGGAACGCGAGCTCGCCGTCCTTGCTGAGCAGAAGCTCCAGCTCCGGCAGCGGAATGACGCCGGCTTCGACGTCTTCCATCGCCTGGCCGCTGTTCCGGTGGTTCGGATCCCACAAGTCGAAATCGACGAGGAAATCGCCGGGCTTCAGGATCGAAAGGAGCAGGTCGCGCCCGTCATCCGTCGTGCGGCGCAGCTTGACATGGCCTTTGCGGATAAAATAAACCGCTTCGGCCGGATCGCCCTCCCAGAAGAGATAGGCTCCCGCCTCATAGCGCCTGATGTGCATGATCGATTCCAGCGTCTTGAGATGGCGCTCCGTGAACGGGCTTTCGGCCTTCTCCCGCCGGCACGCGGCGGCCGGCGCGAATCCGGCCTGGGCGGTCATCGTTCTCATCGCCATGGCGTATCGCCTCCCTTTGCCACCTTCCTGACTTCAGTTTACAAGGTCCGGGGCGCGGGGGTAATCGGGGAATCGACGGAATTTTCGCGGGAAAAATCCGGAGCTTCAGGATGATGAAAATCACAGACGAGTCCCGCAAAATCGCGTATTCTGGCCGTATCGGCGCATTCCGCGGACCGTTCCCCGAGAGCGGCATCAGGGAATTCCCCGACCACGCGCTCCGGGGACCGGGCAGACTGCGCGGACACCGGAACGGATTGCGCCCGGACACGGACCGGCATGCGGCAGGAGGGTGGGAAACACATGGAGAGCGCCAAGGAAGCGATACTGCGCGAAGTGAAAAGGCTGCGCCGCGAGACGGAGAGCGACTTCGCCGGACTCGGGCTGCTCGATCCGGCCAGCCGGCGCGTGACCTGGCGGATCGTGGTCGGCAGCGTCAGCAGCCGGACGCCGAACATGACGCAGCGTCCGAGCGTCGGGCTGCTCGGCACCGCGATCCGGTCCGGCACGCCGGTCTGCTTCGATCCGAGCCGTCCCGGCGCGGAGCGGGCGCGGATCGAGGATCCGATCCTGCTCGCGGAAGGCCTGGCCGCCGCGGTCTTCCTGCCCGTAAAGACGGGCGCCGCCATCTCCGGCGTCCTGCTGCTCGGCAGACGGCTGACGAAGGATTACACCGACGCGGAGATCGGCCGCGCGGTTCGCGGCATCAAGGCGCTCGGCGCGCAGGAGGAGTGGTGGCGGGAACTGGCGATGGAGGCGGCCGGCTGGCCGAAGCGATAGCGCGGACGGCCGGGACCGGCGGAGCGGAGGGCCGGCCGAAACGGCTTGCGGCGGAGCCGGAGGAGCCGCCGGAGCGGCCGGTTGCCGGTCGTTGCGGCGGTTTCGTCCGCTCTGCTACAATTCGGGTAAGGCCGCGGAAGACGGAGGAATCGGAACATGGTGAAGCTGCTCCTGTGCGACGATCATGCGGTGGTCCGCTCGGGTCTTCGCATGCTGCTCGACGGCAGGCACGGCATTGAAGTGGTCGGCGAAGCGTCGGACGGCGCCGAGGCGATCCGGATGGCGCTCGAACTCAAGCCCGATGTCGTGCTGATGGACGTCAGCATGCCGCACGGCATGGACGGCCTGACCGCGACCGCGGAGCTCAAGCAGCGGCTGCCGGAGACGAACATTCTCATCCTGACGATGCATGACGATGACGAGTATCTGTTCCGGGCCATCCAGATCGGCGCTTCGGGCTACATCCTGAAGAATGCGCCCCATGAAGAGCTGGTATCCGCGATCCGCTCGGTGGCGGCCGGGGATGCCTACCTGTACCCGACCGCGACGAAACGGCTGATGAGCGAGTACCTGAACCGGCTGAAATCGGGCGCTGAACCGCCGGACGCGTACGACAGGCTGTCGGAACGGGAGAAGGAGATTCTCGGCTGGATCGCGAGGGGATACTCGAACAAGGAGATCGCCGATCATCTGGTCATCAGCGTCAAGACGGTCGAGACGCACAAGGCGAATCTGATGGAGAAGCTGGGCCTGAAGACGCGCCCCGAGCTGATCAAATTCGCGCTGAAGAAGGGATTGTTGAACTTTGAATGACATCGGCGGCGCGAAGCCGGGCAAACAGGAGGCGGAGATCGCCGCGCGCCTGCTGCGCGAGATTGATGCGCATATCGCGGACGAGGACGTGCGCCGGCAGCTCAAGACGGCGCTCAAGCAGCTCGCGGACGTGAAGTTCGCCCTCGACGAATCGTCGATCGTGGCGATCACGGACGCGAAGGGCATCATCCAGTACGTCAACGACAAGTTCGTCGAGATCTCGAAATACAGCCGCGAGGAACTGCTCGGACAGGACCACCGGATCATCAACTCCGGCTACCACAGCAAGGAATTCATGCGCGACCTGTGGCGGACGATCTCGCGGGGCGAGGTATGGCGCGGCGACATCCGCAACCGGGCGAAGGACGGAACCTTCTACTGGGTCAACACGACGATCGTGCCTTTCCTCGATGAGAAAGGGCGCCCGTACCAGTACCTGTCCATCCGCCACGAGGTGACGAAGCTGAAGCAGGTGGAGCAGGAACTGAAGGAAATGATGACCCGCGTCATCGAGGTGCAGGAGGAGGAGCGGAAGCGGATTTCGCGCGAGCTGCACGACGGGGTCGGGCAAAGCCTGTTCTCGCTGCTCATCCGCATCGACCGGATGCTGGACGACCATCCGGAGCTCGACGAGCTGCGCGGCCTGCGCCGCGACGTGGCGGACGTGATGGAGGACATCCGCAGCATGGCGCGGGAACTCCGGCCGTCGGTGCTGGACGATCTCGGCGTCGGCCCGGCCGTGCGCACGTATGTTGAAAACTACTCGGCGCATTACGGCATCGACGTGCGCCTTGCGATCGAACTGCGCGGCAGGCCGGACATCGCGGTCGAGACGACAATCTACCGCGTCGTCCAGGAGGCGCTGACGAACGCCGCGAAGTACGCCGACGTCGACGTGTGCGAAGTGACGATCACGGAGACGGAGGACGCGATCGAAGCGGTCGTGCGGGACGAGGGCGCGGGCTTCGATCCCGCCGTCAGGGGAACCGGCGTCGGCCTGTTCTCGATGGAGGAGCGGGCGCGCGCCGTCGGCGGCAGCCTCACGATCCGGTCCGCGCCGGACCGGGGAACCGAAGTGCGGCTCGTCGTGCCGAAGCGGCCGGCGGCCGAACGGTGACGGGCGGCTCAGGCGGCCGCCCGGCGCTTCCGCGAAGCAAAGCGGCCTTCCCGACCGCTCTTCAGGGCGAGCCGGGAAGGCCGCTCACGCATGCGCCCGGATCAGACCGAGCGGATGCGCGCTCCCGCCGAGGGCGCGCCGGTCCGGCCGGCGAAGGCGCGCAGCATCCAGGCGTGCTTGTCCAGGCTTGTCCGGATGCCGGTCAGCAGATCGGCCGTCGCATCGTCGCCCGCCTGATCCGCGGCGCGAATGCCTTCCTCCAGCTCGGCGGCGATCTTCCGGAAGTCGTCCGCGACCTCGGCCACCATCGCGTCCGCGTCCTCGTGGCCCGAGGCTTCCTTGACGGTGGCGAGCTTCAGGAAATCCGCCATCCGCGAGACCGGTTGACCGCCCAGCGCCAGCAGCCGCTCGGCCAGTTCGTCGACGTAGCCGGCCGCTTCTTCGTACAGTTCCTCGAACTTGGCGTGCAGCGTAAAGAATGAAGCGCCCTGCACATACCAATGATAATGGTGAAGCTTGACGTAAAGCACGCTGAAGTTGGCGATTTGGCGGTTCAGCACGTCATGAATGGACGCCATGTCGAATTCCTCCTTCAATGGAAAAATGGTTGGAATCGGCTCGCATCCCGCGGCGGGCGCCGCACCGTTCCCGGTTAGGTTGCGCCGTTCCGGCGGGATTATGCCGTCTACAAGCCGGGCAACTAGTTAAAATAATTTTTAATTTATAATTATTATAATTTAGTTGATCCCGATTGTCAATCGTTGCCCTTTCCGGATCGAAAGGACCAGCAATCGGAAGCAAACGGGAGCGTTCGCGGGCAGGGGCGCGAAGCCGGTCCGTTGTTGACCGTGGCGACGGAAATTCGCTACAATAGGGAAACACAAACGTTTTCAATGCCGGGTTTTGTCCCCTATTGTACCCCTGCCGGTGCCGTATTGCCGTGAGCAATTTCACAGGATTTTCGATTGAAGGAGGAGGAGATCGGGATGTATGTCATGAAGGACTCGGAATACATGTTCGTCTTCACGGGTCCGGACGGCTCGGGACGGAAGACCGTTGCCGACGCGGTCGGGCAGACGCTGCACATCACCAAGGTGCCCGGCTACGCCACCCGCAAGCCGCGCCCGGGCGAAGTTGACGGCGTCGATTACCACTTCATCTCGCGGACGCTGTACGATCAACTGGAAGAAGACGGCGAGTTCCTCGAGAGCATCGAGCTTCGGGGCAACAAGTACGGCATCCGCGACAAGGATGTCGCCCGGGCGTTCGAGAAGAGCGGTTCGGTCTACCTGATCCTGAATCGTGAAGGCGCGGATATTTTGAAGGAAAAATACGGCGACCATTGCATCCGGCTGTTCATCTACGCGGATCGCCGCACGGTCGAGGAACGGCAGCGCGCGCTCGGATTGCCGGAGGACGTCATCCGGGAGCATCTGGATCGCTACGAATACGATATGGCCTATCAATCGCAATGCGAGCACTCGTTCGAAAACTACGATCTCGCGCATACGATATTCGATATCACGAACACACTCGAGAAATACCTGAACCGGGGGCTGGTGGACAAAGACTGACCGCTCCCGGCCGCAGCAAAGCGAAGACCGCCGTCCGCTGTTCCAGCGGTCCGGCGGTCTAGCCTCATCAGCCGTCGTTTCAGAACGTTTGCTGTTGTTGCGGGTAGTAGCCGGGCGCGCTTGCCGAAGCCTGGTAGGACAAGCCGGCCGCCGGAACCGCGTTCGTCACGGCGTGCTCGAGCTGGCGGCAGATGGCCGAAGCCTGCTGCAGTTGGTCCAGCGCCGTCTGATGGCCCTGCAGCGCGGTCTGGATGATCTGGACCGCCTGGCGCTCCCGCTGCGCGAGCTGTTCGAGCGTCGAGACGTTTTGCTGCTCCTGCTGCAGCATTTGCTGGTACATTTGGGTCGATTGCTGCGTCTGCCGGATGAGCTGCGAGATCAACTGTTCGCAATGGCGAATCTGCTGGATCGTGTTCGGAGCGTATTCGTTCTGGAACATCTGGATGCCTCCCGGTTCGATTGTTCGATTGATCGGAGCCGGGCGCCGGGACGAACGGGCCCGCGCGCGTTGCTCCGCGTTTAGGATGGCGAACGGGAGGCTGTTTATGCACATGGACGCGGGAGGCGCAGGAAATGGCGGAATGGCGGTTTCTTTTTCTCATTGACCATCTGAAGGTGACCGGGGAAGAGCGCAATCTGAAGGGGACGCTATACACGGACGGCAGACCGCCGACGCCGGACGACATCCTGAAGTTTCTGCGTTCGAGCGGATTCGACGTGGATTTCAGCGATCGCGAGCACATGGTGTTCTTCCGGGGCGGGGACGATCCGCTGGAAATCCGGGTCGTGAAAATCGGCAACGAGGAGCGGGAGCACGACGACGCCGCGCTGATGGCCATCCTCGAGCAGTTCCGCAAGCGCGATCCGGCGATCGGCGGCTGATGTCCGCGGCCGGCGGGGCGGCCGCGTCAGCCGGCGACGATCTTGATCATGTACGTGCGGGTCCGCGGGCCGTCGAACTCGCAGAAGTAGATGCCCTGCCACCGGCCGAGCAGCAGTTGTCCGCCGGAGATGATCACGGTCTGCGAGGCGCCGGCGGTGATCGTCTTCAGGTGCGAGGCGGTGTTGCCTTCCATGTGCCGGTAGCCCGGATGCTGCCAGGGGTACACTTCGCCCAGACGGAGCAGCACGTCGTGCCGGACGTCGGGATCGGCGTTCTCCTGGATCGTGATGCCGGCCGTCGTATGGGGCGAGTAGACGACGGCGATGCCGTCCTTCACGCCGGAACGCTGGACCGCGGCCCGGACCTGGCGGGTGATGTCGATCATTTCGTCGCGTCGCGACGTGTGGAGCGTTTCGGTTGTGAGCATCGGACTTCGACTCCTTCCACAGTGTCAGCCTCATTGTGCAGGGAGAAGCGGGATTTTGTCAATTCGTGGCAGGCCGGGGAGTCGAACATTTTCGCAGAGCCACAGGGAAAGGAGAAACCGTCGTTGACCAGAATTCGCAAAGCGGTGCTTCCGGCGGGAGGTCTCGGCACGCGGTTCCTGCCCGCGACGAAGGCCCAGCCGAAGGAGATGCTGCCGCTGATCGACAAGCCGGCGATCCAGTACATCGTCGAAGAAGCGGTGAAGTCCGGCATCGAGAGCATCATGATCGTCACGGGGCGGAACAAGCGGGCGATCGAGGACCATTTTGACAAGTCGGTCGAGCTGGAGATGGCGCTGGAAGCGAAGGGCGACGAAGAGATGCTGGAGATCGTCCGCGGCATCTCGAATCTGGCGGATATCTACTACATCCGGCAAAAAGAACCCCTCGGGCTCGGCCATGCGGTCCTCAGCGCGCGGCATTTCGTCGAGAACGAGCCGTTCGCGGTGCTGCTCGGCGACGACATCCTCGTGTCCGATCCGCCTTGCCTGAAGTCGATGATCGACGTGTACGAGCGGACCGGCTCGTCCGTCGTCGCGGTCATGCAGGTGCCGTGGGAGGAGACGGAGAAGTACGGCATCGTCGATTTCGACGATAAGTCCGGCGACCTTCGCATCCGCGGCCTGGTCGAGAAGCCGCCGCGCGGCGAGGCGCCGTCGAACTGGGCGGTTGTCGGCAGGTATGTGTTCACGCCGGAGATTTTCCGGTTTCTGGAGAAGGCCGTGCCCGGGCGGGGCGGCGAGATTCAGCTCACGGACAGCATGCAGCAGCTCAACGCGGAAAGGGCGATGATCGCCTGGCCGTTCCGCGGGCGGCGGTACGACATCGGCGACAAGTTCGGCTTCGTGCAGGCGACCGTCGACCTGGCGCTCGACCGGCCGGATCTGGCGGAGCGGGTCAGGGCGTATTTGCGGGAGCGGCTGGCCCGGGACGAATAGCGGCGGGACGGCGGCGGCCTGCGGGGGATGCGGCCGCCCCGCCCGGAGCGCCGGAGCGCGCGCCCGCCGAAGGCCGCGATGGCGGGACGGCGGGCCGCGTCCGGACGGGGGTTCGCGACCGGCCGCCCGCCGCCGCTTCCCGGCGTCAGAACAGCCGGTTCAGATCGAGCGAGATGAAGCTTCCCGGCTGCACCTGCGTGTTCAGGAGTCCGGGCGGCAGGACGCGGCCGTTCAGCCGGACGGTCGTCTGGATGTTGCTGCCGGGTCCGGTGTAGACGCCGCCGACCGACACGATCTGGCCGCCCAGGCCGAACTGCACCGCGCCCGTCGAGGTGAGCGCCTGGCGCACCGTCAACCCGAACCGGTGCGGAATGTTGTAGTTCCGCGTCAGCCACGGGAATTGCCGGCCGCCGTTGATGAAGACGGTGACGAAGCGCTGGCCTCCGGGGAACGGCGGGAACGGTCCGGGGCCGGGAAACGGCGGAAACGGACCGGGTCCGGGGAAGGGCGGGAACGGTCCGGGACCGGGACCCGGGAACGGCGGGAACGGACCGGGGCCGAAGCCGGGTCCGGGGCCGGGACCGGGGCCGAAGCCGGGACCGAACTGCTGGCCGGGGCCGAACTGCTGGCCGGGTCCCTGGCCGGGCGCCTGCTGTCCCGGAGTCTGGGGAGACGGGAAGGCGCGCAGCGAATCGCAGCCGCATCCGGCGTCGACAGATTGATAGGCTTGCTGTTCTTCCATGTGCCGATTGCTCCTTCTCTCTGGATTGGGCTTCCGGGATATCGTATGCGGCACACGCCTATCGGGTGATGGCGCGGCTCTTGCGCGCCATGGCGGAAGGCGTACAATGGAAGAAGCTGAACATTCGACAGGCGGCATGGGGCATGCCGCCTTGCCGTTGCGGGAGGAACGAGGGTGAGCGGCATGTTGGATCTGCTCCTGCGGGAGCGCATCGTGGCGATTGTGCGGGGCCTTGCGGGCGAGGCGGCGAACCGGGCCGCCGCGGCGTTGATCGACGGCGGCATCCGGCTGGTGGAAGTGACGATGAACACGGAGGGCGCGTTGGAGACGATCGCGTCCTGGCGGGAGAAATTCGACGGCCGGGCGGCGATCGGCGCGGGCACCGTGCTCGACCTCGGGATGGCGAAGGAAGCGGTGGCGGCCGGCGCGATGTATCTCATCTCGCCGAATCTCGACGAAGAGGTGATCGCCTGGGGCGCCGAGCGCGGGATCTCCGTCTGGCCGGGCGTCATGACGCCGACCGAGATCGTGCGCGCGTGGAAGGCGGGCGCCGAGGCGGTGAAGATTTTTCCGATGGCGTCGCTGGGCGTGAACTACCTGGCGGAGATCCGCGCGCCGCTGGACCATATCCCGATGATCGCGACGGGCGGCGTCGACCTGACGACGATCCGTTCGTATTTCGAGGCGGGAGCGGCCGCGGTCGGGATGGGAAGCCGGCTGCTGAACCGCGAATGGATCCGGACGGGCGAGTTCGGGAAGCTCGCGGACAACGCCCGCCGCTATGTCGAGATCGTGCGGTCGCTGGAATAAGCGGAGGGGGAATGGCATGATGTTCGTCTGGGCGATCGGCGCCGCGGCCGCCATCGCGGCGGCGGGCGGCGGCGCATGGATGGCGAGCGCGAAGATGCAGACGCCGAAGCGGCGGCCGATCGAGGCGGTGCCGCGGGCGCCTTACGAGCCGGTCCGGTTCGAGAGCGAAGGCGCGCCGATGGCGGGGTGGATCATTCGGCCGGAGGACGGCGCGGAAGCGGCGACGCCGCGGCCGACCGTCGTCATCGCGCACGGCTGGAGCTCGAACCGGTCGCGCGTGCTGCGCTACGCGCATCCGCTCGTCGACGCCGGGTACGCCGTCTTCGTCTACGACGCGCGCTGCCACGGCGAGAGCGGCGCGATCAAGGCGCCGACCGGGCTCATGTTCAAGGCCGACCTGAAGGCGGCCGTCGCGGCGGCGGCGAAGCTGCCCGGCGTCGACGCGTCGCGCATGGCGGTGCTCGGCCATTCGATGGGCGGGCTCGCCGCCCTGCTCGCCTGCGCCGACGGGCTGCGGGTGCGCGCCGTCGTCACGGACAATTCGCCGCTCACGCTGCAGACGATCATTCGCTCCGAGCTGAGGCGGAGGAAGCTGCCGGCGTTCCCGATGGACCGGATCATGCCGCGCGTCTGGCTGCTGCGGGCGGGCATCTCCTATTCGGAAGTGGCGGGCATCGACATGCCCGCCTGGGTCGCGGCCAACGCCGAAGCGGTCCGCGAAGGGCGCGGGACGCCGCTGCTCATGATCCACGCGACGGGCGATCCGGTCGTGCCGGCGGACGAATTGCGCGCCGTCGCCGCCCGGGCGCCGGTCGAGCATCGGTTCGTGGATGTCGACGATCACAGCGGGTCCGATCGGGATCCCGCGTTCTGGGAGGCTGTATTGCCTTTTCTCGAGCGGCATCTCCGGCGCGGAGAAGGCGGCGCCGGGTGACGGCGAGCCGCGGGGCGGCACCGGCCGGGCCGCGGCGATGCTGCCGCGTCGCAGCGGCGCGCGCGGCTTTGGCGAAGACGCTGTAACGAGGATACCGCGTTACAGCGTCGGATCGCGGTCGGTTGGAGCGTCTGTAACGTGGATACCACGTTACAGAGCTGCTCGGAGCCGGGTGGAGAGCGCTGTAACGAGGATACCGCGTTACAGCGTCGGATCGCGGTCGGTTGGAGCGTCTGTAACGTGGATACCACGCTACAGAGCTGCTCGGAGCCGGGTGGAGAGCGCTGTAACGAGGATACCGCGTTACAGCGTCGGATCGCGGTCGGTTGGAGCGTCTGTAACGTGGATACCACGTTACAGCGTGGCTTGGAGCCGGTCGGAGAGTGCTGTAACGAGGATACCGCGTTACAGCGGGGGCCGACCGCAGAGCAGATAAAAAAAGCCCCGCGGGTGATCCGGTTCCGTCGCCGCGGGTCAAGGAAAGGGTATATGAAAATGGGGGGTTATGGCTACATCTTACCCGCCCAACATGAACGGAATCTGAAAGTAATATTACAGTTCCATTACAAATTTGGCGACGGCCGGGACGGGGGCTCGACGACCACCGGGACGGCGGGGCAAGGCGACGGCCGGGACGGCGGAACTCCGCTTCCCGGCCTTTTTGCATGCGCGGCAGCGGGGAGGGGAGAAATGCACTCCGGGCTTTTGAATGCTGTCGTTTGTTGATGTTTGCGTTCGTTTGCCGGTATACTGGGATCCATGAGCCTGTACGGCGGTCATCTTTTTCGATCAGGCAAGGGGGAATTCGCGTGTTCGCGGCGCAACGGAGGGAATGGCTGCTCAGGCAATTGGCGCAAAACCGGCAGATCATCGTGAAGGAGGCGGCGAAGGCGCTGAAGGTCTCGGAGGGAACGATCCGCACCGACCTCCGTCTGCTGGAGGAGGAGGGGCTGCTCGAGCGCACCCACGGCGGCGCGGTGCCGGTCCGGGCGGGCCACCAGCCGCCGGCGCACGCGATGCCGTCGCGCGGGGAGCTGAACCGGCAGGAGAAGCGGGCGATCGGCCGCAAGGCGGCGGAGATGGTGCGGAGCGGCCAGTGCATCCTGCTGGACGCCAGCTCCACGGTGTTCGAGCTCGCGCGGTGCCTGTCGGAGTACGACTACCTGACGGTCGTGACGAACGGGCTGGCCACCGCCGAGGAGGTCGGGCGCAACCCGCGCAACAACGTCATCCTGATCGGCGGCATTCTCCGCCCCGGCTCCCGCACGGTGGAGGGCACGCTCGGGCGCGGGCTGCTGCAGGAGGTGCACGCCGACCTGTTTTTCACGTCGTCGGAGGGGTTCACGCCCGGGACCGGCATGACCGACTTCAGCCCGAACGAGGCGGAGCTGAAGAAGCTGATGGCGGCCAACGCGTCGCAGGTCGTCGCGCTGCTCGACCATACGAAGCTCGGCCGGCGGTCGATCGTCACGTCTATCCAGGCGAAGGACATCGGGACGCTGATCACCGATTCCGGGGCGGATCCGGACTGGCTGAGGACGCTCGGAAAGATCCGGGTGGTGGTGGCGGATGTCCCGTCCGGCGAAAAATGACACCGCATACGCAGGGGTTTTTACGCAAGACGAAGGAAAACGGCGATAAACGACAATGCGAATAAAATCGCCTGCGACCGCATTCAATCGTTGACTTGCGGGCCGCCCGGGACGGACAATGGAAATCGACAACACCGGAAACTTGGGGCGATGACGCATGGCAAACGGTTGGTCGCCGGACGGATTGATCCTCGATCTGGACGGCACGGTCTATACGGGCTATCGCCCGATCGAAGGCGCGGCGGAGGCGATCGCGTGGCTGCGGTCGCGGGGGAAGCGGATTGTCTTCCTGAGCAACAGGGGCAACATTTCGCGGGCCATGTGCCGCGATCGGCTGGAAGCGATCGGCGTGTCCTGCGGGGCGGACGAGATCATCCTGACATCATCGGTTGTCTCCCGGTATCTGGCCGAACATGAGCCGGACGCGCGCGTCTGGGTGCTGGGCGAGCAGGGGCTGCGGGACGAGCTGGCGCTGCACGGCCTGCGGTTCGCCGCGCGGCCGCAGGAGGCGACCCGCCTCGTCGTGACGCTGCACGAGACGCTGACGTACGCCGAGCTGAACGACGCGTTCCGCGCGGTGCGGGCCGGCGCCCGGATCATCGCGACGAACGACGATCGGACGTTTCCGGGCGAGGATGGGGAGGCGATCGACGTCGGCGCGTTGATCGCGGCGCTCACGCACGCGACCGGAGTCGAAGCGGACACGGTCGTGGGCAAGCCTTCGCCGATCATGGCGAAGGCCGCGCTGGACCGGCTCGGGCTGCCGCCGGAGCGGTGCCTGGTGGTCGGCGACAGCCTGCGGTCGGACATCGCGATGGGCCGGCGCGCCGGCATCCGCACGGCGCTCGTGCTGACGGGCTCCGCGACGCGGGAGGCGGCGATGGCATTGGATCCGGACGAGCGGCCGGACTGGATACTCGATTCGCTGGCGGACATCCGCCGGCTGCTGGAGGAGATGGAACGATGAGCGGAGCATCGGATGCGCGCGGAAGAGCGGGAGCGCCCGGAGAGGCGGGCGTGCGAGGCGGGACGGATGCGCGCGGGGGAGCGGGTGTGACCGGGGGCGCGGAAGCCGCCGGCCTGCCGGACCCGATCCGGCTTGCGCGGGGGGCCGCGGACGAGGCGGTGCCGTATCTGCTGGATGCCGGCGTTCGGCGGGCGCTTTTCGTCGCGGACGAGACGACGGCGCAGGTGATCGGCGCCCGGCTGGCGCGGGCGCATGAAGCCGCCGGCGGCGCGGCCCGGCTGGAGATCATCCGGCCGAATGCGGCCGGCGACGTCGTTGCCGACGAGGCGTCGGTGCTGCAGGCGATCATCGCCGCGCAGCAGCACGGGGCGGCCGCGCTCGTCGCGGCGGGCAGCGGCACGATCCACGACATCGTCCGCTACGCCGCGTTCACGCTCGGCCTGCCTTTCGTGTCCGTGCCGACGGCGCCGTCGGTCGACGGCTACACCTCGAAGGGCGCGCCGCTCATCCTGCGGGGCGAGAAAATCACCCTTCCGGCGGCGGCGCCGGCCGCCGTGTTCGCCGATCTGGACGTGCTGCGCGCGGCGCCGCAGCCGCTGATCGCGGCCGGATTCGGCGACATCCTCGGCAAGTACACGTCGCTGTTCGACTGGGTGTACGGCCGCGAGACAGCCGGCGAGCCGTACGATGAAGCGGTCGCCGCGCTGACGCGGGGCGCGCTCGAGCGCTGCGTGGCCCATGCCGAGGCGATCGGCCGGGGCACGGAGGAGGGCGTGCGCGTCCTGATGCAGTCGCTCATCGAATCGGGCATCGCGCTGCTGCGGTTCGGGCAGTCGCATCCCGCATCCGGCGCGGAGCATCACCTCTCCCACTACTGGGAGATGGCTTTCCTGCGCGCCGGACGCCGGCAGGTGCTGCACGGCGCGAAGGTGGGCGTCGCGTGCGCGGAGATCGCGGACCTGTACAAGCGGTACGCGGCGGAAGGCCGGCCGCTGCCCGACGCGTGCCACCGCATGCTGGCGGAGCTGCCGGACGGCGCCGAGCTGCGCCGGCTGCTGCGCGTCGCCGGCGGCCCGGCCGATCCGGCCGACCTCGGCATCGAGCCCGATCTGGTGGACGAGGCGCTGCGCCGGGCGCACACGGTGCGCCCGAACCGGCACACGCTGCTTCGCGCGATCAACGGCGCATAATGCGAGCCGAACACAAGGGGATACGATGGCCGGTCAGGCGGGACTCCCTCGCCTGACCGGTTTTTGTATCGGTTGATCAATTCCGGTGCTCCCTATACAATCTTTTACAAAGATAAAGGATTGTGGGGGGTGGCATGCGCGTGTGGGTGAAGGTTGTCGCTGCTGCCGTCCCGGTTGTCGTGGTCATGGCGGCGGCGCTTTTTTTCCTGAAGGACAAGCTCGGCTTCGGGAAGGCGGATGTTGCGCTGTCCGCAGCACCCGTCGGGCTGCATGTCATGGCGGTCTTGAACAGCATGCCCCTCGAGCGATGCGAGGCCGGGTTCGAGCGGGAATTCGACGAGGAATTGCGGGAAGCTTGTCCGCATCTGACGACCCGGTTCTCGGAAGTCCCGGTGCCAGGGGCATGCTGAGCGGGCTGTTCCGCGAGGGAACGAACCGCATCGTCTCGGAGGAAATCTCGCCGGACGAAGGCATCCGCCGGATGGAGAACGCGGTCAATCAGTTGCGGTTCTCCGGCGGCGCGGCGCGGTGAAGGGAGGGGGAGCGCGAATGGACGGAAATCCGGTTGGCGATCCGCCGGTCGAACCGATCGAACTGTACGGCGTCCGCCTGCCCGCGGCATGGCCGGAGGAGGAGACGGACGCCCTGCTGGCATTCGTCTCCCCCGAGCGGCGCGAGCGGATCGGCCGGTTCCGCCGCCGGGAAGACCGGATGCGGTCGCTGCTGGCGGAACTGCTGGCGAGGTGGCTGCTGGCCCGCCGGCTGGGCGTCGCCCCCGGCGAGATCCGTTTCGCGCGGAATCGGTATGGCAAGCCGTACTGCGCGAACGGCCCGGCGCATTTCAACCTGTCGCATTCGGGCGACTGGGTGGTGGCGGCGGCGGGCGACGGTGAAATCGGCGTCGACGTGGAGCGGATGGATCCGGACACGGACCTGTCGCTGGCCCGCAGCGTGTTCACGCCCGCCGAACGGGACTGGCTGGATGCGGACGAGCGGGGGAAGCGCGAGCGTTTTTTCGAACTGTGGACGTACAAGGAGAGCTTCATCAAATGCGCGGGGGTCGGGCTGTCGCTGCCGCTCGACTCGTTCTCCGTCATGCCGCGCGCGGACGGAACGGCGGTGATCGCGCCCGAACGCGGACCGGCGCATGCCGGGACGGAGCCCGCTTTCCCCGTCCGCTATCGCGAATGCCGGCTGAAGCAGTTTCCGACCGACGCCCGCCACCGCCTGGCGGTCTGCAGCCTCGGACTGCCGCTCGACGGCGCGGTCTTCCGCGAACTGCCGCTCCGGACCCTGGCCGCAGCCTTCACGGGAGAGCGCCGGCGAAAAACCACTTGAAATGCGCAGAGCAATCTGCCATTAATTTAATCAAGGTATCTTGCAATAAACAGTACTGTTCAATACTTTAATGCCAATCCGCATGGAGGTGCCTGCCGCATGACACATGCTGGACAACATCGCGTTCCCGGGCTGCCTGGCGGGAAACCCCCGGGCCGAGATGCGCGAGCAAGCGCTGGCGCTGATGCGGCGGTTCGGCATTGCCGAACCCGCCGACCGCCTCCCGCCGCAGGTGTCCGGCGGCCGGCAGCAGCGGGCGGCCATCGCCCGGGCGCTGATCAATGGCCCGGATGTGCGGTTCGCACTCGCGGAAGAAGCAAGACATCAGGACCATCCGGCATGAAGCGAGGAATTTTCCATGAATGTGCAGTTTAAGAAAGGCGTTCTCGAACTGTGCGTTCTCAGCCTGATCGCCCGGCAGGACCGCTACGGATACGAACTCGTGGAACTGATCTCCCGCAACATCGAGATCGCCGAGGGCACGATCTACCCGTTGCTCCGGAGGCTGACGAAGGACGGGCTGTGCACGACCTATCTGGTCGAATCGATGGAAGGACCGCCGCGCAAGTATTATCGGCTGACGCCGGCCGGCCATGAGGTGCAGCGGCAGTTGCTCCGGGAATGGGAGCAGTTCGTCCGGGGCGTGCAGAATGTGGTGAAGGGAGAGCAGGCGGAATGAACAAGGCGGCGTATCTCGCGGAATTGGAGAAACGGCTGGCCGCGCTCGGCGCGGAAGAGCGCGCGGAGCTGCTGTCGGATTACGAGGCGCATTTCGAGCATGGCCGCGCGGGCGGGTGGACGGACGAGGAGATCGCGCGGCGGCTCGGGCCGCCGCAGGTGGTGGCCCGCGAAATCCTGTATGAGCTGAGCGTCGGCCGGGCGCAGGCCGATCCGACGCTGCGGCGCGTCTCCCGGGCGGTGTTCGCGGGTGCCGGGCTCGGGATCGTGAACGTGCTGGTGCTGCTGACGCCTTTTCTGATCGGGGTGCTGGTGTCGGCGGCGCTGTTCGTCTCGGCCGTGTTCCTGGCCGCATCGCCGCTGCTGGCGCTCGTTCAGGACGGGCCGTCGGTCGGCTATCTGCTGGAATTGCCGCTGCTGGCGGGACTGGCCGGAGCGGGCCTGATCCTCTGGGCGGCGGCGATGGCGTTCACGTCCCGGTTCGTCCGGTGGATGCTGGCCAGGCTGCAGCGCAATGTCAAATCGAGGGGGGAGGATAACGCATGAGCGGGAAATACGGCATACTCATCGTGTTCGGACTGTTGCTGATCGGCGCAAGCGTGGTCGGCAACGCGGTGTTGTACGCGTTCGGCGTGTCGCCTTTCCATACGGAGCGCATCCACAAAACCGGGTCGGTGCCGGCGGACGGCGTATCCGGGATCGAGATCCGCACCGATGACGGCGATATCCGGGTGGTCGCCGGCGGCGGGAATGCGATCACGGCGACGGTGGAGGGCCGAACCGGGCGCAAGCGGAAGGAAGGGGTTGTGCTGGCGGTGAGCGAGCGGGACGGTCGGGTGGTGATCGAAGCGTCGCGCGAGGTGAAGCGCAGGCTGATCTCGATCACCCCCGAGGCGTATGAGCTGCTTGTGGAACTGCCGGATCGGATGTACGAGCAGGTGAAGATTGCCTCGACGGCCTCGGATATCAAGGTCAGGGATGTCCGGGCGGAACGGATTGCGATAGAGACGCTCGGCGGGGAGATTGAAACGGCCGGGCTGAGCGGCAGCATCGACGCCCGGACCGAAGCCGGCGACATCGAGCTGGGCGTGCGCGCCATCGCGGGCAGCATTCGGGCCGAGACCGCCATGGGCGACATCGAGGTCGTCACGGAGGAAGCGCCGGAGAAGCTGGCGCTCGACATGCGGACGACGATCGGTGAACAGACGATCGGGCTGCCCGGTACGGCGATCGTCGGCGCCGGCCCGGATGTGCCGGAGGTGCGGCTGCGCGCGAATGTGGGGGATTTGGCCGTCACGCTGGGAAGATAGCGCGCGGCCGCGGGCATCGAGCGGAAGGCGGCGGGCTCGCCGAGGCAGGCGAAGCCCGCCGGATCCTTGCGCGGCGTTGCCGCGAAGCCGGCAACCGGCAAGCCGGGACGGACACAACTTGGGCGTTGTATTTTTTCGCGGCAGGGCATAAAATGGAATCGGTATAAGCTAAAACGATATTGCTTCCAACAACGAAATTACCCGCAGCGAAGGAGTGATGGGGCTGAAGGACAGGGATGCGGTGCTTCGTAAGCGCTAACAATGCATGGGGAACCGGGAATCCCTCCAAACCGGTACGGGAACGGACAAACTTCCCACTGTTGCTAAAACGAAATTGCAACCACAAAGAACACGAACCCATCATCGGGGAGGAATGATCGATTGACGGGGCGAAAAGCAAAACGAGTTTTCTCCGCATGGGTTGCGGCATTGCTGCTCCTGTGCGCGCTGCCGATCCAGGCGCAGTCAACCGCAAATGACGCAAACAAGGAGGCCGTCATGACATTGGCATCGACAACGGGATGGAGCGAATTCGACGCGCAAGGGAGGATCGTCGCCCAATTCGGGTCCCCCGTCATCGACGGCAAGGTCGATCCGGTGTGGAACAAGGCGCCCCTGTTCCATGCGCGGCACAAGTCGGGGGCGACGGGCGCATCCGCCGCGTTCCGGGTGATGTGGGACGACCGTGCGCTCTATGTCCTGGCGAAGGTGAAGGACAGCCGGCTATCCGTGGAGTCCGGCACGCCCTACATGCAGGATTCGCTCGAGATCTTCCTGGACGAGAACAACAATAAGTCCCGGGAGTACGGCGCGGACGACTTGCAAGCCCGCGTGAACATCGAGAACGTCGTGTCCATGGACAAGGGTGACGCATCGCGGATTTACACGGCCGTGAGCAAGACGGAGGACGGTTACATCGTCGAAGCCCGGGTCGCCCTCAAGCGGAAGCCGGGCAACGGCACCGTAATGGGCATCGAGCTGCAGATCAACGACGCGGTGGGGGCGGAACGGGTCGGCACGCTCAACGTGTTCGACGCGACGGGCATGGCGTGGAACGACACAGGCCTGTTCGGCGAAGTCGTGCTGACCGGGAAGAAAGTCGGCGACCAGAGCGGCGTCAATCCGTACGATCTGATCAATCTGGTCCGTCAGGCGCTGTCCATCGACTTCACCCTCTACAAGAATCCCGATGTCGTGAGAAAAGCGGTCCTGGACATCACCGCCGGCGGCCTGCTGGGCGGCGCGGACATGACGCAGGAGCGGATCGACGAGCTGCATGCCGCACTCGAGGCGGCCATCGCGGCGCTCGAAATGACGGAAGAAGCGGCGAACGAGAAATATTTCCGCCCGATGCCGACCGATTATCTGGCCGACAGCGAGCAACCGGGGACGATCGAAACACTGGCGTACGAGGCCGAGAATCAGGAAGGCGGCAAGGACAAGAAGAAGCTGCACGTGTATCTCCCGCACGGTTATGACGCGTCCGACAAGAACACGAAGTACAACGTGCTCTATCTGATGCACGGCGGCGGCGAGAACGAGGATCTGCTGTTCGGCGGGCCGGGCGAAAACCGGGCGCTCAAGAAGATTCTGGACAATCTGATCGCCCGCGGCGACATCGAGCCGCTCATCGTCGTGACGCCGAGCTTCTACGGCGGCAAGAACGACGTCGCGCTGTTCCACGAAGAGCTGATCGGGACGATCCTGCCGCTGGTGGAGACGAAGTACAACACCCACGCCCGTTCGGAATCGGCGTCCGATCTGAAGGCGTCCCGGGCCCATCGCGCGTTCGGCGGTTTCTCGATGGGATCGGTGACGACCTGGCACGTGTTCGCCAAGGGCGGCCTGGACTATTTCAAATACTACATCCCGCTCAGCGGCGACAGTTGGGCGCTCGGCGAACGGGGCGGCGGCCTGCAGCCCGGGGAAACGGCGGCATTCCTTGCGGAGGTTGCCCGGAAGTCGGGCTACAAGCCGAATGCGTTCTACATCTTCAGCGCCACGGGCAAGCAGGACATCGCCTACCCGAACCTGAAGCCGCAGGTCGAGGAGATGAAGCGGCACGCCGACGTGTTCCGGTATTCCTCGAATCCGGAGAAGGGCAACTTCTACTTCATGGAAGCCGAAGAAGGATCGCACACCTGGTACTGGCAGAATCAATATCTCTACAACATCCTGCCCGATCTGTTCAAGGGCGAATGATGGCGACATCCTTCCGCTGCCGTCGCGACGGCGGCGGAAGGATGCTTTTTTTATTTGCCCTTGACAATTCATGTCCCGATTTGTTGTATTTTACTTTACAGCAAATATCGCACCAAAATCCGCAGCACCGGACATCCGCAGCAGGAACCGCCGGATCCGGAAACGGATCGGCACAACGGGAGGATGGCGCATGTACAAGGTGTTGATCGTGGACGATGAGATCTTCGTGCGCAAGGGGTTGATCAATCTGTTGGATTGGCCCTCCTTGCAATTCGAGGTCTGCGGCGAAGCGGAAAACGGGATGCAAGCGCTGGCGATGATCCGCGAGCGGGAGCCGGATCTCGTCATTGCCGACATCCGGATGCCCCTGCTGGACGGCCTGGGCCTGATCCGGCGGATTCACGAGGAGGAGCCGCATCAGCCGAAGTTCATCATCCTGAGCGGATACTCCGACTTCCACTACGCGCAGCAGGCGCTTCGCTATCATGTGTCCGACTATATCCTGAAGCCGGTCAACAAGCAGGATCTCGCCGCGACCATCGAGAAGATCAAGAAGTACATCGACGCCAACTTCAGGGAGAACATCTACCTCAAGGGGATCGCGATGGAGTTCGGCATGAACCCCGTCTACCTGGGCCAGCTCTTCCGCAAGCATTACGGCGTGTACTTCAACGAGTACCTGCTGTCCCTGCGCATCGAGGAAGCCAAGCGGCTGCTGAGGACAACCCGGAAGCGGGTGTACGAGATCGCGGAGATGGTCGGCATCCAGAACGCGGATTATTTTGCCGTCCAGTTCGAGAAGCGGGAGAAGATGACGCCGACGGAATACCGCAACCGGATGCTGGGACAATCGCCGGGGGACGGGGGTGCGCCGTGAAACTTTTCCGCCTGCATGAATGGAAACTGCTGAGCAAGATGATCTCCATCTACGTGATCTGCGTGTTCCTGCCCATCGTGCTCACGAACGTCAGCTTCTATCAGGTGACGATCAAGAACATCAAGAACCAGAAGACCGCCGACGCGGATCAGGCCATCTCCCGGCTGCAATCCGAGCTGGGGGCGCTGATCGACGAAGCCGCGGGCATCTCGTACCTGTACTCGATTGACACGCAACTGAACAAACTGCTCAACACCCACCATCCTTCCTACGACCACTACATCGAGTCGCTCAACGGCGTGTCGCATCTGTTCAACCGTTCCGACAAGGAGTACAAAACGATCAGCTCGGTCACGATCATGAGCGACAATCCGACCATCCTGACCTCGAAGCAAATCATCAGGCTCGAGGACGACGCGCGCGAGTCGGAATGGTACCGCGGGCTCAAGGACATGAACGACACCTACCCGCATCTGTACGTGACGAACGACGGCATCAGCGTGGTGCAAAATCTGTGGGATCGCCGGCTCACGGGATACGACAACGTAATCAAGATCGATCTGAATCGCAGCCATGTCGAGCAGATGTTCCAATTGTCCGGTTTCGAGGGGGACATCTACCTGCTGGATCCGTCCGATCAGGCGCGTTTCGGCCGTCTTGCGGGCGGAGTGCCGAGCCCGCTGATCGCCGCGGGCGGCGCCGTCGGCCTGGATGACATCCCCAAGCCGGACAAGCCGATCGTGCTCGCCCGGCAGTATCAGTCGAACCGCTATCTCGGCAACTGGAAGCTTTACGGCGTCCTCGACGAGGAGAAGATCCTGTACGATGTCCGGCAATCCGGCCGGTTCATCCTGTGGTTCGCGGGCGTCAATTTCCTCGTGCCCACGATCGTCATCCTGTTCTTCTACCGCTCGATCCACCGGCGCATCCAGGTCATTCTGAAGCACATGAAATCGCTGAGGGGCAACAAATTCGACCAAATCCCCCATCTCCGGGAACGGGACGAGGTCGGCGAGCTCGCCCTGGAGTTCAACCGGATGAGCGAGCGGCTCAAAACTCTGATCAACGACGTCTATGTCGCCGAGATCCAGAAGAAGGAGATCCTGCTGCGCGAACGGCAGGCCCAATTGAACGCGCTGCACAGCCAGATCAACCCCCATTTTCTGTTCAACGCGCTCGAATCGATCCGGATGCGGAGCATGATGAAGGGCGAAGCGCAGACCGCCCAGACGATCCAGAACATGGCCACCATCTTCCGCAAATCGATCCTCTGGAACAAGGGCTTCGTCACCATCCGCGAGGAACTGGAACTGATCGAATGCTTCCTGGAAATCCAGAAGTACCGCTTCGACAAGAAGCTCGAGTATCACATCGAGGTCGACCCGAGCGTGCCGGACATCGAGATTCCGAAGATGGCCTTCCTGCCCTTCGTGGAAAACGCGAGCATCCACGGCATCGAGAATGTGCCGGGCATCGGCTACATCTCGATCCAGATCGCGCGGGAGAACGGGCAGATTGTCTTTGTCGTCTCGGACAACGGGGCGGGAATGGACCGGGAGAAAATCGACGAGCTGCACCGGTACTTCCGCGAAGAGACGCCCATGGACAATTCCATCGGCATGAAAAATGTCATCATGCGCCTCAAGATTTGCTACGGCGAGTCGTTCTTCTTCGACATCGACAGCCGGCCGGACAGGGGAACCCGGATCACGCTGCGCCTGCCGATCGACCATGGAAAGCCCGGACTGGAAAAAACAGGGGCCTAAATTTTCAAAGTCCGATCTAAGCTTTGCATTACTATACGTGCGTTTGTTCCCCCTTCTATACTGAAAGTGCTTACAACCACCACATGGAAAAGAAAGGGGACATCCAAAACCGATGGGCAACAAGAGAAACTGGCTGCACTGCGGCCTGATCGCGATGCTGCTCCTGTCGCTGATCGCCGCCGGCTGCTCGCGCGGCAAAGGGACGGAGAACAGCGCCGGAAGCGGCGGCGGTTCCGGTTCGGGCTCCGCGGCGACCGAAAACGCGGGAGGAGCCGGCGGAGGAGAAGACAAAAGCCCGGTCACGTTCACGTATTTCGCCTTCGGGTCGAACATTGACAAGATGGCGAGCGAAACGACGATCGGCAAGATTCTCCAGGAGCAGACGGGCGTCGACTGGAAAATGGAGTTCGTCGTGGGCGATCCGGCCATCAAGGCGGGCGTCATGATTTCCGGCGGCGAGTATCCCGACGTCATTTCTCCTGTAAGTGAATACGCGAAGCTGGTGGACGCGGGCGCGTTCATCCCGCTCAACGATCTGATCGGGCAGCACGGCCCCAACATCATGCGCGTCTACGGTCCGTACCTGGACAAGATGAAGCATGAGGACGGCAACATCTACATCCTGCCGTTCACGGCCAACATCGGCGGCTACATCTCGGATCCGAACCCGGTGACGAACTTCTGGATCCAGCGCAGGGTGCTGAAGGAGTTCGGCTATCCGAAGATCAAGACGCTCGACGAGTATTTCGGGCTCATCGAGAAGTACCATGCCAAGTACCCCGTCGTGGACGGCAAGGAGACGATCGGCTTCGGCATCTACGCGGGCGACGCCGCCCAGTACTACACGATCACGAACCCGCCGATGCACCTGTCCGGCAATCCGAACGACGGCAACGTGATCGTGGATCTGAACACCCACGAGGCGAAGCTGTATCAGGGCACCGAGCTTGAAAAGCGCTGGCTGAAAGCGCTGCACGACCTGCACAACAAGGGGCTGCTCGATCCGGAGAGCTTCACCGCGAACGGCGACCAGTTCATGGCGAAGATCACCTCCGGCCGCATGCTCGGGTTCGTCGGCTACATCTGGCAGATCGGCGACGCCATCAACAACCTGAAATCGGCCGGCAACGACGATCTGCAGTATGTCTCGCTTCCGATCGTGTTCGACGCGGACACCACGGACGCCTATGTGGATCCGCCGTCCTTCGTCAACAACCGCGGCCTCGGCATTTCCGTCAGCGCCAAGGATCCGGTCCGGATCATCAAGTACTGGGACAACCTGCTGACGGAAGAGAACCAGAAGCTCACGACGTGGGGCCAGGTCGGCGTCACGTACGAGGTGGACGAGAAGGGCCGGTTCTACATGACGGAAGAGCAGATTCGCAACCGGAACGACAACGACTTCCGACGCGAGTTCGGCTTCGCCTATTTCGAATACGAATGGCCGCGCTACGGCAACAACTCGCTGTATGAAGACGGCAACGCGCACTGGCCGTTCTATCAGCCGGAAGTCGCGAGCGTCAGCTATACGGAAGGCGACAAGGAACTGCTGAAGGCCTACGGCGTCAGCACGTTCGCGGAACTGTACGCCACGCCGATCGAAAGACCGTGGTATCCGGCCTGGAGCATCGAGAAGCCGCAAGGTTCTCCGGAAGCGCTCTTCAACCAGAAGGCCGGCGACCTGACGCAACTGTACTATCCGAAGTTGGTGCTCGCACCGCAAGGCCAGTTCGACGCCGTCTGGGACGAATACATGAAGGAATTCGGCAAGCTGGACGCCGCGGGCTACGAAGCGTTCATGACGCAGAAAGTGCGCGATCGCGTCGCGGGCAAATGGTAATCGAGAGCGGGATGCCATGACCTCGGCATAGCGGGAAAAGTGACGGATACGTGAAGCCGTCGCTTTTCCCCTCTCGTTTTGTCCAGACAGATGCAAGCTGCAGCCGGAAGGGAGACTGGCCTCGGGTGTCACGCGCAAGAGCTTATTTCAAATCGCTGTCCAACCAAAAAATGCTGATGCTGATGTCGCTGCCGTTTCTCATATGGGTCATCGTCTTCAAGTATCTTCCGCTCTGGGGCTGGACGATCGCCTTCCAGCGATATCGGCTGGGAAGAAGTCTGTTCGACCAGACCTGGGTGGGGCTGGACAACTTCAGGATGCTGTTTCAGGACAACCATTTTTACCGCGTCCTGCGCAACACGCTCGTCATGAGCAGCCTCAACCTCGTGCTGGGGTTCGTCACCGCCATCACGCTGGCGCTTCTCCTGAACGAGCTGCGCCGCGTCTGGTTCAAGCGGACCGTGCAGACGATCAGCTATTTGCCGCACTTCATCTCTTGGGTCGTGGCCGCCAACATCGTCCAGGAGACGCTGGCGCCGGAGGGCATCATCAACACACTGCTCGTCAAGCTGCAACTCATCGAACGGCCCATCCTGTGGCTCGGCGTCGGCGAGTATTTCTGGGCCATTCTTGGCATCACCGAAGTTTGGAAGAACGTCGGATGGAACACGATCATTTATTTGGCCGCCATCACCACCATCGATCCGACGCAGTACGAAGCGGCTCAAATCGACGGCGCGTCGCGCCTTCGCAGAATGTGGCACATCACGCTTCCGGGCATCCGGCCCGTCATCGTCCTGCTGCTCATCATGAACCTGGGCCATATCCTGGAGTCCGGATTCGAGCCGCAATACCTGCTTGGCAACAGCATGAATGTCGAATATTCGGAAAACCTTGACATATTCGTGCTCAAGTACGGGATCCAGCTCAACAACTACGGACTGGCAACCGCCGCCGGCATGTTCAAGACCGTGGTCAGCTTCGCGTTCATCATCACGGCCAACAACATCGCGAAACGGCTCGGCCAGAGCAGACTGTACTAGAAAGGTGGCGTTGGGATGTCACGCGTCCGGGCCAAATCGTCCATCCCGTCGTCGTTCGGGGACAAAGTGTTTGATTTCTGCAATTATGTGGTCATGATCTTCCTGATCGTCGTCACCCTGTATCCTTTCATTAATATGTTCGCCCTGTCGTTCAACGACGCGAACGACTCGATCCGGGGCGGCATTTATCTGTGGCCGCGGATCTGGACCTGGCGAAACTATGAGTACGTGTTCAGCGAGACCAACGTGTATTTCGCCACGTTCATCTCCGCGGCGAGGACGATCATCGGGACCTTCGTCTCGGTGTTCTGCACGGCGATGCTGGCCTATGCCGTCAGCCGTCCCGAATACAAGCTGCGCAAAATCGTGTCCATCATCTTCATCTTCACGATGTATTTCAGCGGCGGACTCATTCCGGAGTACCTGCTGATCAAAAATCTCGACCTGCTGAACACCTTCTGGGTCTATATCGTCCCGGGCATCATCGGCGTGTTCAACATGATCGTCATCCGCTCGTTCATCGACGGGTTGCCGGAAGGCATTCTGGAATCCGCGAAGATCGACGGCGCCGGCGACATGACGCTGTTCATCCGCATCGTGCTGCCGCTGATCGTACCGGCCCTGGCCACGGTGTCCCTGTTCGTGGCCGTCTACCAATGGAACTCCTGGTTCGACGTGTTCCTGTACAACTCCTCGAGATCCAATCTGAGCACGCTGCAATATGAATTGGTGAAAATCCTGTCCAGCACGAACACGTCGCATCTGAGCCCGGCCGATCAATACGCGGACGCGATGGGAGGCAGGACGCGCACGGTCACGCCGACGTCGATTCGCGCCACGATGACGATCGTCGCGAGCCTGCCGATCATCATGGTCTATCCGTTCCTGCAGCGGTATTTCGTCAAGGGGCTGGTCATCGGCGGCGTGAAGGGCTGACCGCGGGAGGCGGGATTTCGCGTCCGGGCGAATCCCGTCCGCCCGTCCGTCCGCGACGGAAATTGGCCGTTGCCTTCCAGGGGCGGACCATCTACAATGAGGGCAGCGGCGCTAAAACGATATAGCCATCATGGGCGAAAGCGGAAGGTGACGGAACTTGTGCGCTCTGGTGATGAAGTACGACCGTCCGGCCGGCGAGTGGAACGAGGCGCTGCCGATCGGGAACGGGCGCATGGGCGCGATGGTCTTCGGCCATCCGGCAAGCGAGCGGCTGCAGCTCAACGAGGACTCGCTCTGGCACGGCGGCCCGCGGGACCGCAACAACCCGGACGCGGCGAAGGTGCTGCCGGAGATCCGGAGGCTGATCTTCGAAGGGAAGCCGGGAGAAGCCGAGCGTCTGGCGGTCACGGGCCTGTCGGGCCTGCCCGAGACGCAGCGGCATTACGAGCCGCTCGGCAACCTGCTGCTTGCCTTCGGCGGGATCGATCCGGACGCGGTCGAGCGGTACGAGCGGCGGCTCGATCTGGAGCGGGCCGTCGTGACCGTCGAGTTCACGCATCGCGGCGTGCGGCACCGGCGGGAATACTTCGCGAGTTACCCGGATCAGGCGATCATCGTCCGCGCGTCCGCCGACCGGCCGGGGCATGTCTCGCTCACGGCGCGGCTCGAGCGGGCGAATTGGCGGTACGTTGACCGGACGGGGCGCGACGGGACGGACGCGATCTGGATGACGGGCAAGAGCGGCGGCGAGGACGGCGTCTCGTTCGCGGCGGTCGCGGCGGCGCGGGCCGAAGGCGGCCGGCTGGACGCGATCGGCGAGCACCTCGTCGCGGAACGGGCGGACAGTGTGACGCTGGTGATCGCGGCGGCGACCAGCTTCCGCGAGCGGGATCCGCTCGCCCGGTGTCTGGCGCATGCCCGTTCCGTGCGCGCGGTTCCGGATGGCGAGCTTATCGGACGGCACGAGCGGGACTATCGGGAGCTGTTCGGCCGGGTGTCGCTGACGCTCGCCGGCGGCGGAGACGCGGACCGGAGCGCGCTGCCCGTGCCGGAGCGGCTGGAGCGGCTGCGCCGGGGAGAAGCGGATCCGGCGTTGACAGCACTTTATTTCCAATACGGACGGTATCTGCTCATCGCCTCCAGCCGGCCGGGGTCGCTCCCCGCGAATCTGCAGGGCGTCTGGAACGACCGCTTCCTGCCGCCGTGGGACAGCAAGTATACCATTAATATCAACACGCAGATGAACTACTGGCCCGCGGAGAGCTGCGCCCTGCCGGAATGCCACGAGCCGCTTTTCGACCTGATCGAGCGGATGCGGGAGCCGGGGCGCAGGACGGCGCGGGTCATGTACGGCTGCCGCGGCTTCGCCGCGCATCACAACACCGACATCTGGGCGGACACGGCGCCGCAGGACACGTACATCCCGGCGTCGTACTGGCCGCTCGGCGCGGCGTGGCTCTGCCTGCATCTGTGGGAGCGCTTCCGGTTTTCGCGGGATTTCGGGTTCCTGGCGCGGGCGCTGGCGACGATGAAAGAGGCGGCGCTGTTCGTGATGGACTACCTCGTGGAAGGGCCGGGCGGCGAGCTTGTCACCTGTCCGTCGGTGTCGCCGGAGAACCGCTACGTGTTGCCGAACGGGGAGACGGGCGTGCTGTGCGCGGGGCCGGCGATGGACTCGCAGATTATCCGCGCGCTGCTCACGGCCTGTCTGGAGGCGGAGCGGGAGCTGGCGGACCGGACGGGCGCGCCTTGCGACGAGGCGTTCGCGCGCGAAGCGGAGCGGGTGATGGGGCGGCTGCCGAAGGATCGCATCGGCAAGCTCGGCACGATCCAGGAATGGTACGAGGATTACGGCGAGGCGGAGCCGGGGCACCGCCACATCTCGCACCTGTTCGCGCTGCATCCGGGGGACCAGATCACGCCGCGGCGGACGCCGGAACTGGCGGAGGCGGCCCGGCGCACGCTCGAGCGGCGGCTGGCACACGGCGGCGGGCACACCGGCTGGAGCCGGGCGTGGATCGTCAATTTCTGGGCGCGGCTCGAAGACGGCGAGCGTGCCCATGAACATCTGGCCCTCCTGCTCGCCAGGTCGACGCTGCCGAATCTGCTCGACGACCATCCGCCGTTCCAGATCGACGGCAACTTCGGCGGGACGGCCGGGATCGCCGAGATGCTGCTGCAGAGCCACGACGGCGCGATCCATCTGCTGCCGGCGCTGCCGAAGGCGTGGCCGTCGGGGGAAGTGTCGGGACTCCGGGCGCGCGGGGGATTCGAGGTCGGCATCCGATGGACGGACGGTCTTTTGACCGAGGCGTGGATCAAGGCCGGCTGCGACGGCCTCTGCACGGTTCGCGTTCCCCGCGAGGTCGCGGTGCGGCAGGGGGAGCGCGAGGTCGATGTCCGGCGGGACGCCCGATACGCCGATGTGCTGTCGTTCGAGGCGCGGGCGGGCTGCCGCTATCATCTGATCGCCATGAAGTGAATGGGGGAGGATGCGATGAAGAAGCAAGCGTTCAATCCGTATCTGCCGTCGTGGGAGTACATCCCCGACGGCGAGCCGTATGTGTTCGGGAACCGCATCTACGTCTACGGATCGCATGACCGGTTCAACGGGCATGTTTTCTGTCTGAACGATTATGTCTGCTGGTCGGCGCCCGTGGACAATCTCGGGGACTGGCGGTATGAGGGCGTCATTTACCGGAAAACCGACGACCCGCTCAATCCGGACGGCAGCATGTGCCTGTACGCGCCGGATGTCACCGTGGGGCCGGACGGGCGGTTTTATCTGTTCTATGTGCTGGACAAAGTCTCCGTCGTGTCGGTCGCGGTGTGCGATACGCCGGCCGGCAAGTTCGAGTTCTACGGGTATGTGAGGTACCCGGACGGCACGCGGCTCGGGGAGCGGGAAGGCGATCAGCACCAGTTCGACCCCGGCGTCCTGACGGAAGGGGACAGGACGTATCTGTATACCGGGTTCTGCCCCCGGGGCGACAAGTCGCGGAGCGGCTGCATGGCGACCGTGCTCGGACCGGACATGCTGACGATCGTCGAGGAGCCGGTGTTCGTGCTGCCGAGCGAGCCGTACAGCGCGGGCACCGGGTTCGAGGGCCACGAATATTTCGAGGCGCCGTCGATCCGCAAGCGCGGGGATACATATTACCTGATCTATTCGTCGATTGTCATGCATGAACTGTGCTACGCGACGAGCAAGCACCCGACGCGGGGGTTCACGTATGGCGGGGTCATCGTCAGCAACGCCGACCTGCACATCGACTCTTACAAGCCCGCGGAGAAGCCAATGTACTACGGCGGCAACAACCACGGCAGCATTGTGGAGATCGGGGATCAGTGGTATATCTTCTACCACCGGCAGACGAACGGCCACCATTACTCCCGGCAGGCGTGCGCGGAGCGGATTCGCTTCAGGGAGGACGGCAGCATCGTGCAGGCGGAGATGACGTCGTGCGGGCTGAACGGCGGGCCGCTCGTCGGGCGCGGCGAATATCCGGCCCATATCGCCTGCAATCTGTTCTGCAAGGATGAGGAGCTGTACATCGGCACGTACGGCGCGTGGATGGACGGGCGTTTTCCGAAGATCACCCAGGACGGCAAGGACGGGGACGAGGAGCCCGGGTACATCGCGAACATGCGGGATACGGCGACGGCCGGGTTCAAATATTTCGACTGCCGCGGCGTGAAGCGGGTGAAGATCAAGGTGCGCGGCTATTGCCGGGGCGCCTTCGAGGTGAAGACGGCGTGGGACGGACCGGCGCTCGGTTCGATTCCGGTGAACTTCACGAACGTCTGGAAGGAGTACGCGGCGGACATCGCGATTCCGGACGGCGTCCATGCGCTGTACTTCACGTACACGGGTTCGGGCAACGCCCAATTGGCATCCTTTACGCTGGAATGACGGGAAGAGGGAGGCTTGCGGCCTCCCTCAGCCTGTTGAAAAACCTTCAACAGGCTTTTTTTATTATCGAAATCTTTAACAAATCACCGCGTTAATGTGTTATAATATGGCTATATTGAAAATAGGCGGTGGTCACGTGCTTCGCTCCAATCGGAATGTGCAAAATCAATATGAGTTTGTTTGCATCGAAGACCTCGTGCTGCCCAATCATCCGCTCCGCAAGATCCAGAAACACATCGACTTCTCCTTTATCCTCGATCTGGTCCGGCCCTACTACAGCGAAGACAATGGCAGACCTTCCGCCGATCCGGTCATGCTCTTCAAGATGCTGTTCATCGGCTACCTGTTCGGGATTCGTTCGGAACGTCAACTGGAGATGGAGGTTCACTCCAATGTCGCGTACCGTTGGTTCCTGGGGCTCGGTCTCACCGACCGCGTTCCGGATCACAGCACGCTGAGTTATTTCCGTGAACGGCTCCGTCCCGGGGATGTGCTGCAAAAAATCTTTGACGAAGTGGTCATGCTGGCCATCAAGCATCGCCTCGTGGGTGGACGAGTGCTCATCACGGATTCCACGCATCTGAAGGCCAATGCCAACAAGCGGAAATTTGTCAAAGCGCAGGTGACGCAAAGCACGAAGGCATACATGGAGGAATTGGACGAATCTATCCGATTGGACCGTGAGGCTAACGAAAAAAAGCCCTTGAGCGAAAGGAAGGAGGTGAACGAGCAGAAGGAGATCAAAGTCAGCACGACTGATCCCGACAGCGGTTATATGGTGCGGGACGGCAAGCCGGAAGGATTCTTCTACCTGGATCATCGGACGGTCGATCACAAGTACAACATCATCACAGACGTACACATTACCGCCGCGAACGTCCATGACTCGGTCCCCTACATCGAACGTCTGGAACATATCGTGAAGAAATTCAACTTTACCGATACGCTGGAAGCTGTCGCGCTCGATGCCGGCTACTACACCGCTCATATCTGCAAGAGACTTCACGAGAACAAGATCTTCGCCGTGATCGGAGCAAGAGCCTACACGCCGACAAAGGGACTGATCGCCAAGTGGCGATTCAAATACGATGCGGAGAAGAACGTGTACCTATGCCCTCAGAAGCATGAGTTGACATACAGGACGACAGACCGGCATGGTTTCCGCCACTACAAGTCCGATCCTGCGCATTGTGCCCAATGCCCCATGCTCAAGGAATGCACCCGGTCGAAGAATAAGACGAAAGTGATTACGCGACATGTGTGGCAAGACAGCAAGGAATGGGTGCGCGCCAATGGCAGGAGCAGATCGGGCAAGTATTTGTACCGATTGCGATACCAAACGATTGAGCGAAGCTTTGCGGACGCCAAAGAGCTCCACGGGCTTCGCTACTGTCGTTTCCGAGGACGAGAAAAAGTCCAGCAGCAGGCGCTACTCACCGCCACATGCCAAAACATCAAAAAGATCGCCAATATCCTGGATAAGCGAACAGGATAATGGCGATCTTCTTGATTTTCATGGCCAGGAATTACGATGGTTTTTCTTCACGGCTTTCATGAATGCATCTAAAGCGAAAGCCCCGCAAAACGGGGCTTTGCCAACAGTCTGAGGGAGGCTTGCGGCCTCCCTTTTGTCATGCCGGATGTTCAAACGCCGGTTGTGAGATTCGGTCCTTTATAGACGATGATGTAATCTTTCGGCACCTTGACTCTGGACATCAGGATGTCGGTCAGCGGCTTGCGATCGGTGTTGATCCAGTAATTTGTGCCGCACGGGACACGGGAGCCGTTCTTCAGATAAACATAGCATTCCAACTCGGGCGTGTCCTTCGTCAACTCGATCGTGATCAGGGTTCGCTTCTCGACAAGCTCGATTTCGCGAATGTCCGCAAGAATAATTTTGCGGACTCGAATATTCAAAAAATACTGTTTCACGCTGGTGTCGTCCAGCCGGTACCAGATGGCCGGAGGCACGCCGGAAACCAGGCATATCGCGATGCACAGCACTTTGAGAAACAGGTTCGCATCAAACACGAATGCAGCCGCCGAACCGATGATGCCAAGCGAGAAGACGGCGAGGGGGAGTTTGAACGAGCGAAACCAGAAGATCAATTGGGCTTTCGGAAAGGCACTTTTTTCTTCCGTCATGCGTCCACCACTTGCGTCCCCGAGAGGAAATCCCCGATCCTCCGCCCCCTGGAGATCAGGAACACCAACAAGTCAACTGGCAAGATCAGAAGGGTCACGTTCCGCAAGATCAGCCGGCGTTGTTCGGGCATTGTTCCGCGATCCGCGTCAACTACCCGCAGTTTCAGCAGCCGTTTGCCCGGACTGCGGCCGTTCAAGCAATCCCGAAGCAGCAATAAGGCAATCGCCGGGATCATGGCCAAATACATGACGGACTGCGCTGTTTCGAAGTTGACGTCCGGATTCAGGATCAACCACAACGCGAGCACGGGTCCAAACATCAGGCAGACTAGTGTGTGATCGATAAAGTAAGCAACAAGTCGTTTGAGCATGACGCAAACCTCGACTATCCTCTCGTAAGATCAGAATTAAATATAATTATAGCAATTAATAAGAAATAATTCAATGCTTTACAAAAATCGACTCAATATAGTAATATTCCCTGAATCCGTGATCTTGCTTTAATAGCGAGTTGCCAATCGGGAATTTCGCGGGCTCCGAGGGTAGTTTAACGGAAATATTGACGTCATCGAATGACCATAAACAGCTATTCAGCCTGCTTCATTTG
>Ga0207866_1000797_pt1 | contig 38890 bp, 31 predicted proteins | sample HigsolmetaAR203D_FD_184835 | JGI IMG/M metagenome (GOLD analysis project Ga0207866, IMG submission 184835) | Ionic liquid and high solid enriched microbial communities from the Joint BioEnergy Institute, USA - AR20-3-D (SPAdes) (version 2) ...
CGAACAGGATAACGGCGATCTTCTTGATTTACAGGGTCCTATCTTGTGGCGGCCTTTCTTAATCCGGCCCAAATGTACATAACGAAGACAAAGCCCCGGAAAAATGGGGCTATGCCAACAGTCTGTGGACCGTTCCCCGTGACGGAGGAACGGTCCCTTTCTGTTGGTCAGCCGAGCAACCGCAGGACGCCTTGCGGTTCTGGACCAATTCCGATCAGCATGGATTATGCTCATGATTTGGGCCGGCGCGCGGTAAATGCGTTGCCGTTTTTTTCGTTTCCTGCGGGATCTCTGAAAAAATTCTTCAGAGTATTAAATTATATGTTGAAGAAAATTACCTACGATGATATGATGGTTTCACAGAAAATCGACTATCAGAAAGGGGGCCAGATTTCCGGCATGACTTCCCAATCCTACGCCCAGTTTGTCCGGTTCCGCGAGATCGAGCAGCAAATGACGTCCGCCGAGAAGAAAGTTGCCGACTACATCTGCGCGAACATGAAGGACGTACTGCAGATGTCGATCACCGAACTCGCGCAGAAAAGCGAAAGCAGCGAATCGACCATCGTGCGGCTGTGCAAGAAGGCCGGTCTGCGCGGATTTCCGGAACTTCGGCTGTTGCTCGCCCAGCATGCCGCGCCGTCGGCGAACAGCATTCATGAGAGCGTCACGATCGACGATCCTCCGGATCAGATCGTCCGGAAAGTGTTCCAAGCCGCCGTACAGGCGCTGAATGAGACGGAATCGATTCTGTCCGGGGGTTCGTTCGAAGAGGCGGTAACCCGAATCCGGCAGGCGGAGAGCATTTCGTTCTTCGGCATCGGAGCCTCGGGCGTGATCGCGACGGACGCGTACTACCGGTTCTCCCGACTGGGCATTCCCTGCCATGTGGCGACGGACAGCCAGTCCCAGACAACTCGGGCGATTTTCTCGGGAGAACGGGACGTCATCATCGCAATCTCGCATTCCGGAAGAACTCGCGATATCATTCGCGCCGTCGATGTTGCCAAGAGACACGGAGCCTTCACGATCGCCATTACGCAATTCGGCAATTCGCCGATCACCGAGATCGCCGATCTGGTGCTGCACACTTCGTCATCCGAGACGATTTACCGGACGGAAGCCATGGCTTCCCGCATCGCCCAGAGCGCCATCCTCGATTCGCTGTTCGTGGCGGTGTCCATGACGCGCTATGATGAAGTGCTGAAAAATATGGAAAAGGCGCGGAAAGTGACGGCGGAATTGCGGATCAACCACATTCGCGAGCTTTACAGGAAGAATTGATGTCCGCACCTGACGGAAGCCTATTACACAAAACACCCGGGAGGTACTTGCCCATGAGAAGGATGTCTAAATCGTTGGCTGCCGCGCTCCTCGTTCTGGTATTGGTGATCGCGGGTTGCTCCTCTTCATCCAAGGGCACAAACAACAGCCAGGGAGCCCCGAAGCCGTCCGACACGCCGGCGCCGGCCAAGAAAGCTTCCATCGTCTACGCGCACAGCGTGCCGATCACGTCGCTGGAAACGTCGGGCATGCAGCCGCAAGGCTACCCGGCCGGCTATGAAGCCGCTTTCGCGATCTACAACGGACTTGTCAAATTCGATGAAGAGCTGCGGTTCCAGCCCGACCTGGCCGAAAGCTGGTCGACCAGCGAAGACGGCCTGACCTGGACGTTCAAGCTTCGGCAGGGCGTCAAGTTCCAGGACGGCACCGACTTCAACGCGGACGCGGTCGTGCAGCATTTCACCCGGATGCTCGACAAGGAAATCAACGTCGGCGCTTACTCGCTGTGGCAGCATATCGCCTCGGTGGAAAAAGCGGACGACTACACGGTGAACGTGACGACCCAAGAGCCGTACGGCGGTCTTCTCAACGTCATGGCCCACGGCTCCGCGCTCATTCCGAGCCCCAAAGCGGTGGAACAATACGGCGCCGATATCGGGTTGCACCCGGTCGGCACGGGCGCATACGCCGTCGAGAAATTCGAGCCGGGCACGGAACTTGTCCTGAAAGCGAATGAATCGTATTTCGGCGGGAAGCCGGCGTATGAGCGGATCACGTTCCGCTACGTTGCCGATGCCTCCGCGCGGATCGCCGCCCTGAAGAGCGGTCAGGCCGATGTCATCGACGCCGTGCCGGTGGAACTTGCCGACGACATCAAGAACACGCCGACGCTTGACCTGATCGAAAAACCGGGCCTGCAGGTGTTCGGCATCGGACTGAACCAGACGAACGAGGCGCTGCAGGACAAGACGGTCCGTCAGGCCCTGAACCATGCGATCCAGAAGGAGGCGATTCTGAATGTGCTGTTCAAGGGATACGGCACCGTGCTGACGAGCCCGCTCGCGCCGAACACGACCGGTTACGTCAAGGCCGGCGAATACGGCTACGACCCGGAAAAGGCGAAGCAAATGCTGGCTGACGCGGGCTGGACGGCCGGAGCCGACGGCATCCTGGAGAAGAACGGCAAGAAACTGTCGTTCTCGTTGCGGACGCCGGAAGGCATGTATCCGAACGACGTCCAGGTTGCCGAAGCGATCCAGAACCAGTTGAAAGCGATCGGTGTCGACGTCAAGATCGACAAGATCGAGAAATCACAGTTCTGGAACAGCATCAAGGTGCCGAAGGCAAACGTCGACTTCGATATGGTGCTGTTCGGCTACAACCCGTCCCACGGCGACGGATACATCCAGCTCGACGCGCTGTACGCGACCAACCCGAGCACGGAAGAAAGCCCGATTCAATGGAATTTCAACTGGTACAGCAATCCGACGGTCGACCAACTGCTCGCGGCCGCGCGCACGACGGTCGATCTGGACGAGCGGACGAATACGCTTGGCCAGGCGGAACAGATCATCTGGGACGACGCGCCGTACATCTGGCTGTACGCCAAGAACAACATCGTGGCCAAGTCGAAAGAAGTGGAGAACGTCAAGGTGCTGCCAGTCGTCTTCACGCTGGTGCATGAAGCGAAATAACGGCGTAAAGGAGAGCGCCGCGGAAGGGGGACTTCCCGCTGTCCCCGCCAGCCGAAGGAGGGGAGACGTATGGGCCGATATTTGACGCGCAGGCTGCTGCAACTGATTGCCCAGGTATTCGTCCTGCTGACGCTGATGTTCGTGCTGTTTCGGCTCGTGCCCGGCGATCCGGCGGCGCTGATTCTCGGCGGCAACGCCACGCAGGAGGAGGTCGACCGGCTGCGCGCCGCCATGGGGCTGGACCGGCCGATCCCCGAGCAATACGCGTCGTATCTGTGGAACATGCTGCAAGGGGATTTCGGACATTCGATATCCTACAATCTGCCGGTATTGCAGGTGATTGCCGACCGCATCTGGCCGACGGTCAAACTGATGCTGCTCAGCATCACGATCGCCGTATTGGTCGGCATGCCCGCCGGCATCCTGTCCGGGCTGAAGCCCCGGGCGATCGGAAGCCGTTCCCTGCTTCTGCTGTGGATCTGCCTGCTGGCGATTCCCAATTTCTGGCTCGGGCTGCTGCTCGTGCAACTGTTCGCGGTCAAGTTGAAGTGGCTGCCGGCGATCGGCTACGGCACGGCTTCGGCGATGATCCTGCCGGCCGTGGCGATCGCCGCGCGGCTGATCGCGCTGATCGCCCGCATGACCCGGACGGTCATGATGGAAGTCTTGAGCGAAGATTTCATCCGGACGGCCGAAGCGAAGGGACTGCCCGGCTGGATCATCGTCATGAAGCACGCCCTGCGGCCGGCGCTGCCGCCGGTGCTGACCATGATCGGCATGCAGGCCGGGTATCTGCTGGGAGGATCCGTCGTCGTGGAAAATCTGTTCTCCTACCCGGGCATGGGGCAATTGCTTCTGTCCGCGCAGAGCATGCGCGACTATGACCTGATGCAGGGAATCACCATCTTCTTCGTCGGCAGTTTCCTGCTCGTCAACCTGATTGTCGATGTGCTGTACGGCCGGATCGATCCGCGAATCCGATACGACTGAGGAGGTGGCCCCAGATGGGCGAAAGCATAACCATCGCCAGAAAAAGAAGCCGGGCGGCCTCGCTCCTGCGCCCGATCCTCAAGGAATCGACGTTCGCGGTCGGGCTGTGCATTCTGCTCGTGTTCGTCTTCGTCAGCCTGTTCGCCGCCTGGATCGCGCCACAGGCTCCCGAAGATCAGGATCTGATGAGTGCGCTGCAGCCGCCTTCGGCGAAGCATTGGTTCGGAACGGACGAACTCGGGCGTGATCTGTTTTCCCGGGTTGTCCACGCGGCGCGCGTCGACCTGGCCATCGCGATCGGGGGCGTCATGCTGGCGTACGCGGTCGCGCTGCCGTTCGGTTTGCTGGCCGGCTATTACGGAGGCAAGACGGATCGCTGGATTTCGTCCGTGTCGGAATCCATTCTCACGTTTCCGTCCCTTGTGCTTGCGATCGTGCTCGTCTCGGTCATCGGCACCGGCATATCCGGACTGATCGTGACGATCATGGTGACGCAGGCGCCTCAACTCATCCGCTATATCCGCGGATTCGTGCTGCAGATCCGCGGCATGGAATATGTCGAGGCGGCCCGGGCGGCGGGCAGCGGAACGGGATACATCCTGTTCCGTCACATTCTGCGGAACACGCTGGGCCCCACAGTGGTCGTGCTCAGCCTGCTGGCCAGCGAGGCGGTGCTCGTCGCGGCGGCGCTCGGCTTTCTCGGACTCGGCGTGCAGCCTCCCGATCCGGAATGGGGGACGATGCTGAGCCGCAGCCGGTCCTATTTTACCCAGACTCCGCATCTGATGATCTTCCCCGGAATGGCCATCGCGCTTCTCATTCTCGGGTTCAATCTGGTGGGCGACGGTCTGCGAGACATGCTGGACGCGAAAAAAAGATGACATCAAGGAGAGGTAGTCCGTGAGTGAGAACCATACGCAGTACAAACTCGATCGGTTGGGCGAGGTGATTGACGCGCTCGTTTCCAGAGACTACACGGCCCGCGGCATTTCGCACGAGCTGTACGAAGCGGCCCGCCGGAAGACCGGCGCTCCGCTGACGATGGCGGCGGCAAGGGTGCTCGCGGAGCATGTCCGTCCGGGAGACCGCGTGCTCATCTTCACCGGCTGGCCTTCGCGTTCCTGGCTGATCAAGGGGCTTACGGAAACCGACGGCCCGGTCGGCGCCGCCGTGCTGGCCCGCGCGATGGAGCAGGTGCTCGGCGCCGTGCCGATTCTCGTGATGGAAGAGTCGCTGCTCCGCTTCGGCGAAGTGGCGCTGCGCGCGGCAGGCCTGATCGTGTCCGATCTCGAGACCGCCCTGAGGTCGAAGCCGGGCCCGCCGTCCGCGGCCGTCGGCGCGGCAATCGCGTTTCCGACCGGATGGGAAGAAGCCCGCCGGGAGACGGAGCCGTTCCTGGAGCGCATCGCTCCGGCGGCGCTCATCGCCGTCGAGCTGCCGGGCGCGAATGCGCAAGGCGCCTATCACAACGTTACGGCCAGAGAAGTGCCGTCGGAGCTCGTCATCAAGGCCGACCTGCTGTTTGCCGAGGCGCGCCGCAGGGGCATCGCCACGATCGGCATCGGGGACGGAGGCAACGAGCTCGGGATGGGCAACGTGAAGGAAGCGGTCGCCGCCCATCTGCCGCATGGGGCGAAGGTGGCCCCCGCGACGGAGGTGGACGTTCTGGTGGCCGCGTGCATCTCCAACTGGGGCGCGTTCGGGCTCGCGGCGGCCATCTGCGCACTGGCCGGGCGTCCCGACGGGCTCGCCGACATCGACGTCGTCCGCATCACCGAACGGCTCGCCGACGCCGGCGCCATCGACGGGCTCACCGCGTATGTCGATCCGAAGAATGACGGCACCTCCCATGAGGCGAACCGTGGTCTGATGCATCTGCTGGGCATGTCCGTGGGCATGCATCTGCAAGGCTGGATCAAGGGATGACCGCGACCGAGAACGCATGAAAGGGGAGTGTCGTCATGAATCCGTATCATTCCATCGGTCTCGCCCCGGTCATCAACGCCGCGGGCAAGATGACCTACCTGGGCAGTTCCGCCGTATCTCACGCCGTGGCGGAGACGATGGCGCTCGCGGCGCAAAGCTATGTCGACATGGCTTCGCTGAAGCGAAATGTCTGCGAACGGATCGCCGCCATGCTGGGCGTCGAAGGCGCCTGCGTCACATCCTGCGCGGCGGCGGGCATCGCCATATCCGTCGCCGCCTGCCTGACCGGCAGCGATCTTGACCGGATCGAAGCTCTGCCCGAGATCAAGGGGCCCCGGCGCGAGGTGATCGTGCAGAAAGGCCATGTCGTCCATTTCGGCGCCAACCTGACGCAGATGATCCGGATGACCGGGGCAACGGTCAGGGAGATCGGCTCGGTGAACGGCGTCCGTCCCTATCATCTGCGGGGGGCGATCGGCGACCAGACGGCGGCCGTGCTGTATGTCGTCTCGCATCACGCGGTGTCCAATGAAATGCTGACGCTGCGCGAGGTGGTCGACATCGCGCGCGAAGCGGGTGTGCCGGTGATCGTGGACGCGGCGGCGGAAGTCGACCTGCGCGCTTACTACGATCAGGGCGCCGACCTGGTGATCTACAGCGGGCACAAGGCGATCGGAGGACCGACGTCCGGCCTCATCCTCGGCCGGCAGCCGCTGATCGAGGCGTGCCGGCTGCAGGAGAAAGGCTACGCGCGCGCGATGAAAATCGGCAAGGAGAACATCATCGGCCTCTTCGCCGCGCTGCGGGAATATCTCGCGGCCGACGCGGCGGAACAGGAGCGCCGCCATCTTCGCATCGTCGAGCAATTGCGGGATGACCTGAACAAGCGCGGGCTGCCGGGCGTCGACCTGCGCATCGCGTGGGACGCGACCCGGCCGATCCCCCGGCTGCAGCTTGTCCTCAAGGACGATTGTCCGATCAGGGCGAAGCAGCTCGTGGCGCTGTTGGAGAAGGGCACCCCCTCCGTCCGCACGCGCAACCATCTCGCCGACAGCGGGATCATCCAGTTCGATCCGCGCGAATTGAAGCCGGAGGAGACCCCGGCGATCGCGGAAATCGTGGCCCGGTTCATTCAGGCGGCGCCCGCCCTGGCCAACGAAGGGAGCGATCGGCCGTGAACTGGAGCGAAGACGCCATCGGCGGCGTCGTGCTGCTGAATGTGCAGGCGAAGACGGAGCAAGCCGCCGCGGCGGCGGCGAAGCGGCTCGGCCGATCGGTGCTGGTCGGGGTCATGGCCCGGGATTTCCCGACGCCGGAGGAGGGCGCGGCCTTTATCGAGCGGCTGCACCGGCTTGGCGTGCGGGTGTCCGCCGGGCTGGGCGACGGCAGCGCCGATCAGTGGGAGAACGCGCTCAGACTCGCGCTGCTGACGCGTCCGGCCCATCTGAATCAGATTTTTCCCGCCGCGGGCTTGTCGCAATACGCGCTTCGCGCGGCCGGCGCGTCCACAATGGTGAACGGCATGATCCGGCCGTCCGGCCGGCCGGGGTACGTGGAGATCGGCACCGGCCCGCTCAGCCGGGAGGCCGACACCGTGCTGCCCGCGGAAGCGGCCCTGCTGATGCTGAAAGAGACCGGGGTCGAATCGGTCAAGTTCTTTCCCCTTGAAGGCGACAAGCGCTTGGGCGAACTGGAGGCCGTAGCTCGGGCGGCGGCCCGGCTCGACATGGCCGTCGAACCGACCGGAGGCATCACCCCGGACAATGTCGCCCGGATTGTCCGGATCTGCCTGGACGCCGGCGTTCGGCGGATCATGCCGCATCTTTACGGCTCGCTCCGGAATCCGCAGACCGGCGATCTTGATCCGGGATTGCTGGAGCGGGCGCATGCACAGGTGCTGGCCGCGATCGGAGGCGCTTGAGCCGTGGACCGGTCGGACGGGCTGATCCTGGCGATGGACGTCGGCTCCAGTTCCATCAAGGCCGCGCTGGTGGACGCGCGGGGATTCGTCCGGCGGTCGTACCGGACGGATGTGCCGATGCACGTTCGGGATGCCCGCAAGGAGCTTCCGCCGGACCGGCTGTGGGACGCGGTCGCCGGCGCGGCGCGGCGCCTGACCGTCGGCGCCGACGGCGCGCGCTTGCCGGACGCCGACAAGGTCGCCGCGATATCGGTCGTCTGCCAGATGGCCGGGCTTGTGCTGCTCGACGGGGACATGCGCCCGGTGCGGGACGCCATCCCCGGGGTCGACAACCGGGCGGCCGGAATGGCGGCTGAAATCGCCGGGCTTGTGCGGGAGAGCGCCGCCGGCATCAGGCTGCGCACCGGCTGTCCGCCGGAGGACTTCTACCCCGCCGTGAAATGGCTCTGGCTGCGCCGGCATGAACCGGATGTCGTCCGCCGGACCCGGTACGCCGGCACCCTGAAGGACGAGCTGTTGCGCCGCTTGACCGGGCGTTGGATCACCGATCCGGCCAGCGCGTCTTCCACCGGCTGGTACGACCAGCGGGAGAAGCGCTGGTGGCCCCGGATGCTGGAAGCGCTCGGCCTGGACGACGGCATGCTGCCGGAGATCGTGCCGCCCCGCGCGATCGCCGGAACGCTGACGGGCGAGGCGGCGGATCGGCTCGGGCTGCCGGCGGGCTTGCCGGTTGCGGCGGGAAGCGGCGACGGTCCGGCCGCGAGCCTGTCCGCGGGGGCGATCGGCCAAGCGCCGCTGTGCCTGTCGCTCGGCACGACGGCGGTGGCGCGGCTGGCGGTTCGGCAGCACGGCTTACCGCAGGGGCCGTATTTTCAGCAGCATTTTGATGATGGCTGGTATTTTCAGGGGATTCGCCTGGCGGAAGCCGGGAGCCGGATCGGTCCGCTGCTCGGGGAAGCGGCGAACGGGAGGGGGCGGGAGCGGGTTCGCGAAACAATGGCCGAACTGTCGCTCGCGCTGCACAACGGCATGCGTCCGCTGCTTGACCGCGAACCCGTCCGCGAGATTCGCGCCACCGGCGGCGGAACGGCCAATGCCGAATGGATGCGCATGCTCGCCGATCTGTTCGGGGTCCCCGTCGCGATTCCGGAGAACGCGGACGGCACGCTCGGCGCGGCGATCATCGGCGCCGTGGCGCTCGGCTGGCATGCGGGCTGGGAAGACGCCTGCCGGTCGATGGCGCGCACGGCACGCCGATTCGAGCCGGGCGGACGGGGGAACGGACGGCCGGCGGGCCGTCCGGACATGGAGCAACGATGACAGGAAAGGGGGAGCGCCGAATGAGCCGCAAGCTGCTCGAAGTCGAAGGTCTGACAACCCGTTTTTCCACCGCCGGGGGCGAAGTGGATGTGATCGAAAATGTGACGTTCTCCATCGACGCGGGCGAGACGGTCGGGCTTGTCGGGGAGTCGGGCAGCGGCAAGAGCGTCACGGCGCTGTCGATCCTCGGGCTGATCAAACCGCCGGGGCGCATCGCCTCCGGATCGATCCGTCTCGACGGCACGGAGCTGGTCGGGATGCCGGACCGGGCGCTGCGCTCGATCCGCGGCAAAGACATCTCGATGATCTTCCAGGAGCCGATGACTTCGCTGAATCCGGTGCTGACGGTCGGCGAGCAGATCGCCGAAGTCGTCAGGCTGCATCAGGGGCTGAATCGCAGGGACGCGTGGCTTCGGGCGATCGACATGCTGCGCCAGGTCGGCATTCCTTCCCCGGAGGAACGGGTCCGGCAATATCCCCATCAGCTCTCGGGCGGCATGCGGCAACGGGTGATGATCGCCATCGCCCTTGCCTGCAGACCGAAGCTGCTGATCGCCGACGAACCGACAACGGCGCTCGATGTGACGATCCAGGCGCAAATTCTCGAACTGATGCGGCAACTGAACCGGGAGTACGGCATGGGCATCCTGCTGGTCACCCACGATCTCGGCGTCGTCGCGCAAATGTGCAGCCGGGTGATCGTCCTGTACGCCGGCCAGATCGTGGAGCAAGGCCCCACCGAGGAAATGTTCCGCTCGCCGAAACACCCCTACACGGAAGCGCTCCTGAAGTCGATTCCGGTGATCGGCGAAAGAGCAAGCCGGCTGTATTCGATTCCCGGTTCGATTCCCGCGCCCGGACAGCAGCCGCAGGGGTGCCGGTTCCATCCGCGTTGCGCGTATGCCGTGGACCTGTGCCGGCGGACGGAACCCGGACTGTTCCGGCTGCCTGACGGTACCGGAACCGCGAAATGCTGGAAACACGCGGATCCGGATGAGGCGGCCGATGCCGACGGACGGAAGGAGGCGAACGGGCCGTGACGAAGACGCTTGTCGAAGTGAGCGGACTGAAGAAATACTTTCCGGTACGCAAGGGGATGTTCTCGCGCGACCGCAGGGTGGTCAAGGCAGTGGACGGCGTCAGCTTCACCATCCGGGAAGGCGAGACGCTGGCGCTGGTCGGGGAATCCGGCTGCGGCAAGAGCACGACCGGACGGATGATCCTGCGGCTCATCGAGCCTACCGCAGGCAAAGTGACGTTCGACGGACGGGATTTGCTCGCCCTGCCCGCCCGGCAGGTTCGCGAACTGCGCAAGGATATGCAGATCGTCTTCCAGGATCCGTTCGGCTCGCTGAATCCGCGGCTGAAGGTGAAGGATATCATCGGCGAACCGTTGCGCGCCCAGCGGATCGGAAGCCGCAAGGAACGCCTGAATGAAGTGAAGCGGCTGCTCGAAGTCGTCGGTCTGAGTCCGGGCCACGCGGACCGGTATCCGCACGAATTTTCCGGCGGTCAGCGGCAGCGCATCAGTATCGCCCGGGCTCTCGCGCTGAGCCCGAAACTGGTCGTCTGCGACGAAGCGGTGTCCGCGCTCGACGTGTCGGTCCAGGCGCAAATTCTCAATCTGCTTGAAGATCTGCAGCGCGACTTCGGACTGACCTATCTGTTCATCTCGCACAACCTGAGCGTGGTGCATCATTTGTCCGACCGGGTGGGCGTGATGTACCTCGGCAAGTTGGTGGAGCTCGGGCCGGTGGACCGCATCTTCGCCCAACCGGCGCATCCGTACACGCAAGCGCTGCTGTCGGCCATCCCGGAGCCGAAGGTCGGCGGGCAGCGCGAACGGATCGTCTTGCAGGGCGACGTGCCGAGCCCGGTGAACCCGCCGTCGGGTTGCCGGTTTCATACCCGCTGCCCGTACGCCCGGCCGGACTGCCGCGCGCAGGATCCGGAATTCCGCGAGCTGGCGGACGGCCGGCACGTCGCTTGTCATTACCCGCTGACGGAGTGACTGACAGAGCCGGCGGGCGGAGGCGCAAGGCCCCGCCCGCCTTTCTTCATTTCACGGCACGAACGCGATCGGACACTTCGCAAGCTGCAGCAGCCCCTGGCTGACGCTGCCCAGCGTCTTGCCCGAGGCGCCGTTGCTGCCGCTGCCGCGAAGCCCCATGACGATGCAGCGCACATTCGGATCGTTCGCCTCGAAGCTGATCTCGATCGTCGGATTGCCGCCCACCCTGACTTTCGTCCGGTACGGAACGCTTTCCGCCTTCGCGACCTCCACCGCCTCCTGCAGCATGTTTTCCCCGAGAATTTGCGACGAACCGTGCACGCTCAGCAGCACCAGCTCGTCCCCGAACGCCCTGGCGATCGAAATGGCGAAGCGCAGCGCCTCGATGGACTGGGGCGAGCCGTCGATCGGAACGATGATGGCGCTCATGCGGGCACCTTCCTTTCTTCCCCGACGGGAAATGATGTGTTTTGTCGATTCGACATCCTTTATAATAATTCTATACAAATCATGGCTTTGGAGGTATTGTATTTGCTTCCAATTAACCTGATTTCGCTCCGGCAAGCCTTCGACGCCTGTCAGACGCGGGATCCCGATCTGTTCCACGCCTACCTGGACACCTTCGGGATCAAGCTCCGGAAGCAGCAGGAGCGGGAAGACATCATGCGCTTCGTCGACCGGGTGAAGAGGGAAGTCGATCCCGGCGCCCTCAACGACTTCTATATCGGCTACGTCATTCCACGGATCTCGAAGGAATTCGATCTGCTCCGGATCGGCGCCAACTACATTCTCAATATCGAGATCAAGCATATCGGCCCGTTCGAACGCATTGAAAAACAACTCCGCCAGAACCGCCATTACCTGCTCGCGCTGAAGCCGGGGGTCCGCATCTTCTCCTTCATCGCGTCCACCGGCGAGCTCTACGCGATCGACGAGCGGTCGGAGAAGGTATGGCCGGCGACGGAGGAGGAGCTGATCCGGGCGATCCGGGAGCAGGAGGTCGAGAAGGTGGAGGATCTGGACCGGCTGTTCTCGCCGAAGCAATACCTCGTGTCTCCCCTGAGCTCGCCGGAGAAGTTCATCAACCAACACTATTTCCTCACGAACCACCAGGAGGAGATCAAGAAGGCCGTGCTGCGCTCCTTCGCGGGTCCGGACATCCGGTGCGCCCTGATCTCCGGCCCGGCCGGCACGGGCAAGACGCTGCTTGTGTACGACATCGCCCAGCACTACCGGCGGCAGCACGGGCGGGAGGTGCATGTGGTCCACTGCGGCCGGCTCTCGGAAGGCCATCTCTACCTGAAAAACAACGACTGGAACATCCATGAAATCCGGGATTGCGAGACGGCGCTGCGGGAGGCGGACCGAAGCGGCGGTCTCGTGATTTTCGATGAAGCCCAGCGGATCCGGAGCGAGCAGATGATCGGCATTTTCGAACGGATGCCGGAGGTCGGGGCGAAGTTCATTTTCTCCTACGATCCGAAGCAGTACATCTCGAACGCGGAAAACCGTGGCGAACTGTTCACCCGTCTCCGGGTCCCGCACATCTCGCACACCCTGAAGACGACGATCCGAACGAATCGGGAAATCGCGTCCTTCATCGACAAATTGCTGGATCTCCGGAGGCTGGGCCACGATCCGCACATCCGGTATCAGCCGATCTATCTGCAATACTTCGACGACGAGGGCGCGCTGCGGAAGTTCCTGCGCCATCTCAAGGAGCGGGAAGGCTGGGAAGTGCTCGCCTCGAGCCGGAGCGTACAGGACATCATCGGGCTGGAGTTCGACAGGGTGGCCGTGGTCATCGACGAGCGCTTCCATTATCGGGACGGGCGGCTGCACAGCAGCGGAAGCCCGGCGGAATACCCGCTCCACCAGATGCTGTTCCAGCAGATGTCCCGCACGCGCGAGGAGCTGTTCATCGTCGTCTACCGGAATCTCGAGGTGCTGAAGCGATGTCTGGAGATTCTGAGGCGGCAGCGGCAGGGGAATGCAACAACAGGATTGGTATGAAAGGGTTGCGGCGCAAGATCGGCATGTCTGCCTGTGCAAGGGGGGATGGACGAAAAGATGAGCGGCGAATAGATGAGATGAAGCAGGTCAATCGATAGGGCCTGCTTCGTCCATGCGCATATATGCTATCGAATGGTCCATGGTTCCAATCATTGACGGCCGGACACGAATCGTGACATTCTATGAAGTAGAAGCGGCAACGCGGCGAATTTTGATAAGCGAACGTTCTGCCCATTTTCATTGTGATCAAAACCTGTGAGATTGAGCGCTGCTTGATGGCATGGGAGTTGGGAACAATGAAGAGAAGCGGAATTTCCTTGTTGAATTTCGACGGCACGCTGCAATATCAATCATTTCTCGGGAAATATTCGGCCGAGTGGATCGATTTTACCGATCTGCGCGGCTGCCACGGCTACTGTGCGGAAGATGCCCTGCGCAAAATCCGGCACCGGCTGCGGTCCCGAAAACACCGGCGCGTCACGCTGATCGGCCGCGGCAACTACCACTATGTCACCTGGGTGCTGCTGTCCGAGATCCGGGTTCCGTTCTCGCTCGTGCTGTTTGACCATCACACCGACCTGGCGCCGGGCGGCGGCGAAGCGCTCCTGTCCTGCGGCTCGTGGGTCAGCCATGCGCTGAAGACGCTGCCGCTGCTGGACCGCGTCGTGATCGTCGGCGCCCATTCCCCGGGCGGCGGGTTGCCGGCCGGCATCCCCGACGGCGTCACCGTCATCTCCGAGCAGGAGGCGCGGCGCATGTCCGCGGCGGACATCGTGCGGGCGATCCGCTCGTCGGTGCCCGACCAGCCGCTCTACATCAGCGTGGACAAGGACGTGCTCGATCCGGAGAACGCGGCCACGGACTGGGATCAGGGCAGCATGACGCTGCGGCAGCTCCTGGACGCGATCCGGGAGCTGAAGCGCATCCGTCCGCTTGCAGGCGCGGATGTCTGCGGGGAGATGCCGCTGTCGCCCGTCGACCTGCTGACCGGCGAGCGGGTGCGGCTTTTGAGGAAGAACGAGCGCGCCAACCAGGCGATCGTCGACGCGCTGCTGGCGGGATGAACGAACACCGTTGTTTGCGGCAACGGGACCACTGAACGGGGGGAGACGGTCCATGCCCTTCACCATTGTCCGTCAGGACATCACGAAAATGGAAGTCGACGCGATCGTGAACGCCGCGAACACCGAGCTGCGGATGGGCGGCGGCGTCTGCGGTGCGATTTTCCGCGCGGCCGGCGCGGCGGAGCTGCAGGCGGCCTGCGACCGGCTCGCCCCGATCCGGACGGGCGAGGCCGTGATCACGCCGGGATTCCGGCTGCCCGCGAAGCACATCATCCATACCGCGGGGCCCGTCTACGATCCGCGGCGCGCGGAGGAGTGCGAGCGGCTGCTGCGTTCCGCGTACGTGAATTCGCTGCGGCTGGCCGTCGAGCATGGCTGCGCAAGCGTCGCCTTCCCGCTGATCTCGAGCGGCATCTACGGCTATCCGAAGGAAGAAGCGTTGCAGGTGGCGGTCTCGGCGATCCGGGACTTCCTGGCCGACCGCGACCTCGACGTGTATCTTGCCGTGTTCGATCCGGAGACGATCGCCGTCTGCGAGCGGCTGTTCGGGGAATGGATAGAAAAATGAATACGCATAGGCAGGAATATGTGGAGTATCCTTTCGAACTCAATTCGATTGCATGAGCCATGCGGTTTCAGCCGCGGCTCTTTTTTTTCTGGATTTGGAAATCGCAATAAGGTAACATCTTTTATAGGAACAAAGATATACTCGCAATCCGGAAGATGAGCAATAAGGAGGATCCTGGGAAAAGGAGGGTGTGCCTATGGGATTCTACTTTAGAAAATCACTTTCTTTCGGTGGACTGCGAATCCATTTCTCCCAATCCGGAGTCGGGGTTTCTGCGGGGGTTCGCGGCTTTCGAATCGGGGCAGGTCCGCGCGGACTTTATGTGCACATGGGAACAAACGGTCTTTATTACAAGAAAATGATCGGTTCAAAGAAAAGCGCGTCACGTTCGACAAGACCGGAACCCCCCCGTGTCGTTGAAACAACAATAAACGATGTACAAATGCAGGATATTGAAAGCGACGATGTCTTGAATATTTCCGACGCTGATTCTCAAGATATCGTGAATGAAATAAACAGGAATTACGGAAAGATCACCTTGTGGCCCATTGGTGTGGTTGCCGGCATTTTGTCGACAGCCATGATTTCCTCATCTTTTCTGATGGCAGGAATCCCATTGATTATTTTGCTCTATTTGTTGGATCGAAAGCGTAAAACTACGTTGATGATTTACGATATCGACTCTATTACCGAGAGTAAGATTCAATCATTCTACGACACGTTTGATGAATTGATTAAAGCGAAGAAAAAATGGCATATATCCGCCATGGGTCATGTGAGTGAAAACCAACGAAAGTATCATGCGGGAGCAGGCAACTTGGTCAGACGTTCAGCGATTCAAATTCATTATGCAGTGCCCAAATATATCAAAACGAACGTCAAGGTGCCCTGTATTCCTGTAGGCAAGCAAAAGCTTTACTTTTTTCCCGACAGGGTGTTTCTCATAGAGAAGAATAAGGCAGGCGCTGTCAGTTACAGAAATTTGGTTCTGGAGTGCACGAACAGCCGGTTCATTGAAGAAGGACCGGTACCAAGGGATACCCAAATTGTCGGACAGACATGGAGATATGTGAATAAAAAAGGTGGCCCTGACAGGCGGTTTAAAAATAATCGACAGTTGCCGATATGCCTGTATTCGGAACTTTGGTTTCGAAGCAACACCGGATTGAATGAAAAAATACAGATTTCAAAACCGGATGCGGGAATAGGCTTGATGAATGGTCTGAGCAATTATGATTTTCTGCTTTGGGGAAATGCGATCCAAGGATGGAAGTGATGAAATGCTCTTGACGTTGCCCAAGGCGATCCTGATCGATCTGGACGATACGATCCTCTCGTTCGATGTCGGCATGGATCTGGACGCATGCTGGCGGCATGCGCTTCGCACGCATCTGCCGGCGGAGCGGGATGGCGAATTTCCGGTGATGGCGGCGGCCATCAAGGAGCGGGCCGAATGGTACTGGAGCGATCCGGAACGGCACCGGATCGGCCGGCGGGATCTGGTGGGCGCGAGGCGGGAGATCGTGTCCGCCGCGCTGGCCAAGTGGGACATCCGCGATCCGGCGCTGACGAGGAGGATCGCGGAGACTTACAGCGAGGCGAGGGACAGTCAGGTCCGGCTGCTTCCCGGCGCGCCGGAGGCGATCCGGCTGTTCCGCTCGAAGGGCGTCCGGCTCGCCCTGATCACGAACGGCAGCGCGGAGACGCAATGGAACAAGATCCGCCGCTTCGATCTGGCCGGGCTGTTCGACCATATCCTGATCGAAGGCGAAGTCGGCGTCGGCAAGCCGGAAGCGGGGATCTACCGGCTCGCGCTCGAGAAGCTCGGCGTGTCCGCGGAGGAAGTGTGGATGATCGGCGACAACTTCGAATGGGAGATCGCGGCGCCGCAGCGGCTCGGGATCAAGGGCGTCTGGCTCGACCATCATGGCGTCGGCGTCCCGTCCGACGCGGACGCGCAGCCGTATCTCGTGATCCGGTCGTGGGGCGAGCTGCTGGACATGATGATGGGGGATTGAGCGGGTGCGGGCGGCGGGGATTTCCTTTTGCGGCCGGGTTGAAGTAAAATCCTGTATGGGCAAGACACCACATCATCGGCAACAAGGAGTGCAGCGTCATGTACAGAACCGTGCAGGATTTTCTCCAGGATTGGTCGCATTCCGTCCAGGGCACTCTCCGGGTGCTGCAGTCGCTCACGGACGAGAAGCTCGGACAGGCCATCGTCGAAGGGCACAACACGCTCGGGTGGCTCGGCTGGCATCTGGCCAACGCGCCGGCCTTCTTCATGAAGCAGGTTGGCCTCTCCATCGATCCGGCGGGCAAGGAGCAACCCGGCAAGGCGGCGGACATCGTGCAGGCCTACACGCGGGTTGCCGAAGACGTGAAGCGGGCGGTGGAGCAGAACCTCACGGACGAGAAGCTGGCCGAAGCCATCGAAACGTTCGCGGGCGTCGTGCCGCGTGGCGCGATGCTGCGGTCCCTGATCGACCACCAGACCCACCACCGCGGCCAGATGACCGTGCTGCTCCGCCAGGCGGGGCTGCCGGTGCCGGGCGTCATGGGACCGACGAAAGAGGGGAATTGACCCGCCAACCCAGGCAGACGGGGGACCATTCGGTTCACCGTCTGCTTTTTCATGTCTGGGATTTCGTCCGCGTCGCCAGCAGCAGCACGAAGGCGATGCAGATGAGGACCGCGCTCCACAGCCCCGCAAGCAGCCACTGATTGGTTTCCACCGCCGCATAGATGGCCGTCGGGATCGTCCGGGTCCTGCCGGGAATGTTCCCCGCCACCATCAGCGTCGCGCCGAATTCCCCGAGCGCGCGCGCGAACCCGAGCACGTAGGCGGACGCCAGCGAGCGCACGGACAGGGGGATCGTGATCCGGAAGAGCACTTGCCACTCGCCCGCCCCGTCCAGGCGCGCCGCGTCCTTGTATTCGACCGGCACCGACGCGAAACCGGCCTTCAGCGTCTGGTACACGAGCGGGAAGGCGACGACGACGGCGGCGATCATCGCGGCATGCCAGGTGAAAATAACGGGCTGTTCGAACCACCATTCCCACATCCGGCCGACCCAGCTTCTGCGGCCGAGCGCCGCGAGCAGCAGAAATCCGACGACGGTGGGCGGGAGCACGAGCGGCAGCATGAGGGTCGTCTCGAGCAGTGTTTTCCCGAAGAAGCGCCGTCCGCCGATGCGATGGGCGGCCCAGATCCCGAGCGCCATGACAAGCAGGCTGGCGATCAGGCTGACTTTCAGCGAAAGCCGGACCGGCTCAATGAACGCGTCCCAGTCGAATGCGCGATCCATGGCTACTCCTTGACGCCGAAGCCGTATTTCCGGAAAATCCCGCGCGCTTCCGCTCCCTGCAGGAACCGGTAGAAGGCTTCGGCTTCGTCCCTGTGCTTGGATTCGTTGATGATCCCGACAACATACAGGATCGGGCTGTGGGTGTTCGGATCCACCGTGTGCACCGTCCTCACATGATTCGACGCGAGCGCGTCGGTCCGATAGACAAATCCCGTATCGGCATTGCCGGTTTCCACATACGCGAGCACCTGCCGCACGTTGTTGCCGTAAACGGCGATGTGCCGGACGGACTCCCAGAGGCCCAGGCGCTCCAGCGCTTCCCTCGCATGGGCCCCCGAGGGTACCGTCTCCGGATCTCCGATGGCGATGCGGCGGATCCCGGCCTCGGGCAGCCGATCGAGCGAATCGATCCGAATGTCCGATCCGGCCGGCGCCACGATGACCAATTCATTCGTGAGCAGCGCGGTTTGCCAGGATTCATCAATGATCCGCCGATCGACAAGCCGTTTCATGTTTCTCTCGTCGGCCGGGAAGTAGAGATCAACGGCCGCGCCCTCCTCGATCTGCCGGCGCAGGGCCCCGCTTGACCCGAAGTTCAGATTGACTGTCACATCCGGCCGGCTCTCCTCGTACTTCGCTTTGATTTCCTGCAGACTGTCGGTCAGACTGGCCGCCGCGGAGACGAGGAGTTCCGTCTTCTCTCCGGAGGAAGAAGCTCCGCATCCCGCAACCGCCGACAAAAAGCCGCACAGCATCAATACGGCCGTCCTCCCGGTTCGCCCCGCCATCATGCCTCCACTCCGTTCCTCAAATTCTCTCTACCGTTAGTATAGCAGTCGTTGAATTCTGCGCGAAGAAGCTCTATTCTGAATAGAAAGCATGGGAAGGGAAGGCATCGATGTGATCGACATGCGGAAACCGATCCCGATAAGCGAAGCGATCGGACGGCTGATGGCGCATGTGCCGGCGTCGCGGGTCGAGACGGCGGCGCTGGCGGACAGCTTTGGGCGCGTGCTGGCCGAACCGGTCGTGGCGCGGGACGATATGCCGCCGTTCCATCGCGCGGCCTATGACGGCTACGCGATCCGTTCCGAAGATACGGCGCCGGCCGGCGCCGTCTTCCGGGTCGTCGGGCGGATCGGCGCCGGGGACGTGTTCGCCGGCGAACTCGGGCCGGGGGAGGCCGTCCGCATCATGACGGGCGCGCCGCTTCCTTCCGGCGCCGACGCGGTCGTGATGCTCGAGCAGGCCGTTCAGGAAGCGGACGGGCGGAGCTTCGCGGTTCGCAAGGCCTTCCGCGCCTGGGAGAACGTTTCCCTCCGGGGCGAGGATGTCCGGGCGGGCGAAACGGTCGTCGAGCCGGGGACCGTCGTCAGTCCCGGTGTCGTCGCGCTGCTCGCCGCCTTCGGCTATGCCGAGGTGCGGGTCGCCAGGCGGCCGCTCGTCGGCGTGATCGCCACGGGATCGGAGCTGGTCGGCAGGCATGAGCCGCTCGCTCCCGGCAAGATCCGCGACAGCAACGGGCCGATGATCGCGGCGCAACTCGCCCGGCTGGGCATCCCGGCCCGTTCGTACGGCATCGTGCGGGACGATCCGGACCTCTGCCTTGATCGGGTCCGGCGGGCGCTCGCGGAGACGGACTGCGTTATCACGACGGGCGGGGCGTCGGTCGGGGATTTCGACTGGCTGCCCGCGATCTGCGAGCGGCTGGGCGCCCGGGTGCTCTTCAACAAGGTGGCGATGCGCCCGGGCAGCGTGACGACGGCAGCCGTGCTGGACGGGAAAATGCTGTTCGGCCTCTCCGGCAACCCGTCCGCCTGCTACGTCGGATTCGAAATTTTCGCGAGGCCCGCGCTGCTAAGCATGATGGGGTGCCGCAAGCCGTACCCGGCGTACGCGCGGGCCGTGCTGGCCGGGGACTATCCGAAGGCGAATCCGTTCACGCGGTTCGTCCGGGCGGTGTATCGCCATGACGGGCATCGGCCCGTCGTTGCCTCCGCCGGCTTCGACAAATCGAACGCGGTCGGTTCGCTCGCGCGGAGCAACGCGCTGATGGTGCTGCCCGGCGGAACCCGGGGATTCCGGAAAGGAACGGAGGTCGACGTCCTCTTGCCGGGCGCGGAGGAAGGGGAAGCGGAGTGGCGGATTCGGGAAGCGTGAGGCGGACATGTCTTGGCAATGCGTTGTATGAGGTGAATCCGGATGGGCAAGACGACGAAAAGGACGAAAAGCGACATTCGGCAAATCCCCGCTCTGATCAAGCGGCTGTATGCGATCAGAAACAGGCTGGAGGCGCACTTCCCGGGGAGAAAGTTCTCGCTGGACGGCCATTTGGTGGGCAGCATCGGCGAAGTGTTGGCGGCCTGGCGGTATGGAATTGACCTGTATCCGGCGTCGGCGGAAACCCATGACGGGTATGTCCTGGACAACAACGGGAACAAGATTGAGGTTCAGATCAAGGCCACCCAGGTAGGTTCGATCGGGATCCGTTCCGAGCCTGTCCATCTGATCGTGCTCAAGATCCACAAGGACGGAACCGCGAGCGAAGTGTACAACGGACCGGGCAAGTATGCCTGGGAGGCGGCGGGGAAGATGCAGAAGAATGGCCAGAAGTCGATATCACTGAGCCGACTCGCCGAGTTGATGAAGCATAAGGTCAAGGACGAGGAGAAGCTGCCGAGAGTCGGTTCTTGAGTTTGGTGAAGGTAAGCTTCACCGGTCATACCACTCCGCCTGCGCCGCGTACAGCCGCGCGTACTCGCCGCCCGCCGCGATCAGCTCGCCGTGCAGCCTGGGCCAGGCTGCCTTCTTTCCTTTACGGCCGGATGGCGTAGACGGCTTTCACGACGCCGTTGTTGTACGTTTTCGATTCGCGCAGTTCGAGCTTGAGGCGGGGCTTCAGGTCGCCGAACAGGGGAAGGCCCTCGCCGAGCCAGACCGGGTTGATTTTCAGCGCGATCTGATCGATCAGGCCGTGCCGAAGCAGCGTGCCGGCCAATCGGGCGCCGCCGCACAGCCACAGCCGGCCGCTGCATTGCGTCTTGAGGTTCGCCACGAATGCCGCCGCGTCGCTCTGCACGAGCTCAACCTTGTCATTCGATTCGAACCGCAGGGATTGCGGCCAATCCTCACACCTCCTTGCCGTTTCATGAAATATCGGCAATCAACTCACGCATCGCTTGCTCATGCATGGAAGCAAATTATACCAGTCCTGAAATCGACAGACAAGAAAAAAAGAGCGGGACCGCGGCGACAAGCCGCAACCCCGCTCAATCCACCGCCTGCTTCAGCGCCGCGCCGATGCTGTCGTTGATCACCAGCGTCGCCGCGTGGTCGTACGGCGTGGGGGATTTGTTGATGAGCACGAGATGGCGGCCGCGGAAATACCCGATCAGTCCCGCGGCCGGGTACACCCGCAGCGAAGTGCCGGCGACGATCAGCACATCGGCCTGCTCGATGCACCGCCTCGATTGCTCGAGAATCGCCATGTCCAGCGCTTCCTCGTACAGCACGACGTCGGGCTTCACGACGCCGCCGCAATCCTCGCACTTCGGCACGCCTTCCGCCGCCAGCACATGGTCCAGTCCATAGAACCGATTGCAGTTCATGCAGGAGTTCCGATGCACCGAGCCGTGCAGCTCCAGCACCTCCCGGCTGCCGGCCTGCTGGTGCAGCCCGTCGATGTTCTGCGTGATCACCGCGCGGAGCCTGCCCGCCTGCTCGAGCCGGGCCAGCGCAAGGTGGGCGTCGTTGGGCCTGGCGTCCCGATAGATCATCTTGTTCTTGTAGAATTCGTAGAAGTCCTCCGTGTGGTTCACGAAGAACGTGTGCGACAGGATTTCTTCCGGGGACAGCTTGCCCACCCGCTCGGAGAACAGGCCGCCGGCGCTCCGGAAATCCGGGATGCCGCTTTCGGTCGAGACGCCCGCGCCGCCGAAGAACACGATGTTGTCCGAGCCTTCGATGATGTTCCGGAGTGTCGGGACTTTATCCGAGGATGAGAGATTCAATAGTCCATCACCTCTCACAGAGACCGGGTTAAGTCATATCCTATAATTTTTCAGCCCGCTTGGCGAGGCACCGGGTGCCGCTGCAGCGTGGTATCCGCGTTACAGCCGCCCCCTCACATCTCCTCCAAATACGCCGCGTACTCCGCCAGTGCCTTCCGGTCCAGCGAGCGGTTGCTCTTCTCGAGCTCGTACTGGTACGCCTTCAGGATATGCTTCATTCCGACGGGCTCGCCGGCGCCGCTCGCGAGGAACGCGGCCGTGATCGCGATGTTCTTGATGCTGCCGCCGGCCAATTGCAGCTTCTGCGCGAGGAACGGGTAGTCGATGCCCTCCTCGAGCGGCGTCTCCGCCGGGAAGATGCTGCGCCAGATCCGCTCCCGCTGCTCCTCGTCGGGGAACGGGAAGCGGATGATGTAGTTGATCCGGCGCAGGAACGCCTCGTCGATGTTCTGCAGATAGTTCGTCGCCAGAATGGAGATCCCGCCATACTCCTCCATCTTCTGCAGCAGGAACGCCACTTCCGTGTTGGCGTACCGGTCGTGGGCGTCCTTCACTTCGGAGCGCTTGCCGAAGATCGCGTCCGCCTCGTCGAAGAACAGCACCGCATAGCTCGAGGAGGCCTCCGCGAAAATCTCCTGCAAATTCTTCTCCGTCTCCCCGATGTACTTGCTGATGATCTGCGACGTGTCGACCTTGTAGATCTCCATGTCCAGCTCGCGCGCGATGATCTCCGCCGCCATCGTCTTGCCGGTGCCCGGCGGGCCGGAGAACAGCATGCTGATGCCCGTGCCGTACGAGAATTTACGGTAGAAGCCCCATTTCTCGTAGACATGGTGCTTGTACCGGATATGGTTGCAGGCGTGAATGAGCTTCTGCTTCTGCGGCTCCGGCAGGATGAGCTCACCCAGCGCATGCTTTGGGGTCAGACGCTTCGCCTTGCCGCCGAGCCGGTGGCTCAGTTGTCGGTAGCAGCCCCGGATGAGATGCGACCAGCCGATCACCGGCCTGCCGTCGTCTTCGGATTCCCAGCGCGCGAACTCTTCGGCCGTCCGGAGCGCCCGGACGATCTGGGCGGGCGTGAACAGGAAGCGGGCGGACAGCGCTTCCCAATCGACGGCCGGGTCGATGCTGTACTCCCGGCTCGCCAGCCGCCACGCCTCCAGCCGCTCCCGCTCCGACAGGTCGGCCAGCTCGATCTCGATCGTGATGCGCCGGTTCGGGTCGTGGGCCAGGCACGGATGCTCCGACGTCAGGAAGACGATATGGTTCATGCCGGCGATCTCGTCCAGCAGGTCGGGGATCCGGCTCGGCATGTCCGCCTCCTCCAGCGCCTCGCGGAAGCCGCACAGCGCAAGATGCGCCTGCTGAAGCATCGCCTCGTGATACAGATCCGTCAACATCGTCCCAAAAGAATGCCCGTCGCGCATCAGCCTGGCCACGTCCACAAACAGCATCGGCTCTCCCAAATGTTCGGCGAGATGGGCGAGGTGCGTCCGCTTGCCGATGCCGCGCTTGCCGTGGAGCGAGATGATGAGCGAGCCGTCGGCGCCCGACGCCTGATTCACGCGCCGGGCCAGCCAGCGGCGGAGCTTCGCCTGCGTCGCTTCGTTGCCCATGAGCGGCGGCATCCCGTCGCCGGGGCGGTGCAGGCGGACGAACGCCCGCATCGCTTCGGGCAGCTCCCGGTCGCCCGACAGGAAGCGCGCCATGCGCGGGTCGAGCTGGATCGGCCGCCCGATGACAGCGGTCTGCCGGGCGGGAATATCCCGGCGCAGGAAATGCCGGGCGAGCAGCCCGTCCGGCCGCAGAACGTCCAGCACCTGCACCCATTCATCTTCCGAACTGCTGACCAGCCGCGCGACAAAATCCGGCGTCGCCAGCCGGAGCCCCTTGTCCGCCTGCAAATGTTCGTACCCCGTTTCATACTTCCGGTCCAGCTCCGGCGCGAGCAGGACCATGAGGGCAAGCGTCTCCGGCTCCGTGAGCTCGAAGATGCGGGCCAGCCAGGGCAGGGCGAGGAAAACGCCTTCGGCCTCGCTCGCCGCCACTCGCGAGCGGATGTGCTCCCGGTGTTCGGCGATCAGCTTCCGGTGTTCCCGGAATACGTCTTCCATCTCGTCCTCTTCCGATTCCAGCAGCATGTATTGCAACGACAGGCAAGCGTCCAGCCAGCGAAGCTCGTCCCGCAAATACTCCAAATTGTCGCGATAAGCACGTGAAGCCGTCGCAGAAGACGGCTTCGTCAACGGGAAGAAAGGGTTCATGGATGTCCTCCTCCGGGTTGCTTGTGAACCGGATGATCAGGATTTCTTGCGTGAGAAGAATCGCTTGAACTTCGCCAGGATGCCGGTCTCGGGCTTGGGTTCCAGGCCGGCCTTGAACTGCCGTTCGCGTTCCCGGTTCAGGAGCTTGGCCCTGTACTCCATCTCATTCCGGTTGGGGATCATCCCTTTCATGTGCGCCATCAGGCGCCGCTGGAGCTCCGGCGTGAGCGTGGACATCATGCCCGAATCCTCGTCGCCCTGGCCGCCCTTCCGGAATTGCTCGGCCAGCTTCTCCAGCAGGATGAATTCCTGTTCGTCCTCGTATTCCCGGAATTCATCTTTCCGCATGTCCTTGCGGGCCCGCATCCGCGCGGTCATTTCCTGCACGGTGGACCGGGAATCCGAGTAGGCTTTGTCCACGAGCATGCCGCCGCCGAAGTTGGCGGCGGCGCCGGCCCCGGGAACAGGGACGAAATTGCCCGCTACGCCCGTGACCGAGCTGATCCCCGCCTTGATCCAGCCGGCGTCGATCGTCTTGTCGATGGCCTGCGCCTGGCCCCGGGTCTGCCCGGCAAGCTGCTCGTCCGTCTGAACTTGCGCCATGCCCAGCATCGCATCCCGGGTGTCGATGTCTTCCGCCCGGTTGATGGCGTGCTCGATGAAGGGGCCGGCGACCGGCACCTTGCCTGCGGCTTTTCTCCCCCAATGCTGACTGTAATCGTCCTTCATGTTCCGAAAACGTTGCCGCACATCGCGCAATCTGGGATTCATCTTCCGCAAATGTTCCTGCGTCAGATGATCCTCGATGTCCTGTTCCATGTTCACGTCCCGGTCGCGCGCGCCCGCTCTTTCCCGGGTCGGATGATACCATTCCAATTCCGCCTTGGCCCGCGCTTCGGCTTCCTTCCGGTACTCGGCCGCACGCTTCTTGTACCACTTGGCCATCGGAATGGCGCCCTTCTCGTGGGCTTCGAGGCGTTTGCGCAGCGGTTCGGGCAAGTCCGGCGTCACGCCTGCGCTCTTCGCGTTCTTGATCTGCTTGCGCAGCCTCTCGAGCGCGAGGTATTCCTGCACGTCCTCGTAGGGACGGTCCGGCGCAAGATCCTCCCGGCTCTGTCCGGCCCCCGCTCCGGCTCCCGCGCCGCCCGCGCCTCCATAGCGGGACGGCAAAACCTGAACGGCTCCCTGACGTTTCAGTCTCTCGACGATCGCTGCCCGCTCGGGGGAAAATTCTTCCTCTTCCCGTTCGCCGGTCTCCGGGACCGGGATTGCGGTTGTGGCGGAGGCGCGATCGGGTCGGTTTTTTCTGGAAAACGTCAACACAAAAACATACCTCCCGCAGGTGGCTCGTCCAGTACATTTTTCATTATACGTCGAATTTTGCGGGGGCGACAATACCGGCATCGGCAATTGGAGGATTCCGGCCCATTGACACATTCAGGTTTTTTTAAAGCGCGATCTAGTATGATGTTGGCAACGTTATGGAGGCGGTGATCACGAATCTGATGAGAGTCAAACATTTGCAGCGGTTTCTGTGCCGGCTTCTTGTCGCGTTGCTGATCGCGGGCATGCTGCCCGGTCCGGGTCCGGATTCGGGCACGGTGTCGGCCGACGGCGGCTATTCGGTAACCTACGCCGCCAACGGCGGCGACGGCGGGACGCCTCCCGTCGATCCCGTGCTTTACGATGCGGGCGACAAGGTGCTCATCCACGGCAACAGCAACGGTTTGACGAAGGAAGGATACCTGTTCGCCGGTTGGAACACCCTCGCGGACGGAAGCGGGACGGACTATCTCCCGGGTCAAATCATGACGATGGGCTCGCAGGACGTCACGCTGTACGCGAAATGGGTGGACCCGATGACCGTCTGGGCGGACCGTTCTTCGGTCGCGGGCAATTTCAACGATGTGGTTTATTACGACGGCGCGTTCTACGCGGTGGGGAAATCCGGCCTGATCGCTTCATCCGTCGACGGGAACCTGTGGACGAAGCAGACAAGCCTGACCAACAGGGAACTCTTCGGTATCGCCGGCGGGAACGGTCTGCTGGTCGCCGTCGGGGCGAACGGGACCATTCTCGTCTCCGACAACGGCGTGGACTGGTCCCATCGGCCGAGCGGCACGTCGAATGCGCTGCTGGGGGTCGCCTATGGCGACGGGCGGTTTATGGCCGTGGGGGCCAACGGCACGATCCTCGTCTCCCCGAACGGCTCCCTGTGGACGCAGGTGAATGCCGGCACGTCGACCGGGGACGAATTGAGAGACGTCGCCTGGGGGAACGGCAAATTCGTCGCTGTCGGAGTCAGCGGTTCCTATCTGCCGTTGATCGTGACTTCGTCCGACGGAGAGAACTGGAATATCAAGACGGCTCTCACGTACTTCAACCATAACAGCGTCACCTACGGCAACGGCATGTTTGTGGTCGTCGGGGATTTCGGGACGGTGCTGACTTCCGCAGACGGCGATGCCTGGACCAGCCGCACCAGCAATTCCTTTGCCAATATGAACGATATTGCATATGGCAACGGCATGTTCGTCGCGGTCGGTACCGAAGCTCCGGAAGGCCGTCGGGCCTCTCCGGAGCTTCGTTTTTTGCTATAATGCTGACGCGGAAGAAACCAGACGAAGGAAGGGTCGGTATCCCATGGATGAACGCATGCGGTCGGGAGCAGGCGGCGCGGACGACCCGATCGGCCGCGCGGCGGCGCTGATCCGGGACGCGCGCCGGATGGCGGTCGTCACGGGCGCCGGGATGTCCGTCGATTCCGGCGTGAAGGATTTCCGCTCGCGCAGCGGATGGTGGCGCGACATCGACCCGCGGACGGTCGCGACGGTGGAGGCGCTTGAGCATCGCTACGATCTGTTCCATGCATTTTATTCCGAGCGGATCAGACGGTTGCAAGGGGTGGTGCCCCACGAGGGGCATGTCATCCTGGCGGAATGGGAGAAGCGGGGGATGCTGGCCTGCGTCTGCACCCAGAATGTGGACCGGCTCCACCAGCTCGCGGGCAGCCGGCAGGTATGGGAGCTGCACGGCACGATCCGCGAGTTCCGCTGCCATGCCTGCGGCGCGCCCCACGGGGAAGAGGTGTTTCTGGAGAAAAGAACATGCGCGTGCGGCGGCAGACTGCGTCCCGACGTGGTGCTGTTCGGCGAGATGCTTCCCGCGGACGCTTGGCAGGCGGCGCTCGACGCCATACGCAACGCGGACGTCGTGCTCGTGATCGGCACGAGCCTGCAGGTGGCGCCGGTCAATCAGCTCCCGTTCCTGACAAAGGCCCGGCGCATCTTCCTCAACGCGGAAGAGACGGGGTACGAGCATCAATTTGACGTCTTCATCAGGGGCGGGGCGAGGGACAGTCTGATCGCGATCGACCGGAGGATTGATGACCCGGCATCCCCGCGCGCTTGATCTTTCGGTCTGGCGTGAGGCACGAAAATGCCCATATGTTGTTACATTTTATGACACTTAAATGTTTATTGATGTAGAATGATGCAAAAAATTGTTGTAAAATAATGTCGAAATTCGAATAACGTTGAGATTCGCGGCCCGCCTTCACCCGCTCCCGTTCATGCTTTTGCCGCGTTGAGGGATGAAGACGAGACAAGAATGTCATCGTTCTGGGAGAGGATTTGATTCGGTATGCGGAACGGGTGGAGTCGGCGCGGCTTTTTCTTGGCACGGGTGCTGCTGGCTGCGCTTCTTGTTCAGCTCTGGGCGCCCGCTTTCGCTTGGGGAGATACGGGGTGCGGTCCGGATCCGGATGGCGTGTTCGCCGGGGGAAATGGTACGGCGGAATGCCCGTACCTCATTGAAACCGCCGATCAGTTGAACCGCGTGCGCGACAATCTGGACGCGCATTACCGGTTGATTGCCGATATCGATCTGGCCGGGTCCGACTATCCGAACTGGGAGCCCATCGGCAACAATACCAGCAAGTTCAACGGCAGCTTCGACGGCGGCGGGCACACGATTTTCAACCTGGTCATCAACCGGCCGGATCAAGATTATGTCGGCCTGTTCGGCTCTGCCGATACCGGCACGGTGATCCGGTACATCGGTCTCGAGAATGCGGACGTGACCGGCGCCGGCTTGACGGGCGGATTGGTCGGGGACTCTCGCGGCGACATCACGGGCAGTTACGTCAAAGGCAATGTCCAAGGCTCGACCTATGTGGGCGGCCTCGCGGGCTATCACCGTACCGGGACCATCGCCGGCTCATACACCGAGGGGACGGTGACGGCTTCCGAATCCTATGTCGGCGGCATTACGGGCGAGAATGAAGGAACGATCACCGGCTCGTATGCCGCGGGAACGGTATCGTCCGTCAGCTATCACTATGCGGGCGGCCTGGTCGGGTATAACGCATCCGCCATTCGGAATTCCTTCGCAAAAGTCACCGTGTCCGGAAATGAAAAAATAGGCGGACTGGCGGGCTACCACTCCGGCACCATCGAGAAGGTCTACGCCACGGGTGACGTGTCCGGAAACAACTATGTCGGCGGCCTTGTGGGACACATTCACGGCAACGCCGACATCTCGGCCGCTTTCGCCACGGGATCGGTGACCGGCGGCACCTATGTCGGCGGTCTGGCGGGATATTTTTTGGCCAATGGTTCCTCCATCTCCAACGCCTACTCCACGGGAGCGGTGACCGGAAGCAACCGGGTCGGCGGTTTGGTGGGGCATTTTACCATTTTCAGCTCCGGCCAGATCACCAACACGTACGCCATCGGCGCGGTGGAAGGCGACACCAATGTCGGCGGTCTGGTGGGATCCATCGACAACAGCGAGGTCTACAGTTCTTACTTCAATTGTGACCAGCCGAACAACGGGGTGGGAACACCCAAGACCCTGGAGGAGTTGAAGCAGCAGGGCACGTACGATGAAACATGGGACTTTGACGACGTGTGGTTCATGGTGGAAGGCGAGACCTATCCCCGTCTGCGGTTTGCGCTCGGGTTCAAAGCGGCTCCGGCCAGACCGGGCGGCGACATTTTCGCCGGCGAACCGTTCAACCTGAGGATCACGGACGCCACAGATGGGTTCGGCGTCATGGAAGGCGAGTACAACGTCACGGTGGCCGGCGACATGGACGTGGAAATCTTCAACGAGGATGTTGTCCTCATCGGAGGAGCCGCCACCGTGGAAATCGCGTTGCGTTCCTGGGGCACGCACGAACTTGATGTTCGGCTGGAAGGCTTCGAAGACCCCGTGACCTTCATGGTCGAAGTGAAGCCCTTCGCGGGCGGAAGCGGCGACGACGACGATCCTTACCTGATCCGGAACGCCGACCAACTGAACAACGTGCGGGATTTTATGAACGCCCACTTCCGGTTGATCGACGATATTAATCTGGCCGGGTATGATTGGGAAACCATCGGCAACAACTCCAGCGTGTTCAACGGCACCTTCGACGGCGACGGACACAAGATCAGCAATTTGACCATCAACCGGCCGGGTCAGCCTTTTGTCGGCCTGTTCGGCAATGCGGGTAACAGCGCGGTGATCCGGAACGTCGGTCTCGAGAATGCGAACGTGAGAGGCTATTCTAATACCGGCGGATTGGTCGGATTTTTGCGTGGCGACATCATGAACAGCTTCGTCGAAGGCAATGTGCATGGCAACGAGTCGGTTGGCGGTCTTGCGGGAACCAATAACGGAACCATCAGCAACTCTTACGCCGAGGTCGCGGTGACGGCTTCCTACGAATTTGCCGGCGGTCTTGCGGGTACCAATAACGGAACCATCAGCAACTCTTACGCCGCGGGAACGGTATCAACCGATGACTATGCGGGCGGTCTGGTCGGGCGGAACTACAGCACCATTCGGAATTCCTTCGCGAAAGTCATCGTGACCGCACGCGACTATGTTGGCGGTCTGGCGGGCTCAAGCACGCAAAGCATCGAGCGTTCCTTCGCGACAGGCAGCGTGTCCGGACGCAATGGGGTTGGCGGCCTGGCGGGAAACCTGAACACCAATGGAAGCATCACCGACGCTTACGCCGCGGGAGCGGTGACCGGCACCCAAAATGTCGGCGGCCTGGTGGGTCTACTGAACACCTACGGAAACATCACCAATACTTACGCCACGGGAAAGGTGGACGGCGACAGCGATGTCGGCGGATTGGTGGGGAAGCATGAAAGAGGCGGCATTTTCGATTCCTACTATGATTCGAACACCACCGGCCAGGACAACGGACCGGGAACTCCCAAGACCACGGATGAGTTGAAGCGGTATGCGACCTTCGCGGGTTGGGATTTCAAGAACGTGTGGCACATCCATGACGGCCAGACCTATCCCCGCCTGCGGTGGGAGGAAGCAAGCTGGGACGATTACTCCGGATTTGCGGTTCAGCTGGAGGAAGCGGGCGACAAAGTCTACGGCGAGGCGTTCAACCTGACGATCACCGAAGCCATGGGCGAGTTCGGTCAGGTGCTGGACGGCGAGGTTCAGGTTACCGTTGCCGTCGTCGACGGAGATGTCATTTATGATGAAAGCGTGGAATTTGCCGGCGGCCATGCCACCGTGACGGTCAAGCTGCAATCCGTGGGCTTGCGCACGCTGACGGTTCAGGTGAACGGCATTGCGGCCCCGCAAACGATCACGGTGACGATTCTGGCGAGTCCGAATGATCCAGGCGGCATGACCCCGGACGATCTGGTGTCCGGAATCATCTGGAACAAGTTGAAGGCGAGCGATGACGGCTATGAGTACCGGTTTGTGACGAACGGGACGACGGCCGAAGCGCTCAGGACGGAGTTTGAGCAGCACCTGCAGGACGTGACCGTCCACTTTCAATACCGTGACGGGGGAACCGTGCCGGATGACGTGCAGGTGCCGTCCGGCGCCCGGGTGGTTCTGACCCGTGACGAAAAATACCAATATCTTGACGTGTATCTGCTGTCGGATCACGTGAAAGAGAAGACGGGACGGGACGGATCGGAACGGATCACGCTCGAGGTCATCATCGGTTACATGATCGGTCATGCGGAAGATGTGAACGGCGACGGCGTGTTCGACCGGCAGGACGTGCGCCTGCTGCTCGGCGAAATCGGCTGAACCGCAAAGCAGGCATCCATCCATCCATCATGTTTAGGGGCGACACTCCCGCGGGTCGAGCAGCGGGAGTGTTTTTTTATGAATTACTTACGCTTTCCCGACAGCCCCGGAGGAAGCGAGCAGAAAAGGGAATTCTAAACATTCCGGCTCGTTTCAACGAAATTAATCTTTAACGGAAGTTTACCGACATCCGTGACGAAACGAGCGTGAATTCCATGCATGCCAATGTGCCTCATCTTCCGGGTTACGAGATCCGCGGGCTGATCCACGAGAACGCCCGCGTCAGGATATACCGGGGCTGCTCCTCACAGGATCGCGAGCCGGTCGTCATCAAGGCGCTCGTGCCGGAAACGGCCGGTCCCAACGAGCTGCCGAGGCTGATCCACGGGTACGAGATCGCGCGCCATTTGGGGACAGCGGAGGGAGTCGTTCCGCATCTTGCGCTGGAACGGCAAGGTTCGCTGACGGCGGTCGTCATGCGGGACGACGGTGCGGTGTCCCTGCGCGAGCTGATGCGCGAAGGCGTTCCGTTCGGCGCGGACCGCTTCCTGCCGATCGCGATCGGACTTGCATCCGTACTGGCGGAGATCCACCGGCGCGGTGTCATCCATTTGGACGTGCATCCGGGCAATATTCTCGTCTCGCCCGACGGACGGCGGGTCTGGCTCACCGATTTCGGCAACGCCGCGCGCCTGCCGGCGGAAGGGGAACGCGCGTCGGCTCCGTATCCGCGTCCGAGCGGATCGCCCGCGTACATGTCGCCCGAGCAGACCGGGCGCCTGGGCGCGGCCCTCGACATGCGGAGCGATCTCTATTCCCTCGGCGTGGTTTTCTACGAGATGGCCACCGGTACCTTGCCGTTCCGGGGAGAAAACGCGGCGGACTGGGCTTATGTCCATCTGACCCGGCCGGTCCGGCCGCCCGGCGAGATCGCGCCCGGCTTTCCTCCGGTCCTGTCGGACATTGTCATGAGACTGCTCGGCAAGGACCCGGAGGATCGGTATCAGAGCGCCCTGGGTTTGCTGAAGGATTTGGAGGAATGCCGGAGCGGATGGCTGGAGACGGGGACGATCGAGGCGTTTCCGCTCGGGAAGTTCGACGCTGGGGCGCGTTTCCGGTTGCCGGACGTCTTCTTCGGCAGGGAGCGGGAGATCCGGCTGCTTCGGGAGGCATTCGAACGCGTGACCGGCGGCGGAACGGAGGCCGTCTTCGTCAGCGGCGAGTCCGGTGTCGGCAAGACGTCCCTCATTCGTGAGAGTCTGAAGGGCCTGGCGGAGACCCGGATGTTCTTCGCCACGGGAAAAGCGGATCAGCTTCGAAGCAACATCCCGTACGCCCCGTTCGCGCAGGCCTTCGGCCGGCTGATTCGGCAAATGCTGACGGAGGACAGGGACAGGCTCGAGCAGTGGAAGCGGGCATTGTCGGTGGCGCTCGGCCGCAACGGGGCCGTCTTGCTCGGGATCGTTCCGGAACTGGAATGGCTGATCGGCCCGCAGCCGCCCGCGGAGACGCTTGCCCCGCAGGAAGCGGAGCACCGTCTCCGGCAGGTGTTCACGGCGTTCGTCAGTCGGCTCGGCCGGACGGACCAACCCCTGGTGCTGTTCCTGGACGATCTGCAATGGGCCGACGACGCATCGATCCGGCTGCTGGAGCACCTGATGCGGAATATTCGGCACTGCCGCTTGCTGATCTTGGGCGCGTTCCGGGACGGGGAACTGCCGGAAGGTCATCCGCTGCCGGGGCTGGCGGAGGACCCGCGATCGACGCGCATTCATTTGCGGGGCCTGGACCGGAACGCGGCGGCCCGGCTTGTCGCGGAGACGCTGAACGTGCCGCCGGGGCTGGCGGCGCCCCTGTCGGACAGCCTGCACCACCGGTCGGACGGCAATCCGTTCTTCCTGCGGCAGCTTCTCGCCCTCCTCCACGACGGGGGCAGCCTCCGGTTCGACCATCGGGAAGGCCGCTGGACATGGGATGAGCGGGCTTTCGGAGAGCTGCACGGAACGGAGGATGTCCTGGCCCTGATCCGGCTCAAGCTCGACAGGCTCCCGGAAGACAGCCGCGAGCTCATCGCGCTGGCTTCCTGCCTCGGGAACCGGTTCCGGCTGCAAGCGTTGGCCGCCTTGTTGGGAAAGTCCGGGGAAGAGACGGAGGCGGCGCTGGAGCCGCTCATCGAGGAAGGGCTGGTGACCGTCGCAGAAAGCGGATCGGACACGCGGCCCGGCGCGGTGGACGGCGACCGCGCGAATGTCGAGATGGCTTTCCTGCACGATCACATCCAGCAGGCGGTCTATTCCCTCATCGACGAGCGGGGGCGGATGGAGCGGCATCTGCGCGTCGGTTCCTGGCTGCTGGACGGGCGTTCCGGCGGGCCGCTCTCCGAGCGGCTCCTGTCCATGATGGATCACTTCAATCGCGGCATGGCGCTCGTCCGGGACGGCAGGATGCGCGTCCGGCTGGCGCGGCTCAACCTGCTGGCCGGCCGCAGGGCGAAGGCTTCCGCGGCCTACGCGTCCGCGCTCGGATATTTCCGGGCGGGGATGGAACTATTGCCCGACGAGGTGTGGACGTCGCACCGCCGCCTCGGCTTTCGCCTTGGCCTGGAGTTGGCCCAGGCGGAATTTCTCTGCGACGAGACAGACAAGGCCGAGGCGCATTTCGACCTGCTCCTGCGCCATGCGCGAACGGAGTTGGAGTGGGCCGATGTGTACGGGGCGAAGGTGATCCTGTACGCCGGCGTCGGCAGGTACCGGGAAGCGGTTCAGGCCGGCAGGACGGCGCTCCGGGAACTGGGCTTCGGCCTGCCCCTTCACCCCGGCAATTGGGACTATGTGAAGGAACTGCTGCGCTACAAGTGGCTCATGCGCGGCCGCAGGATCGCCGATCTGGCCGAACTTCCGGAGATGCGGGATCCGAAGCGCCGGAAGGTCATGGAACTGTCCACCCGCCTCTCGTATGTGTGCATGGTCAGCTATCCCGACTTGTTCGGCCTGATCATCCTCCGGAACGGCAATTACGCCCTCCGCCACGGCATCAGCGAGATGTCGGCCGCGGGGTTCATCGGCTACGGGCTCACCGAAGGCAACATACTGGGGAACCGCGGGAAGGGAGCGGAGTTCGGCGAATTCTGCGTCCGGCTGGCGGAAAAATACGGCGGCAGCGCGATCAGGGCCATCATTTATTTCGTGACCGGCACCCTGCTCTCCCACTGGACCCAACATGTCTCCCGGGGACTCGCGAACCTCGAGAAGGCGCTGGAATACGGCTTGGAAGCGGGTGATGTGGTCATCATCGGCTACGCGCGCTGCATGCTGATCGAGCACCGGTATCTGGCGGGGGCTCCGCTCGCCGAACTGGACGGCGAGATCGGCCGCGGACGCCGGCTGGCCGAACGCATCCGGCACGACAATCTGTCCGCCAACACGAACATCTACGGCTGCCTGGTCGATGCCCTGACGGGCCGGACGCCGGACGCGCTCGAGATCGGCGCGCGGACGCTCGAGCGGGACGAACCGCTCTATGCCGCCCAGAAGGACCGGACGATCCTCGCGACGTCCTGGTTCGCCCGGATGACGCTGTACTATCTGACGGACCGGCCCCGGCGGGCGCTGGAAATGGCGGACCGGCTCCGACCCTTGCGCGGAACCCTGAACGGTCTGTTCATCACCGCCGAACTTTCGTTCCTGCACGCCCTGGCCATATGCGCCGCATACGAGCAACTGTCGCCGCGGGAGCGAATCCGGCGCCGTCTGCAACTCAGACGGAACCGGCGGCTGCTCCGGAGATGGGCGTCTTCCTGCGGGGAAAATTTCGGGCACATGGCGCTGCTGATCGAGGCGGAGATGGCCCGGCTGCGTGTCGGAGAGGGCGAGGCCATGGATCTGTACGACCGGGCCATCGAATCCGCGCGGCGGCACGGCTTCTTTCGGCATGAGGCGCTGGCCAACGCGCTGGCCGCCGAATACCATCTGTCGCTCGGCCGGAAGCGAATCGCGGACCTGTACCTGAGGGAAGCCTGCCGGATATGGCGCGGATGGGGCGCCCACGCGCTGGCGCGGCGGCTGGAAGAGCGGCATCCGGAGCTGACGGGTGAACCGGAACCGGGGCCGGAGGAGCGGCCCGGGACGGATATCGCCGCGTGGAAGCCCGTTCTGCCGCCCGCCGGCGACGGGCCGAATGGCGACCCGGAATGGGACGAATATTTCGTCGACCAGGCGCTCGAGGTGCTCGCCACGGAAAGCGACGGCACCCGGCTCCTCGAGAGGCTGCTCGCCATCGTGCTCCGGAGTTTCGGAGCGGACCGGGGATGTCTCGTCATCGAGAAGAACGGCGATCTGTACGTCGAGGCGCTCATGGACGCGACGACAGGTACCGCCGTCGTCGAGACCGTGCTGCTGAACCGGGCGCCGGATCTGGCGCGTTCGGTCATCCATTACGCGGCCCGGACATCGGAGACCGTGATTCTCAACCGGGGCGAGCCCGCCGGCATCTTCGCCGGCGATCCCCGTCTCGCCGAGTCGGGGCCGAAGTCGGTGGCCTGCATCCCGCTGCTGCTGCAGGGCGTGCCTTTCGGCGTGCTTTATCTGGAGAACAATCAGTTGTCCGGGTTGTTCGATTCCCGGCGCCTGAAGGTGTTCCGCCTGCTGTCCTCCCAGATCGCCTTCGTGAAGAAAGTGCAGGCGCTGCTGGACGAAGACTCCGCCCGGGCCGGAGAGGGCGACGAAGCGGAGCCGTCAGGTTCCTTCGAGCCTTTCACGGACCGGGAACTGGAGGTGCTCAGGCTGATGGGCGGCGGGCTGTCCAACAAGGAGATCGGCGATCGACTGGAAATGTCCGTCAACACCGTCAAGACCCACATCCGGAACATCTACGGCAAATTGGGCGTCAGCCGCCGCGTGCAGGCCGTGCAGAAGGCGAAAGAACGACGATTGCTGTAAAAAAATGTCTATTAATCACCCTTTTGGGTGATTTTTTTCGGACGGAATGCGATATAGATATATGCGATATATGAGTGAGACAGGCGTTTTGTCGCGCTCATGACAGGAGGGAAAATCGCCGATGAACGTTTGGCTTGCGCGCCGCGGCAAATTCATGACTCTGGCGTTGCTGGCGGCGCTTCTCGTCCAGCTCTGGGCGCCCGCCCGGGCCTGGGGGGAAGGGGCGTGTCCGGGCCCTTCGGACGAATTTGCGGGCGGGGACGGGTCGGAGGAATGTCCGTACCTGATCGCCACCCCCGATCATCTGAACAACGTGCGGAATTATTATAATCAGAACAAGAACTTCAAAGCTGATCGCCGATGTCGATCTGGACGGTACGCCTTACACGAATTGGGAACCCATCGGCAAAATGCATGATCCTTTCATCGGCAAGTTCGACGGCGACGGGCACAAGATCCGCAATCTGACCATCAATTGGCCGAATCGAGATGAATTAGGCCTGTTCAGTGGCATAGATTCCTCGGAGATCCGAAACCTCGGCCTTGAGAATGTAAAAGTAGTGAGCAACCTTGACTACGTTGGCGCTTTGGCGGGCGTCAGCAGGGGCACCATTGTCAATGTTTACGCCACGGGTACCGTGAGTGGAAGGTTTTTCACAGGCGGCTTGGTGGGGCAGAACTACGGCGCCATAACCACTTCTTTCGCCGCGGTTTCCGTGAACGGCGGCGCAACTGTCGGCGGCTTGGCAGGCAAAAATCAGGGCTCGATTTCCAATTCTTACGCCACGGGTTCTGTAATAGGCTACATTTCAGCCGGCGGCTTGGTTGGAGCAATGTCAGCCGGTTCCATCACCAACTCTTACGCCACGGGTTCAGTAAACGGCAACGATTATGTCGGCGGTCTGGTTGGATTTATGGACTCCGGTTCCATCACCAACTCTTACGCCACGGGTTCAGTAAATGGCAACGAATATGTCGGCGGTTTGGTTGGACAAATGTTAGACGGTTCCGTCACCAACTCCTACTATAACAAGGAGACCACCGATCAGAGCGATGATGAAGACAAAGGCGAGCCGAAGTCGACGGAGGAGATGCGGCAGCAAAGCACGTTTGTCGACTGGGACTTCGTCAATGTATGGTATATTCTGGAAGGAGAAGATTATCCCCGTCTGCGGTGGGCGGCCCGTTCGGGTATGGCAGTGGCGTTGGATGAGTCCGGTCCGCAAATCGCCGGCGAGCCGTTCCACCTGAACATCACCGACGCCAAGGACGAATCTGAGCATATGCTGAACGGCGATGTTGCGGTGACGGTGACCAGCGACCGTCAGGCGGGAACGATTTTCAGCGGCGTCGCAACCTTAACTGACGGCAGCGCCGCCGTGCCGATCGTGTTGGGCGCCCCGGGCACGCACACCCTGACGGTCCAGGTGGATGGGGTCGTCAATCCCGTAACTGTTGCGGTCGAGGTGCGGCCGTTCGCGGGCGGGAACGGCGATGACGAGCCTTACCTGATCGCCAACGCCTGGCAGCTCGACAACGTGCGGCATTATCTGGACAAGAACTTCAAGCTGATCGCCGATATCGATCTGGAAGGTACGCCTTTCACGAACTGGGAACCCATCGGCAAAATGGATGATCCTTTCACCGGCAAGTTCGACGGCGACAGGCACAAGATCCGCAATCTGACGATCGACCTTCTTCGGGATTATGTCGGCCTGTTCGGATATGTGAATACCGGCGCGGAGATCCGAAACCTTGGCCTTGAGGATGTAAAAGTAGAAAGCAGCTTATCCTGCGTCGGCGCTTTGGCGGGCATCAGCGCGGGCGCCATTGTCAATGTTTACGCCACGGGTGACGTGAGTGGAGGGTTAGGCACAGGCGGCTTGGTGGGGGATAACAGCGGCTCCATTACCGCTTCTTTCGCCGCGGTTTCCGTGAAAGGCACGTCACAAGTCGGCGGCCTGGCAGGAGTAAATCGAGACTCGATTTCCGATTCTTACGCCGCGGGTTCAGTAAAAGGCGGTTTGGCTGGCGGTCTGGTTGGACAACTAACCGCCGGTTCCATCTCCGACTCCTACGCGACAGGTTCCGTGACGGGCGACATGTCGGGAGGTCTGGTGGGGCAGAGCATAGATGGCACCGTCACGAACTCTTTTTATGACTGGGAGACCACCAACCAGAACGACAGCGGCAAAGGCGAACCGAAGTCGACGGGAGGTGATGCTAGACTAAATAGTGGACACCGAGAATCGAGAATGCAACAATAAACCTAGCAAAATCGAGGTGTCCGAAGATGAGTCAAAAGTATGACAAAGACTTCAAAATCCAAACCGCGAGGATGATCCAGGAACAGGGAAAACCGGTGGCGCAAGTCGCTCGGGAACTGGGTGTATCCGACAATACCCTGTACCGCTGGATCAACGAATTCAAACAGGATCCGGTCAACGCTTTTCGCGGCAGCGGCAATCTGAAAATGGAGGAAAAGACCTTCCTCGACATGCAGAAACGAATTCGCCAA
>Ga0207866_1000799_pt1 | contig 38806 bp, 52 predicted proteins | sample HigsolmetaAR203D_FD_184835 | JGI IMG/M metagenome (GOLD analysis project Ga0207866, IMG submission 184835) | Ionic liquid and high solid enriched microbial communities from the Joint BioEnergy Institute, USA - AR20-3-D (SPAdes) (version 2) ...
GACCCCCCCCCCCCCCGCCGCGATTTCAAAATGTTCGGGAGGTCATCAATGGAGCTGTCGCCCGATCCGCTGCATCGCGCCACCGTCCTCGCTGCGCTCCTCGCCCTGGCCCTTTGCCTCTGCACCCGCCGCTCCCTCCAGGCCGAGAAGGAGCGCCTCGATCAGATCGAGCGCGACCTCGCCGAGACCGCACTGCTGGCAGAGCAGCGCGCCCGCATCCTCAACGCCCTGATCGACTAACCGGGACCCCCATGGCCGTCTATGACCGCTGGCACCTGTCCCACCCGCCCGAAGGCGCCCAGCCCTGCAAGTGCGGGCGGGGACGCAACAAGCTCTATCCGTCCGCCGAGCACGGCTGCGCCAAGCGCTGGCAAGTCCGCTGGCGCGATCCTGAGGGCAGGCAAAGGAAGCGCAACTTTGCCGAGAAGAACGGCAGCGACCCCGAACGCCACGCCGTCGCCTTCGATGCCAAGGTCAACGCCGATCTGGATGCCGGGGGCTACGTAGACCCGGCCGCCGGCAAGACCACCTTCAGGGCCTACGCCGAACAGGTCATCGCAGAGCGCGCCCTGGACCCGGGAACCCGCGTCAAGATGCGCGAGCGATTGGCGCGCCATGTCTATCCGGTCATCGGAGACAAAGAGCTGCGGCTGCTGGCCCGGCGCCCCACCCTCATCCAGTCTGTGATCTACGGCATGGAGAAGGCAGGCCTGAGTGCCCGCTCCATCGGGGTTGTCATGGCACACGTCAGTGTGGTGCTCGCGTGCGCCGTCGACGACGAGAAGATCCCCAAGAACCCGATGGACAGCAGGGCCGTGCGCCTGCCAAAGGCCCCTAAGAAGAAGGTCACGCCGTGGACGAGCGAGCAAGTGGCGGCCATGCGCGCCGAGCTGCCCGACCAGTACCGGGCGATGGTCGACGTCGGTGCGGGCCTGGGGCTGCGCCAGGGCGAAATTTTCGGCCTGGGCCCCGATGACGTCGACTGGCTGCGCGGGGTGGTCCACGTGCGACGGCAGGTCAAGATCTTGCGCAGCAGGCCGATCTTCGCCCCACCCAAGGGCGGCAAGACTCGCGACATCCCGCTGCCGGAGAGCGTGAAGCTGGCGCTGAGCGAGCATATGCGCGCCCACCCGCCGGAGACGGTCACTCTGCCGTGGCGTGACCTGGACGGCGCCGAGCACACCGCCCGCCTGTTCTTCCCACGGGGGGCGGGTCGTCCGCTGCATCGCGACCGCTTCAATCCGGACATCTGGCGCCCGGCGCTGGAGCGGGCTGGGATCGTCGCACCGCCGAAGAAGGGCCGGCGGCGCGCACCGGCCCGCGAGCACGGCATGCACGCCCTGCGGCACTACTTCGCCAGCGTGCTGCTGACCGAAGGGGAGGCCGTCCAGGCGGTGGCCGAGTGGATGGGGCACAGCTCGCCGAAGATCACGCTGGACACCTATGCGCACCTGATGCCCAAGAGTGAGGAGCGGATGCGCAGGCTGATCGACCTGGCGCTCGGCGCAGTGCAATGTGCCCCGGATGTGCCCTCTGCGGCGCGCCTCCGGCGGCAATCGCAGGCCTAGCGGCCGGTGCCGGAGAAGTGCTGGTAGTCCGAGTGGGGTGCATGTGGCCTGCGGGGACGGTCAGAGATGCCGTTTGACCTGCCGAAATGGATTACCGCGAGATACCTGTAGATACCGGGGAATCCCGTGCTCATGTGCCCTCGATGTGCCCCGAGTATCTGCCGGTAAATCTGGGGGCGGCTCAGCGGACGGCGCCGATCCCGCGCTGACCTGTACCCTGGTGCAGACCTCCCGCACTTGGCGGTGCTGTGGAGGGGCCGCCCGCCGGCATCAGTCGGCGGGCGGTTCGCCTTCCTGGGCCTTCACATAGCTGCCCTTGGCCGGAAGCGTGTAGATCAGCCCCCGCTCCCGTAGCTCCTGCATGGCCCGCCGGATCGTCGTGTAGGCCACCCCGTACTCCTCGGCCAGGTCGTACTCGCCCGGCAGGCGGCTCCCGGGCGGCAGGTTCCCGGTCTTGATCCGCTTCTCAATGTGGTCGGCCACCTGGGCGTAGACATACGCCCCGTCGCGTAGCTCCCACGGTGGCGGTGGTGGCGGGACATCACTCATGGCCGCACCGTATGTACCCGCCTACCTGCGGATATGTAGGCACAGCTGTGAACCTCTATGCACAGCTGCCCATCGGGGGTTACCATGCGGCCACAGCACCGCCACGCCCGGTGATGTCACCGGGCCGTCAGAGGGAGGTCCCTTGCCATGGACATCTGGCCACGCGCGGCGGACGGTCAGGACATGACGCCAAGACGTGACATCCTGATCACCGCACTGAAGGCGGCCGGCCTGGCCGCCACCGCGCCGCTCATCGGCGCCGCCGCACCCTACGTCCGGCTCGACCCCGAGCGGGACACCCTGCACGGGGAGCGGCGCCGACTCTCCGCCGAAGTGGAGAGCCTGTACGAGCAGCAGGGGCGGGTGCCCGCTGATGCCCTGCAGGTCGCGATCTGCGCGGCCTGGGCGAACCTCGATCGCTACCCCAAGAGCAAGCGGGTCGCCGTCCACGACCTGCGCGCGAAGGTGGCCACCATCGCGGGCAGCAACTCGATCACCCTCGCCGACCCGGCCAACGGCGGCCGCTGGTTCGAGCTGGCCCACCGCTACGCCCGTCTGGCCGGTGAGCCCTCGCTCATCAGCCTGGCCCACGCCCGCAGCGCGAACGCCGCCATGTACTGGAAGGCCTGCCTGCGGCAGGCCCGCACGGACATCGAGCTCGCCCGCCGCCACGCCGACACGGCCGAGCTGCGAGCCCTCGCCGCGGGCGAGGAGTGCCGAGTCCGCATCTTGTATGGGGACACGTCGGGCGCGCTGCGGGCGGCCGAGGAGGCGGTCGCCTTCGCCAGCACCTCCGACCACTCGGACCGGATTGACCGGTGCACCGTCGGATTCGCCCACATGACCGTCTCCCGCGCCCTGGCAAGGCTGCCGCACATGGGGAGCGCCGCCGAGGATCACGCGGCCGAGGCGCTGCGGACCCTGCCCCGGACCGCTGACCTGCTGCGCGCCCACGCCCACCTGGACATCGCCGAGGCGCGGCTGCGCAGCCGGGACATCGACGGCGCGCTCAGTACCGCTGACCGAATGCTGCGGGGATGCGAGCGCCTGGAGCCGGTGCTGCGGGCTCGGCTCGGTGAGCTGGCCACGCTGATCGAGCGGCGCACCGGGCGCCGGTGCGACGAGATCCGCAGGCACGGTGAGAGCCGGCCCGCCGCCTGCGAGGGGAGTGGCGGCGGGCCCCTAGGCGGCGGTGGCGCCTAGCGCGGAGGGCGCCGCCGCCACCCACCGCCGTATGCCCCGGCAGTATTGCCCGGGTGACTGACACCGGGGGTGCGGCAGGCCCCGCGGCGGTCAAGGCGGCCGCCGCGGGGCTCTATTCCTTTGGGCGAGGAGCGATGGACGAGCAGGAGCAGCAGAGGGTCGCCCGGCATGCCGCTGTGTTCCTGGCGTGGCTGGAAAATTTGCCGACCGTGGGTCGCCCGGACCGAGGTGATCCGGCGGTGCGGGAGTGGGCCGAGGCGGAACTGGAGCGGCTGCGGACGCTGCGCAACGCCAACCCCCACCCCTCACATGAGGAGAGGGGTGGGGGTTGGCGTGCTTGACCCCCGCTCGCGCAGGGACGCTGACGGGCCTGACGGCCTCTGCCCATGACAGTCGGGCCACCCCCGCTCGCGCGGGGACTTTGTCCAGGGTGGCGAGGTCTGCCGCAGGTGGAGTGATCTAGATCAATCCTGTTATACCTCCCTTTTCCGCTATCGCTTATCCCGCCGATGTGCTTTAATAAGCGATATCGGAAACCCGCACGGAGGTGACCGGACATGGACATCAAGATCACCACCGAGGGCGGCACGACCACCCTCGACTCCCCCTACCACCCCGACCTGCCCCCGGCCGCCCGCAAGCTCGGCGGCAAGTTCGCCGGCGGCGTGTGGCGCTTCTCCGCCCGCGACGAGCAGCGTGTCCGCGACCTGGCCCGCGAGGTCTACGGCACCGACGGCACCCCCGGCAAGGTCGTCACCATCCGCATCCCCATGGACGCCTTCGAGGACATGCTCTCCTCCCAGCGCGGCGGGGAGCGCGTGTTCGCCTTCGGCCGCAAGGTCGTCGAGCGCCGCCACCGGGACCGCCCGGTCGACCTCGGCGACGGCGTCATCGTGGTCTCCGGCGGTTTCCCGCTCGGCGGCGGCTCGATGCGGAACCCGCGCCTCGTCGCCGACCGGGGCACCGTGCTGGAGATCCGGGACGTGCCCGCCGGCCACCGGGACCTGGCCGAGTACGCCGACTACATCCAGGTCGTCGACGACCAGGCGCCGGCCGTGGAGGAGCTGCTGGCCGAGCGCGAGCGGCTGCTGCAGCGGCTGGAGGAGATCGAGGCGCTGCTGCCCGAGCCGGAGGGCGCCGAGATGAGCACCCGCGAGGCCGCCGCCGCCCTGGGAGTGAGCGTCCGCACCGTCCAGCGGTGGGCCGCCGCCGGCAAGGTCGAGGCCCGCAAGGACGAGCGCGGCCGCTGGGTCATCACCATCACCCTCGGCCACTGACCGGGTCCCCGCCTGCCGGTAACAGGCGGGGACCTTCCCCCATCCCATCACGACCGCCCTACCAGGGGCAGGAAGGACACGATCATGGCTCGCATCAACGTCTTTGCCGTCGACGAGTACGACGGCACCCGCACGCTCGCGGGATGGTTCGACCCCGACAGGGCCCGCGCCATCGAGGGCCGCCGCGAGTGGGACGGCAACGACCTGGCCGACGTACACGTCGGCGCCAACCGCTGGCAGACCCTCTACCGCACCGCCGGCGGCCGGTGGGTGCTGGAGACCTCCTCGGCCTGGCAGCACGAGGAGACCACCTACCAGTTCATCACCGACGAGCAGGCCCGCCAGTGGCTGCTCGTCAACGGGAGCGACGACGTGGTGGAGGAGTACTTCGGCGAGATCGAGGAGGAGCGCGGCCCCGGGCGGCCGGAGATCGGCCCGGTCACCACGATCCGCCTGGGTGAGGAGCTGACGGCGAGGGTGGACGCCGCCCGCCGGGACGGGGAGTCCCGGGCCGCGGCGATCCGCCGGCTGCTGGAGGCCGCCCTGGGTGCGCAGGAGGTTGCCCGGTGACCACCATCAACGGCGAGCCGCCGTCGTACCCGCTGCTGCCGTGCAGCGGGTCGGGGGAGCCCGTCTACTAACCCATCGATCGATACTGACCAAGAGGCCCCGGGCGGTCGGGTCTGGCAGCCGCCCGGGGCCTAGTCGGAAGCGAGGTTCCGAACCTGTGAACAACCCTACCCCCCAGGCTGCCGGTCGCGCCCGGTGGAGCGACCGGCTGATCACCGCCCTCGCGGCGGTCGCGGTGGTCGCGATCGCGGTCGTGGCCGCGATCGTGTCGTACCGGCACGCCCTCACGGTCGCTCGTGACCACGGGGAGACCGGCGCGACCGCCTACATGACCCCGATCACGATCGACGGCCTGGTGGTCGTCGCGTCGATGGTGATGCTGGACGCCGCCCGCCGGCGGCAGCACCCCCCGATGCTCGCCTGGTGCGCGCTGGCCATGGGCATCGGCGCAACGCTCGCGGTGAACATCCTCTACGGCGTCCAGCACGGCCTGGTGGGCGCGGTGATCGCGGCCTGGCCGGCGGTCGCGCTCACGATCGCAGTGGAGCTGCTGATGGGCATGATCCGCCGCCGGGCGGTCCCGGCCCCCGCCCCGGTCCCGGTCCCGGTCGCCGAGGGCGGGGCCGCCCCCGCGACCGCCCCCGCGACCGCCGCGGCCGGCGGCGAGACCGGTCCCGCGACCGCCCCCGCGATCGCCGAGGAGCAGCCCAAGGAGGAGGCCGCGACCGCCCCCGCGACCGCCCCCGCGACCGCCGCGGCCGGCGGCGAGACCGGTCCCGAGGAGGTGGCCGCGACCGGCGAGGAGACCGAGACCGGGGCCGTCAGGCCGCTCCCGGAGCTGATCGCGGCCGCCCGGGAGCGGTACGCTCCCCTGCTCGCGGCCGGTCGCCTCCCGAGCGTCCGCCAGCTGCGCCGGGAGATGCGCGTGGGACACCCCAAAGCGGTCGCGCTCCGGGCCGCTCTCGTCCAGGCGGCCGCCCTCCGGGCGGCCTGACCCCGGACCCCGGACACGACAAAAGCCCCCGCCCTCCTTCGGGAGAGCGGGGGCTTTTGCGGCCCGTTGCCCGTCGTCTCAGGCCAGGCTACCGGACATGGACGTACACCGGCGCCCGCCGGGACAGCCCGGCGGACAGCAGCACCCGGCCGAGCGCCGGGCGCCGCTGCTCCAGCCACCGGGCGGCGGCGTAGTAGACCGTCCCGATGACCACGGTCAAGATCTCCGTGACCGCACCCTCCGGCAGCGACAGGCCGATGCGGGCGGCCTGGCCGAGGATCACCGCCACCACCAGCGGCACCACGGTCCGGATCACGCTGTCATACATGGGGTCCTCCTCAGCTCTTGTCCTGCCGTACCGTCCAGCGGCCGGACACCGCCTTGGGCGCCGGCCGCCCCGTGGTGTCGCCGCCGGGGAAGACGGCGATGGCCACATAGGCGTGCTGGCCCTTCTTCAGCTTCTTGGAACAGGAGCCGGTCACGAACTGCGCGCCCCTGGTGGCCGGGTGGTCGGCGTGGATCTCCGTCCAAGGATTCCCGGTGGACTTGCCGCCGGACCAGTCGTGCACCTCATAGCGCAGCTGGTACTCGTCCCCCGGCTGCAGCCCCTCGACGCGCACGGTGGCGTGGAAGTCCGCCCAGGAGGTCTCCGGGGCGATGTAGCCGGGATAGTTGCCGTCGGCATGGGCCTTGGCGGGGTCGGCGTGCTCGACGTCCCAGGTGATGCGGGTCCACTTACCCCACGCCAGTTCCTGGGGCTTGGTCTTGCCGAGGCTGGTGCGGATCGGCACGTCGTCCTCCTCTTCGGGCCGCTGTTCGGGCGGGCCGGCCAGGCCGCCGCTTTTGACCAGTGCGTACAACTTCTCACCCGGGCACGAGGTGGAGATGAAGTCCCGGTGGCCGCGGATACCGGCGCCCAGCCCCTTGCCGCGCAGCCAGGCCCGCAGCTGCTTGAACGCGTTGATCTGAGCCCTGGTCGGCGCCTCGCTCGGCCCGGACATGAACGTCACCGACGTCCAGGTGCTGTTGCCCCCCGGCTGGGCGGCCTGCTGCCGCTGCCAGCCGCGGCCCTCCATGACGATCCCGTGCGGGCAGACGGCGAACGAGTAGGCGATGTCCGCCCAGCCGCGGCTGTTCATGTGGAACTTCCGGGTGTTCTTCCAGTACTCCCGGCACGCCTCATGGCTCTTGCCGGCCAGGCCCTGATCGGAGCCGTCGTAGTGGACGACCAGCCCCTGATCGCAGGGCGCATAGGGGGCGGACGTCGCGGGCCAGCCGAATGCCGCGCGCTTCTCCAGCTTCAAGCTGCCCCCCCTTCACGGAGTGGTGAGGACGGCGATGAATACGGCAGTCAGTGTCGACGCCCCAATGGACACCGCGGTGAGGACTAGCCCGATGATCGTCAGGCGGCGGCGGGCCTGCTCGTCGTCCTGGGTGCGCATCCGGGTCAGCCGCTGATCCAGCTCGTCACGGGTCACCGCGGCACGCTCCAACGCGTCCTGCCGATCATCCAGGCGCCGCAATTCGGCAGCGTGCCCATCCAGACGGCTGACCGCCACCTCAATCTGCTGGAGCACCAGCCGCACGTCCCCCTCAATCCTGGCCAGGGAGGTCATCACCTCCCCGCGCAACGCCGCGAGCTCGGCGGATTGGGGCGTGCGCTCGCTGGTCATGCCATCGCCCCGCGTCGTGATCTATTTTCGCAGAGCCACACCGTGGCGACACCTCTTTTCAGATCGGGATGACACCCCACCCGAAGTCGCCACCGGCGGGCGGCGGGGGCGGCGGCTCTTCCGCCATCTCATAGGCGGCCAAGGCGGCCGCGTAGGTGGAGCTGCTGGACAGGGTGAGGGTGGCCGCGTAGCCGTCCGGGTCGTCCACATACCGCCAGATGACCTGCAACCCGCGATCTGCGGAGCCTGCGCTGGTCTCCACCTTCGGCCCGCCTGACCATTCGGCGGGAATCGAAGGCGTGCGGCCCTGACCGAAGCCGAACGCCGCATACAGCAGCGCCCGGCCGGCGACGGTGACGGCGCCCGTGGCCAGGGAGGATGACGAACCGGTGTTGGTGGACGTGTCGACCGGCTCCTCGGCGGCGAGGTCGCCGAAGGCGTCGGCCTGGACGGCCCATCTCGCCCTGGCGCTGGTCAGGGTGATGGCGATCTCGTCCCCGGCCTGCAGCGCCGTGGCGACGTACCCCCTGATGATCGCAACCGACACCGTGACGCCGGCGTTGATCCCGGCCTCGATGCCGAAATAGGCGTTGCCCCGGTCGTCGGCGACGGTGTCGACGACCGGCAGCGCGCCCGCAGCGCTCTCCCACGCGCAGGCGATCAGGAGCGTGGCGCCCTCGGGGACATCGTCGGCGAGGGTCAGGGCGCAGGTGTCCGAGGTGCTGTTGACGGTGGCGGTGGCCACCGTGCCCAGATGCGCCACACTGCCCTCCTAGTAGGCCAGGATCTGGACGACCAAGTCGGCCCCCGGCGTGCTGCTGCCCACCTGGTCGACGTCGACGGTCAGATAGCCGCCTGTCGGGATCGTGGTGGCAGCCAGCGCGGTGACCGCGCCGCTGGTGTTGCTGCCGGCCGGGATGGTCGGCCGGTTGCCGGCAGTGAAGATCGAAACACCGCTGATGTTGACGTCCACAATCAGGTCGGCACCCACCGGCGCCGTGCCGACGCTGGCCCGCACAGACCGGATGGTCAGGGACTGGCCGGTGTCGTTGTACCACCGGCCGCCACCCGACTGGACAGCGACCTCCCCGGCGATGCCGAACGGCGGGATCACGGAGATGTTGGGGGCACGGACGCGGCCGGCGATGTCGACCCACATCCGCGGGACGTTGTTGAGATCTGTGAGCTGCAAAGCGTCGGCCGTCTGAGCGGGGTCGGCGCGCAGCCGCAGCATCACCTGCGGCTCGACCGGGCTCGTAATCCTGAGCATCCCGCGCTCATTGATTTCAGTGGTACGCCGCGGAGGCGACTGCCCATCCAGGCCGAGGTATTCGACCAGGAAGAGGCTGGCCGTGGAGGGGTTGCGGTCGCCGGAGAATCGGATTCGCAGTGGCGTGGTGTTGACGTCCGGCGGCTGCAGGATCTTGGGCCCGGTGATCGTCTGCGCGCCGTCCAATGTCACCGCGGGGATGCCCTGGACATCGCCCGGCCGCCAGGTGCCGGTGTCGGCGTCGTAGATCAGCGTGTCCCCATCGGCGGGGACGCTGCTGGCGTCTACGTCTACCAGGTCAGATAGGCCGGTGGAGTGCGGGTTGTCGCCGGCCACGTGCGCGGCGATCTGCCCTTGGGCCTGCTCCACGGCGGGGATGACGTCGCCGATATCGGTGGCGAGCATAAGCCACCGGGTACCGGCGCCGGCGTCCGCCCACATGGCCGTGACGTCCGACGGCCCCTGGAAGCGAGGGATCGTGCCCAGCGGCAGGCCGCCGCTGCCGTCGCTGGAGACGACCGAGGTGATCGACGTCCCGGATTCGTCCAGCAGGTCGGTGTACCGACTACCGCCGACCGGCTGGCTCCAGAAGGTGATCTCCACGCCGCCCGCCAGCACGGCCTCGCCGCCGCCGCCGACGGTGAAAGTCCAGTCAGTCAGAGACTGCCCGAACCAGTGCCGCATCACATCACCCCCGGCAGCACCCAGTGCATGTCCGTGCCCTGCAGCACCACACCCGTGGAGATGGACCCAAGCGTCATCCACATCTGCCCGGCCCGCTCATGATTGGCGGGGTACACGGTTACGTGACCGATGCCGACGTTGCCGATCATCACCGCAGTGCGCAACGTCAGGTTCGGGTGGCGGAATGACGCCGGGATCAGCCCCGGCAGGCGCGACTCGGAGCTGATTGCGCTCCCGGTGCGGCGGAATGACCCCAGCCGGAGCAGCACGGCGCCGCCCCAGCGGGTCACCCACGTGCTCGTGGCCAGCGTCTCCCACCCGGACTGGGTGGACCCGCTGGCCGCCACCTGGGCGGACTCGTAGCTGATCGGCCCCAGCGGCGTCCATGTGGTACCGCGCCAGCCCACCCACCGGCCGGTGTCGTGCTCGTAAGCGATCTCCCCCGACACCGGCCGGGGGTTGCGCCACGCCGAATGCTGCACGCGCACGCGGGTGCCCACCCGCAGGGGCTGGGCGGTCACATTGCCGGCCGTGATGGCGGTAGCCCCGCTGGGGACGGTGACCTGTGCGAGCCGGATCTCCCACAGCCCGGTGGCCCCCTCCTGCTGCACCAGATCCGGCGGGCCCGCGCCGGGCGTGCCCTGCCGGACCGCGGCGCGGACCGTCCAAGTAGAGCGGTCCAGCCGCAGGACAACCAAGTCGGTGCGGGTCTGGCCGCTGCCGTTGCTGCCGATGGACAGGGTCAGATCCTCGTCCCCGGACGTCCAGCCGTGGCCGCGCACCGACCCGTACAGGCCCGCGCGGACCTTGACGTGCATGCCGGTGCCGTCGGCGTACACCGGGGCGGGGTCAGAGTGTCTGCCGTACAGGCCGTCGTCGGAGAAGCGGGCGGCCAGCAGCTCATACTGCCGGTCGTCGACGACACGGCCGTCCGCCGGGTCTGGCCACGATACCTCTGCCATGGTCCTCCTATCGGGCCACGATGCGGCCCACGCGCCTGGTCAGGTCCCGCACCAGCCGCACCATCGCCGGATCGCTGGTGGCCTCGGCGGAGCCGACCAGGCTCGTGACGTACTCGCCGCCGGTCGGGCTCGCCTGCAGATGGATGGAGCGCACCAGGTCAGCCACCTCGGCGCCGCTGGGGAGCTGGATGCTCACCTTGTCGCCGAGGTCGAAATCGCGGCCGGCCCGCAGGTCGGGGGTGTCCACCGTCACCGTTGCCAGCTCTACCGGCGCCGCCCCCTCGGCAAGCGCCTCCCTGCCGGCCTGGGTCAGCTCGCCGTCATCGTCGGTCTCGGCCGACCCGTCAATGAAGCGCTCGACCCGGTACCACCGGGCAGCCTGATCGACATCGGCCACCTGCACGAATGCCCGGTCAAACTCCAGCTCAGTCCCGGCCACCAGGGCGTGCGTCACTGTCGGCGCGCTGATCTTGGCGCGCAAGTGCCGCAGGTTGCCGAGCCCGAACGAGAACCGGGCGGTGCCGGACAGGTCGGCGGGGGCGTACACCTCGAACACGATCTGGTCGCCGACCTGCCGAGTCCGGAACCCGAGGCCGCCGCCGTCGATCGCGACCCGGCGGCACGCCTCCAGCAGCCCCTCGAAGCGGGTGTTCACGCTGGTGACGGCGCCGACCCCGGCGGGAGCGCCGAGCACCAGGGAGGGGATTCGCCGGTCCGGCCGGGCGCCGGGCCCGCAGTTCTCGTTGACCAGCGTCCGGATGATCTGCTCGCCGGTCTGCCCCGTGATCGTCCGCCATGCCCCCGCCGGCTGCGATGACCACGCCACCGCCGGGTCCGGCCAGGTGATGTATCCAGCGATCCGCGCCAGGTCATCGCTGAAGTGCACGGTGATGGTGCCGGGCGGGGCCTGGCCGGACTCGCCGAACCCGACCTCCCACTCCTGCGGCACCTCCATGGGCCCGGCCATCCAGATCTGGCCGTCGCGCATCACCACCAGCCGGCGACCCTCGCCGAGGGCCGCGGCGACCTCCGGCGAGGCGGGCAACTCGACCGACCCCGACCCCGGCTCGTTGAACTTCTTGGTGCAGTCCAGCGACAGCCAGCCGTCGATCGGATCGCCGACCGGTGTCAGGTCCTGCTCGGTGACCAGCAGCTCGATCATCAGGCCATCTCATAGCGGGGATAGAACTCCACCCGGACGGCGCTGCCAGCATCAGCGCCGTCCAGCTGGAATGACACCCGATTCGGCCCCGGCTGCAGGCTCCACAGGGTGGCGCCCGGCCAGTTCAGCGCCGCCGTCCACACCTCACCGCCCGGGCCGCGCACCCGAGGTGGATCGGTGGTCACCGTCACCTGGTCACCCTCCTGAAGATCGCCGCCGATCGGCGTGATCTCGAAAGATTCGCCGGTGTCCTCATGCGTCATGGTGACCTTGCTGGCCGGGCCGGAGATCGTCCAGACCGGCCACGCCTCCACATCGCCCGGGTTGTACAAGACCGTGCCACCCAACACCTGAGACGACGACACCGAAGGGAAGGGAGCGAAGAAATCCACACCGGCGCCGTGCTCCCGGGTTTCCACCACCGGCTCGGAGTCCTGCCAGTAGGGGTCAGGGCAGTACAGGGAGATGACCGCGGTATCGGAGACGATGCCGTACCCCTGCTCGCCGCGCCCCTCGAAGCCCTCCTGGTAGATCACCTGGATGCGCCGGCGCTGCCCGTTGGGCCGGGCGATCTCCAGCCACCCCGGCCCCTCCCGCAGTGTCCGCGCAAACGCCTTGCCGAGCGCCCGCCATCTGTCGATGAAATCTTGGTGATCGGAACCGTAGACGTACAACGGCCAGATGATGGTCCGCTCGACCGGCTGGGCATGCCGCAGCCGAGATCCGCCACGCGGGTGAGCATCCCTGGTCAGCTCATACGGGGCCACGTCCAACCCGGACACACCCTCAGACAAGGTGAAATATCCCGCCTCGGCATCGGTCAGCGGCCACACTTCGCCCGCGGGGTCGATGTAGGTCGCCACCGCGAACCCGACGCCGGGAAGCGGGACGGGGGGCGCCGGACGAACACCAGCGAGGATGGGCATTTACCGCGGCCTTCCCACGCGAGCCCGGGCCTCCTGGACGCGGGTCAGCCGATCCAGGTCCGCCACGGTCATCACGGCTTGTCTGGGGTAGATGTTGTAGGTGACTGCCGCCCCGTCCCCGCCCCGAGTCCCGGCCGACACGGCCGCCCACTGGGCATCGGACAGCACCCGGCCGGGGGCGGCAGTGGCGAGCGCCGCCTGACCGCCCACCAGCGTGAGCGGGCCAGGCTGCAGCACCCGCGGCTGCGACTGGGACGGGGTCGCCCAGCGAAGCAGCCGGTCGCCGAACTTCTTTGCCAGGTCGTCGAACATCTGATCGAGCCTGGCCTGCTGCCGGTACAGGCCGGTCAGGAATCCCTTGGCGGCGCCGGCGCCTGCGTCGTAGAGAGCGTCGGCCGCGGTCTTGCCCAGCCGATCCGTGGCCTCATCGATCGCAGCCTGGGCGGCATTCAGCTGCGGGATCAGGCTGGGCGCCGCCAGGAGCTGGCGGGCCAGCCGCAGGCCCTCGCGGGTACCGAGACCGATGATCTGCCGCAGCAGTCCGCCACCCAGCCCTCGCCGCTGCAGCTCGGTGATCGCGTCGGCGAGCGCGCCCACCTCATCGGCGCGGGAGGTGAGCCCCCGCAGCAGTCCCTGCGCCGTCGTCGCGCCGATGGACTGCACCGACGCGTACTCGCGGGCCTGGTCAGTGACCTGGCCGGCGTACTCGATCGCCTCAGCGATACGCGAGGCAACCTGCTGGGCGCGGGAGGACAGGTCGGCCAGGCGGCTTTGCAGCTGCTGCACCCATTGCAGCGCCCGCTTCTCCGTCCGCCCTGAGAGGCCGCTCTTGATCTGCTCAGTGATCTGAGACAGCAGGTCATTGAGCCGCTCAGCGGCCGGCGGCAGGCCCTTGGTCAGCTGGGTGATCAGGTCCCGGATGGCCTGCAGCGCCTTCTGCGCGGCGCTCGGCGGCGCGGGCGTCGGCCCGAGCAGGTCAAATCCGCCCCGCCGCAGGTCAATCACGCCCCGCCGCCGGGCGCCCGCCTTGGGCGCCACGCCACTGGCCAGGGCCTGCAACTGCCGCTCGGTGAGCACCCACTCGGCACGGCCGGTGCCGTTGTGCACGAGCCAGGTGCCGGGCGGGATCGGGCCGCCCTGGTCGCGCACCAGGCCATAGCGCATGTCAAATAGGGCGTGATCGGCGCCGCGGGCACCCGCTCCAACCACCACACCCGCCGAGCCGCGCGACTCCACCGGCGTCCCGAGCAGCGTCCCAGCCATATGACCCACGCCGCGATTTGTGACGCCAACTTCAAAAGCCGAGCGCTTGTTTCGAACGAATCCTGCCGGGCCCTGCTGGGCGCCGGTGAAAGAAAATGTCGTGAAACGCCGCTGGTAGGGGTTCTTGCCCTCAATGACGTTCAAAATGGCGGACATGAAGCCGCTGCAATCGTACCCGTTCGGACCGACGCCACCCCACGAGTACGGCTTGCCCGCCTGCGCCCTGGCGAACATGAGCGCCCGCTGGAAGGAGGGGCCGCCCCCCAAACCGACCTTGCCCTTGAACCAGGTGACGAGATAGTCGATCAGCCTCTTTGGCAGCGCAGCGATCACATCACGCAGGACACCGGACCCGGGAATCCCCCCCATGATCTTGTCGAGCACGCCGCGGAAGGCGCGCTCGACATTCTTGAAGGCGAAATTCTTTAGGCCGCCGAGGAAATTCTTGACGATGCCACCCAGGCTGAAGAATCCGGCGAAGCCGGGGACGATCCCGCCGCGTGAGAACGCGATGCCCTCGCCGCCCAGCTTGTCGCCACCGCGCATCAGCCATCGGCGGACCGCGGACGGGCCTCCACGGCGGGCGATCGCATTAGCAGTCTGGACCCACCGCGCTCCGACCGCCCGCGTGAACTCCGGCCGGAAAATGCTCTCACCGGGACTGACGGCGGCCAGCAGGCTATCCCTGCCCGGGGCGTAACCAGGCATCACACCGCCGGTCGCGAATTTCGGGATCTCCTTCAGGCGGGTGTCAATCCCGGCAAAATCCGCGATCCGATTGACCAGGCGGACAATGCCATTGTTGTATAGGCCGATCACAAAATTGACCGGTTTTTTGGCGATGTCCCGGAGTCTTCCCCAAACCTCCCTGATGCCGTCAACAGCTGTCGAGAACGCCGACCGGACCGCGCCGACCGCCTGCTTGAGGCGGTCGAATACCGGCTTGATGCCGTTATTCCAGACACTGGAAATACCCGACCGCAGCCGATCCCATGCAGTCTGCGCGGCCGACCGCAGCGACCGGAATGCATCGGCCAGGGTGCCGGTGAGCCAGGACTTGATGCGCTCCCAAATGGGCCTGATGAAATTCCAGGCCCCGGCGATCATTTTCTTGATCTGCTCCCAGCCCGGCTTAACGCTGTTGTTGTACAGCCACTTGAATGCCGGAGCCAGGATGTTGGTGATAAAAGCCTTTATGAGGGTGAAAATCCCTCGGATGATCGCCCAGCCTGCCTTGATGGCAATTTGGATGCCGATCCAGGCGATTTTCACCGTGTTGAGCAGAACAATGAACGCCACCTGCAGGACTCCGCGGATGACGCTCACGATGAAGCCGAAAATCGGCTGGATGAAAGACCAGGCAGCTTGAACAGCGGTCAGGATGCCGCTCCAGACGGTCCGCACCACCGACCAGAGCTGCTGGAAAATCGGCACCAGGGTGCCGGTGATGAACCCCCAGATAGTGTTCAGAATCGGCTGAATGAATCCCCAGGCTGTAGAAACTGCAGATTGGATGCCGCTCCAGGCCGACTGGACGATGTTACGGAAAGTCTCCGACCTCTTGTAGGCCACCACGAGCCCGGCCACCAGCAGCCCGAGCGCCGTCGCCACCAGCACGATCGGATTGGCGCGCATGACGGCATTCAGCAGCCGCTGCGCACCAGCCCACACGCGAGTCGCCGCCGCCGCGATTCGCTGCGCCGCAGCATTCGCGATGATCCGACCAGTGCTCACACCCGCCGCCGCGGCCTGCTGTCGCCACAGCATGATCTGGGAGCGCAGCGCCGCACCCAGGCGGGTGCCGAGGGTTGCACTCGACGCGAACGCCGCGTTCACATTGCGCAGGCCGGTAACGAAACCGGCAATATTGCGCGCCGACGTCGCCACCGCATTAGCAATCGAGAAACGGCCGATCTGCGCGGTGGCGATCCGCGCGCCCAGGGCGACGGTTTTATAAGCGGCGGCCAGGCCCAGCAGCGCACCGCCGGCGGTGACGATCCCGGCCGGAGTGATGCCGAGCCTGGAGGCGGTCCGCCCGAGCTCTTCCATGCGCGGAATGACGCTCTCGGCGAGCAAGTTGGTGACGTTCTGCTCCAAGCTGCGCTTGAACTGCTCAACCCTCGCCGCGGCGGTCTCCTGCATCGCCTGCCCGGCGCGGTCGGTGGCCCCCGCAAGCCCCTCAAGTCCCCGGGTGGCAGTAGAGGGATCCAGCGCCAGCAATGCCTGCTGGACGTCCTCAGCTTTGGTGCCGAAAAGGTCAACGGAGATTTGGTTGCGCTTGAGCGGGTCCTCAATCCCCCGCAGGGTGCGCATCACCAGATCAAAGGCCTGAGCCGCTTGGGGGCCGCCGGCAGCGAATTTCGCGACCAAATCGTCGGCGTTCAGGCCCATTTCCCTCAGTGCGCCGACGACCTTGGGACCACCTGCCGCCGCTTCAATAATGAACTCTTTCAAAGAATCGGCGGCGAGGTCGGTGTTACGCGCGCCGGACTGCAACATCTGATTGATGAGTCCGAGCGCCTGTTGGCCGGTGAACCCGAGCTGCTGAAATTGGACGGCATATTCCTCGAACGTGTCGAGGAGATCTCCGGTGCGGTTGGCGCCGATCTGGGCACCCTTGGTGAGAATGTCGAAAGCTTCAGCGCTCGACTTGGCCAGACCGGTGCGCAACAGGTTCGTCACCGCGGACGTAACGCGGCCCACGTCCTCATCCAGCACCTTAGCGACGGTCAGCGCACGAGCCGTGGTCTGCTCCAGCGTCTCATTGGACGCCGTGCGCATCCCGTCCATGTCCTGGATGACGCGCACGATCGCGGCGCGCACATCATCCATCGAGTCGCCATAGGCGCGGGCGTACAGCCGCCCGGCCACGGCGCCGATCCGCTCAGATTCGGCCGCAGTCAGGTCAAGCTGCGCCCGGATCATCCCCTGGGCACGGCTGACATCCAGGCCCTTGACGAGCGCAGCCGACAGGGCGGCGCCGCCGGCCAGGCCGACACTGGTCATCACCGTGTTCAGGCGGCCCAGACCGCTGCGGAGGCTGGTGACGATGCTGGGGGCCTCGCGCTCGACCTCACGGCCGAACGCGTCGGAAAACTGATGCCCGGCCTCGCGGCCGCTCACACCTACGACACGGGCGATCTCCCGCTGAAATCCTCGCAATGAGGGGATTACGGGAACAAAAGCCGTGCCAGCCTGGAAGGCCATCTCTCACCTCCCAAACTTTTGGCAACCGCGAGGACGGGCAGCGCGTCCTAGGTGGTGCAATTTGTCCACTAATCGCCACTAGGAGCGCCATGAAGTCATGGACGAAGACCGCCGGCGTCGGCTGCGGCGGCCTGCTGGGGCTCACTGTGCTGCTCGCCGCGCTCGGGGCGCTCATCCCGGAGCCGGAAGGGGGCGGGCGGGCTGCAGCGCCCACCCCAACGGCAACCACCGTCGCGGCGCCGCCGCCGGCGCCGAGCCCCACCCCGACGCCGACGGCAGCGCCCACCCCGGCCACCCAGCCGTCCATCCCGACGGCCACCCCGACGCCGACCGAGGCGGACCGCATCCCGCCGACGCCGACGCCCGCACAGGCCAGGGCGTATCTGGACTACATCGCCCGCATCGACCCGGGCCTGGTGGCCAGCGAGGAGCGGGCGCTGCGCCGGGCGGACATGATCTGTGAGCGGATCCTCAACGGCACGCCCGGCATGACCATCGAGGAGTACACCGTGCTCCGCCTGTCCGGCGGGCACGCCCAGATCACCGAGGACCAGGCCCGCAAGATCGTCAAGGCGATCAGGGTGTGGTGCCGGTAGGCCACACCACCCGGCCGCGGCGGACACGGGCCTGCATGGCGGGGTCCGCCTGAACATCGGCCATCGTGGGGCGCCCGGCCGCGCGGGCGGCGGCCAGCCGCTCGGCGATCAGGTCGCGTTTGCGTTCCCGCCGGCGCCGCTCGGCGCGCTGCCGGGCGGTGACCGGCCGGGGCAGATTCCGGTACGGCGGGGGCTTCTTCTTGGAGTTGACCGCCGCGAACAGGGTGATCAGCTCGCCCAGCCGGTCGGCGATCAAGGTGAGCCGCTCGACCTCGGCTGACCACTCGGTCAGCGGCGGCGGCGGCGGGGGGCCGTCCGGCTCGTCGGCGAGCTGATCGGCGACCTCATCATCATCGGCCACGGCCGCCAGGTAGCGGCTGTGACGCGGGAGCTGGTCTATGAGCACGAGGACCTGCCGGGGCGTGAGGCGCGACCGCCACACGTCCAGCAGATCCACCCCGTAGTACTGCCGTAGATCCGCCTCGATGGCGTCTCCGTAGCGGGAGATCAAGCCAGCGAGGCGACGGCTTCCCCCAGGCCGAAGTGGTTGCTCAAGTCGCGCATGAAGGCCACCATGACGGCGAAGTCTTCACCCCCGAGGACCTCCATGACGGCGTCGTACTGGTCGCCGAGCAGGTCCCGCAGCAGGTCCCGCACGTTCGGCGGATTTTGATCGGCGTCGGCGTACCGCTCGCTGATGGACATCATGACGGCGCCGGTCGGGCGGGGGATCTCCAGGATCTCACCGCCGTCCAGCTCCAGCCGGAACGGGTCGCCGGCCGCCTCCTCCCTGTACCGGGCCAGCGAGTAGACCTTTTTCTCCGTGGTGGCGCGGGCGGGGTTGCCGGAGCGGCGTGGGGGCATGGGCGGGCTCCTTCGATCAGTACTCGTGGGCGGGCATGGGGGATGGTCCGTGGCGGCCGGGCCCGCCCGGTGCCGACCGCCACGGAGTCATCACGGCGTGACGCCAAAGCCCATGTCGGCCAAGAGCGCCTTCCAGCCGGGGCCGCCGAAGAAGAACGCCTCGGCGTAGCCGGCCACCGAGTCCAGATAGCCGGTGAGGGTGACCGGCCAGCTCAGCGCCTCGTCACTGGAGGACTGGAAAGCCTGGTCATCCTTGTCGGTGACGCTGGCCCGCGGAAGGTAGCGGGCGATGTAGATCTCGCCGGCGTCGGACTCGTCGACGCCGATCGTCAGGACCCGGTAATAGCGGGGCGCCGGGCGAGTCGGCTTTTCGATGACCAGCTCACCCGACGTCGCGTCCGGAGTCAGGGCGTCGGGGTCGACCCCGGCGTACAGCGCGGCCGTCCACCGGTTGGTCTCCTGCGGGACGATGCTCAGCGTGGTGACGTCGCTGATGATGTCACGGCGAGTCGGCTGGACGTGGCCCCAGCTGGTGATGTCGGACGATTCGACCTCGGCGCCGAACTGAGGGCCGTCGTCACTGACCAGCCCGACGTCGACGTAGCCGTCCGGCAGCGCCAGCAGCTCGGAGCTCTCGTCAGTCAGCGCCGTGATCAGCTGCGCCGACGTGGGCGCGACGAATGTGCTGCCCTCCAGAGCCTTGCGGATCAGGTGGGTCTGGTGACGCTTCAGTTCGTCCCAGGCGGGCATAATCCCGTCCCCTCTCGTACATAGAAAGCCCCGCATGGGGCGATGGAGCCGGGCGGGCTTGACTGATCAGTGCGGGCGGCGCGACGACACCACGTAGATCGCGGTGACGCATCGCACGCCCGGAGTGTCATATGGAGTTTCCTGTGGGCCGACCTCGGTGCGGACGCGGTCGATGATCCCCGCACCGGGTATGGCCCGGGGGCCGGAGATCAGGTGTTGCTGGATCAGCCGGGCCTGCTCCCACGCCGCCGCCCGGGTGGGGGCGAAGACGTCCACTGCCATGCGAGCGGCATCGGTGATCCGGTCGTCGGCGCCGCCGACCCGCCGCACGCGAATGTACAGCGGCAAATCGGCCAGGCCGTCGGGCAGCACCGTGCCCACCTCGCCGAAATCGGCCAACGCGGCCACCAGCAGCGCCTCGGCGTCGACATACGGCGTCATGGCCGGATCGCGTCCACCGACCGGGCCAGCACCCGATCCCGGACCTCGACCGCTGCCGAGTGCCGGGCGGTCGCCTCCAGCAAGGCAGTCTGCCGGTCCCCATGCACCCGCGTGGTGACCTGCAGCCCGGACACGTAGGCGCCGGTGTCGCGCGGGGCCATCTGAGCGGCAGCCTGCCGGCCACGCTCGGCGGCCCTGCGCACCAGCTCGGCCACCTCGCCCGACTTGAGCCAGCCGCCGACGCTGCGGCGGCTGGGCACGTAGCGCACCCGATCCATCAGGCGGCTCCCTCCTGCACGCGGACGAGCTGGATCTCCATGCCGGGCTCCCAGCCGGTGAACGGACTGCGCCACAGAGCGGGCTGCCCGTCCACCTCGTACACCTCGCCGCGGACCTCCAGGCGATCCGACGGGAGCACGTCCGCGCCGGGCGGCGCGTACACCGTCACCCCATCGGTGACCGCGATACGGCCGGGCGCGATGAGCTCACCGGAGCGGCGGGGCGCCACCCCGCAGTCGGGGATTTCCAGCCGATCTTCGGCATCGCCGATCGGGTCACCGAACGGGTCCATCCCGCCCGGCGTCCGCCTGATCCGCACGACCGTCTCCCCGTGCGGGAAGATCACGGCCACGCCTCCACGGGAGTGGTGTCGATCGAGAAGGCGCGGCGGACGGCCGGCGCCAGGTCGGCGTGATCCTCATCCGCCAGGTACAGCTCCCCGGGCTCGTCGCCGCCGTAGGTCGTGGCAGCCTGGTACGGCCCGGCGGTCTGCTGCACCTGCCGGATGCCCTGGGGGTTGCGCAAGACGCGGATGACCATCCGGGCCACCACGCGCACCACCCGGGCCAGCGGCAGATCGCCGCTGTCGATCCGGGACTGGATGTCGGGGTACTCCCGGATGATCACATCCTCGGCGTCGGCGATCAGTATTTGCAGCTGCGCATCGGACGCCGGGATGGGCTGGGGGGCGAGCCAGCGGTCCCGCACGTCCTGCGACGTCGCCCACATGTCCAGCCCCCCCCTCTCTACGTCCCCGGCACCTGCTTGGACGCCTCAGACTTGGGCGTCTCAGACTTGGCGGGGCGCCGCGCCGGCCTGCGCGCCGGGCGCTGGTAGCCCCGCCGGATGTACCGGTCGACAGCCTGGGCGGCCACCGTCACCCGCGTGCCGGCCGGGGCGATCAGCGTCACCCGCGCCGGCGTGACCTTGCGGGCGGCCATCACTCGTCTCCGCCGGGCACGTCGGTCAGGTAGGCGACGAACGCCTCGGTGTCGGCCATCACGAAGCCGTACTCGGCCTCGGCCAGCACTGCCACCAGGTTGTGCTCCCACAGGCTGGTGAGCTGGCCGTTGATGGTGACCGTGGCTTCCGTGCTGACCCGGAAGGAGATGCCGCCGACCGCGCCCCAGGCGGCCTTGCGCCAGTCGCCGCCGAACCCCAGGTAGGTGCCGACCTCGGCATCCTCGTGCGCCACTCCTTCGCTCATGAAGGACGGCCGGCCGATGAGCCGGCCGGGCCGGGCCGCGGCGGCGGTGTCCTCCAGTGGAGTGTCGATGTAGATCGGGCGGCCGTTGGCGTCCACCGCGCCCAGGAACAGCGGCTCGGCGCGGTCGTCGAAGGCGAAACCGCGCAACCGCTTGCCATCATCGACCAGCAGCTTCAGCCCGGCCACGATGTCGCCGTGCAGCCCGCCGTCGGCCTGGGCGGTAGTGCCCAGCGTCACGCTCTTGGTGGTCTCGGCGACATGATGGTCGAAAGGTCCGCTGCCGGTGCCGTCGCCACCGAGCCCGTACAGGGCGGCGTAATCGAAGGCGACGGCGAACGCCTCAGCGAGGTGGCTGCGCAGCAGGCCCGTGTAGTTGCCCGGGTTGGCCCGCACCACCTCCGCGCTCATGACCGCGATGGCGGTCAGCTTGTGCGGGGTGATCTCCAGTAGGCCCAGCTCGCCCTTGGTCTTGTGCTTGGCCGCGGCCTCAGCCGTCCAAGACGCGGTCGGCTTGCTGGTGACGATAGGGATCTTCTGCCCGTTGATGCCCAGCGGGACGCGGGGCACCAGGGACATGACCACGCTCTGTCGAGCGGCATCCTCGAAGATCGGCTCGGACATCTCCGGCGTCAGAAAGCCGGAGAAGTCGCTGGTGACGGTCGGCGCTGTAATCGCCATGGCTACCTCTCTCGGCAGGCGCTAGGCGATGCCGAGCTTGGCCCGCAGCGCCTGCTCCAGTTGATCGCTGTTGAGTGCGGGGGTGGTGGTGTTGCGCCCCTCGGACGGCACGTAGGCGCCGTCCCGGGCGCGGCCGGCGTCGGCCTTGCCCTGCGCCAGCCGTTCGGCGAGCGCCCGTATCGCCTCCTCGTCAACGACCGCATCCAGCAGCGCCGCATCCTCGGCGCTCAGCCGGTGCTCAAGGGCGATCTGGCGGCGCAGTGCGCGCGCCTCGGCGGCGGCGGCGCGCTGCTCGGCCTTCTCGGCGCGTGTCTGCTCGGTGGCGTAGGCCTCCTCGATGCCCTTCAGCCGCCGAAGTTCGGTCCGGTACCTGGCGGCCTCCTCGCGGAGCTTCTTCACGTAGTCAGCCCCAAAGGTCTGCTGCTCCCGCCCCTCCTGGGGGTCGGGCCGCTCGTCGGCGGTCTCGGCGGTCTCCACCGTCCCGTCGTGGGTGTCGGACATTCGTCGCCCTCCTGGGGCTCGGATCGTCGGATCGTGTACAGCACCCGCCACCAGGGCGGGGGGTCTCACTTGACGCCCAGGTCGGCGCGCATCTGGGCGAGGATCTTCCGCGTGTCGCCGCTGCCGGCGCGCTCGCGGGCGGCCTGATACTCGCGTTCCAGGGCGTCGGCGTCATAGGGCACGTCCTGTCCGGGCCACACCGGCACCGGCACGCACCGGCAGTGGCTATGCCATGAGCGCATCTCGCCGGCCTGTCGGCTCGAGGAGTACACCGCGCCACGGCCGGCCAACATCCGACAGAACGCGCAGCTCCGCCCGCGCGGCATGCGCGCCCACCGGGGGCGTGCGGGATCGCTGCGGACGGACAGGTCGATGGTGTCCCGCGCCGGCTGGAGGATCATCCGCTGGGCGCCGCCGGCGGCGTGCTCCAAAGCCGCCCGCGGCCCCTCGCCGCCGAACAGCGGGCCGACCGCCCACCGGGCGACCGCCGCAGCCTGCTCCGGCGGCACCGGATCGGCCATGCGAGCCCGATAGGCACCGGGCGCGCCGGACTGCTCGCGCTCCTGGTCGTAGAAGTCGGCCGCCAGTGCGGCGGCCACGTCGCCGTACAGGGCGACGAGCGCCGGCAAATAGTCGGCCAGCGCCGAAGCAACCGCTGCGGCATCGCCGATGTCCAAGCCGGCCCACCAGGCGGCCAGGTCGGCATACGCCAGCGACACCACGTCATCCAGTGCCGCCGCGTGCCGGGCGACCTCAGCCGCCGTCGCCACGGCGCGCGTCCAGTTCGGCCACGACCGGGTTCTGGCGGGCGGCGGCCGCAGCAGCGGCCAAGGTGCTCAGCTGCTGCCGGGCCTGGGCACGGCGCCGCTCGGCGACCAGGCGGTTGATCGTCGCCTGGTCGAAGCCGAGCCGCTCATAGGTCACCTCGGAGTCGGGCGGCAGGATGCCGGCGCCGACCTCCTTGGCGACCGCATCAGCTGCGGCGGCCCGCGACGGGATTGACGGGTCGCGCCAGCGTGGCTGCAGTGCCAGCCACTCTGACGGCAGCTCCCGCACGCCATCACGCAGCTGCAGCGCGGTCAGCATTGCACGGCGCCAGGCCGCGCCAAAGCTCGCGGCAGCCCACTGGGCCTCGATGATCAGCTCCTCCTTGGCCGCATAGATCGCCTCGGCGCTAGAAGGATTGTCCTGAACGACGCCCAGAGCCGACACCGGCAACGACGTCTCGGCCGCGAACAGGGTGGCGATCATCCGCAGGTGCTCGATGTGAGGCTGCATGCTGACCTGCGGAAACTGGCCGACCTGCGGGATCTCGCCGTCCTCGTCGCGGCCGATCGCCCACACGCGGCCGATGATCGACTCCCACTGGCCACGCATCTCGCCGTTCGGGCCGACAAAGGCACTCTCGTCGGCGCCGAGGGCGTACCGCTGCGGTGAAGAGAAAAACTCAGCCGTGACCTCACTTCGCACCAGAGTGCGAAGTGCGGCATCTGTCAGTGTCATCACCGGCCGAGACAATCGAGAGGAGCCGAACGGGCGACCCGGCCGGGGGTTGTAGACCAGCGGCTCCATCAGCACCCGGCCCGACAGCTCATGGTCGCGGGAGTCGGCCGACCAACGCCGATCATCGCCACGCAAGATCACGTTGCGGCCCGGCAGGTACATCACCATCTCGACCGGCTCGCCGGTTTCGGCATCCCGGTCGGTGACGCTCAGCCCGGCGCGCAGCGCCCGCCGTCGGGCGTCCCACAGCCCGGTGGCGTCCTCTGCACTGCGGCCGATGATCAGCACCTCGGGCTCGCCCTCGCTCGGCCTGCCCTGGGTGATCGTCAGGAACGCCACGGCATGCAGTGCCGCCGAAGTGTGCACCTGAGAAGCCTCGACGTCCAAGTTGTTGGCCGCCCAGATCTCGCCCACGCCCAGCGGGTCACCCTCGGAGTCGGGCAAAGTGAAGCCCTCCAGCTTCAGCCGCCGTATCGGGGCATCCACGGCCTTGGCCGGCCAGCCCAGCACCGCCTCGATGGTGCGCAGATGCGGCGGGATCGCAATGCCCAGGTCTCGGAGCGTGTACTTGGCGTCGTAGTAGCGGCGCCGCAGCCGGTTGCGCGGCGCCTTGGCATTGAGCTGATTGAGCAGCTCGATCAAGGTCTGCTGATCCTGGTCGCTCAGACCTCGGACTTGGCCGGAGATCGCGGGCGACGTGGAGATGGACGGGGTCACGCCAGCACCACCACCCTCCCGCTACCTGAGCGCCGCCGAGGCCGGCGCACCTTGCCCTTGTCGGCCGTGACGCCCCATAGCGCCAGCGTCGCCGACACCAGCGGCGTGATGTCGTCCTCCACGCCCTTGCGGTGCCACGCCCACCCGCCGCCGTCCCCGATCGTGCGCTTACGAGCCACCGACAGCGCCGTATTGAGCAGCGGCTGATCAAGGTGGCGCAGCCGCCCCGACATCGCCGCGGCGTACAGCTGCCCGCACGCGGCGACCATGTCCCGCGTCCTGGTCACCGTGACCGTGACCCGCGCCTTGGCGAGGTCGTCGGCCAGCACCATCGCCGGGGAGTACTCGTCGATCACCAGCGCCCGTGGATGCCACCGGCCCACCAGCTCCACCAGCCGCGGCACGACCCAGTCCAGCGGGCCGCGGCGGTGCTCGATGACCTCCACGTGCGGCAGGCCGTCGTCGCGCAGGCCCGCGATGGCGATGCTCGTCACCGACTGATCGGGGGTCGTGTCCACCGAGATGGCGATGTCGGAGGCGACCTGAGAGGTCGAGTCGGCGCACCGATCCCAGGTCTGCGCGTCGATCACCCGCGACGAGGTGACGTCGTCCCACATGCCGAGCCGCTCGCGGGCGAAGGACTCGTCATCCATCGCCGACCGCTCATCGGCGATCGACTCCAGCGTCACGCCCGTCTCCCGCGCCGCACCCAGCGACGGGTTCGCCTGCGCCCACGCCTCCCGGTCGTCCAGATCGGCCCGCGGGTCCGCCGACCACTCGCACCAGCACAACCGCAGATCCTTGCCCTCAAGGCCCGCCTGCCGGAACCGCGTGAACACCTCACCGTTCATCAGCGGCGAGGGCGGCGTGCCCAGCAGCCAGATCTGAGGGTTCGGACGGGCCGACGTCGTCGGCAGGATCGCCGACCACGTCCCGTCCGACAGCTCCTGCGCCTCGTCCAGAATCAGGCAGTCCGCCGAGAAGCCGCGGCCCGAACTCTTCGAGCGGGCCAGGAACCGCAGCGTCTGCCCCGTCTTCAGCTGCAGGTACTCGCGGTTCAGCGCCGTGCCGACCTGCTTGACCCGCTTGCGCAGGTCGTCGTAGTTCTCGAAGTACGACACGATCCGGTCGAACCCGATCCGCGCCGTCTTCTGGTCGTGCGCCGTGTGCAGGATCAGCTCTTCGCCGAACAGCAGCAGCCCCGCCAGCTCGCGCGCCTCGATGATCGCACCCTTGCCGTTCTGGCGCGGTACCGCCACCCCCACGCGGGGCGTCGCCCACTGCCCGTCCGTCCGCTCGCCCATCGCGGCCTGCAGCACGTTCTCTTGCCACGGGTCCAGGTGCAGCCCGTAGGCGGCGGCCAGGTCGGCCACGTCCTCCCAGGCGTTAGCTCGAGTTTTGGGCGCGTGCCGAACCCTTGGCACCTGCACGCCGGCGAGCGCGACGTTGGGCGACCTCATCGGCTGGGCTCATCTCGATCCTTGGCGGGTCTAGGACGTCGATCTGCGCAACCACGTCCGCGAGCTGGCGGGACAGGGCGGCGAGGTCTCGCATGGAGTCGCAGCCGTCGATCGCTTCGGCAAGGCGGTCGCGCAGCGCACGGAGGGTCTTCAGGCGGTCGCCTGATGTTGCGGCCTCATGGACGCTTCCCATGCCACCTCCATACGGTCACGGCGGCGGGGGATGCGGGGCTCAGACGACGGTCACGCTCTGCAGTCGCACCGCGCCGCCCCTGTGGATGAAGCTCTGTGTGTGAAAAGGCCGCTATGCCGAGGAGACTGTCCAAGCAAGGGGAGGGGGGATCCCCCCTGGGTGGGGGGGCGCCCCGGGGGAGCCGGACTACCAGTCCCGGGAAGTGGGCAGTTGGGGGCGTTCGGGCACCCGGTTGCCGCGCCGGCTGTTGCATGAGCGGTGTGCCGGCCGTATCTCCCCTAGGAGCTTGCCGCCCTTGGTGAGCGGCGTGACATGGTCTGCGGTCCAGCTCATGGGGTGACGGTAGTCAAGGCTCCGGTCGATCCACTCGCCGCAGATCCAGCACGTGTCGGCGCGTGCGCGCAGGCGCTTGGCCTTGGCTCGGTAGGCGCGGTGATCTCTGCCCCTTTTCTCTGCCACGGTCACACTCGCTCGCGTTCGGTGAGTAGGGCGGCGACGCCTAGCCATGTGTCGGCGAGGGAGTCGAGGCGTTCCATCATGGGCAGGTTCGTTGGGTGTGCTTCTGCTTCGGAGAGGAGGCGCGGTCTCAGCGCTTCCGGAGGGATGCTGAGACCACAGACGAGCCGTGCCCGGAAGCGCGAGGCCCGGCGCTTGGCCGGGCCGTGGGCATACGAGTGTCCGGTGAGATCAGCGTGACACATGCTCCGTGCGGGCGCAACTCGACGCGCTCATGCTGTCTGCCTTTCGGCGTCCCGCCGCATGGCGGCCGCCAGCACCGCCAGCGCGTCTCCGACCCGGTACAGGGGCCGTCCGGCCGCGTCGCGGCCGTGGGGGACGATCCGGCCGCGCGCGGCCCATTGCCGTACCCGGTCCGGTCTCACCGGTGCCACGAGCTGGGCGAGGATGTGGGCGACCTGGTGGGCGGGGGCGAGGTGGTCTTGCAGGGCGTCCAGCATCCACTCCCGCCGCTCTTCCACGCTGTGCCCGGTGCCGCAGGAGCGGCAGGTCACGGTGGGCGCGCCCGCCGTGGCGTACAGCGGCGTGGAGCACTGGGTGCAGGGGCCGGCGTAGACGCGCCCCGGGGGGCGGTCTATGGCGCGCTGTGCGGCCCGCACGGCGGCGGTGATCTCCCCGTGCGCCTCCTTGGCCGCGGCGTGGCCGGTGAGCGCGCTGTGGCGCGCTGAGAGCCATGCGGCCATGGATGCGGGCGTGTCGGCGGGCCACGGCTCGCCCTCACGCCGGATCTCCCGCACCCAGCCGACCAGGGCCGACCGCAGGACGTCCGCGGCCTCCGATGCGCCCGGGTGGTAGGGCAGCGGGATGGTGGTGGATCGGCCGGCGGCGATGCGGGAGCCGAGCCGGGCCAGGGTGATGTCGAGTTCGGCGGCGAGGGCGGGCACGGCGGCTAGGGCCGTGGCGATTTCGGCCTGGCAGGCGCCGCAGATCTGCTCCGATCCGCGGCGGGGCCGGTCGCAGCCGTCTACCGGGCAGGGGTAGGCCGTCAATGGGTCTCCTTTGTGCGGGTGCGGGCTTCGGCCAGGGCCTGGCGGGCCATCTGGGCGCCGCGCCGGTAGGTGTCCGGGTCTGCGGTCTTCCGACGGATGACGGGCGGCGGCGGGATCAGGTGCAGGCCGCGGCCGGCCAGCCAGCGCAGGTAGTCGGCGGCAATGGCGTCGGCGTCGGCCCCGGCGACCAGGCGGGGCCGCAGCCGGTCGGCCAGCTCGCGGCGGGCGTCGGCGAGAGCGCGCTGCAGGTCGTCGTCGCGGGTGGTCATGCCGGGGTCCTTTCTCGGGCGAGCTGGGCGGCGCGGATGACGCGCTGGCGGAGGCTGGCGCCGGGTGTCTCCCGGGCGGCCTGGGCGAGGTAGGCGGCTCCCAGGTCCGGGAGGGCCTGCAGGAGGGCGTGGGCGGTCAGGTAGGCCCGTTGTTCGCCTTGTTCGATCTGATCGTCTTCTTCGTCTCGTGGGTCGGCGCGGGCTGGGTCGCCTTCCTCCTCAGGTGGGGAGGACAGGAGTTGAGTAGAGGGATCAGTAGTAGAGGGATTGCTCTTATAGGGATAGGGGTGGACGTGCGTCCACCCTTTCGGCCCCAATGGGTGGACGCCGGTCCACCCTTTCGGCTTAATGGGTGGCTCCTGGTCCACCCTTTCGGGGTCGGCCGGAGACTCCGAAGGGCCGTTGTCCACAGGGTTATCCACAGGCGTTCCGGGGCTAAAGGATGGCTCCTGGTCCACCCTTTCGGGGTCGGGCAAGCTCACGGAGGCCGGCAGCTCCGGCAGCCGGAAGCGCATCGCCCTGCCCCGGTGGGCGTAGACCGGCCGCCCCCGCGCGTCCGTGCCGAGCGGCACGCGCACGTCCAGCCCGCGGCCGGCCAGGCGCCGCAGCACCTTCGTCAGCCCGGCCTTGTCCAGGCCACAGGCGCGCATGATCCGCTCGAACAAGGTGCAATCATCGCCGCGGTGTCGCCACATCTCACGGGTCCGCTCATGGGATCGCTCGGCGATCACCAGCAGCACAGTACGCTCGGCCAGGGTGAGGTCGTCGGCCGCCGGCGACTGCAGCCACTCGACGACCTCACCGACAAGCCTGCCGCTCAAAACGCGTCTCCTCGAGGTCGTAGGCGGATCGGATTAGGAGTCCGGGTATTCGTCGGGCAATCTCATGCCTGGGCGCCCGTTGACCAGATTCGGTTTCAGGTGCACGCGGCACCCGGCCTCGCGGGCCTGGGCGACGAGCCGGGCGACCCACTCGAACGGCGGGGCGAACGCGGGCACCGCCCCGTCCGGCTGCCTCGTCTCGGTCTGTGCGCCGATCACGACCCAGTCGAAGACCGACAGGTCGGTGAACTCCAGCGGTTCCTTCAGCGGTTCCAGCGACAGCCACTTGACCGCGACACCGTCGATGTTGCGGAAAGCGTCCTCGGCGATGCGGACGCGCTTCTGCTCGTCCACGCTGGTGCCGACCCACGCGCCGGGCGGCATCTGGAGGCCGACGTACCGGGCGGGGAACTTGGTCAGCAGGATGTACTGCCAGTGCGGCGACGCGAGCATGGAGGCGTGCACGCGGTCGATCCACTCCTCGGGCACCCACCGGCCGTACAGGTCGGCCATGGAGCACACGAACACGCGCCGCCACGCCGGGTCGTCGGCGTGCTGCGCGGGGATCGTGGTGTTGGCGGGGGCGTCGAGGCGCTCCTCGTGGAACAGCGGCGTGAACCCGGCGGGGAACCCGTCGGGGAACCGGGCGGCAATGGCGCGGGCGTAGCAGTAGTCGCAGCCGTGCAGGCAACCCGTCACCGGGTTCCATGACCACTTCGCCCACGAGATGCCTTCGCCGGTCTGCTGGGTGAAGGTGGCCTTCCCGGTGGGCTTGGGATAGGGGAACTCGCGGCCGTCGTGTGTGCGCAGCGTCAGCATCACCGGCGACGGCTTGGGCGCGGGTTCGGGTTTGGGCATGTTCGCCATGCGGGCTTTGCGTTCACGGTCGGCGGCGTCGAGCGCCATCTCGCCGCGGCGGACCTTCTCGGCCAGATCGGGCGCGTCCCGCTGAACGGCCTTGGCCTGCTGTACGGCACGGCCAGAGGCGCCGACGACCTTGGCCGCCCGTTCGTCTGACCTCAGAGACCGGTCCTCCTTGGTGGTGCGCAGATCTGCGCTCTTTTTCTCACCAACGGTGACCGGCTCCACCTCTACGTAGCCGAGTGGCCGTCCGCGTCTGGTGGCCGCCGCAATCGCCTTCTCGTACTCCAGCGCGAGCATCGCCCTCTGCCCGGCGTTCAGATGCCGCCTGGCGAGGTTCTTCGACACGATCAGGTCGAGGATCCGCCGCTCGTCGTAGTGCGCACCAAGCGTCTCGAACACCGGGTCGACGCCCGCGGCTTCGCACGCCCGGTACCGGTTGCGGCCGTCGATCAGAACCCGCCGGTCGTGACTCAAGATGATCGGCTCGCGTAGCCCGTTCCGCTTCACGTCCTGCACGAGTTCGTCGAACTCCTCGCCCTCGACAAGCGGGAACGCGTCCGCGAAAGGGTGCACCTCGTAAGGGCCGAGTTTGGACATCAGCGTTCCTTTCCGTGCAGTTCGCAATGGCAGCCGTGACAGACGACCAGCAGGTTCTCCGGCACGTCGAACGCGCCCCACGGCGGGTACCGCAGGTGATGAGGCTCGGTCGGCGGGCGCTGCTTGCACCGCTCGCACAAGCCGGCGGCACGCTCGAACACCTTCCGCCGCACCTCCAGGAATCGGGGGTGCCGCAGGTATTCGCGGTATCCGCGGTACGGTTCATCTCCTGGCCTGGGCGGCTCGTAATACCGCGCCGGAGGCTCCTCCCACAACGGCGTGTTCGCCCTCTGCCTCTGCTGCTCCCGGCTCAGGTCGAGCGTTTCAAGAATGCGCTGCCCCTCTGGCGAATCGAGCCGGTAGAAACCACGCCGGTTCCAATCGGGCAGCTCTCCCCAGTTCGACCAGAGAATGAACACGAACTGCCACGGGCCGCGCGGCTTGCGAACCAGCGCATACCGCTTGTCGACCGCGTAGACGTGATCGGACAGCAAGGGGCGGTCGGTGTAGCCCTTGCGCTTGAGTTCGGACCCGCGGCGCCGCTTGTACTGGGTGGCCGACACGTACGACAGCAGATCAACCCTCGGCAGCAGCTTGGCTGTCTTGTTCAGCAGCTCGTGCGGGATCTCGTCGTTGATCGGGTCGGCATACACCAACCCGTACCGGTCCGGCTGCGGACCGGCTTCGTCCAGCCAACGGCCGAAGCCGGTCCGGAAATCCTCGACGAAGATCGGCGCGCGCTCAGGGTCGGGCCGGTCCAGCAGCGAGGTGGGCACGTACAGGGCGTCGGCCAGCCGGGCGGCCACCTGGGGGTCCTCCTCGAAATGCAACGCCAGGTAGGGGATTCCGGCGCGGGTGAGGATGTCCTGGGCGATCAGCGGGCTGCCCAGGAACCGGCGCCCCCTGTACTCCAGGTGACCGGGCCCGGCGTACAGGTCGACGTACAGGTAGGGCGGTCCGCCGCGGCGGCGGATGATGCCTTTGCAGATGTCGACGTGCATGCGCAGGATGCCGCGGAAGTCGGCTTCCTTGCTCTCGGTCTCGGCGCTGATCCACGAGTCGGCCATCAGGCGCTCCTCCGGCGCGGCTCTCCCGGGCCGAGGATCCGGCCGATGGTCGCCCACGAAACACCGAGTCGGCGGGAGATCAGGTCCCGGCGCGCCCCCTGCTGGTGCATCAGCAGGACCGCCTCGATGCGCTCGGCGCGGGTGAGCGGGCCGCGGTGCTCGCCGGCGGCGGCGCGGCGGACGGCCACCTCGTCCACCACGCCGTCGTCGGGCCTGGTGCGCGGCCGGGGCACCTGGGCGGCCAGCACCACGGCCAGGGCGCGCAGGCTGATGATGTCCAGCGGCTCCAGCAGCTCGGCGATGAGCTCGCGGTCGTGATGCGCCACCGCCCAGGCCAGGTACGGCGCGGTGTAGGAGGCGTGCCAGGCGGCCAGGTCGTCCAGATCGTCCAGATTCATCGGCCCCCCCCGACCCTGCGGCCGTCGCCCATCAGCGCGGCCACCTCGCCCCGGGTGAGCCCCTGGGCGCGCAGCTGGGCGTAGGTGACGGCCCGCCGGGCCAGGTTGCTGCGGAGACGACTCCGCTCCTCCTCGGTCATGCCGCCGGCGATGCCGCCGGGGTCGGACCGGTCGGACAGGGCGAGCGCCCAGTCCCGGCACTGCTGCAGTACGGGGCAGCTGCGGCAGAGGGCCAGCGCCGCGGTAGTCAGCCGGGCGGTCGGGGGATCCATGAGGTCGGGCCGCCCGGCGCAGGCGGCCTGCCGCGTCCAATCGCCGATGGCGCTCACCGGTCCTCCTCGCGGGCCTCGGCGGCCCGAAGCTCCTTGAGATGGGGCATGGCGGCGGCCTCGGCCTCGCCGCAGGTGCGGCCGAGGCCGGCGACGTGGCGCATCTCGCAGCGGAGGGAGCGGCAATACGCCACCCAGCGGTCGCGGCCGGTCTGGACGACGACGATGGGGGAGATCACGGGGCCACCTCCGGCCACTCGACTCTGCTCAGGGCGGTTCGATTGGTCTCCGGCAGCCTGACGGGCGCGCGCCCGAGGTGGTCCAGGCCGAGGGCGGCCAGCCACCAGGCGTCCACCTGCCCGTCGTCGGAGATGTCCACTGCGGCCCGCTTGTAGAGGGCCATGCGCATATCCGGCTTGGTCGCCGCGCCCTTGCCGACCGCGTACCGCTTGAGCGCCGCGGGCGGGACGACGGCGACCGGCAAGCAGTCGCCCAGCAGGCCACTGATGACGTGCCACCACAGCCCGGCCCGCTCGTGCGCCTGCCCGCCGCGGGAGCCGTAGGAGGGCCCTTCGACGACGACCAGGTCGGGCCGCGGCCCGCCTTCCACAACGCGCCAGATCCGCTCACCGATCCACCAGATGCGGCGCATCCGGTCGTCTAGGCCGGGCCCGTAGGTGTGTGTGGCGATGGTGCCGGTGTGGATCTGGTCGCCCCGGGCATCGGCGATGCCGGTGGCCGCGAGGGACAGATCCAGCCCGATGACCCGGGGGGCCGGGCCCGGGTGCGCCTTCCCCTGCGCATCCCGGGCCCGGGGCTTGTGCGTGCTCACCGGTCCACCTCCCGGGCGGACCGGATGATGGCGAGGGTGATGGCGGTGGCGCCGGCGGCCCAGATCAGGGCCAGGGCGGCGGCGGCGATGGCGGCGATCAGGCACATCACCGGCCCACCACCCCGTCCATCTCGGCGATGGTCCAGTTCGGGGAGCCCCCGGGGCGACCGGCCCCGGGGGTCTTGGGGGTGTCAGCCATCGGCATTACCCTCCGTCTGCTGGTCGGGGGTCGGGTCTGGGGCGGCCACCGGCAGGTCGTCCGGCTGCACCGCGGGCATCTCCCCGGTGGGGGTCTCGGCGGCGCGCAGGGCGTCCCCGGCCAGGCGGGCCTGGCGGATCAGCGCGTCCGAGATGGCGCGCACGGTGCCCAGGTACAGCCGCAGGTCCGCCGGGGCGGTGGAGGCGGGGGCCAGCATCAGCGGCCCGATCCGCACGCCCATCTCGTCTTCGCTGGCGCGCACGTCGCGGGGGGCGAGCGGGGCGTGCTGGCCGCTCATCAGGGCCTGCAGGGCGGTCAGGGTGCGCAGGTGGGTCTCCTGGGCGTCCAGGGCGGCCTGGACCTGGCGGAGCTTGTCCAGCAGCCGGGCGCGCTCGTCGGCCAGCTCGGCCACGGCCTGCTCGGCGGCGGCGGCCAGCTCGGCCAGCGTCGCGCGGGTCAGGTCCTGGCTCATGCCGCCCCGCCCTTCTCCGGCGAGGCCGGGCCGTGGGTCCAGATCTCCACCCGGGTGCCGTGCACCACGGCCTGTACGGCCAGGTGCGTGTAGTCGGCGCACGGCGTGGCGGTGACCGTGGTGCCCAGGTGGTCGGCCCACTCCTGCAGGGCCTGCTCCCTCGAGGGGCAGTGCCCGATCTGCCCGCTGACGCCGTCCTCACTGATGCGCCATTCGAAGATGGGCGGGAGGGCCGCCTGCTCGGACAGGTCGGCGATGACGCGGGCGGCGGCGGCCTGCCGCTCGCGGTCGGACATCTCCACGGACAGGTGCGTCCAGCGGGGCAGCACCCACGTGCCGGTCTCGCCGTGCTCGTCTCGCCAGTCGACCCGGACCCACGAGTCGTACTGGCGGGTGCGGGTGACGGTCCACCGGCCGGCCTCGTTCAGCCGGTCGGGATCCAGGTCGTCGGGCCAGGTGGTGACGACCTGGCCGGGCCGCAGATCCTGCGGCCACCTGAGGCTCGTAGGATTGGTCACGAGGGGTTCCACCTTTCAGTCGTCGGCCTGGGCGCTGACCCCGCCCAGGCCGGTTGCGTTTCGGGGGGTCAGCGGGACGATCTGGGCGTCGGTGGCCAGCAGCGCTTCGGCGTCGGCGTCGCAGCCCATGTAGGCAACCCAGGCGAGCTGGGCGCGGGTCGCGGCGAGCCGGGCGAGCACCTCGGCCCGTCGTAGCAGCAGCTCGGCGGTGGCCCGGCGGTCGGCGGCGAGGTGGGCGCCGGCGTCGCGGGCGGCCTGCTCGGCGGCGTAGAGCAGTCGCTCGGCCTGCTCGTAATGGTCGGCGTGGCCCATCAGGCGCCCTCGCCCTCGGCCAGGGCCTGCTCGTAGGCGTCGGCGTCCGGGTCGTAGGCGTCGGCGTCCACCACGTCCTGCTCCGCCGTCTCGACGGGCGCCGGACGCTCGGCCTGGCCGGTGATGTCGGCGGCCGTCACTCGCCGCCGAGTCGCGGCCTCCGGCCGCTGCTCGTCCTCGGTCGGCAACCCCGTCACGTCGAACGCCCGGCGCAGGGCGTGCGACTCGGCCGCCTTGAGCGCCATCTCCGGCGCGTACGTCACGTTCCCGGTGCCCGCCGGGTATCGGCCGGGGTAGGTGAACCCATGCCGCATGTCCTTGCGGTAGACGGTGACGCGGGCGACCCACTCCCGGCCGTCCTCGGACAAGGTCGGCTCCTGCTCGACGACGATTCCGTCGAGCTGCCCGGACCGGTGCGCGATGTGCAGCAGCCCGTCACGGGTGATGTACACCCCCCCTTTGGGGATGACGATCACGTGCTTGAGCAGCGGGTCCAGGTCGTACCGGCGGGCGACCGCGACGACGGCGCGGGACTTGGGGTCGCCCGGGTTCAGCCCGAGGTACTGCAGAACCTTGGAGTCACGCGGGTCGAACGCGCCGACCGCTGCGGTGTCCTGGGGGGTGAGTTCGGTCATTACGCGTACTCCTCCAACTGCCGGGCCGCCCACGCGGGCAGCCCGACGAGTTCGATCTCGGGTGAGTGGCCGGGCCACGTGCCCGTGGCCTTGCATTCGGCGTAGATCTGCAGCGCGCGCCGGTTCAGCTCGGCGCCAACGATCAACGCGTGCTGGTCCAGCTCGATCACGCTGACCAGGTGCGGCGGCTCTTTCTCGACGAACGTGAACAGGAACGCCGGGTCGCTGCCGGGGTGCAGGGCCCGGTAGCCGTCCAGGTACCAGGCGGCCTGCTGGTGGTAGCCGTACTGGGCGACCGTGCGGCCCAAGGCCGGCGGGCCGGCGTCGGTCGTGGTCTTCAGGTCGACGAGGATGGGGCGGCGGCCGTCGTCGTGCGGCAGGTGGTCGACCATCGCCCGGCACATGACACCGGTGGCCTCATTCCGCCACACCAGCGTCTGCTCGGGGCGGCCGCGCGCCGGGTCGAACAGCGCGCCGGCGACCGGGTGGGACAGCACCGCCTCGGCCATGGCCTCGGCGCGGGCGTAGTCCTCGCGCAGCAGCGGCAGCCGCCCGTGCCGGGTCGCCTCGTCCCGCGCGGCCTTGGCCGCCTTGGTGCGCCAGTCGTCGGCGTCGATCCGCTCCGGCCGGCGCCCGGCGCCCAGGACGAGGGAGTGCACGGCGGTGCCGAGGATCATCGCCGGAGTCGGTGCGGGCGGGTGCTCCTGCTCGTGCCGCCACCGCGCCGGGGGCACCTGCAGCAGCCGGCGGGCGCCGCTGGACGACAGGGACCCGCCGGGCACCGGGTCGGCGTGGTAGACCTCGGCCGGAATGTCGTAGACGCCCGGCTCGGTGATGATCACCGGGCCACCTCCGTCCCCGCCAGGGCGGCGATGGTGAGGCACAGCGGCAGGCCGTCGCCGTGGTCGTGGTCCTCCGCGCACTCGTCGGTCTGCCGGCCGCGCACGTCGACGCAGCAGGCCGCGCAGACGACGAAGGCGAGCGGACCGCACGTCCATGTGCCGTCGTCCAGCTGGATGGGATCGCACTCGGCGTCGTCCAGCTCATGCCCGCACAGCTCATAGATGGGGTAGGGGCGGTGCACGTCCCGCACGGCCTCGACCGCCCGGCGCAGGCGGTCGCACTCGTCCTGCAGGGCCCGGAAGGCGGCGATGTAGCGGGCGGCCGGCTCGCGCAGCTCGTCAGGGCTCACCGGGCCACCCCCGTCCCCGTCAGGGCGGCCTGGTGGCAGGTGCCGCACCGCTCCACCAGGGACCCGTCCCGGCGGTACTCCGGCCGCACGTCCCCCACTCGTCCGCAGTCGTCGCAGGCGGGCGCACCGGCCAGCGTCGCCGCCCGCGCCAGCGTCTCGGCCAGCCACCCGGCCTCACCGGCCAGGGCGGCCCCGATCGCGCCGACCAGCCGGGCCCCACCCTCGACGGCGATCGCCGCCGACAGCACGGCGGCCTCCACCGGCGTCAGGTGGGCCTCCAGGCCCGGCTCGTCCAGGCTCGGGTAGACGCCCAGGTGGATCTGCGCCTCCTGGTCGGCGGGCTGGATGAGCTCCACCTGCATCCAGGTGCCGCGGGCGTGCCGGGAGCCGATCAGGGCGTGGTGGCCGGTCTGGTGGCCGGGCTGCTCGGTGCACCAGGAGGGGCACTCGGGGGGCTCGGCGGACTCCTGCCGCGCGGCCGGCGGCAGCTCGGTCTCCTCCCGCTCCTCCGGCTCGCCCAGGCCCAGGACGCCGCTGATGGTCTCGGCGGCCGGGCCGGCCAGGCGGGGCAGCCATGCCGCGGCCGCCACGGCGGCCAGGGTGGGGATGAGCAGCAGCCAGGTCACTGGGCCTCACCGCCCGGCTGCTCGCCGCGCAGCAGCGCCTCCACCTCGGACTTGAAGTAGCGGCGGTGCCCGCCCGGGGTACGGATGGAGGTCAGCTTGCCCGCCTTCGCCCAGCGGGCGACGGCCTTGGGGTCGACGCGGAAGATCGCGGCGACCTCGCCGCAGGTCATGAGGTTGTCGGCGGCCACGCGGTGGCCGTCGATCCTGATCTCGGTGGCCAAGGTGCTCTCCTATCGTTGGGGGGTGGAGTGCTCTCCACCCCGCCCCGGCCTGTGCGCGCAGGCCGGGGCTACTTGCTGTCGGGGGAGTTGAGCCAGGCGTCCAGGTCGCGCCAGGCGTAGCGGACGATCCGGCCACGCCGGACGAAGCGCGGGCCCTTGCCGAGCGACCGCCAGTTGGCGAGCGTTTGGCGGGCCAGGCCCAGGTACTCGGCGGCCTGGTCGGTGGTGGCGTAACCGGGGCGGGATCTGACGGTGGCGCTACTCATTCCCGGGGCTCTCCTCGTGGCCCGACCCGTCCTGTGCCGCCACAGATGGGGCAGGTGGTCGGCTCGTTCGGCGGGGCGGGTTCGTCTGGCCGTCGGTCGCCTTGCCGGCGGATGACTCCTCGGCCGTTGCACTGGGCGCAGATGGGCACGTGCTGGTGTCGGGGTAGGGGAACAGCTCTTCCACGCGCTGGCCGATTTCGGCCGCGACGCGAATTCGGTACTCGTCACCGAGCCCCGCTTCACCGAGCTCGAAGCGGGCCAGGTGGCTCTTGTGGACCCCCGTTCGGCGCGCAAGTTCGCTGATCGAGAGCCCTTTCGCCTCCCTCGCCTCGGCGAGTCGGCGCCCCCACTCGGTGTGGAGTCCGGTGATTGGCATGCAAAGAGCGTCGCACGCCTTGCGACACGCGTCAAGCGACATGCGTCAACTTTTGTGCGGCGATTGGCGGGCGATCGGGCGGTGCGTCGCATGGCATGCGACACTGAACGCATGACCAGCGAAGACCGACTCTCGCGGCGCGCACGCGCCGGCCGGTGGCTGCGTGAGCAGCGGCAGCGCGCCGGGTTCGCCACAGCCGCCGAGTTCGGCCGCGCGATCGGCGTCAGCAAGGAGGTCGTCTCGAACTATGAGGTGGGCCGCAGCTCGGTCCCTGACGACCGCGCCGAGAAGATCGCCGACGTGCTGGGGATGGACATCATCGAGGTTCGCCGGGGCCTGGGCCTGTGGGTGCCCGATGACCGGCCCACGAGTGAGGTGATCGCGAACGCCCGGCGGATCGCCGAGCAGATAGAGCGCAAGCTCGCCGCGCGCACAGCAGACGATGAGCTGATCGAGCGAGTGGCGCGCGTGATGAAAACGGAGTCCGGGCGCAGAAAGCTCGCAAAGGCACTCGATCTAATCGAAGAAAATTAGCTGCCGAATTGCATAGCCGAGCGTGGAATGCTTTGTGAATCGTTGCACAAGGTGCTCGGGTGCGTGCAAGGTGCACCAAATTTTGCACCGCATTTTTGGGTGTGAATAGCGCCTCTGAGCTGCGAAAACTTCGCCGATGGGGGCTCTGGGCGACGAGTTCATCAGTAGAACGTTCAACGAAACACGTTGTGGTGGCGCACATACCGGCGCATAATCAGGATTCCCGGCCTTCCGGAACGTTGACCGCGTTCACAGCCGCCACAACTCAATGAGTGCCTCGCTGACCCTGACCCCCTCCCCGAAAGGAGTCAACGAGGACACCCCCCCCCCCCCCCC